>Ga0070699_100001111_pt1 | contig 25041 bp, 19 predicted proteins | sample KBSK1503metaG_FD_65473 | JGI IMG/M metagenome (GOLD analysis project Ga0070699, IMG submission 65473) | Corn, switchgrass and miscanthus rhizosphere microbial communities from Kellogg Biological Station, Michigan, USA - KBS K1-50-3 metaG | ecosystem: Host-associated > Plants > Roots >...
ACGTTCCGGAGCTGGTCGGTGTGCGCGTTTCCGCCGAGCAGGGTGGTGCGGAGGTCGCTGGTTTCGATATTGACGGAGCGGCGCTCGTCGATAGCGGCGCGGTATAGGTCATAGCTATGTCCGTCTGCGGAAAAATCAGCGACTACGACTTCGCCGTTGCGATGGTCAAAGGCAAAGCCGATGGGGGCGCGGTTAGTTGGTTTCTTTCTTCGTAGCATGATGCTCCTGACTTCAGTTGAGTTGGTTCGAGGCAAGGTTAAGAGCCCGCGGGAAGGACGAAAAACTAATATTCGCGCGAGTCTCAGATGTGGCGCCGGCAGCGGTTTCAAACCCCTCGGCGGCGAGCGTGGCTGACACAACGATCAATTGTGTTCCGCCGCTGCCGGTCGCTGGGCTGAAAGAGAGTGATCTGGCATTAAAGGCGACTGTCGAGGCCCGCGCGCCTTCGATCCGCACGAGCCGGTTATCGGTGCTGATGGTGTAGGTGACGGGCGGTGCGAGTTTTACGATCGTAGCGCCTGCGCCGAAGGTGTGTGCGTGGTCTGCATCTGAAGACCAGAGTCGGCCCCAGGCAGGGTTGGCCTGGCGGGCGCGTGAAAGAGTAAGTCTGGTGGTTTGGCTGTCGACGGTGGCCACGGCGGTCACTTGACAGACGGCTGATGCTGGTGAAACGGGATTGTTTGGATCGTTAGATCCGTAGTCTATGACGAGTACGGTATCGCCGATCGAATAGGTCCCGCGTTGCGGAGTTTTCAGATCGAGTTGAGTACTGCTTGAGGTGAAAGTAGAAAGGGTCGGACTCGCGTCGATAGTCTTGTCGCCGGAAAGGACGATGGCCGTATTGCCGAGCCACGGACCTTGGCCTCCGGTGACTGTGACCGGTCCGGTTAATTGAGTGCCGCCGTCAAACGGCATCTTCGCGATTTCGGTGGCGTTCGTGGTGCGGTAACTGATGGGAGCGCCAATGACGGAAATGTTATTTATGGCTGAAGGCGCGGAGGTCTGATAGGCGAGCAAGTAGTGAGGGTAGGTCGGGATCGGGTTCGTGCCGGTGTAGAGGATGATCCTCACGCCGTTTCGGATCCGGTAGTAGCGAACGAAGCGATTGGTCTGTTGGGCGTTGGGCGCTTCGATGCCGATCTGATAGGTATCGCCCGGAACATGTGGCGCGAGGGCGACTCCAGTGCCGAAGCTGGAAGCCACGGTGCCGCCTGGTGCCAGCGATTCATAAACGAGGAGTGAGGATGTGCCGCTCTCGTCGTAGTAGACGGCGATCGCGTCGAAGTTACCGTCATTCCCGACGACATAGGTCCAGCAGTCCTTACAGATGGTTGCGGGGATCCAGCTCCACAGGCTGTTTCCGGAGGTGACCGCTCTGGTGCTATAGGCATAGGAGGCGTTGGAGGTTAGTTTGGCGAGGCTGCCGGGTGTGCTGGTGTTGAAATCGGGGTTGGCGTAGAACTGGACGTTCTCTTTGCCGGCGCCGGGCATGGATGGTCGGGTGAGGTTGAAGCCCGCGTTATCGAAGTCGGTGCGGAGGAGCGCTTCTGAGCTGCTTCTGGCCTCTTCCATGAGGGCAACTTCGGTGGAGGCTCCGACGCTGCGGGCGTACTTCGTTATTAGAAGCACGGCTGCGGACAGCGCGATGACTGAGATGGCCATCGAGATGAGCATTTCGACCAGCGTAAAGCCTGATTGGTGGCGTATGTGTAGCATATGCAATTAGTTACGCGGCTAATCTGGTTTGAACGTCATTTCGGTGGTACGCGCCGACGAGCGGGCTTCCGAGAAAGCAGGGCAAAGTGACGCTGTTTGTCACAAGTTGGGCGAGAGCGGCGCGAAAGGTAACGCCTTCAAAGAGTTCCTCGTCCATTTCGCTTTCGTTTAGCTCGTAGGGCTGGTCTATGGCAACCTTGGCTTCGGCTTCGGCGATGGTCGAAAAGCCAAAATCCTTCGCAAAAGCGAGCATTGTTGATTGGAGGTCATAGCCTGCCCACCAGTCGGCTTCGTTCATGCAGAAGACTTTGGGGCGTGGTGTCTGGGTAAAGGGCGTGGGTGAATTTGCCATTTGTATTGTCCTTTTCTTGCGATTTCCCTGTAAAATCGGCCTTTTTACGATTCGGTGCCTGCAAAAAAGCAGGGAAAGGTCTGGCCACTGGCGATCAAGCGGTCCAGTTCTTCGCGAAAAGAGCGTTTTTTCGACAGATCGTATTCGTCGTAGTGGTACATGAATTTGAGCAACGCGCCCGCTCCCAGCTCGTGTGGATTGTCGAATCCCTCCGGGCTGTCCGGGTCGATGCCGGTTTCCTGTTTGTAGGCGATGCGGATGCTTTCCAGGTCGTATCCGGCCCACCATTCGTAGTCATTGAGCTTGAAAACGCGCGGAAATTGGGCCGTGGGCGTCTGATTGGTGCCTGCGGCGGGCGTTTCGACGGTTTGTTGTAGGTCGGTCATGGCTAATTGTTGTGTTATAGGGGCTTAGCGTTCTTTCACAGGCCGTGGTAACGCTCGTGCATAGTCAGTGCCTTCTGAAGCTGTCTCTGCAAAAAGCGCAGGAAAATGAACGTTTTAGGCATTCTGCTCATGGCTAGTTACTGATTACGCGGTTCCCGAATCCGCGCCAAACTCCGGCTGATTCGTCATAGATCCAGGCTTCAACCAGGCCTGATGGGTGTACGGCGAGGGCGCGGGCGCTACGTCCATTGGTTAAGTAGATAGCCGGGAAAGGGCTCTCCACGTTAGGGTTAGTGTTTGCGGTGGCGGCTGGAAGCGTCGACGGATCGAGTTTCCCGTCCGCGGTAAAGGAAAAAGAGGTCGTTGGCGTACCAAGTGAAATAAGGGGAATCGGGGAAAGTTGGCTGGCCGAGGCGGCGATATTCCAGCCTGTCGGGATTGTTAAGGGTTGTCCCTGATAAACGAGGTTCCAGGTCCCGGTTGAGCCCTGGGCCGGGGTATTGAAGCTGGTGCCATTGGTGCCTTCGGTGACGAGGGGGGCGGTAGTGGCCAAAGTGCCAAAATCGATAGTAATTGGCGGTTGGCGAAAGTTTTCGATCATGGTTGGTTGGGTGAGGGCATTGATGCGGATAGCTGACGCGCGGCGTTCCCGGAGGCGTCCGGCAACGTCCTGGGCAAAGCGGCCTGCCTCGTCACGGTTAGCCATCGAGGCGATGGCGACTGCGGCCATGATCGCGACAATGGCGGAGACGATAACGAGTTCGACCAGGGAATAGCCTGCCTGGTTACGGGCAGTACTTTCGTGTTCTTTCATCAGTTTTTCGCGTAAGCAAGAAAAACGATTAGGACCAATGAAACGCGCCCCGCTAGCGATTAACTTCAATTGTGTCTTCATTTCCATGTGCTGCAACGGGCACAGCTCTAGCGCCACGGCATTGCCGCGTTTAACCCCTGAGAAAATTTGGGGTATTGCTGCTAACTGGTAAGAACGGAGGTCTATAAGGAGACCGTCGTTCGGATGGTGGATGGGGCGGGCTACGGTGCAGCGTGCTTAGCTGGGCGCGGCCACGAATGGGCTGGTAGCATCTTTTGTGCCGCACTGTGGAATTGGTGTAATTTGCTGTTTTAGGCTTATTTCATGGGTTCCGATGTTGGCTTAAAGGGCAAATTTCACTTTTAGAGGAGAGTGCTGGAGTTCGGGAGTGTGGTTGTTTTTGCCTTTTTAAGGTAATACTTGAAGGTTGGCAAAGGAATTGCTTGGACGGTGTTTCGGGCCATGGCAGGTTTGTCTTTTCTGGCCGGTCGGGTTGAAAGCCAATATGACGATTTTCACAAAATGTCTACTTATAGTCTGTCTTTGCGTTGGATTTTCCAGTTTCCCTGCGTTCGGGCAGGTTGTCGCGTTGACGGATGCGGACGTAGTGTTGGAAAAGTCGGTTGTTGGCGCGGTGGCGGGCCCGGTTGCCCTTAAAAGGGAAACTGCGCGTAAAAGGGAAGATGTGCGTTTGGAGCCTTCTTTTCTGAGTTTCAGGGCTGGGGCTTTTGATCAGAGGCTGGTGAAGCGTACGAGTCTTTCGATCGGCACTGTAAACAAGTTGGTGTTATTGAGGGAGTCTGTTTTTCGAGAGTCCGCTCGTTACGGGATTGATCCGGATTTGGTGTTTTGTCTGATTTGGGAAGAGTCCAGGTTTAAGATGGGCGCAGTGAGTCCCAAGGGAGCGAGAGGGCCGCTTCAAATGTTACCCGACACAGCGGCTCGTTTTGGGGCGAGCAATGCACATGATCCGGAGCAGGCGGCGCGTGCTGGGATCCGCTATTTAGTTTGGTTGCTGGATCGTTATGGTGGGAACGTTTCATTGGCCTTGGCCGGCTATAATTCGGGCGAGGGCGCGACTGATGCGTTTTCGACTGGCCGGACGATAGTATTAAGAAACGGTAAGGTGATCAATAGAAGTGGTGCAAAAACTGGCATTCCGCCGTATAATGAAACGCAAGAATACGTGCGGCGTATTGCGAATAGATACCGTTTGTTGAAATCCCTGCCCCATTGAAGAATTACTATAAGGTGGAAAGTTTGCTATGGGTATGACAGGTGCTGCTCAAGTAGCGTTGTTTGCCGGGTCTGCGGTCCTGGTTGTGGATGACGATCCCGATGTGCGAAAGCCGTTGGTGAGGGCGATCCGGAACTGGGGTCTGGAAGTTTCGGAGGCAGAGGATCTGAAGCACGCTAAAGCCTTGTTAAAGCGTGGCGGATTTGGCGCCGTGCTGGTCGATAAAATGCTTCCGGATGGTAATGGTTACTTTTGGGCGCGAGAGCTGGCTTCGAAGGGCTGTGATTTTGATTTGGTAGTGCTGACTGGCGCGGCGGAATCAGAGGAAGCTCTTGGTATCGGGGGAAGGCTGCGTGGCTACTTGTCTAAGCCTTTTGAGTATTCGAAGGTGCGTAGTTATTTGTGGGGGTTGCTGGCGTCGTCGGCGGATGAGATTCAATCTGGCAGCCGTTTTGTTCCACAGCAGAATGGCAAGCAGTCGGTAAAGGAAATAAAGCTGCTTGGTGGTTGCCAGGCGATGATTGATATCTCGAACGAGATCGCGAAGCTTGCGCAAATGAATACGAGCTGTGTTATTCACGGCGCAAGTGGCTGTGGCAAAGAAGTTGTGGCAAGGAGGATTCATAGCCACCCGCGAAATTCGCGCCGGGGTAATAAGTTTGTTGCGGTGAACTGCGGGGCGATTCCTGAGACGTTGATTGAGTCAGAGTTGTTTGGTTACGTGAAGGGAGGGTTTACCGACGCTGATCCCCGCGGCAAGCCAGGGCGTTTTGAAGAGGCTGATGGCGGTACGATCTTTTTGGATGAGATCACAGAGATGCCGGCGAACTTTCAGACTCGGTTGCTTCGGGTGTTGCAGGAAGGGCGGTTATTGCGGTTAGGTGCGACTGATGAGACTGAAGTCAACGTTCGGGTGATTGCGGCAACTAATCGAGATCTGGAGGCTGAGGTTGCGGCCGGGCGTTTCCGAGAGGACTTATACTATCGTCTCAAAGGATCTGAAATTTATTTGCCGCTGTTGCGTGATCGCGGATGCGAGGATATTGAGAAGTTAATCAAGTATTTCGCTCAGCGGGCAGTTGATGAAGTTGGCCGAGGGGTTGTTTTTTCAAAGTCGGCATGGAAGGCTCTTTTGGCGTATACATGGCCTGGTAACGTGCGGGAGCTGGAGAATGCGGTTCGTTACGCGGTCCAAAGCTGCAATGGCGTGGTGTTAGTTTCTGACTTATCTCGTCAATTGCAAATGTCGGCAGAGTGTTCTGACATTGCGTCAAAAGAGCCGGCGCCGGACCAGGCGCAGGAGACAGTTGTATCAGTAACGGAGGCGGCTGTGGAGGGTGCTGCGCACCTGGGTGAGGGGAAGTTGTCGCGTGAGGTAGTAGAAGAAGCGATCGCTTCCTGTCTGGAAGAGAAAGAAGACGGGACTTTTCCGAATATTCAAGAGATCCAGGTGAGGGCGGTCGACAAGGCTTTGGAGCGCAGTAAGGGCAATGTTTCTGCAGCCGCGCGGTTGTTGGGAGTCGATCGAAAGTATATCGATCGTCGGATTCTCCCTCGTTGGCAAACTCGTGTTGTGAGGGCGTGAATTGTGAGAGTTCTGGAGGGCTGTCAGATCGCCAGTTTGTGGAACGGCGTATTTTAGACCGATGGAAGACCACGCCGGTTCAGCTAGAAACCGGGTTCGCCTGAGTCAGGATTCTTGATATGGCAGGCTAGACGGGTAAATAAAAATCGGTTACAGGTCAAATGTAGGGCAAGATTTTTACCGGTTTTGAACGTATGTGGGATTTAAGGTGTTTATTGTCTGGCCTGGTTAGGTGTGTTTGTCGCCGGCGCCGCCGCCGCTCTACGTTCTCATAGTTATTGAAGTCGCACAGTCTAAGAATCAACCACTACGACGTTTTCCTCCCAGTTAGTGAGTCTCAATTCTCATTGTTCTTGATATTCTGCAGACAAATTACCGCACTTGTTGTTATCGGATCTTATTGAATTCGTTAGCACTCCTGATATGCCGGCGTCAATCGTTGTAGTATCCATTCACGCGCGAACATAACTGGGCCTATTGTTCAAGCCGTGGTAACTGTGGCGAAACTAGATTTTCATGCGGGCGGCTGAATGCGTGCGGTTCGTGGCGGCAACATTATGAGGTTGCGGCAAGGTGCTAAAGCCCCCTAATATCTAGGCTTATATCTAAGCTTAGGAACCCCTGTGCCAATGGCCAAGAAAAACTGGCAGACTCATCTTTCCGTCGACAAACGAATCGTTCGTTTGTTGAGTGTGTTTACGTATGAGGATTTTCCGCGCTCGATTCGGGAGATGGTGAGTAACGCCTATGACGCTGATGCAACCGAGGTTCGAATTACGATCGACATAAAGCAGGATCTCATTGAGATAACGGACGATGGTAATGGCATGACACCGGAGGACTTCGAATTTTTCCTTCGAATTGCGGGTCAGAAGCGCTCCAGCCTGTTTAGTCCCGAGTTCCGTCGTAAACGAATTGGCCGGTTTGGAATTGGCTTTTTGGCAGTTTTTCCTTTCGGAAAGCGGATTAAGATCACGTCCAGCGGTCGCCGTTCGAACGTTCGGTTTGAGGCAACAATCGAGGCTGAGAAATACGTGCGAGAATCGCCACAGAGCATTGACGTGCAAGATATACCGGTTTTCGGCTCTCAAGAAGAATCACCGAGCCTCGCAGAGCTGCATGGCACAACAATACGAATTATGGGTCTTTCCGAACTGACGACGAGGTATTACAAATCGCGCGCGCGAAAGAAGCGGCAGCGTCAAACTATCAAAGAATGGTCGCCAGAAGATCGACTACGGTGGACGCTCAGTGAGGAATTACCGATCGATTACGATCATCAATCGCCTTACGCGGAAGCATTCGCTAACCTTGGTTCCTCTGGTGTACGCGTCTTTCTAAATAAAGATGAATTAATTCGGAACGCGCCTGGTTCACAGATTCTCGAAACAGATACTCGGACAATAGATGGTGCCAAGTGTCAATACGTAATTGCCACGGATTGGAAAGCGATCCAACCAGTCGAGAATCGCTTTTTCAAGCAGAGGGTGCACAATGTCGGAATAGGGGACCGAACTGCGTTCGGCCTTGGTCTTGAAGGAAGAGCTTACAGCCGCCTTCAGTGGTTGACGGGTGAAATCAGAATTGTTGATGGATTTGATGATCTAATCAACATAGATCGGAAGAGTTTCCGAGACAGCCCTGCTTATGACAATTTTAGGGATTTTTTCAGTCAGCGACTGGCTCACTTTGCGAACTTTTTGGAATCGGTCTCCGAAGCGCAGCGCGACATTGATCGGCAGATTAAAAGCTCGCGATTTGCGGAGGTCGGACCAAAACGTCAAATAGTACAGAGGAATATTGATCGTCTAGCTGATCGTGGTTTTGACATCGTGCACCAGCCGGTGGGAGTAGGGAGCAAGAAGAGCGCGTCGGTTGTGGTTGATGTTAAGAAGAAAAGAGTAGAAGTCGTAGATGATCACCCGGACTTTCAAGATACAATTTCGATCGATTCGCGTGAGATCCCCGTGCGTTATTTGTCATTTGACGGGAAGCAGAAAGAGGTTACGCCTGTCAGGCGTGCGAGGGATGGGGCAATTGAAGTGAATACGGCTTACCCTTTATTTAAGTCTGTGCGATACGGAGATCTTTTTAAGAGAATGTTCATCGTTCTGCTCACAGTCTCTGAGAAGCAGCACGTCAAGAGTTCGCTGCTTGTGGAAGTTGGAGCCCAAGTACAAAAGGAGTTCAGCGATCTAACATAATGAATATAGGAGATTCTGATGTTCATTCATCAAGTCACTGTTAAAAACTATAGGAGCCTGCGTAACGTTCAGATCGGGAACTTACAGCCTATCGTTGTTTTCTATGGAGATAATGACAGTGGGAAGTCCAACATATTGTCATTTCTGGATTATGTTTTCCGGCCAAAGCAGGAGCAGGTGTTGCCAGAAACTGAGACAACCGAGGCACCCGTTACCGCCAGTGTTTTTTGGCGCGGTGAGATTGACGATTTTTCAGACAACTTTTACAAGAATCAATCCGATCCTATCGAGTTCACAATTGTCGTAAGGTTCTCGCGGCAAGAACTCGACGTGATAACAGGTACGGCAGAAGTGAGCGCGAAACTCTCAGAGGAGAACGACAACGCAAATTTAAGTATCAACGGGCGCGGGCGCATCGACCCAATTGGATCTGACAGGGCCAAGATGGTGTTGGTGGAAGCACGTTTGAACAATAAATCCTTTTATTCTACTGACGATGCAGGGCCCAAGTATCTCTCCGATTTCGGTCTTGCGGCAGCTCAAGCCCTTGATGCCTTCAATAAAGTCATGGGTTCGCTTGATAATGGGTTTGTTCGCGTTCCAGCAAATCGTTTCATCGCAACCGAGAAAGAGATGCAGAGTAGCGAAGTTGCGCAGTTGGATGCGTCGACGTTCAAGAATTGGCTGTTTCAGATTAGCCTTAACAGAGACACCGAGCGCATGTTCCGTGATATTTCCGACGAATTCGCGGCTGAGCCGTTTTCACATGGACGCTTGTCATTAGCTAGAGTTGGAGAGAATTTGGAAGTATTTGTCGAAAGGAAGGATGGATTCAAATTACCGCTGGGTCGCAAGGGAACCGGCGTACAGCAGTTACTCATGATTCTCGCGTACGTTGCGGTGTCCAAAGCGCCGATTGTCGGCATTGAAGAACTCGAAATAAATCTGTCTCCCCAGTCACAGACGGCAATCTTTAATGACCTTTTGAGGATAATCCAGGGCGGAGGTCCGATAAAACAGATCTTTCTCACTACGCACAGTCCGACAATTGCCAAACGCAATGAAGCCGCTGTTAGAGCGATCTCGATGAACGCGAATGAGGAGACGGAGGTTTCTCTTCGGTCGGAGGGGCAAGTCCATGACTTCTTCAAGTTTCCGTTTTCTTGAAGCGCGGTTTACTCACCGATGATCAGGATCTCTTTGGAGTGTCCGTTTGACGAGAGCGCGTATTGGTATTCACCGTAATGGACTACTCGGACTTTCTTTTTGAATTGTTTCATCAGTTTCACCAACTCGCGCTCCGTGGGTAGTCCGTCATTACGATAAGAAAGTACGAGTGTCGATTTACGAAAATGGGCGAGTATCTCGCGAAAGAATTGTAAAATCTGCTTTTCGTCTTTCCAACTCGGACGTTCCTTTTGAAACGGTCGGTGTTTCTGTGAGAAATCAATTCTTTCAGACCAGCTGGCGTAATCGACCAAGCCCTCCAGGAAGTGGTACATCCAGAGGTAATCGTCCATTTGTCCCTTCTCGCTAATATACGGGGCGTCCAGGTATACCAAGTCGTAGTCGTCCGTGATTTCTAATGCGTCATAATTGATGGCTTGGCATACAACTCCACTATCAAATACGGCCTCGTTGATTTCATATACAAACCTTTTGAAGTGTTGTTCGAAGGGTGTGTCCCAAGTCGTTTTATTCCCGAAGCTGCGCTCAACATTTGCCAATCTCATGTAGAGATTCTTTCGATGAAATAGGTTGTATGGTCGCTTTATCAGACAGGCTTGAAACAGCGCAAAGTATGCTACGGATTTTTTGAATGGCCCCCGAAGGTGTTGAATGTTTTGAATCACCATGTCGAGCCACTCATTCTCCTGCTTAGTGAAGTAAACGCCCCGGAAAGTTCTGGTGACGAAATCGTCGTATTTAATGCCACGGTGTTTAGTAAGCAAGAATTTCAGGTCTTCATCGGTCAACCGAACACGAGAATTGGCTATAAGGGCATGTCCGACATGATAGTTAAATTTTAGGTTGTCGTTGTAGGTAACTTGTTTACCGTGAGATTTTAGAAGGTAGGAAACTGATGCTGTGCCGCCACATCCATCAAGCGCGGACTCAAACTCTAGTAACTGTAAGTGAGACCAAATCCAGTTTAGGAGTTTCGCTTTACTACCGCGATAGCGAGTCGAGGGTGGTCTTCGCCCATTCTTGTGATTAGCAAAGTCCATTGGCTGAGTTCTCTGATTTCGAACAGGGTGATGTAAGAACTTGTAGTCTCAGTTAGGCAGACCGTTTCGACATCAAAAGGTTATCTTCAAATCTATCTTGAGAGACCGACCTGCGACAGGCCACGCGACGGTCGGCGTTACTCGTTTCAGCTTCCCGCAATTTTTCGGTTAACTGGGGAGCACGCGACTTCGACACTGCGAACCTCTTGTTGCGCTCGACGCGCCGGGATAAAACGGGTAGTTGTCCCTCGCCATGAATTTCGGAGACAGTAATATCATATCCATATTGGATGGTGACGAAAGCAAAGGCATCGGTTGTTGTACCTGGATGTTGGGCGTCGAGCTAGCCTTACGGGATAACTCAAATCAAGTAAAAGGGCACTGAGCTTCACCCCAGTGGCCTATTCGGCTGAAAGAATATCACTAACTGTGATGCGGATATCATTAACTATGAGAACCGACACCGCCGTTTGCGAGAATTTTATTGACCGCAGCGATCAGGGTGTTCGATTCAAAGGGTTTCTGCAGAAAGTTAAAGCCGTCCAGAGTTTTTGTATTTCCTTCCTTCAGATCAATTTTATACCCGGTTGTAAGTAATAGATGAGTGCGTTGGCTGAGTTGCTGAATCTGTTTGCACAGGGTTTTACCGTCTATACCTGGCAGTCCGAGATCGGAAATGACCATAGTGGGCCGGTCGTTTTGGGTAGAGAGTTCTTTGAAGATCCGGAGTGCCTCTTTACCGTTGGAAACTACCTTTGTGCGGTAGTCTGCTTTGGTTAAGTGATTACTCATTGTTTGCGCGACGTCGGCTTGATCTTCGGCTATCAGGATTAGTGGGGTCTTTTGTTCGGCTCGTCGCCTGCTTCGCCGGGTTCTTGGTCCGGGGCGGTTGTTCCGTCTTACTGATTTGGCGGAGGACTGTTGGTCTGATGTGTCTTCTGAGTAGAGTGGTAAGTAGATGTCAAATTTTGTTCCTTGTCCTTCCCAGCTTTCAACGTCTATATAACCTGACAGTTGTTTGACTATGGCGTAGGCCGTGGGAAGGCGTAGGCCGGATTGCTGATTGTGTTGCGATCGGAAGAGTTCAAAGGTTTGAGGCAGGGACGTCTTGGGGATACCAGCGCCCGTGTCTGTGACGGTAATTCGTAAATACGTGCCAGGGATGGCGCCCGGGTGAGTTTCAGCATACTGCTGGTTGAGTTCGGCGACTTCGGTTTGGATAGTTACTCGTCCGCCCTCGGGCATTGTGTCTCTTGAGCTGAGGAGCAGGCTGATGATGATTTGGTCGATCTGAGTTTGCTCGCCATAGAATTGTGGGAGATTTTCAGTCGGCAAGAATTCAAGGGTGATTCTATTTCCTAATGCCTGCTGTCCGATCGGAATGATTTGTGTGATTGCCTGATTGAGATCGATGGTTTCTGTTGCTCTTGGCTGTTGACGTGCGTAGTCCTGGAGTTTGTCGATCGTTTTTGCGGTCTCGAGGCATTTGCGGATGATGTCGTGGGCAACTGACAAGGCATCGGTTGGGAGCGATGATTCGTCATTATGTACCGCGGTAATGGTGTCTCTAAGGTATTCGGCGTTGCCGAGGATAGAACTAAGGGCGTTATTGAAGTCGTGCGCAATGCGGAGGGTCAGATGGCCGAGTATTTGTTGATAGGCGGTGACGGGGGTGGTGCGATCGTTGAGGTTTGGCGCCTGGAGAATAACGATTGTCTTTCCTTTTCTGTGTAAGCGTTGCAGCCCGGGGAGAGATTTGATGTTAAGGAAAGTAGCTGTGCCGTTTCGATCGGAGTTGGGAATGCGAAAGAGTATCGGGTGAGCTAAAGAATCTGTTTTGTTGTTGGGTGGTGGTGCGATCTGGAGAGTGGCGGTTAAGTGTTTTCCTACGAGCTGCTCTTGATCGCTGATCTTACAGGCTGCGTCGTTGGCGAAGAGGACTTGATTTCCTTTGTCGATGACGACAATTCCGTCAGAGAGCTTTTGCAAGACGGCCCGCGTTAGGGCCGGGGGGGTTGGCTTAAAAGCTTTGGTTCGTGCAGACGTTTTCCTAGTCATATAATTTTATGGATAGGCTATTAGACTACTTGGGGCGTTAGTAGCCGGCAGTTTGCGTCCCGCTTGTTATAGGTTACCTATTATGGGCATTTTTTAGTAAAATTACCATTAGAGCGCCTAAGCTGGCGGACCTAGGTAAGAAGCAGCGCATCTCAGTATATTACGAAATATTGGAGGGACGGGCCGGTGTCGATTGTGCTTGATCTTATAGAGGCGGAGAAAGAGTCTGACGAGATTCTGTCAGTCGAGGAATTGCGTATTGAATATCGTCGGATAATTAATTCTGGTGAGTTGGATTTCGATCGGCTTCTGTTCTTGGGGAGAGCGTTTGAAGAGTTCGACTTGGTTGAGGAGGCCCTTCATTGTTATTCGCGGATCATAGGTTTGGACGGCGGTCAGGTAGAGGCGTTGTCGAGGCGAGGGAACGTTACCTTTGGCCTTTTCGTGGCTCGAGATGTTGATGGTAATGAGCGCGAGCTGGTTCGATGGGCGGTGTCGGATTTCGAGAAGGCGGTACAGTTTAGCGGTAATGACCCAGCTTACATTCGGATGCTTGCGCTTGGTTTGCTAATGCTTGGTAATTATGATCGTTCGCGAAAATTGTGCGAGTCGACGTTGGGTGATATGAGTGATGCGCTTGGTGGTGGAACAGTTTGGGATTTGCTGTACGTTCTTGGGTACAGTCAGTTCTTTCTTGGCTTCACCGACTCGGCTCTTTTAACGTTTCGTCGGTTGGCTGAGGGACCGGGAGTTTCAGAGGAGGGCTGGTTTGGCCAGGCGGTGTGTTTGTGGAAGCTGGGTTTGGGCGTTGAGGTTGCAGCTGCAAGAAAGAATCTTTCAGAGCCGTTGAATGACAGACTTTCGGCGTTATTGGAAACTGGAATGGAAAATTACCTGACTGTGGCGCGCGCGTTGTTGTAATTGTCTTATGTGGAGTCTTGGTTGATTGTGTTTATGGTCTGGACGGTCTGGACGTATACGGGGCGTGAGCGGAGTGGTGATATTAGAATTTGTTGATTTTCTTCTTCGCCGGAGTAGCCAAGTTCGGATAGTGATACTGATTGGCCCAACATGTCTTCGGGCACCAGAAATGTGATAGGTGAATCGGAGCCTTCGTATAAAAACATCTTTTGTAGTTCGCCGTTTTGTACTCCTGCTTCTAATTCCTTCTTGGCTTGATCAATGGTGATGTGTTGCGTTTTCGCCCATGTTGCTTCGTCAATGTATTGGGCCCTGCCGATGGTTTGTTCTGTCTGGATGCTGGCGACGGCGGCAGCGGCAGCAGCAGCAGCGCTGTAAAGTTCTTCTGTGATCTTAGTTAGACAAAACGAGCATGGTCCGTGCTTTATCCACGAACATTGGTATTCTTGTGAATTTGTGGCGTCTTTATTAGAGACGACTTTGGTGCAGGGCTTGGTGTCTGAACATCCGCAGATGAAACACGACGGTAATCTGCAAGTTGGGCATTCGTAGTTGTATTGTGCGGCGAGTATCCAGGTCAGGATGGTGCCGCATTCTTTACAGCCAGTCGGTGGAAGTTTAATTGTGGATAGATCCATGCGGATTTTGGTGGCCGCATTGTTTTTAGTAGTGGATGGGCGGGAAGACTAAAGAGGTTAGGAGTGAAGCGCGATTCGATTGCTGCTACTGCTGCTGTGGATGGCTTGCAATTCAAATACGTCTCTTACTTTATGGAGAAGATCTATTGGAGTGAAAGGCTTATTGATTAATGCCATGTCGTTGGCGAGGATTTCTTCGTTGGTGAGGTGTTCGGTTGAATAGCCGGATATAAACAGTATTTTGATTTGAGGGGATATTGATCGGGCTTTATCGGCGAGGTCACGGCCGTTCATTTGTGGCATAAGCAGATCGGTTAAAAGTAGATTGATTAATCCTTTGTTGTCGTTTAGTAGCCGGAGTGCTTCCCGTCCGTTAGGAGCCCAAAGTACTGAGTAGCCATGAGATTTAAGAGTCGTGACGACGGTTTCTCTGACTCGTTCATCGTCTTCAGCGACCAGTATTCTCTGTGAGCCCTGTTGTTCTGTCCTAATGCCGGCAGTTTCTATTGTGGTGATCAGTTCTGTTTCTTCTTCGGCGGAGGGGAGCTGTAGTGAAAAGGTAGTACCTCTTCCGGGTTTGCTGCTTACACTTATAGTGCCGCCTGATTGGGCGATGCTGCCGTATACCATTGCCAGTCCAAGTCCGGTTCCTTTTCCTTCTTCTTTGGTGCTAAAGAATGGCTCAAAGATTTGTTTGAGCGTTTCTTGATCCATGCCGATTCCGGTATCGCTGAAAGTTAGTAGGATTTCTGGTCGTTCTTTGCGTCGGGAGTGTTTAGGATGGTCCGGATCAATTCGTTTTGTCTCGATGGTAATGGTTCCACCGGTGGGCATGGCGTCGCGCGCGTTAACGGCGAGGTTCATGAGAATTTGTTCGATTTGGCTTTCGTCTATGTAGGCGAATGGAAGGTTTCTATCTAGTGACGTGTCGATGAAAATGTCTTCGCCAATTATTTGTTTTATGAAGGGGGCGTTGTTAGCAATGAGTTTGTTGAGATCGCGTGTCTTTGGTTGGAGCATTTGGCGCCGGCTGAAGCAGAGGAGTTGGCTGCATAGTGTTTGGGCGCGGCGGGCGCATTCGCGGATTTGAATGACGTGTGGCCGGGCGTCGTGGCCAACCGGGAGGCTAGTGTTGAGCAAATCTAAGCGGCCATATATGACTGTAAGGATATTATTGAAGTCGTGGGCGACATGTGCTGCCAAGCGGCCAATGGTTTCAATTTTTTGTGCTTGGTGAAGTTGGCGTTCGCGTTGGTGATCCCGGGCTATGAGCCGGATGTTTTCGATTGCGTTGGCGGCCAGTTGGGCAGCTGTGACTAAGGGGTTTTTTTGTTCTTCGGTGTATGCACCTGGTTCGGAAGTTTGAATCTCGAGTAATCCGACTATCTTTTCTGCGGTCCTCATGGGAACCGCCATTATTGAAAGGATTGGATAGTGACCGTTTTGTTGGGGGTTTAATGAAGACGCGCTTTCTCGTATTGAACTGGCGGAGAGATTATTGGAGATGACAATTTGCTTGGAGAGGATAGCGAGTCCGGCCGGTCCTTGTTGAAGCTCGACGGGTTGCGGGTCCTGTATTGTGGTTTCGGTGTCATCGGTCCACAGGAAACGTGGGATCGCTTCGTTCCGTTCCTCGTTGTATAGGGCCAGTACGATCGTATCGCAGGGGATAGATTGTTTTGTGAATGTAAGCAGGGCGGCGAAGACGTCAGGGAGTTCGCGGGCAGTGGAAAGTGTTAGGGCCAGGTTCGTGATGTTGCTGGATAACTTTCTAATATCCTGGTCAGCGCGCTCGTTGGCGTCTTTAAGTTCGTGATAAGCAAGTTTGAGGGCGGCTTCGCTTTGTTTGCGGGCGCTGATGTCGCGCGCTATTCCGAGGACGCGAAATGGCTTGCCGTCGCGAAAGATTAATTGGCTGCTGATTTCGACCGGGATGGTTTTACCGTCTTTTGTGAGAAGGTCTATCTCGTAGACTGTAGGTTCTGCGGTTCCTCGTTCAAGCTTGGTTTTTAACATCCGGCGGGCTAGGGCCATGTGTTCAGGGGGGGCGACTTTTGCGCTATCGACGGTGGTGGCTTCGTCGGCGCTGTAGCCGGTAAGTTCACGTCCTTTTTTGTTGAGGGAAGTATAGTGGCCTTCCAGATCATGTGTGTAGACGATGTCGTTGGCGTTTTCGAATATTTCTTGATAAAGCTTTTCGGTTTCGAGGCCCTTCAAATCGACGGTGTCTTCGAGTGTTAAGGTAGTTGCCGTGGCTGCGAGGAGTACTTCATGACAGGGGTATTCGATGAAGTGGTGGTTGGTATCAGTATTAATACTGGTTATCGGGCGGTTGCAAAGATGCAGTAAGGGAATGGTTGAGGCGTTCTGTGCGATGTACTCGAGCAGTTGGGCGAGCTGATCTTCAGGGAGGGACTCGTCTATTATGATCAGGTTCGGTGATTGATCGGTTATTAGTTTTGTTGCGGCTTTGGAATTTGCGGCGGCAATGGCAGTACTGCCGGCAAGGTTGAAGATGCCGCGGACTGCATTGGTGGTCGTTGAAGACGGGCTGACCAGGAGAACAGTGTGAATAGTAGTGTTCATGGGGCTACTTGGAAACACTCGTCGGGGCGGAGTTTCGTGTTGTGTAAAGCTTTCGTGCCGGGAACTGCAGCTTGGGGCAGGCAGCCATATCAGATTATCTGGATTTTAGCCTGTTTTTGCAAGGGTTAAGTCTCTGTTTGTGGATCTTCCGCTTTTTCCTAGTAATTGGGGCGTTTAGCATTCTTTTAGGCGGAGTGGCTGCGGTTTCGTGTTCTCCTGAATTCCATCGGTTAATGGCCGAGTTTTTGGCGGCTCGGTGGCGATAGTTGGTGTTGTCGCTTCCATAGTAGAGACCGATTGATGATTTTCCGCATTTACAAAGGATTCTGTATTGTGCGGGCCACTCACTTATTTTGGTCAGTTCGGGTTGTTCTGTGCAGTCACAGACGAGAATTTGAGGAAGCATTTTCAAGCATTAGGCTAGTGGATGGGCTTGGCGGTATGCATCGATTAATTTGTTCATTGAAAGCTGGGTATATAGTTGTGTTGTCGAAAGACGCGCGTGGCCGAGGAGTTCCTGAATGTCTCGCAAATCCGCGCCGTTGTCTAGCAAGTGGGTAGCGCATGAATGCCGGAGAGAACGTGGGCTGATGTGGTGAGTATCGGCGCAGAGTTGAAGGTACTTTTCTACGAGCCTGCCGACGGTGCGGTTGGTCATTCGAGTTCCTTGGTAATTAAGAATGAGCGGTTGTGGCTGGCTCTTCGTTACAGGAGCGTTCTGAATAAAGTTGTTGCGGATTATCAGATATTCTTTGAGTGCGGTTGCCGCCGGGTCTCCGAATGGGGCCATTCTTTCTTTTCGGCGTTTGCCGGTGATGAGTAGTAGCTTATTCTTGAAATCTATGTCGTTAAGATTCAGCGCGAGCAGCTCTGATACGCGTACGCCGGTGGCGTAAAGCAACTCGAGAATTAGTCTGTCGCGCTTGCCCAGATCGGTTGTGGTGTCGGGCGTTTCGATTAAGCGAATTACCTGGCTTTCAGAAAGATGTATCGGGAGTTTTTTGTCCCTACGTGGGGTTGCTACTAACTTAGCTGGATTCACTTCCAGAAGTTTCTCCCGAACCAGGAATTGAAAGAACGTTCGTAGCGCTGCGAGCTTGCGAGCGATCGAGCTTTTCTGTTTATGGTCTGAATTCAGGTTTGAGAGCCATTTACGGATTGTGAGGTTTGTGATGTGGTTGATTCTGAGTTCTTTGGTGTTTGAATTCGCTGGTGCGAGATAGGCGAAGAATTGGTTGAGGTCGCTTTCATAGTTACGCAATGTGTGCGGGCTAGCTTGGCGTTCGTAGCGTAGGTGATCGAGGAATTGGTTGAGGAGGGTGTGGAAGGGTTCTATTGGCACACAGTTGATTAACCGCTCTGTTCTTGATCTGCAGTTGGGAAAGGAAAACTTGATTGGATCGGCGCGGACTGTTTCTCTTTCGGTGGACGAAGAAATCTGTGCGCGAATTTCATTAAGGCGCCGGCAATCTTGTTTGTGGGATCTTGATTTAATACGTGGGCTAGGGAAAGCATTGCTTTCCCGAATTCGCCGTTTTTGTACTGTGCAATTCCGAGGTGAAAGAAAGCGTCTGTATGCCAGGCGTCAATCCGGATAGCACGTTGATAGCATTTGATCGCTTCTCGGTAATGGGTATTGCGGTAATAGAGCTGGCCTGCGCGTACCAGAGCTTCTGGGCTGCGTGAATTTTGGTTGTTGGCTTTCAGTAGCACGGCAATGGCAGAACGTTCTTTGCCCGCCTTCGTTAATAGGTTCGCGAATTCTAAATACGCTGGGGTATATGAGCGGTCGATCTTGATCGTGCGTTGCAGCCATTGTTGAGCGTTGTTGAGGTCATTGAGATCGACGTAGGTCAGCGCGACGTTATAGTAGGCTGCCGGTTCTTGTGGATCTATCTCGATGACTGAATTGTAGGCTTGGAATGCCTGGTCGTAGTCGCGTAAGGCAGAGGCAACGTTGCCAAGTTGGATGTGAGCGGCCGGGAAACTCCACTTGAGCTGAATGGCAGCGCGGAAGCTGGCGGCGGCGCCGCGGAGATCTTTCTTTTCCAAATGATCCACGCCTGCTTTATAGAGCTGTTCAGGCGTGGATAGAGTGAGTTTCAAGTCTGTTGGTCGCAGGATCCCGGGTTCTGGGAGTGTGGTTGTTCTTTTGGGAAGTGTGGCTTTTTCGGAATGTATCCAGCCATGGGAGCAAGGGGCTTGGTCAGAATTTGGAAGAATTTGCGTTGTCATTCGGTGTTACCTTGGGCCGTAACGCTTGATGGCAATATCTGTGCCGCGTGACTAGGGATGGTAATATCTTTGCGGCGGTGGCGGGTGATCTATGAGGAAGATATGGCTTACTGAAGAATATTTGGCTTCTATTTCCTCGTTTCCAAATCTTCATAAAGTAGAGTTCTTGATTTCAGTATTGAGGCAACTTGATGATGCGGTTCAGGAGGAGGGGGAGCGCGATCGTTTTCGTGGTGTGCTGAATGTTCTGGCAATGCTTCCAGACTCATCGTGTTGTGAGAATCGGTTTTTTGCTCTGTTTGGGAAAGAAGATCTAGAGAGAGCAAAAGTGAGCCTGGGGTCCGCGATAGCTTTGATAGAACGAAGTGTTCTAGGCGACGCTGTTAGGAGCCGCGGTCTGGGAAATCTTCCGCTGTGTCGGGTGAAGCTTTCTGAGGCGGCACGGCGGAAAGCGGGTCCTTATCTAAATGCGAAAGTCGCGTTGGGAAACTGTTTATGGTTGCTTGGTAGCAGAGAAGAGGCGGTGGCCTGTCTGTGGGACGTCTTGGAGCTAGACCCGGACGATGTACGAAGGGTCAGGTTCTCGTTAGCTTGTTGGTTGTTTGAGTTGGGTGAGGATAGGGCGTTGAGGCGTCTTATCAGGATGTGTTTCAGGGTTACAGCAGAGGTGGGGGCGACTGCTTATAACGAGCTTGAGCACTTTACATTTTTTTATTACTTAGAGTCCTTGATGACGTTCAGGAGGTATGGGGTCAAAGGAAATGGTCTTGGGAAGTTCAAGATGGCGTTGTTTGAGGCGTTTGAAAACAACCTGCGTGTTGTAGACTTTTTGCTTGGCAGGGAGTCTTTGCCCGAAGCGTGTCCGTGTAATGCCTTTCGGCCGAGTGCACATTTGGAGGCTGTGCATTGCGTCCAGCATAGCTTACGTCTTTGGCAATCAGTGCCAGGCGCGCTCGAGTGTTTGGAAGGGGTAATTGCTGATCGTAAAGAAGGGCTGAAAAGAATTGCGGCGGATCATCAGAGGAGATTAAAAAAAGAAGGGAGGATCAAAAGAGACGGAAAGAACTAAGGTGCTGCCTCTTGAAGGTGCCTGTTGTGATGGGTGCTAAATTCTGTTAGTTGATCTGTGTTCATAGCGCGCGAATTTTGTAATATGTCTTGGTTGGGAATCAGCCGTGTTTGGTCGAAGTTTGATGGTGTCAAGGTGCTGCTGTGTGGGTGGGTTTCGTTGGTGACGAGGCGCAGCCAGCTCGAGGATTCAAAGTTGCTATCAGGGCCATTTATCCAACGCAGTGGTTTTGTAAAATGATCGGTGGCGAAGTGGCGGTACTCGAAGGGCTGAAAGTCTTCTAGGGTCTGTTCTATAAGGTTAGGATGCGCGATAAAGTTTATGTATTGCCCGCTCGGGTCTTTGGTTGCTTTTGGTAAGTCGCCGGATTAGCGTTACTCGTCGGCTTCGCCGAGAAATTGTTTGGAGATTATGTTGTCTAATCGGATTTCGGCGGTGGGCTGGCTTGGAACGTTTTTAAGAGGGATGTCGCTGGGTCCGTTTTGTGGAAGAAACGAAAGGATCTTTACTTCCATTGTGCGTTTCTGTTTTTCTTGTATTTGCCATGCGTCAGTTTGGTGTTGAAGAACGAGCAGGAGTTTTGACTGTTCCGGCCGGGTGGAAGATGCCGTGGTGAGGATTCCGATTGGTGTGCGAAGTGTTAGTAAGAATTTGTTGTGGAAGCTCATGGTGGTATTTTTTTTGTTACTGCGAAATGCTGAATACTAACTACCGGATCGAGATTTAGGTTGCGGACTGTTTCCTCATGTTGGCCGATTATCGATTGTTGTAGTCCGCCTTAATTCTCTTGATTTAGTTCTTGCCAGCTACCTGGTATGAGTTTGTCCAAGGAGTTCATATTTGGTTGGTGATCATTCGGGACTTTTGCGAGTGGGCCTAAAATCTTTTCTAACTTTTCGCGTTCTTCATTTGTCGTGAGCTGCAAGCGGTTCAAGTTCTGATTTTGAACTTTATTAATTCAGATCGCCGGGTTCCCAGGTGGCTCGTGTATCGATGACTTTGAAGAGTCGTCCGAATGCGCTTACCGGTTCTCCGGGAGGCCAGGGGTTTTTAACTGGATGAAAGTCTAGGGCGTTTGTCTTTAGTTGTGCGTTGAATTCTTTTGTGACTTTTTCAGCTATTAGACCGAGTCGGCCGGTTGGGACGGTGGTATCGAGCTTTTGTAGGAGGATGTCTGCTATAAGTGAGGCGCCTATCGCTGGCATGTACCAGAAGCACAACGCAACAAGGCATTGTAATTCTAGGTTGGTTGGATCGCTGTCAAGTTTTTCGATTACAGCGGCAGTGATTGTTTTTAGGCATGGGTCTTTGATACCGGGCCGTTGTCGTTGGTGCCGGTTAGGTATGTCAGCGTCTGTTGTGTTTTCAGTTTGCTGGCCTTTAAGGCACCATTCCAGAGAGGCGTGGTAGTTTCCGAGCTTGGCGAACGCGACTGCGAAGTCTGAGCATTCTCCGGCGCTGAGGGGTTTTATTGTCGCTAGGGTGTTGAGATGGTCTATTATTTCATCAAACGGGCCTCCTCCAAGCTTCTTAATATAGATTGCGGTTTGAAGGACCTTTCGAGATTGAGGATGGATTTGTACTGCTTTGTTTATGACTGTCTTGGCTTCTTCGGGTTCTCCGCAGCTATCGAAGAGTCTGTCGGCTAACATTACTGCGGCTTGTTCGTTGTTGGGATCAATATCCAACGCTTGTCTGTAATAGAGCGTCGCAATAGGACTGTAGCAATGTTCGGTGTTTTTGTAATGAGCATCATCTTCGCAGGCTGCTAAAACGCACAGGGCGATTGCTTGTGCGGCTGCGGGCCCATCCGCGGTATTCACGATGGATTGAGCTAGTGTGTGTGCGGATTCTCTATCGCCAAGCCATTCGGATGTATCTGCCAGCAATGCTTTGAGAATGAGATCTTCCGGGTTTAGTGCAAGTTCCGCGAGTATTTCTTTCCTAATTTCTTGGTATGCTTCATCGCGGCGTTCGTGGCCATCGGGTGGAAGCCACCCTTTGTTTTCCAGCTCGCTTAGTCGGTTAGCAATAGTGGTTGGTGTATTCATTGTTGGTTAATCCCTTAGTCCGTTCGCATCAGTTGGTGGGCTGCAGTGTTGTTTGCGGCATTCATTATATTACAAATTATTTTCGTTCCATACTTCAAATTAGGGTGGTCTTTTTACGAGCATGATACTTGAGGAACGAATTGAATTTCGCTCTTGGCCTGTATCTATGAATGTGAGAAATCCTTCTTGGTCTGTTGTGCACAGTGCTAGCTGGATATTCAGTTCATGGATCTTGCGTGTCGATGAGACGCATGCGTCCGCGTCCTGCTGCTGATGGATCAGGTAGAGGCTTCTTCTACAGAAGCATTGACACGTCTGCCCTGTTAAGCATTAAACATTTCGCGTTGTCTCATAAACCTTCAAAAGTCGCAGCTCGACTTCACCCAATCCGGCTGGATTCGCGACTTGGTTAGTCAATTTGCCGAATCTGGCGCCGGTATCACAGCGACAATAATCAGAGGCTTGAGATGGCGATAGTCCTCGGTCCGAGTCCGCTCGTTCCTATCATAAGCCTACAATTTTACCGGTCCAACAGTTCAACATACCATTTCCTCTAATAAGCTTTCGTGTTGCCGGATTGCCACACAAGCGCGTGTGAGTCCCATCAGCCCCATGAAAAGTGGGCAGAAACCTACGAATAGCCCATTGGCACAGTATGTGCCAAGAATCCCGTTGCCAGGCCCATCCAGCCTAAAGCACTTGCCTCAATTCCTAAAGGACCACACGGTTTATTGAATTGGACGACCAGAAGAGAATAATTGAATTTGATCGAATCCGGCTTAGGGCTTCCCGTAAGGCGGTTGGTCCTGTTCGCAAGTGTCTGCCAAGTGGTTTTGGGCTGGCGAATCACGAGGTAGTTATTGAGCTGGTTGATGAAGAACCAACAGAAGAAATGGTATCTGCTCGTGAACGTTTTTGGGAAAAAGTCTTCTTGGAGTTGCTACCTGCGGAAGAAGAACATTTTGTAAAAGCGAAGCGGAAGAAGAAATGACGTTTCAGGGGTGAGAAGGTGTTCCTTGACTGGCATGGTATGATGTTTCTCTAAAGACGTACGAGTTAACGAGGGCTAATTACCTTTGCAGACAGGAGCGAACCGCATATGTCGCGTAGTGTAAGAGCTGTTAAGTGTCACCCACAATCTACGGCGGCGGGCAAGGCGATCATTTATGCCCGCGAGTCGTTGGTCTACAACAAAAAGTCTCGCGAGAACAAACTCCGTCTAATTTCTGGTAAAGAACAAATCGAAGCTTCTGTTGACAGCCAAGTTAACGGGGGGTTGGCGCTTGCTAACACGCGGGGGTTCTCGGTGGTTCCATCGGACATATTCAAAGAGCGCTTCACCGGGGAGGAGCTGTTTGATCGGCATCTTCTAACCGAAGTTCGGGACAAGATTCGGGCAAGCCGTACCACCGGTCAGTACAAAGCTTTAATTTGTCATTCAACAGATCGCTTGTCTCGCAATGAATACCATTTGGGTATTATCGCCGAGGAATGCGACCGGGCAGGTGTAGAGCTTATCTTTGTTACCGAGCCATTGGACAGCTCGCTTGAGGGTTCTATTATTCGGTATGTACGCGGCATTGCCGGTCGTATCGAAAATGAGCGTCGCCGAGAACGTGTGATGAGAGGCCGACTCAATGCGCTGTCTGCGAATGTTTTGATCCAGACCGGGAAGCCGTTGTTTGGTTACGACTATGATGTGTCGACTCACGTGCGCATCGTCAACGAGGCGGAAGCTAAAGTCGTTCGTCTCATTTTTCAGTTGAGCGGCGATAAGGGAATGAGCGTGAAGCGAATCACGCGGTATCTGTACGAGCGTGGTATTGCGACGCCTTCGACCTTCAAGGGCATTGATCTCGGGCATAAGAAAACGACGTGGCATCGTGGCTCAGTCCTGCGCATTCTACATGATGAGACGTATACGGGGAGAACTCTCGTCAATCGAAACGAATTGACTGAGCGCAAGTACCGCATTGACAAGGCTACAGGTAAAGAAGATTTTAACTCGCCGATGGGCCGCAAGGCGACGAAGATCGCTCCGCGCGACAAGTGGGTTGAACTGAAGGACTGCACGCCGGCGCTTATCAGTCATTCCTTGTTTGATAAGGCACAGCGAACTATTGCCAATGCGTTCAGCAAAGCATCGGCGGCGACTCGGAATCAAAGTTCTATGTATTTGCTGCGTGGTCTCGTGTTCTGCAACAAGTGTGGATGCAAGATGTATCCTCGCCGCACTCGGACGCTGCGTTATTATAAATGCGGTGCTGAGTTCCTGGATAGCGAGATAGCTAAGGGCAATAAGTGTCGGATGAGCGTGCTTGCTGATAATCTCGAAGCTTTGATTTGGCAGAACGTCATCAGATATTTTGAGAAGCCTGAGTTGATTGAATTCGAGCTTCGCCGTGCCAGGTCTGGCAATCGCAGCGGAGAACTTGAAGTGGACCTGGAAGCAATCAATGCGCAAATTGAGAAGGTGCAGCGTGTCTCCAGTAGCATCATGAATCGTCTGACGCTGGCTATAGAGGACGAGAACGAACTCCTTGCCAACAAGTTCCAGGAGGATGTGAAAGTGTACAATGCGCAGCTTAAGGGTTTGAGGAACGAAGCGGCGAGCATCACCGCGAAGATCGAAGGGTTAAAGAATGCGGACAGAGTTCTCGATCGATTCAGAGACTACTGCGCCCAAGTTCGTGCTGGTCTGTCAGACTTGTCGTTCGAGGCAAAGTCGGAAGGGCTGTGGGCGCTGCAATTGAAGGTCTTCGCGTCCTCTAAATATTGCAACACGCCGATGAAAATTCAATTAAACACTGGCGCTTTATTCGTTACTGATTCGACTCAGGGTGCTGGCATCCGGGACACGACGCGGTGACGGTGGAAACGGTAATTGAGTACCTGAACAAAAACGTGCGGAACGCGCAGACAATCATCCGCGAGGCCGTGAAGAGATTGACGGGAAAACCG
>Ga0070699_100001112_pt1 | contig 25029 bp, 17 predicted proteins | sample KBSK1503metaG_FD_65473 | JGI IMG/M metagenome (GOLD analysis project Ga0070699, IMG submission 65473) | Corn, switchgrass and miscanthus rhizosphere microbial communities from Kellogg Biological Station, Michigan, USA - KBS K1-50-3 metaG | ecosystem: Host-associated > Plants > Roots >...
GTTGCGGGTGTAGACCAACCTGGTTCGAAGGTTTCACCTGATTGGCGTTGAAGTGGTAGAGGATGTTCGGCATCGTGTTGAAGCCGTCCAGATCCGCCATCAGCCTCGGCAGCTTATTAATCAAAGTGAAATTGATACATTCACCGGCGTTCGCCCGAACCACGAGTGGCTCGACCGGCACACCAGCTTTGACTTTACCAAACGCGTCGATGTCCGCACTGCGGAAGTACATGACCGCGGTCGGATCGTTGAGCGCGCCACCGTTACCGGCGCGACTGTTGTAAATCAGCTTGCCACCCGGCAATGCCGAAGCATTGACGGCAGTGACGCTGATGTTCCTTCGTGGCGCGTTGAACGGACAAATACCAGTAGCGATAAACTTCCCGGTTGCGAAGTCAGTGGGAAGCGCTGTCACTATGGTCTTTTGAAGTGTGAAATCACCGATCGCCATCGATTGGGCCGCGTTGAGATCCGTGACCATGTCCGGCGTCATGAGATTAGTGTCAGTTGTCACCATCGTGTCGGTCGTGACCGAAGCGTCGGTCGTGTCCTGGTAATCGGTGACACCGTTCGGGAAGACCGAGTCCGTCGGGAACGACGAATCGTTCGTCGACAGTGGGGCGGCGGCCTCGAGGTTGTTCGGCAATGCCAGTAGGTCGGTCTGTAATCCAGCACGACCATTGTAGACTCGGAAGATTCCCCAAACTCCATTCCACTGGCCATCAACCGAAGCGCTGTTCTGATAGAGGTAATCGACGAATGGACGATTGCCCAGGATCGATTCCTTACCGGTATTGAACTCAAAGTGCTCGGAGATACCGGCCATCTGCGAGTTTCTGTAACCGGAGTTGTTGACTGCCAACGGATCCTGCGGCGTACCAGGTTCGTGTAGCCACTTGTGGCCATTGATAGTCAGGTTATGTGTTTCTTCATGCGCTCCCACGAGTATACGAATCTGAACCTTGTCGTTTTCGTAAGCTCTCAGTAGCGGCGTGAATGGATCACCCGGCTGCACACCTTTTGTCAGTGCCGGATAGAAGTTCGGCTGCACGTTGAAGTTTGGATCAGCGCGCCAGATGTTTGACTTGTAGACCTTCGACAAGTCACCGGCAGCACCACCCGCCTGGGTGTTGGTGTTTGGATCGCGAACCCGTAAAGGTACCGGCTCGTTGCGATAGTTAACACTCATCGTTCCCTGGTCTGCGGCCGAGATTGCTTCCGGACAAGGAGCCGGAACGCCACCGGGACAAACCATTCCGTTTTCAACGATGAACGGAAGTCCGACTTCGTCGACGATAGGCGGATTGATTACACGTACCGGGTCGGAGATCGGTTTGCCGTTAGCATCGACACCGGCGCCGGCCTGGTAAGCAAGCTGGAAGTCGGCGAACTCAAACAAGAACTCGCGGTGACTGTTCGCCGCGTTCGTCTCGATGATGTTTGCCTGCCAGCTGGTTGGTCCACCGTCCGTGGCGCGCGTACCCATCACCACTCCGGTTTCCGGATTCTTCCAAACGGAACCCTGCGGCTCAATCACCAGACCGGCGTAGAGCCCAGCCTGCTGGTGAGTCGATGGTCCAAAGTGATCGTGTGTGAATACTGTACGCAACGTACGATCGACGTTGTTGTTGTTCAGTGTATCGTCGGCAAACCAGCGTTGGACTGTAGTCTGTGCGCCGAGCGTACCGAAGAACGGATGCGCTTTCGCTTTCGGACACGTGAACGTGCCGTCGCGTATGTCGCCCGAATCCTTGCCAACACAAGCATTCTGTTTGCGAATGGCGCGGATGCGTTCGATCACTTCGTCGGGACTAAAGGTGCCGTCTTCATAATTGAAGCCGTTGCCCGAACCGTCTGACGAGGTCACATCAAACTTCACGAGATGAATGTGTTGTCCAATGATGTCAGTGGGCGTTCGGACCTGAAAGTCGTCCTGTTCGTAATGACCGGGCACGAGGTTGGTGTGATAGAACGTGATGCAGTCGTTGGTGTTCGCGCGGAAGAAGAACGGCTCCGGCGGTTTCGCGCCTGACTGCGTTGGTGCTACGTCCGCCCACAGCGCAAGAATGCGCGACTGCGGGTAGTGCCAGCCGGCCTTGTTCAACTTGATATCCAGTTGAAACGCGGCCGCTTTGTAGGTGCGTGGATTACCGATTGCGGTCCCGGTGTCGCTGATACAGGGATCTGCGAAGGGAGCGCCCGGCTTGCGAGGCAGTCCGTTGAGCACGAAATTGGCTGCCGTGCCATCGGGCTTGTAACTCGCGTGTAAACGTTGCTCGTGATAGACCATCGCGGCGATTTCAGCAGCCGTTCCGGTTTCCGCGATCTTGGTAGCCACGGCGGTGATTAACTCTTTGCTGAAGTCGAGACGGTTCTCAACGTGCGTAAAAGTTCCGCCTGTGATGATGTGTCGCGGCAAACCGCCGTCATCGATCGTATCGAGTGGCGGATGTGGTGGACGATGGCCCGCCACCGCGGAGTTGAAGAACGGATAGCCAGGAACGGTGGCGGTCGGCATTGGAGCCATTGCCAGGGTTGGCAGCGGTACCAGCGCCGGGGTTGGTGTGCCCGCGGTGATTTCGCCATCAGGGAGAGCGCGTGCGCCGGCAACAGGGATCCCATTCGAGTTTAGAACTGTTCCCGACTCAAATACGTCATGCGCGCGCCAAAGCTCCCACATGCCTTCGGCGAAGTGCGGATAGAAGTGACAATGGAAGATCGAATCGCCAACAACCTGGTTTCGATTGCCAGTGCCACCGTGAACGATCTCAGTGGTGAATGCGAAGCCTGGTCCAACCGCCTGACTGTCGAGATAAGTTGAATTATCGTCGTCAGGTGTTTGCAACCACTGGTGCGCATGCAGGTGGTGAATGTGATGTTCCTTTGGCCCGGCGTGTACCACTCTCATCTTGACAGGATCTCCGATGTAGCTGTGGTGTACGTTGGAAGGATCATCCGGATATAAGACTTTAGTGGCCTTTCTTCCGAGAATTAAATTTCCCTTGGCATCGGTCGTATTCGCCGGCACGTCAACTATCTGCGCCGGATCGCCGATGGTCCAGGACGAAAGGAAAAACTCTTCAAACTTGCACTCGGTGCAGTTGAACATCGGGCCGACTCCAAGCCGGTTGGCAAGAATCTCGGCGCCAACGCCGGCTACGCCGTAGTTGATCGCGAATTTGTCTTCAACACTGTGTAGCGTGTGTTTGAGGACCGGATCTCGAAATTGCGGAAATGCCTGCACGTCCTCGATTTCATCGTGATAGATCACGGTGAACTCGCGGAACGGCCGGTCGCGATCAGGTTCGGTCTTATTCGCCCGGAAGGTTCCGGTCGGAAAGCGACCTTTGTTTGGACCAGTGATAACGGCGTTCAGGTCAGTCGCGACGATCGTATCGACGTTGAGCATCTTTATGATCGGCTTGCCTGCCTTCGGATGGCCCACGGGATAGACCGCGTCGTAGTTGAGTATCGGCTGGCCGCCCGGCGTGGTGCCGACTTTGGCCAGGGCCATATCCGCAGCGGTGAGCTGCGAACGATACCACTCGGCACCGTTTGGTTCGACGTTAACACTGCCGAACAGTCCCTGGGACAACGTGCCGCCATCTCCCTCGCCACCAGTGGTGGCGGCGGAGCTGTACATCAGGTTGTTTCCTTCGCGCGTGCCCCAGTAGGTGTAAACGGTCGAGCCGCCAGGTCCAATCAGGCTGGGAACGTTTATACCTACATTGGAACCATCAGAGGCAATGCCATTGACGAGTTCCAAACCGGCAACGTGAATGCCTGCTGAACGAGTAGCAGGCTGATCGCCGCTCGGAAGCGGCGAGAGCAAATTGGTGAAAGTGATGCGTAGACAGTCGCCGCTGTTCATACGCAGAACAATGGGACGTGGCCGCTTGTCGGATCGCAACTGCACGTTTCCGGCGACCAGGCCCTTAGCTGGATCGATTGCTATTACGTCCTGCTTGAGCGCGTAGATCATGCCGCCGGGATTCACCGTCCCGAGGCGGTTGTACATGATCACCTGATCGAACGCGACGACGTCGGCTTTAATCGTGCGGTTACAAATAGGGGTGGGCGCCGGAAGCGCAAGTGCCTCCGGCGGAGGATCTGCTACGATTTGTACTTGTGCCTGAGCACTAGTCGCCATCAATAGCAGCATGAAAGATGACAAGTAGAGCAGAAAGGAGAGCTTCCCCCTTCCCTTTATGTGATGTTCGCTGTTCATCTTTTTTTCTCCGGTTGCGAGCATGGTCATGGACCACGCCCATGTTTCGACTCGAATGAGTTGTCCTGTCTTGTGCAACAGGCATGCCCGCGAGATGAGCTTGGACCATGATGAAGAAATGTGTCCCACGCTGAAACAGGTTCACGAGGTGTGATCCACCGCGAATCAGTTCCGTGGTTGAAAACAACAAAAGACGCAAAGACGAGAATCATGTCTTTTGCGTCTTTTTGCCGCTGCTGCGGGAAATTACTCAGTTCGGAGGGGCGGCTTTGTGCGTAGAGCGATCGACTTTGATGCCGAGTTTTTTGAGGCGGCGATAGAAGGTTGGGCGAGGGCAGCCGAGGATCTGAGCAGTGCGTTTTACGTTACCCGAAGTGCGCTCGAGCGCTTGGACAATCGCTTCGCGCTCAATCTCTTCGAGCGCTGCAAATGGCGGAATGACGAACGTTGCGTGGTTGTGTCGCTTACGTTCGAACTCGTGCGGTAAACAATCAGGTCGCAGTTGAGTTCCGTTGCAGAACAACACCGCATGTTCGATCACGTTCTCGAGTTCGCGAATGTTTCCGGGCCAATCGTAACGAAGCAGGCGCAGCATGGTCTCTGCGGAAAGGTTGCGGATTTTTTTGCCGTACTGCTTGTTAAAGCGCGCCAGGAAACACTTCGCAAGTAACGGCAAATCGTCAAGGCGCTCACGTAACAGCGGTACGTTGATTTTGATCGTGGCGATGCGAAAGTACAGGTCTTTGCACAAACGATCTTCCTGCAGCGGTGACGGGCAGGTGGTGGTGGACAGTAAGCGGAAATCTGCCTTTAGCGCCTGCGCGAGTTTCATCTGCAAATGCGCCGGCAAGATGCCAATCTCGTCGAGCAGTAATGTACCGTGGCTGGCTGCTTCGATCGCGCGCGTCAACTCCGATTCAAGCAGTTCGGGCGTCGCCGCCGAGCAATCAACCACAATGAAAGGTTCGGAAGCACGTCGACTCTGCGCGTGAATAGCAGCAGCGATCAGTCCCTTACCCGTACCGGACTCGCCTTCGATCAATACCGCTGCATCCGAAGGCGCTACCGTTTGAATCGTCTCGATGATCTGCTGCAATTTTGGATCGCGCCCGATCATTCCAAACGTCTCATCACAATCCGGCGTTGCATTATCCTCGGCGGCGAGCCGCAGCGCCTGGTCCACCATATCCAAAAGCCGATTGGGTGTGTAAGGCTTATCGAGATAGTAATAAGCACCGCGCTTGATGGCTTCAATCGTGAGATCGACTGAGCCATGAGCGGTCATCAGAATCACTTCGGTCTGAGGAGCCTCACTCTTAACTTGCGTTATCAGATCGATCCCGTTCCCGTCAGGCAGCCGGTAATCGGTAATCACGAGATCCAACTCGGTGTTGTTTACGATCGCCGTCGCCTCGGCGACGGTCCCCGCGGTGAGAACCTCAAAACCGGCGTCGGTCAGAATCAAGCGTAAGGAATCCGTCACGGCTGGTTCGTCATCGACGACGAGGATCCGACGGCGCTGTTCGTTCATCTCACTCCTCTCGGTCTACGAGGCTGCAATGTCACTTGCAACAACCGTACACCGCGCCGCTCTAATGTTTTGACGAGGATTCTGAGTGGGAAAGCGAAAACCCTCTCAAGGAGGTGCGAGCTTTTCCGCACCACAGATTACACAGATTGATTTAAGGCATCGTCGGACTGCGTCGAGGATGATTTACGTGCTGGTCACAGTTGCGGGCGGCTCGGATGGAGACGTTGTTATCTCCGCCGGGCCGTCTTCGATTAATGGTTGCCAGGTCGGATCGATTCCATTAGTCACCAATCTCTTATTTTGACCGTCTACATCGATTTGATAAATGCGCGAATCTCTGTGAACTCCGGACACAAAGAGAAGCTTTTGGCCATCCGGCGACCAAACTGGTGATCGGGGTTGCTCATCCAGAGTTAACGTAAGCACATCAGAACCATCTGGATTCATTAGATAAATGCCCGAGTCTTCTTTACCATGCCAACTGACGAACGCGATTTTCTTGCCGTCTGGAGACCATGATGGATCAAAAGCTCCTGGTGCCTTAACGATGCGTTTCTCATCTAATTCATCTACATTCATGACGAAGATGCTACCCACCGAATCCGAATCAGACCGGTGAAAGACTAACTGTCTGCCATCTGGAGCCCAACTCGGGTGCCCTTTGTTACCACCATCTTCGGTAAGTCTTCGCTCTTCTCTCGTCATTAAATCGATCGTGTAGATGTCATGATGCGTTTTGTTTCGTCTTACGAACGCGAGGCTTTTACCATCGGGAGACCAGGCAGGCTGACTGCTGCTGTAATCGCTATGTGAGATGGAGGTAATAATACCAGAGGCAATATCTAATATAGCGATGTCGGAGTGTCCAAGCCGTTGAATTGAAATACTAGTATATGCGAGCTTCTTTCCATCCGGTGCCCAAGTTGGTTCAGTCAGTCTGACAACCGTTGTTGCGATCTCTAATAAATTTCGCGTTTCAAGATTCTCCGGCTCAAGCAAACCGAGCCTAGCTTCGCCGTAGACGGCAAATGCGATGGCGCCGTTTCTTGCTGGCTTGATGTTAAGAATATCTGCAATGCTCTCTATCAGAGGATAGACAGTCGTGTCCGAAGCTCTTAATACGAGGAACTGCCTGATGGCATTCTTAAACTGGACCCAACCTGGTTCGCTCGAGTATTTGCTCTCAAGATTCGAACCATTCTGCGCCAGTAGTCCCTTCAGCCATTCAAGCGCAACCACTTCCGTTCGCTTAAAAACAATTTCCAACAGCTCAACACCCTTCACTGGCTCTGAATTGAGCAGCATGGTGGTTAGTTCCGGACCAAATATGGAGAAGAACCATTCCGGTAAAACCTCTGTGCGGTCCCTGAGACGCGCTTCCAAATCCTGTTGCGCGAGGGTGCGAGACGCAGATCCGAGCGGGCCCACCAGGGCAACGAGGTTTTCGGGAAACGGCAATACTTCAGTCTCAGTAGTCCTGGTGGTAAGCCACTTCAGGAACAAGCGATATTTCTCGCCTAGTTGGAGATCAGCTCCGCGAGACTTCAGCTCGAGGACTAGCGTGAACAATGGACCACCGAAGTCAAACTCATTCCGCCAATGGTTGGGAGCGACCGATAGCAATCCCGCAACACACCAGGCAACAAAATCTGATTGCTGACCACCGCTACTCGTCAAAGCCACGCAATACAAAGCGGCGTTGTCGTCTTTAAAGATTCCTGCCCTTAGTGCGCTCAATAAGTCCCATTGTATTTGCAGTTCGGAAATCAATTTCGTCAGCTTGGCGAGTTCGTCGGGGCTCTTGGGCGAAGTACGAAAGACAAACTCCAATCTCTCGAGCGCGTCAGGGCCGGTGAACAGATCCATTGCCTCGGGAGTATCAAGAATTAACCTCAACGACGCGGCAACAAGAGGTTCCAGTCGCGGCGCTGCCTTTAACGAAGTGAATAAGAGTGGAACTTGTTTGTGGCGGTCCAGCAGGTCAACAAATGTTCGGACCGTTAGACTGTTGACGAAAGTGCTCACATCCACTTCGCCACTGTCTATCAGCAGGCCCTTGAAATCAGAGCTGTAACGCAGCGACGTATAGATCAACAAAGCCGCCGCCCGGTCATTTTTCGCGGTGCCTGCAATCAGTGTCTTCTGAATGCCTTTGCTATCAGCGAAATCTCTTAATTGCTTTTCGACCGTCGCGCCAATCTCCGTAACCTTCTCCAATTCGAACAGGACCTCCAGGCATAATTCCATATGCGAATTGACTTCGGCGGAGTGACATTGTTCGGCAACCTGCTCGACAACTGTAGTCAGCACGCTCTGTCTTGCAGACAACTCCAACCCTGCCGTCGCCAGATTCAAAGACTCCAACCAATCCTTCGCAGCCACGCCGTCGTCTAATTCCGTTGCGTGCTCCTTCAGACCCTGGACAACCGCGCTAAACAACCCTTTGGCAAATGCGTCCTTATGATCAGCAGAGCCTTGTAAATCAGTTTTCCACTTAAGAATCACTCCTATTCCTGCAGCTCGCTTATGGTCCAACGGCGCCCAACTCTTAACCGCACCCGCGCGGTCGCAAAGCGCCTTCGTAACGGCACGCACAGACGGTCGAAAAGCATTATTCAGGAGATCGCTTTCCTCCAGCGCAATCGCAGCGTCGGCGACTTTTACCGTCTCGCCGCCGGCCCACTCTCTCGCAGTCTGCTCGAAAACTTCCCAAAAGCCCCTGCGCAGAAGCGATGCAACCTTCTTCAATTCTTCCCCCGAACCAAGCGTCAACGCGTTCTTGATCCTGTCCGAGAACAACAGTTGGCGCGCCACGTCAATTTCAACATTGAAGGCGATCGCGGCCAGGCTTTCCCTTATGTCATCGCCCAACAACTCTCGATACTCTTTTTCCGGAAACTCTGGATTTAACAGACCTGTGACTACATCCGCGTTTCCGCGCCGCAGCAACACGTAGAAGGAGATGAGCGCCAGTGGAAACGCGTCAGACTCACGCTCGTCACCCGCCGCCCATTGCTTATGCACGGCGCCAATTTGATTGATGAAAAGTTTCAGCTCTCTGATCGTCAGCAGCTTGCCGCTCCTCGCCACGTTGACTGCGAGGACCCGATAAACTTCATGTAAATCAGACTCCGAATGATCGGGAAAAGCTTTGGTGAGTTGGTCCATCAGGAACTTGCGCCAATCCGACAGCACCAATGCGGGCACTTCAAAGCGCACCTGAAAACTCTTGTCGATAAACGATGCCGCCGTCTTGCCGCCTGGCTTGTCAGTGCCATCCCAGAGTTGGCTCAAACCGCTAAGGTCGTAGAGGACAAGCAACCAGAGGCGCTCATGCCAGGACGGTCGCTTGATTCCCTTGTGTTGGAAAAAAGTTTGTAGAGTGGACCAGATGCTGAGAGCGTCTTTCGCGTCTACGCGATCGAGGTTGTCGAGGATCAAGACAATCCGCTTCTGATTGTTTCCGAGTGCTTCTTTAAGGACCTCGTTGAATTTGTCTTCAAACTCTAGCGACGTTGGATTAACAGTTTTGCTGGTAATGGTGGTTTTTTCAGTCGGCCCTTTGTTGAAGAGCAAACTCAAAAGGTCCGGTTCTTCTTTGATCTTCAACAACAGTACGAGCAGCGGAGTAAAAGTCAGCAGCAGTCCAATGAGGAAGAACGCGAGGAACCTCCAGGCCACCGGTCCTCGGTAGAGCGTCACATCTTCACGCAAAGCCGCGGTGATAAAAGCGCCACCAATCGGAATGAGCAGTAACGTGAAAGCGATTACACGTCCCCAACGCGTTATCGAAAGACTATCTTTTGTCTTTACGACTTCACGACGATTCGCCAACTCCTCGATGCTTTCATCCCAATCCGTTTTTGTTATCCAGTTGCGCTCTTGTAGTCTCCTGATGATTGTTTCCAGAAAGGTTCGTCTGAGTGGATCACCCTCGTGGGCCCAGGCATCGAAACTGACCGTGGCGACGTTTTCATCACCTTCAAGTTTCCTGGTGAGGAGCCGGGCTACAGTTGATTTACCCGAGCCCCAACTTCCTTCAACGCCGATCGAGATTCCTCTTGCATCCGCTGGTTGAATTAGTCCGGCGAGCGCGTTGGCGATACGCTGGTGTGGACCACTGAAGGCATCACTCTCTTCCGGTTCATCGGTTAGGGTGACGGTGCGGCACTGGGTCGATGTTGCCACTGCAAGAGGCTCCGGGCGGAAGAACTAACGAGCGTGAGAAGCGAGAGAGTATTTATGCGCCGCAGCAGTTTTGTCAATATCCTCACAAGCCACAAAGCAAAGAGGCGCAAACGTCATCGACTGTTTGCGCCTCGCGTGTGTCTCTAACGAGAATCGAAAATTACTTCTCTTCAACTACCGACAGGATGTTCCCGGCCGGATCTTTGAACCACGCGATCGTCGGGCCTTTTGGACCACGGGCGATGCCGCGCTTGTCAGTCTTGAGATCAGGCAGATTGTATTGCTCGAGTTTGATCCCCAGAGCATTGAGTTCGTCTACCGCTGCTTCGATGTCCGCAACGGGAAAATTCAGCACCGTGAAAGAGGCCGGGGTATGATTCGGTTTGGGATATATGAATACGGCGTTGTGGTCCGCATTAAGCTCCAACCCTTCCTTGGTCTCGGCAACGTCGAGGCCGAGCTTCTCGCCATAAAACTCCTTCGCCTTTTGCAGATCGTTTACTGAAAAGCTGGAAAACGATCTCGCATCCGCAAAAATCTCCGTTGTTTTCTTTCGTGCCGAAGTAGCGGCCGCTTTGGTTGTCATTACAGATCTCCTTTCGTTGATACGAGATCTATTAAACACATTCCAACTTACAACCGTGTCGCAGTTCTTCGACTTCGTTGTTACGTTTTGGTGGCAGACACTTGCGGATCGAATAATAGTGGGAAGAATTGTCCATCAATCCTCTGTCCCGCGGGAATTGGTGGAACACCTTCGAGCAGTGGTGTGTCGGAAGCGGACACCACACCATCGCGAAAAGCGTTAATGACAACTGCGCATCGCGGGCGTGCGGTCTGATTGGCATACGAGCCATGGACCATCAGCGGATGATGAAACGAACACTCGCCCGCCTGCAACTCGATCGCCACGGGGTTAAACTCCGCACGTTGCGCCGGCGTGAGCCAGTCGAGGATCGTGTCCATATGATTTGCAAAACTCTGGCGGGGGAGTAACGGCCAGCGATGACTGCCCGGCACGTAATGCACGCAACCATTCTCGCGCGTTGAATCGTCGAGGCCAATCCAACATGAGATATGGGCCACGGGTGTGGTCCTGGTCCAGTAAGAGTAATCCTGATGCCAGATGACTACGCCGCCATGATGCGCCGGCTTGTAGAAGATCTGATCGTGCCAAAAGCGCACTGGTCCATCGAGCAACTGCGCGGCTGCGACTACAAACGCCGGATGCCACATAAGATCGTGTAACGCGGGCATAATGCGCCAGGCGCCGAGCGCATGGAAGAGGATCTGATCGGGATCGGCGGATTCGTTGGCGTTGAATTCGTAGAAAAGGTCGTGACCGGGATGTGCGGGATCGAAAAGCGCTGCGAGTGCCAGTCGCAGCGCTTCGATCTGATCGTCGTTCAGGATGCGGACCCCGGCGAGGTATCCGTGCTCTTTGTAAAAACTAACTTGTTCAGCACTCAACCGGTACGATTCCCACTCTTGAGACGTGATGGGTCTCGGAAAGAGATCGCTCACCGGCCTGTGATAGCGCGACAAGTCGTCAATCATCTAACCCTTATTCGCACGAATATGCAGTGTCAGCACTACATTGTCGCGAATGGCGTTATCAGCCGCACCGGCGTAGTTGATACCGAAGTCTTTGCGATTGATTGAGAACGTGCTTTCAACTGTGGCGGCGTCCGGAGTCACGTTGATGGTCGCCGGAAACGTGATCGACTTCGTCACGCCGTGCAGCGTCAGGTTGCCGGTGACAGTATGAGAAGCGCCGCCCTCGCCGCCGGCTTTGATCGCCGTCGAAACGAACTTCGCTTCCGGAAACTTCGCCACGTCAAAGAAATCCGCGGTCTTCAAATGCTTCGTTAGGTCGGGCGTATCGGTGGTGACCGAATCCGACTTGATTGTGATGTTCACGTGACTCTGTTCCGGCGTGCCGGCGAAATCGACTTCGCCCGCGAAATCTCCGAACGAGCCGTTGTGACTGCCGGTAACTTTTGACGCCATAAACTCAATCTTCGAATTCTGTGGCGTGATCAGATACTTCTGCCCGCGTGCCGCAGTGGCCGGCGATGTGACCGGCGCCGCTTCACCCGTAACGGCCTTACTCTTATCGGCCGCGGGATCCGAGCAGGCAGTGACAAAAATCAACCCTGCGAGAATGGTGACGACTAGACTTAAACGCACTTCAATGTTCCTCCCTTTATCAAAAATAACTTATCGAGAATTGCGACAACCCTGCGCCAGTATGCGCGCCACACGCGCGCTCGACGACACAACCGAAACATCGGCACGATAAATCTGCCAACCCATATCGCGTACGTTTGATTTGCGTAATGTATAACAACCGGCAAAGACACGCTCGTTACCGGTACGAGTGGTGGCGACGATGACCGCCGAGATCTCCGCGAACGAGCTGCCGGCGGCACCTTCCAGACGTGGCGGCGGTTCGATCAGCAGACGCACTCGATCCGTATCGGTGAAGCCTCGCTCAAACTGTTCGTATGACGACGGCGGCGATTCCCAGAAAGCATAAGCACGACGAAAATCTCTGGAGTTGATCGCGTTGTAATAGGACGAGAGGGTAGCGACCGGATCGCTGCGATCGTCTGGTGGTCCATTATCCGGCTCTGAATCCTGGTCGTTAGCAAAGTTGAGTACGGTGCGACTGCGATCCGACAGGATCGTGAGACGATTCGACGAGAGTCGAAAACGATTGGCTGACTCGAGCGCCGACAGGAATCGCTGCTCCTGCTGGTTTGCGTTCTGGTCCAGGCACGCGCGCCTCGTGCTAATCAACCGTCCGAAGGCGATCGTGTCGCCGCGCACCTGGTAGGTGCCGCTGTAGCTGTTACAACCCGTCGAGCCGCTGGCCCTGCCGTCTGCGCCAAACTTCAATGTGACCGTCGTGCCGGCCACTAGACCGGCTTCGCCGCCGGCTGGTCCAAGTGAAACGAGACGCCAGTCAGTGCCGGCGAGCACGCGTTGGCCGGTAGACAGGTTTCGACCGGTTTGAGCATTGGCTACAAAGAAGATCGAAAGGATTAAGACCAGTGAACGCATGTTTACCTCCAACTGAACCGGCCACAGATTACACAGATATAGACAGAGAATATAGTCAGGTAAGTTACAATTAGTTGCATGTTCTGTGACGTTGCTGTTGTAGGTGCGGGAGTTTTTGGAGCCTGGACCGCGTATAAGCTGCGGGAGCAGGGTGCGGCAGTGCTGTTGCTTGATGCGTATGGTCCAGGAAACAGCCGTGCGAGTTCGGGCGGCGAGTCGAGGATGATCCGCATGGGCTATGGACCAGACGAGATCTACTCGCGCATGGCCCAACATTCATTCGTTCTCTGGCAAAAGCTGTTTGGCGAACACCATAAACTGTTCGTTAAGACCGGAATTCTGTGGCTCGCGCACCATCGAGATCCCTATTGCGAAGCGACCGTAGCAACGTTTCAACGTCTCGGCGTGAACCACGAAAGGTTGGACCACGACGAGCTCGCGCGACGCTATCCCCAACTCATAATGGACGCCGTGGAATGGGGGATTCTCGAGCCCGATTCCGGGGTATTGCTGGCGCGACGTGCGGTCCAGGCGGTGACAGCAGCAGCACGAGCGATCGGCGTTGACTATCGCGAAGCCGCGATTGCATGGCCGGTAGTCAACGGTCGGATTCAAACCACGTCAGGCGAAGCGATCGTGGCGGATCGTTTTGTTTTTGCCTGTGGCCCATGGTTGCCGAAACTGTTCCCTGAGTTGCTGGGCGAGCGGATTCACGTCACGCGACAGGAAGTTATCTTCTTTGGCGTGCCGCCCGGCGATGAGCGTTTCAATGTGGGAGTCATGCCATGCTGGATCGACTTTAACGACCTGGTCTATGCGTTGCCGAATATCGAAGGACGCGGTTTGAAGATCGCTATCGATGCTCATGGACCAGAGTTCGATCCCGACAGCGGCCAGCGAGTGGTGACGACTGCCGGACTAAATGCAGCTCGTGAATACCTGGCCCAGCGAGTGCCGCTACTCGCCGGTACGCCAGTGACGGAAACGCGTGTTTGCCAGTATGAGAACACGTCCAACGGTGATTTCCTGATTGATAAGCATCCGGAATTTGAAAACGTATGGCTGGTGGGCGGCGGATCGGGGCATGGATTCAAACACGGGCCGGCAGTGGGCGAGTACGTTGCGCAGATGCTTAACGGGAGCGCCGCGCCGGAGCCACGCTTCAGTCTCGCGACCAAGCAGAAGGTCCAACAGCGAGAGGTGTTTTAGGCAAGGATTTATAAGATTGCACCGGATTTCAGGATATCGTGTTAATCGTGTTTCATCCTGGAATCCTGTTAGTTAGAATGCGGGCGTGAAAATCTCGATTGCCATGTGTACTTACAACGGCGCGGAATTTTTGCCGGCGCAGTGGGAAAGTATACAGGCGCAATCGCGCAAGCCGGACGAGATCATCGTTTGCGACGACGGCTCGAGCGATCAAACTCGCAGCCTGCTCGAAAGGTTTGCTTCAGAATCTTCCGTCCCGGTCACACTTCGCTTCAACGAAAAGAACCTCGGCAGCATCAAAAACTTCGAACAAGCGATTCGTTTATGTACAGGTGAGATCGTAGCGCTGAGCGATCAGGACGACGTCTGGCGCAGCGATAAACTGCAAGCGATCGAAGCGGCCTTCAATAACTCTCCGAGCGTTGGTCTCGTTTTCTCTGACGCCGAGATCGTCGACGAAGATCTGGAGCCGCTCGGACGGCGAATGTGGAGCGAGGTTGGTTTCGAACCATACAAGCGAAAACTGATCGCGCGAGGACGCGCGCTCGAAGTTTTGATCAGCGGTTGGACTGTCACCGGCGCGACTATGGCCTTCCGATCAGACTTCGTGAACTTATCGGCACCTATTCCTGATGGAATAGCGATGATTCACGACGGCTGGATCGCGTTAACTGTAGCAGCCGTCGCCGATGTCGTCGCGATTGACGAACCACTGATCAAATATCGCCAGCATGAAAGGCAACAGATCGGTGCTCCGGCGCGTTCAGAACTAAAAGCACAAACGCGTGGAGTGGAGGCGATCGAGACTGCTTTTCGGCGACGCAACAGCAGCGCCGAGCTGCACAAGATTCTGGAAACACTCGAAGAACGCCTGTTGGCCCAGGCGCGAGCCTACGACACGCGCAAGGCGCTTGCGTTTGTCAGCGATTATGCGTTTCATCTAAACGTTCGGGCCAATTTGCCGCAACGGCGACTGAATCGGCTGCCGCGAATCCTGCGTGAGTTGCTGACGCGGCGTTATCACGAATATGCAAATGGTTTCAAGAGTGCGGCAAAAGACCTGGTCTCATAGCCACAACGAGGACCAGGAACTGCACATTAGCACTGCCCCCGGAACAGAACTGATGCCCTCTGATCTCTCGATCATTATTGTTAACTGGAATGGCGGAAGTCTTCTCACCAGGTGTGTGGAAAGTGTCATCAACTCAACACCCAGGCCGGCATACGAGATCGTGATTGTCGATAACGCATCGACCGACGACAGCCTGGCGCAATTGCACGCGAATAAAACAGCCGCGGCGATGATCGACAGCGGTCAACTGCGCATCATCACCAATTCTGAAAATCGTGGTTTTGGTGCGGCCAACAACCAGGCCTTCGCCGTCACCAGGTCACAGTTTGTATTTCTCCTCAATCTCGACACTGAAGTGCCCGAAGGCACGATCGATACTCTGATCGAAAAACTCAAAGCCGATCCGAAGATCGGCGCCTGCGGCCCACGCATGCTGAATCCCGACGGCTCGTTGCAAGTCAGCGTTTTCTTCAATCCACCGCGCGTCTGGCACACACTACTCTCGCAACTCTGGCTCTATCACTTGTTGCCGCGCAAGATTCGGGGCGAATTATTACTGGGCTGGCACTGGAATCACGATCGCGAACGGTCGGTGCCGATGCTCGGCGGCGCCGCAATCATGGCCCGCCGCGAGATGATCGAACAGGTGGGTGGTTTTGACGAACGCTTTCACATGTACGGCGAGGACAACGAGTGGTGCTGGCGAATCAGGAAGTCTGACTGGCGGTTGATGTTTGTGCCGGGAGCCAGCCTGCTGCATTACGGCGCGCAGAGTTCTTCAAAGCGCTGGTCACACTCTGACCGGATACGCATGCGACTACGGGCGGGATTCAACTTCGAGCACCGCGCGTTACCACGCTGGCAAGTGGCGGCAAATCAGTTGGCAAATTATCTCGTGGTGACCGTGCAAATCGCCGGGCGCAAGTTACTGGGGATCGAGCACCCGGAGTTGAGCGTGATCAAAGAGATGCACCGCGAGCACTTAAAGCGCGCGTTCAGCAACAATCACACTTCTGTTTCTGACCTTTAGGGCTTCGTAGTCGAGTTGTAATCCTCGAGCAGCTTCTGGGCGCGAATACTCGGACTGATCAACGCCAGCTTCTGTGACCAGTCGTAACCACTAAACACGCCTACGACCTCCGCGTCCGAGTTATAGACCGGACTGCCGGAAAAGCCATCGCGACTATCGATCTTGACTGACCAGTATTCCTGGGTGCCGAGCATGTAGTTGCCGTAAAAGCTGCCGTGGCTGACGACTTTATCGCCGTGCGGTCGCGCGATCAGAAATAGCTTGTCGTCTTTGCTCGGGGCGGTCTGAAACTTCGGCGCCTTAGTGTTCTTGGAACCGCGGCACATCTCGAGCAGCGCCAGATCCGCTTCCTTGTCCACCTTCATGACTTTGGCCCGACAGCCGTCAACGTAGACCTTTACCGTAAGCTCGTCGCTCGCCTTAAAACCCAGCATCACTTTTTTAGTCGCGCTGAGATTGCCGGAGATTACGTGATAGGCGGTCATTACCAGTCCGTTGCCTACCAGGAAACCGGTTGCATATCCGTTGGGCCCGACATCGAACAAGACTGAAATGGCCTGCTCCAGCGGGTTTTGCTCCTTTTTGGAAAACTCCAACTCCAGCGACAATGTATACCGCTCCTGTTGCTTGAGCATCCGGTTTGCGCTTTTGCTATCAGCCGCAGACACGGGCGCGAGCAAGACCAGGACGAGGGCGGCCATACAAGTAAGGCTGCAAAGCTTACACTTCATCGTTGACCTCCGTTCCGAGTTCAGGAAATGATCAGGACGACTTTGTCACGCGTGGGGTGCGGACAAAGCAAAATTAATCTGCTTCGACAACCAGCAGGTTTTAAACGGGAACTAAGACCGGAGCATTTTAGGTCGGTGCCTCCGGATACGCAATGATTTTAAAGCCCGGGAACAAAATAAGAAGAATTTCACGCCAAGCCGTCACCGCGGATGACACGGATAAAAATCCGGATTGCTATCCGCGTGAGTCTGCGGCGCGTTGCCGAGGCTGGTTGATGTGATTGTAGTCAGGATGCAGATAGACCAGCCGGCCCCCGACGATCGTCGCGACCGGTGCACCGTGCATCGTGCGACCATTAAACGGCGTATTCCTGCTTTTCGATTTCGATTGCTTCACATCGAAAACCCAGGCGAGATTCGGATCGAGTAAGGTCACATCCGCGTGCGCATCTTTCTTCAATGAGCCGCGATCCGCGAGTCCAAAGATACGAGCCGGATTCGTCGAACACATCCGGACCACGCGCTCGAGGTCGATTAATCCCGCATGGACCAAATCGAAAGCCAGCCCGATCGCCGTTTCCAAACCCGTGATTCCAAACGCCGCCTGATCAAATTCGAGCGCCTTTTCATCGAGGTGATGCGGCGCGTGGTCCGTCGCGATAGCGTCGATCGTGCCGTCTTTCATCGCTGCAAGCACGGCGTCAACGTGGTCCCTGCTTCGCAACGGCGGGCTCATTTTCGTGTTGGTGTCATACTCGGCAACCGCTTCGTCCGTCAGCGTCCAGTGATGCGGCGTTACTTCGCAAGTCACGTCCAGCCCTTCACTCTTCGCGCGGCGCACGGCTTCCAACGCGCCACGCGTGGAAACATGAGCGATGTGCACTTTCGCTTTAGTTAACTTCGCGAGCACGCAATCACGAACGACGTCGACGTCTTCCGCAGCCGCCGGCATTCCTCGCAAGCCGAGAATCAGCGACCAGCGCCCCTCGTGCATCACGCCGCCGGCGCTCAACGTCTGATCCTGGCAATGATCGACCACCGTCAGATCAAACCCGCGCGCGTATTCCAATGCCCTTCGCATCATCGAGGCCGTCGGCACCGAACGTCCGTCATCGGAAACGGCCACGACGCCCGCGTTCTTCATCTCACCCATCTCCGCCAGTTCCTTGCCCTGGCTTCCTTTCGTGACGGCGCCGATCGGGAAAACGTTCGCGAGCTTCGCGGCCTGGCCCTGGTCGACGATGAAGCGCGTCACCGCCGGATTGTCGTTTACCGGATCGGTGTTGGGCATCGCGCAGATGCTGGTCCAACCACCGGCCACCGCTGCTGCCGCGCCGGTCGCGATCGTCTCTTTATACTCCTGACCCGGCTCGCGCAAATGGGTGTGCAGATCGATGAACCCGGGCGCAACGATCAGCCCGGTCGCGTCGATGACGTGTGCCTGTTCCGGAACCGGATCGCCGCGGTCGAGCATACCGACCACACGACCATCTTCAATCAACAGGCTGCGACCGCCGGTGTTCACCTGTTGCGCCGGATCGATAATGTAACCATTTGCAATCAGCAGCTTCATGCCTGACTCACTTTGCGTTCTCGTTTTCAGACGTCTCTTCCGCCGGTTCAGTGCCACTGCCGCCGGCCAGCAGGTAAAGCACTGCCATTCGTACTGCCACTCCGTTTGTTACCTGATCGAGAATCAACGACCGGCTGCCGTCCGCGATCTCCGAGGAGATTTCAACTCCGCGATTCATCGGTCCAGGATGCATGACGATGGCGTCCGGCGCGGCACGTTCGAGATGTCGCGCCTGCAAACCATAATGCACAGCGTACTCGCGCATCGACGGAAAGAACGCCGCATCCTGTCGCTCGCGCTGAATTCGCAGGATCATTACCACGTCCGCGCCCTCGATTGCGTCTTCGAAGCGTTTCTCGATTCGCAGCCCGTTTTCAACCAGCTCGGCAAACTCATCGGGAACGAGGGTTCCCGGACCACTAACACTGACGTTCGCGCCCAGTTTCGTTAGCAGGTAAACGTTCGAGCGCGCGACTCGCGAGTGCAGAATGTCGCCGAGGATCGCCACTTTCAATCCCTGAATCTTGCCTTTGTATTCGCGAATCGTGAGGGCGTCGAGCAATGCCTGCGTTGGATGTTCGTGCGCGCCGTCGCCGGCGTTGACGATCGGCGCATTCGTCATGCGGGCGAGGTGCAGCGGCGCGCCCGCCATCGAGTGACGAATCACGATGCAATCAGGCGCCATCGCTTCCAGGTTTCGCGCCGTGTCCAGGAGTGTTTCGCCCTTCGTAACGCTCGATGTGGAGACACTGACGTTGACCGCATCGGCTGATAAACGTTTCGCGGCGATCTCGAACGAGGTGCGCGTGCGGGTCGAGGGTTCGAAGAAGAGATTGATTACTGTGCGCCCGCGCAGTGCCGGAACTTTTTTGATCTGGCGTTTGGAAACTTCGCGAAAAGTTTCGGCGGTATCGAGTAAATGATTGATTTCTCCGGGCTGGAGGTCACGAATGCCTAGCAGGTGGCGGCGGTTAAAAGTAGTTTGCATGAATAATCTGACACAAAAAAAGCGGCCCCGGCGGCCGCTTTGTTACGCCGTCTCTGACGGTCGCTCGACGATTACCACTCCCTCTTCCTCATCAAACTCCTGCAACATCACCTTGATGATCTCGCTCTTCTTGGTGGGCACGAGTTTGCCAATGTAATCAGCCTGAATTGGCAACTCACGATGCTCTTTGCCGCGATCGATGAGCACTGCCAACTGCACGCGACGCGGGCGCCCGAAGTCGATCAACTGATCGAGCGCGGCGCGGATCGTGCGGCCGGTGTAAAGCACGTCGTCGATCAGCACGATGTTGCGGTTTTCGATGTCACCGGGAAGTTCGGTGCGATTAACCACTGGTTTCGCGCCGACAGTCGAAAGATCGTCGCGATAAAGCGTAATGTCGAGCACGCCGACCGGCGGGCGATAACCTTCGAGGTCCGCGATCTTCTGCGCCATGCGTTCGGCGAGCGGCACGCCGCGCCGTCTGATTCCGACCAGGAACAAATCGCCGGCGCCGTGATTTTCTTCGACCACTTCGGACGACAGACGCGCCAACGCGCGATTGATGCGCGGGCCATCCATGATACGTGCCTTCTCGACAAAATCCATGTGCGCGGATGTTAACAAAGAAGCGAAGTTTCTCGCAAAGGCCGTGAGCAGATTTAGTGATTACGGGATTAACGTGTAAGATGACTCGGTCCCACGATGGTCTATCGCTCGCTGGTACGCTCAATCCTGTTTCGTCTCCCTCCGGAGACTGCTCACGAAATTGCATTACATTCGCTTTCACTTCTGCCGTCGCGATTGCTCGCGAAGCGCGTTGACAATCCGGCGCTCAGGATCGAGAGATTTGGATTGACGTTCCCAAACCCGGTTGGGCTCGCAGCCGGGTTTGATAAGAACGGCATCGCCTTAGAACCACTCGCCGCACTCGGTTTTGGTTTCATCGAAGCCGGTACCGTCACTTATCATCCGCAGCCCGGCAATCCGCGACCGCGCCTGTTTCGACTCTCTGAAGACCAGGCGTTGATCAATCGGGCCGGATTCAATAACGACGGCGCGGCTGCGTTTGCGCAACGCGTGAAGCAACATCGACCGCATTGCGTGCTGGGCGTGAGCATCGGCAAAAGCAAGATCACGCCGCTCGAAAACGCGACTGAGGATTATCTGAAGAGTTTTGAGTTGGTGTATGAAGTTGCCGACTACATCGCGGTAAACGTGAGCTCACCGAATACGCCGCAACTGCGTGAGCTGCAACAGTCGGATCAACTCACCTCGCTGCTCGCGGCGCTGCAAACGCGTAATCGCGAGTTGCAGAAGCCGGTGCCGCTGCTGGTTAAACTCTCACCCGACCTCGAGCGCCGCGATCTGGAAATGATTGTTGATGTGGTCACCCGCTTGCAGATTGACGGCATCATCGCCACTAACACCACGATCAGTCGCGACAATCTGCGAACTGACACAAAGCGAGTAGCAGCGTGTGGCGAAGGCGGTCTCAGCGGAAAACCGCTGGCATACAGATCGACGCGAATGATTGCCGAGCTTTATGAACTAACCGGCGGACGGATTCCGCTGATCGGCGTCGGCGGCATCTTCACCGCCGGTGACGCATGGGAGAAGATTGCAGCGGGTGCAAGCCTCGTGCAGTTGTACACCGGCTTCATTTACCAGGGACCGGGCATCGCCCATGAAATCAACGAAGGAATCGCAAAGCTCCTCGCGCGCGAAGGTTTTGCGAATCTCGACGCAGCCGTCGGCTGCCGCGCACGCGAACTTGGATGAGCTGTGTACACCAGCTAAAAGAATGTTTCACGCAAAGGCGCAAAGTTTACCCAAGGCGCAAAGAACGGCGAAAATCTTTGCGCCTTTGCGAAACCTTTGCGCCTTTGCGTGAAACTAAATGAAAGGAACAAAAACTTGCCAGCTAAAGACAAACTCATCGTTGCGCTTGACGTCGATACACCTGATAAAGCCCTCGCACTCGTGAAACAACTCCGCGGCGCCGTGGGGATGTTCAAAGTCGGATCAACCCTCTTCACCATCGCCGGACCGCAAATCGTCCGCGACATCATCGCGCTCGACTCGAAAGTTTTTCTCGACCTGAAGTTTCACGACATTCCGCACCAGGTGGCGGGCGCCGCGCGAGCCGCGGCGGAGCTGGGCGTCTCGTTGTTCACGATTCATGCCAGTGGCGGCAGCGAAATGATGCAACGGGCGGTGGAGGCGGTCGCTGAAGTCGAAAACAAAACGGGCGTGCGGTCGGCTGTGCTCGCCATCAGCGTGCTGACGAGTATTGACGCGACAATACTCGCGCAAATTGGTGTCAGCTCAACCCCGAGCGACTCTGTATTAAAGCTGGTGAAGCTGGCGGAAAGCGCAGGAGTCGACGGCGTAGTCGCCTCACCTCAGGAAATCGAGAGTATCCGGGGCGCAATCTCGAATCCGAAGTTCCTGGTAGTCACGCCCGGCATACGCCCGGCGGCTAACGAGTCGGGAGATCAAAAACGCGTCTCCACACCGTTCGCCGCAATCTCGGCGGGCGCGAGTTATCTCGTCGTCGGCCGCCCCATCACCGGCGCCGCCGATCCAGTCGCAGCCGCGCAGCAAATTGTCGCAGAGATGCAACACGCTGAGTCGTCACAAACGAAAGGAACTGTGTCATAAAGGGTGCGTGTAAACTCTTTTGCGAACTATCTATTTGCCCAACTACTGATTTTGAAACTATCATGCCACGGTGAATCGCAGCTTGAAACCCCCGTTCATTTCCATACTAACGGTCCTCCTACTCGCACTCGTTTTTCCATCGGTTGCCCAGCAAACCGAGGCTGTTACTCCGCTTGCGCTGTCGCAGCAACCGTATCGTGTCGGCGAAAGATTGACCTACAACGTTTCGTTTTCAAACTTTCCCAGCGCGGCGCACGTGGAAGTAGAAGTGGTTTCGCACGGCAATCATTTTGGCCGTGACGCAATCCAACTGCGAGCTCATGTCGAGACAACCGGCGTAGTTAATGTCGCACTCTTCGCTATCAATAACGACTACACAACCTACATCGATCCCGAATCGGGACTGCCGTTTCGTGCCGAAGAGACAGTGCGCGACGCGATCAAGAACTCCGATTCATTTCAGGATTTCAACCAACCAGCCGGCAACGAAGCGATTCCACCCAAGCAAAAAGGTTTTCCGGGCACGTACGATTTTCTCTCCGCTTTTTATCGCGCGCGGGCGCTGCCGTTGAATGACGGCGGCGTCTACAACTTCACCGTCCGTGGTGAAGGAACTGACTACCAGGCGGAGTTAAAAGTAACCGGACGCGAAACTATCAGGACAAACGTCGGTTCGTTTCCTGCCATCCTGACGCAGATCAAAGTTTCGAACTCACCGCTGCGGAGTCTTAAGGTTTACTTCAGTGACGACCCTGGACATGTTCCGGTACTCGTACTGGCGCGAGTCAGCGCGGGCGAGTTGAGGGCCGAGCTCGCGGGCTCCGAGCTCATCAAGCCACCGGCGGAAACCCCTTCTCCAACGCCACCTATCGTCGCGGCTCCTGCGCCGACGCCAGCGGCGCCGCTGCCATTGAGCAGTAACTTTCCTTTCAAACTGGGCGAAGAGCTTAACTATCAGGTGTTCATCGGCGCCAGTAACACACCGCTGGGTCTCGCGAGTTTTCATGTGCGAGGGCACGCGCGCTATTTCGAGCGCGATGGTGTGTTTCTGAGTGTCGCAGCACAAACTACGGGCGCCGCCGCGAAGATCTTCGTGGCCAAAGACCAGATCGATTCGTACGTCGATCCGAAGTCGCTGCTTCCCTATCGCACGTCGATGAAGTTGTCGGAGGGAGACCGACGACTAAATCAAATTCTCACGGTGAGCCAGGAGACCGGCACCGTAACCAGTGATGGAGGTGCGAAAATCGAGATCCCGGTCGGCACACATGACTACGTCTCCTTCTTTTATGTCGTCCGCACGCTCACTTTTCTTCCAGGAAAACGAAATGCGGTCTCGATGCTGGTGGAGAACCAGCCGAAAACGATCTATGTCGATGCGCTGCCGCGTGGCTCAATTCAACTGGGACCACGTACCGTGCCAGCCATTCCCTTAAAGCTCACCACCGACGATCAGGACCCCGATAAGTACCAGCTCCGCATGTGGCTGAGCGACGATCATCAGCGTCTTCCACTCCGCATCACCTGTAACACGAAGCTCGGCCCCCTGCGCGCCGACCTCGCCATCCTCCCAACCACCCCCCAATAGAATTCCCGCGTCTTCCCCACCAACGCCCCAAATCCGCTCTTTTCAATCCGCGTCATCCGTGCAAACCGAAATTGAAATCTATTTTCAACTAGTCTATACTCAGCGTCGCCATGCTGAACTCATTCATTATCGTAATGCGCGAAGGCTTTGAATCCTTCTTACTCGTCGCCGTGATCCTCGCTTACCTCCGTAAATCGGAACAAAAATGGCTGACGTCTTCCGTGTATGTGGCAATCGTACTCGCACTCGCCGCCAGTGCAGGACTGGCTTACGTGCTCTACGGCGGCGTTGACGACACCGTCGTGCAGAACATTTTTGGTGCCACCATCGGCGGCTATATCAGCCAGTTCTTTGGGAATGAGGCCTTGCGAGAAGCGGTACTCGGCGCGATAGCAGTGGTGATGGTGGGAACGCTCGTGATTCACATGTGGCGCACTGGTCCAAAGATCCAGCAACGCATGCGCGAGCGATTGAGCGCCGTGTCTTCAAAGCGGTCGCGCCTGGCCGCGGTGCTCGGCGTGTTCCTGTTTACGTTCCTCATGATCACGCGCGAAGGAATGGAAACGGCGTTGATGTTGATGCAGGTCCGAACTTCAAACCTGATTAACGGCGCCCTGCTCGGTCTGTTGGCGGCGATTGCGTTTGCGTGGGGTTGGGCGAGGTTCGGACACCTCATCAACGTGAAGCGCTTCTTTCAAGTCACCGGCATCTTTTTACTGCTCTTCATGATCCAGGTCGGCATCTATTCGTTCCACGAGTTTGCCGAAGCGGGTTTGCTGCCGAACAGCGACTTCCTGCACGAGGCTACTGAGAAGTTTTCGCCTGACGGACTGTATGGCAAGTGGTTCTCGGCGATCATGATCGGGATCTGTTGCTTGTGGTTGTTCGGCGCGTGGCTGATCGATCGCCGGAGCAAGAGAACGGAACACATTTCACCGCAGATTACGCCGATAACATCTTAGCCAGCTCTCGTTTCAACAACTTCCCTGTCGGACCTTTTGGAATATCTTCCACGAAGTGGACTGTCTTTGGACACTTGAAGTCCGCGAGCCGTCCTTTGCAATAGTCGATGACCTCCTGTGCGGAAGTCTTCGCTCCAGGTTTGAGCACGACCACCGCTGCCACCTCTTCACCGTACAAATTATCGGGAACACCGACCACTGC
>Ga0070699_100001113_pt1 | contig 25024 bp, 23 predicted proteins | sample KBSK1503metaG_FD_65473 | JGI IMG/M metagenome (GOLD analysis project Ga0070699, IMG submission 65473) | Corn, switchgrass and miscanthus rhizosphere microbial communities from Kellogg Biological Station, Michigan, USA - KBS K1-50-3 metaG | ecosystem: Host-associated > Plants > Roots >...
GAAGACAGCCGCGCCGTGTGGCGCTGGGCGGCGATTGAAGATCTTGCCATGGATGTCCGATTCGGTGTGCGCATGCTCCGCAAGAACCCGGGGTTCACGGCCGTGGCCGTTGTGACGCTGGCGCTTGGAGTCGCAGCCAATTCGACGATCTTCAGCGTGGTCAACGGCTTGGCACTGCGACCTCCGAGGATCAAAGACCCCGGGAAAGTGGTCGCGATCCTGACAACCGATCCGGCGAGGGCGGGGTACGGCTGGGACCAAAGTCCTGTTGCTGCCCCCGACTTCGTCGCCTGGCACGAGCGGAGCCAATCCTTCGAGAGCATGGCCGCGAGTGAGTTGCGTTCCTTTGCGCTGACCGGAGAGGGTGAGCCGGAACGGCTCACAGGGATGCGCGTGTCTGCGGACTACTTCCAGGTTCTGGGTGTCGACGCCGCCCGGGGACGGACCTTCCGGCCCGGTGAGGACCGGGCGGGTCATGCTCTGGTCGTCATCCTCAGCCACGAACTGTGGCAACGCCGGTTCGCCTCCGACCCCCGCGTGGTCGGGAAGACCGTGCGCCTCGACGGGGAGAGCTACTCGGTGGCCGGGATCATGCCACCTCGGTTCCGGGTGGGCTATTACGGCCCCCAGTTGTGGACGCCGCTGGTTTTTCCTCCCGAGCGGCTCCTTCCTGCCAGCCGGACGGAACGCAGCTTGAGCGTTCTGGCTCGGTTGAAGCCAAGCGTGAGCGTGGAAACGGCAAATGCGGAGGTGGCGACTCTCGCCCAGGGTGCCGAGCGGTTTTACCCGGGTACGACCCAGGGTTGGGGCGCCCGGGTGATGGTGCTCCAGAAGTACCTGGCTTCTGAGTTCAAGGTCTTCAACAGAATCCAGATGAGCGCCGTACTGCTCGTGCTGCTCATCGCGTGCGCCAACATTGCCGGCCTGCAGTTGACCCGCGCGGCCGCGCGCCAAACTGAGATCGCGGTGCGCACGGGTCTGGGCGCCAGTCGGTTCCGGCTGGTCCGCCAGTTGATGGCCGAAAACCTCCTCGTCGCATTACTCGGGGGCGCGCTGGGCCTGCTGCTCGCCTGGTGGGGCGTGCGGGCTCTCCGCAACGCTCTCAACTGGGGTGACTATGTCCGCGAGATGGCGCTCGCGATCTCTATCGATCACAATGTCCTCGCCTACACGCTCGGCATCTCCGTGCTTGCCGCGCTTCTCTTCGGCTTGGTCCCAGCCTTTCAGCAGACTGCCGTCAATCTCCACCTCACGCTGAAAGAGGGGGGCCGGACCAACTCACAGGGCCGGGGCCGGCACCGCGCACAGGGCGCCCTGGTGGCGGCGCAAGTGGCCTTGGCGCTTGCGCTTCTGACCGGTGCAGGACTCATGAGTTGGGGGTTCTTGCACAAGGTTTCCGCTGGGTTCGGAATTGATCCGAAGCAGGTTCTGACGGCAAACATCCGTCTTTCGAACGTCCAGTACGAAGATCCTTCAAAGCAGGCTGCCTTCTTTCGGGAAGCCCTCGAGCGGATTGACGCGCTTCCGGGCGTCATCTCGGCGGGTGGCACGACGACGCTGGTGCTCCTCGAGGAGGCGCGTGTCGTCACGTTCAGTATCGCAGGCCAAGCCATGTTGCCCCGCAAGGAGCGAGCGAAAGCAGATTGTATTTCCATTACGCCCGGCATGCTCGAGACCCTTCGCGTTCCGTTATTGCGAGGCCGCCGCTTTGGCTCTCACGACAATCCCCAGGCCCCGTCGGTGGCCGTCGTCAACCAGGCATTTGTGCGACGTTATTTCCCGAATGATGAGCCCCTCGGAAAGCGCCTTCGACTCGATACCGGCAGCTCCGACCGTGCGGACTGGAGCGAAATCGTAGGAGTGGTGGGGAACATCAAGGAGTTGTCCGAAGAGTGGGAGGAGCGGCCCCAGGTGTTCGAATCCTATCTTCAACGGCCCTCAGGGGTCCTGACCCTCGTGGTTCGGACAACGTCGGACCCCGCGGACTTTGCTCCTTCCTTGCGCCGTGCCATCTGGGACATTGACGGCGATCAACCGGTCACTCAGGTCCAATCTATGGAACAGGTGATTGCCTATGGGCGTGCCGCGGGGGTCGTCGTGCTGACCCTGCTGGGTTCCTTCGCGGGTTTGGCGCTGGCCATGGCGGTGGTCGGCGTCTTCGGCGTGATGGCTTTCACGGTGGCGCAGCGGACTCATGAGATCGGAATCCGCATGGCGCTGGGCGCCCGGAGCCACACCTTGCTGAGAATGGTCGCGAGGAAAGGAGTTGCCCTTGGAACCATGGGCGTGGGAATCGGTCTGGTCTTGGCAGCTCCGTTAGTCTTGCTGCCCACCGGCATGGCGCCGGGGATGCCTTTGGATCAACGCGCGAGCGTTGTCCTCGCCGCGGGTGTCCTGCTTTGGCTCGTGGCACTTCTGGCCAGCTACAGCCCCGCGCGCCGCGCCACCAGGATCGACCCGACGGTGGCGCTGCGGAGCGAATGACCTCGCGAAATGGATAGGTCAACTACTCAACGGAAGAGGTGAGGATTATGAAGACCACGCTGTTCTCGCTCGTCGTGGCCGCGCTCGGGACTCCGCTGTTGGCGCACGCCGTAAACCTTCCCACTGACGGATTCTGCTCGAATGCCTCCGTCACGGCCAAGACCGTGATCAATATCCTGCTGGCCTTGATTGGGCTGGGGCCGATCTGCTGATCGACCTTATTTCGCCCGCTCTCAGGAAGTCATTGAGTTTCAATCGGCGCGGTCACCTTCGGGTGGCCGTTTCGCCGTTCGGTGGTCTCAGGGGCCGAGGAGTCTCGAGCGGTGCCGTCCGACGTGAGCCTGGATTCCGGGTGAGTTGGGATCAGTTCGGCTGGCCGGTGCCGGCGAGCGCGGGAGGGCGCCCGCCGGCGAGCTCCTTGTCAGGGTGAGACAATCTTCACATTGATGTCCGCATAGCCGGTGCCGAGGCTTGCGTGATTGGGAGTAGAGGTCGGGCCCAGAACTGCGCCGAGGACCCCGGTCGCGGTGACGGTTTGTGACCCAAACGGGGCTAAATGGCTCTGTCGCCACACGGGGGAGTGCTGGTCGATCCTGACGACCAAGAAACTGCCGTCATTGCGTTCGTGCCACCAGAACCGGACGCTGTTGTCGCCTGGGGGGGGGTGCCGCCGGGTTCAACAAGGTCGTCGCGGTAACGACGCCGCCCGGCGACCCATCGGATGTGGAGAGTGTCGCCGTACGGGCAGAGGTTTCTGCCGGGCACCTCATACGACGATGGGGTTTGGGGGTGGAGCCGGGACGGGCGGGCCTTGTTCATCGAAAGGGCAGATGGTTCGCTGCGCCGAGCTCCTCTGGCTGGCGGTAAAGCCACCCTCCTGACGAAGCCTCCAAATTCAGAATGTCATCCCCGGGAGCGACCAGGGGGACTCACGCTCGTCTGCATGATCGGCGAGTCCACATCCGATGTCTGGATGGTCGCGCATTTCGACCCGGCAGTGCGATCCCCAAGGAAGTAGTCCCGGACGAGCATCGTCCCTTTCCGGCCGCTCGCTGCGAAATGAGATGATTTGTGAACGGCTAACTCTTGATATTTGAGGCTATTAGAGACATCTTTCCGTCCCATGATCAAGGTCACCCAGGTCCAGCCCGGCTCCATCGCCGAGGAGTTAGGGTTGAGGCCAGGTACCGAGCTCATCTCGGTGAACGGTCGCGAGGTCGACGATTTCCTCGACTGGCAGTTCCTCACCGCCGAGGAGGAGTTCACCCTCCACATCCGCCAGACCGACGGCCAGGACATCGAGTTCGAGATCGAACGGCCCCTCACCGAGCCGCTCGGCGTGGCGGTCGAACCGGCCCGGATCCGCCGCTGCGCCAACCGCTGTGACTTCTGCTTCGTGGACGGGCTGCCTGAGGGGCTCAGAGACGTACTGTACATCCGGGACGACGACTACCGGCTGTCATTCCAGTACGGCAATTTCGCCACCCTGACCAACCTGAAGCCGGCCGATGAGGCCCGGATCATCGAATACCGGCTTTCCCCGCTCTATGTCTCGGTGCATGCCACTGACCCGGTGATTCGCCGCTGGCTGCTCCGCAACCCTACCGCGCCCGACATCCTGCCGCAGCTCCGCCGGTTCGCCGAGCACGGGCTCAAGTTCCAAACCCAGATCGTGTTGTCGCCCGGGGTCAACGACGGCGCCGTGATGGAGCAGACACTGGCGGATCTCTATGGCTTCGGCCCGCCGATCCTCGGCGTGTCGATCGTGCCGGTGGGCCTCACCGAATTCAGCAAGCACAGCCGGGTGCGGGAGCCGACCGCGGAAGAGTGCCGCGCGGCGGTGCGCCGGCTCACCGCCTGGCAGGAGCGCGCGGTGGCGGAGCGGGGCATGCCCTGGGTCTACGGCGCCGACGAGCTGTATCTCCGCGCCGAGCTGCCGCTGCCGCCCGAAGCGAGCTACGGAGACTTCGAACAGGTCGAAAACGGCGTGGGCTCTGTGAGGTTCCTCCAGCGCCGGATCCGCGAGGATGCCGGACTCTTCGGCGAGTGGGCCGGCCGGCGCATCGGCGTGGTCACCGGGACCTCCATGGGGCGGCTGATGCCCCAGGTGCTCGAACCCCTCGAGGAAGCTTCGGGTGCCCGGCTCGAGCTGATCGTCGTCGAGAACGGGCTCTTCGGGCCTCGCGTGACCACCGCCGGCCTCCTGCCCGGGAAGTCGATCGCAGCCACCCTCGAGGGCCGGAGCGATCTGGACTTGATCCTCCTCCCCGGCGAGTGCCTCAACGACGACTACCTCTTCATCGACAGCATGAGCGCCGACGAGCTCGCCGCCGGCGTGGCGGCACCGCTCCGGTTCAGCAAGGATTTCAGCGACGCGCTCGAGGCCGGAGCCGCGGCGTGAGCAAGCCCACCGTGGCCATCGTGGGACGGCCCAACGTCGGGAAGTCGACGCTGTTCAACCGGATTCTGGGCGGCCGTGCCGCCATCGTGTCGGAACACGCCGGCACCACGCGCGACCGCCATTTCGGAGACGCCGAATGGGCCGGCCGCACGTTCTGGCTGGTGGACACCGGCGGCATGGTGCCCGACTCGAGCGAAGCGATGGACAAGGCCATCCGCCGCCAGGTGGAGCTCGCGCTCGCGGAGGCGGACCTGATCCTGTTCGTGGTGGACGGGAGGGAAGGGGTCCACCCCGTCGACCAGGCGGTGGCCGAAAAGCTTCGGCGGGCCAGGCGCCCGGTGCTGCTCGCGGTGAACAAGCTGGACGACGGCGGGAGCCAGGTGCACGCCCACGAATTCCATAAGCTGGGCTTCGGCGAGCCCCAGGCCGTTTCCGCCTCGGTCGGCACGCGGAGCGGCGATCTGCTCGACCGGATCATCGCCAAGCTGCCGCCGCCCTCCGAGACCGAGCCCGAAGACACGGTGAACATCGCGATCGTAGGGCGGCCCAACGCCGGAAAGTCCTCGCTGGCCAACCGGCTGCTCGGCGAGGAGCGATACGTCGTCCACGCGGAAGCCGGCACCACTCGCGATGCGGTGGACTCGGTCTTCCGGCACGAAGGCACGCTGCTGCGGTTCATCGACACCGCCGGGTTGCGCCGCCGCGCCAAGGTCGAGGACGACGTCGAGTTCTACTCGACCCTGCGGACCCAGCGGGCCATCGAGCAGGCCGAGGTATGCATCCTGGTCGTGGATGCGCTGCTCGGCCTGCACAATCAGGATCTGCGCATCGCGACCGAGGCCTGGGAGCGGGGCGCGGGGCTGGTCATCGCGGTCAACAAGTGGGACCTGATCGAGGAAAAGGACTCCAACACCGCCAAACGGGGTGAGGAGCAGCTGGTCAAGAAGGCGCCCTTCCTGCAATACGTGCCGTTCGTCTACATCTCGGCGCTCACCGGGCAGCGCGTCAAGAAAGTGCTCGATGTGGCCCTCGAGGTTGCCGCGGCGCGCAGGCACCGGATCAACACGGCGGAAGTGAATCAGGTGCTGGGAGACCTGGTGCAGCGCCAGCAGCCGCCCCAGAAGGCCGGCGAAGAGGTCAAGCTGGTGTATGCCTCCCAGATCGGCACCTCGCCGCCGTCGTTTGCCATCGTGTCGAACCGTCCGGACGACGTGCCGGAGTCGTACCAGCGCTATCTGCTTCACGGGTTCCGTAGCGCGTGGGGATTCACCGGGGCGCCGGTCCGGCTCAAGTTCTCGATGAAGAGCGGGCGGCGATGACCGACCTCCTGCCCTGGGTGCTGGCGTCGTACCTGATCGGGGCCATCCCCACCAGTTACCTCGTCGTCCGCATCGTGAAGGGGCAGGACCTCCGAACCCTCGGCAGCGGAAACCTCGGCGCCACCAACCTCTATCGAGTACTGGGATGGCGGTACGCGGTTCCGGTCGGCCTGTTCGACATGCTCAAGGGCGCGGTGCCGGTGCTTGCCTTCACTCCGCGCGTGGACGGCGGCGACCAGGTGGCGCTCCTGTTCGGCGCCGCCGCGGTGATCGGGCACGTCTTCCCGGTCTTCCTCCGGTTCCGGGGCGGCAAGGGCGTCGCCACGGGGGCCGGCGTCGTGCTGGGTCTAGCGCCATTGGCCTTTCTCGTCGCCCTGGTCGCCTGGGTGTTTGTGGTGAAGGCGAGCGGTTACGTCTCCCTCGCGAGCATTCTGGCCGCGCTGGTGCTGCCGCCGGCGGTCTATCTGCTGCACCACGAGCGCCGCCAGCTGGTTCCGCTGTTTCTGGGCCTGACTGCGCTCGTCGTCGTGATGCACCTCAAGAACATTCGCCGGCTGCTTTCGGGCACCGAGCACCGTTTCGGGCAGCGCCCGGCATGACCGCCGTCGGAGTACTCGGGGCCGGCAGCTGGGGCACTGCGCTGGCCGATCTCCTGGCCGGAAAGGGCATCGACGTGATGCTCTGGTGCTACGAGCCCGATGTGGCGGAAGCCATCAACCGGGACCACCGGAACCCGGTGTATCTGCCCGGCGCCGAGCTCTCCCATTCGATCACAGCCACGCCGGATGCCGTGCGCACGGTCCAGGGACGTGACGTGGTGATCTCGGCGAGTCCCAGTCAGATGGTGCGCGGCGTGTTGTCGCCATTGGCGGGAGCGGTGAAGGCCGACGCCGTGGTGGTCGGCGTCAGCAAGGGCATCGAGAACGGGACCCTCAAGACCATGTCCGAGGTATGCGCCGAGACCCTCCCCGGACGACCGTACGTCATCATGTCCGGGCCCAGCTTTGCCGAAGAGGTCGCGCAGCACCAGCCCACCGCGGTCGTGGCGGCATCCCGGAGCCCCTCGGCGGCAGAGCAGGCGCAACAGCTCTTCTCGACCAGCACGTTCCGGGTGTATACCAGCGGAGATGTCACCGGCACCGAGCTCGCCGGCTCGTTCAAGAACGTGATCGCGATCGCCGCGGGGATGTGCGACGGGCTCGGCCTCGGCAACAACCCTCGCGCCGCACTGATCACCCGCGGCCTGGCGGAAATGACCCGGCTCGGCGTGGCGCTCGGGGCTGATCCCCGGACCTTCTCGGGCCTGGCCGGCGTTGGTGACCTGGTGCTCACCACCTGCGGGGCACTGTCGCGCAACCGGGCGCTCGGCGTTGCGCTCGCCCGAGGCGAGACGCTCGAGCACTTCACGGCCAGGCACCGCGCCGTCGTGGAGGGGGTCTACACCGCGCGGGTCGCGCTGGAATTGGCCGATCGCGCCGGGGTGGAAATGCCGATCGCGGCCAAGGTGGCCGAGTGCCTGTTCGAAGCCAAGCCCCCCGGGCTGGCGATCATGGAGCTCATGGAGCGGACACCCAAGCCGGAGCAGTGGACGTGACTCTGCCGCGGCCGACCCAGGAGTTTTTCTCGATCGGCGAAGTGTGCGCGCTGACCGACCTCAAGCCGCACGTGCTGCGCTATTGGGAGAGCCAGTTCCGCTTTCTCAATCCCGCCAAGAACCGATCGGGCAACCGGGTATACAAGAGCCGTGAGGTCGAGCTCATCATGCTGGTGAAGCACCTGCTCTACAACGAGAAGTACACCATCGAGGGCGCCCGGCTCCGGATCGAGCAGTACCGGAAGAGCGGAGATCTCAAATCGCAGGCCTCCCGGGCGGCCTCGCGCACGACCCTCCGCGAGCTGCGGGATCAGCTCGACGAGGTGCTCGAGCTGCTCGACGGTGCCCGACCTCCGGAAGCGCCGTGAACATCCTGGTCAGCAACGATGACGGGGTGAACGCTCCGGGAATCGCCCTCCTCTCGGATGCGTGCAGCGAGGTTGGCCAGGTGACCGTCGTCGCGCCGGACCGGGAGCAGAGCGGCACGTCCCATTCGCTCACGCTGCATCGGCCGCTTCGGCCCATTCGCACGAAGGACGGGGCCTACCAGGTAGACGGCACACCGACGGACTGCGTGCTGCTCGCGGTCGGGGCCCTGATGACGGAGCGCCCGGACTTCGTCTTCTCCGGCGTGAATCACGGTCCCAACATGGGCGAGGACGTGCTGTATTCCGGCACCGTGTCGGCGGCTATGGAGGCGGTGACTCTGGGCATTCCCGGCATCGCATTCTCGTTCGCCAGCCGAGAGATCGACCTGCTGGCCACGTACCGCGACCTGCTGGCCGCCCTGGTCCGGCGCATCGTCTCGGTCGACGAGTTCCCGAAAAACACGATCCTCAACGTCAACCTGCCCGGCATCGAAGCGCGGGACGTGCGCGGCGTGCGGGTCACCAAGCTGGGCAGCCGGTTCTTCTCCGAGGGTCTGACCCGCATGAAGGATCCCTGGGGCAAGGAGGTCTTCTGGATCGGCGGAGGCGAGATCACCTGGACCGGCGACGAAGAGTCGGACCACCAGGCTGTGAAGGAGGGATACATCTCGATCACCCCGCTGCACATGGATCTGACCAGCTACGATTTCTTCGAGACGGTGCGGGGATGGGCGCTGGAAGGGTAGGGGCGGGGGACAGCTACGGCGGGTACCGGGCGCGCCTGGTCGAGACGCTCCGCGACAAGGGCATTCGGGATCTTGGTGTGCTGCATGCGGTGGCAACTGTTCCCCGCCACCTGTTCGTGCCGGCCTCGGTCCTGCACCGCGCCTACGAAGACTCCGCCCTCCCGATCGGGGCCGGGCAGACAATTTCCCAGCCGTATGTGCAGGCACGATCCCTCGAGCTGTTGCGGCTTCGCGGCTCCGACCGGGTCCTGGAGGTGGGCGCCGGGTCGGGCTACCAGACGGCGCTGCTCGGATTCCTGGCGAGCACCGTCCTTGCAGTAGAGCGGCTGCCCGAGCTGGCCCGACTGGCCCGTGAGGCGCTGATCGCCGCCGGCATCGGCAATGCCAGCGTGGTCGTGGGAGACGGCACCCTCGGCTGGCGGACCTACGCGCCGTACGATGCGATCGTCGTCGCGGCCGCTTCTCCTTCGATCCCGAAGCCGCTGATCGAGCAGCTCGCCGAAGGCGGGCGGATGGTGATTCCGCTCGGTGATCACGACGCCCAGGTGCTCACCCTGGTGGAGAAGGAGGCCGGTCGGGTACGGACGACCACGGTGTCCGATGTACGCTTTGTGCCGCTCCTCGGCGAGTTCGGCTTCGACGACAAGGAAACCTGATGGATTTTCTCAAGACTGCCATCGACTTCTTCCTCCACCTCGACCAGCACCTCGCCGATATCATTTCGCAGTACGGCACCTGGACGTACGCCATCCTGGCGGCGATCCTGTTTTGCGAAACCGGACTGGTGGTGACGCCGCTGCTCCCCGGCGACTCACTCCTGTTTGCCGCCGGCACCTTTGCGGCCCTTGGATCGCTCGACCCCCGTATTCTGAACCTGCTGCTCTTCGTAGCTGTGCTGGCCGGTGACAACCTCAACTACTGGATCGGTCGGTGGGTGGGGCCTCGGGCCTTCACGGGAGAGATGCGGTTCTTTCGCAGGGAGTACCTGGACCGCACCCGCGCATTCTTTGGCCGGCATGGCGGAAAGACCATCATTCTGGCCCGCTTCATTCCGATCGTGCGGACGTTCACGCCCTTCGTGGCCGGCATCGGCGCGATGACCTACCCGCGGTTTCTGGCGTACAGCATCGCCGGCGGGGCGCTTTGGGTATCGGGTTTCATCTGGGCCGGGTATTTCTTCGGGAACCTGCCGGTCGTTCGAGACAACTTCAGCCTGGTCATCCTGGCCATCATCGGCCTCTCGGTCGTTCCGATCATCGTCGGGATCGTCAAGGAGAGGCGGAGCGCGCGGTCGTGAAGCGCCGTTACACCGTCGAAGGCGTCGTGCAGGGCGTCGGGTTCCGATACTTTGTCAGGCGGCACGCGATGCGACTCGGGCTCGCGGGATGGGTCCGGAACAACCACGATGGTTCGGTGGAGGCGGAGGCTGTTGGGAGCGCCGACAGGTTGGCAGAATTCGAGGTGGAGCTGAGACGGGGGCCCTCTCACGCGTACGTCACGAATCTGCGGGTCACTGAAGTAACGGATGAGGTGGGTCCTTCAGGCTCCTTCGAGATCGTGTGAAGCACCCAGCCGGGCCTGGCGTCCCGGCCTGGGCCCGCCGGCCGCGTTGACCGCACCCTGCCAACTCCGGTAGATTGAATGGCTTGGCCCCCGTAGCTCAGGTGGATAGAGCGGCGGTTTCCTAAACCGTAGGCCGGGCGTTCGAGTCGCCCCGGGGGCACTCGACCCCGAATCCCGAAACTCAGGACCCAGATGGCTTCGACCGTGCAATCATCGCAATCCTCCGTACCCGCTTCAAGAGCCGAGGCGCCGCCCAGCGCCGACGAGAAGCCGTCTCTGGCGGGGTGGTACGGTCGGAACCGGAAACTCGTCAACTATGTCGCATCGGGTATCGCAATCCTGGCCGTTGCGGGGTGGCTCTATCTCGAAACCGGCCGCCGGAGACAGCTCGCGGGCGTCGACGCGCTGGATCGCGCCCGGGCGTCGTTCGAGTCGGGCAACCTGCCGGTGGCCTCGACCGAGTTCCAGCGAGTGGCCCAGTCGTTCCGGGGCACCGACGCGGGGTTCGCCGCCGAGCTCGCGCTCAATGAAGTGCGCCTCGCCTCGGGCCAGACCCAGATTGCCGCCGACGAGCTCAAGAAATTTGCCGACAACAATCCTCCGGCCTTCTTCGCCTCGGGAGCCTGGATGCTGCGAGGCGGGGCATTGGAGAACCTCAAGAAGTACGACGAGGCAGCCGACTCCTACTCCAAGGCGGCCGCTATTGCGACCGAGGACTACCGCAAGGTCGAGGCGATGCTTGGCCAGGCCCGCGCAGCTCGGCTGGCCGGCAAGGCGCCCCAGGCCATCGACGTGTACCGGCAGGTGATCAAGACCTTCGGGCGGACCGTTCCAGGCGTGGCGGAGGCAGAGGTGCGGCTCGCCGAGCTGACGAAAGGCAACTCGTAGGGATGAAGGAATTACAGGGCTGGGGGCCGCGGGTCCCCTTTTTTCTTGTCGTGTTCACTAGTACGTATAAGATGTATTATGTTAAGTAACTTGGTGGATAACTGTGGATATGTCCGGGTCTTCCCAGGTCCCTGTTCGCCAACTTATGATCTGAGAGTAACTTAGAGGTCTTGAAGTTTTCCTTCGAATACCAGCCTGCCCTCACCGCACAGCCAGGGCTCCCGGGCCCAGCCCTCCTCTACTTTGCCGGCCACGGAGAACACGTTGCCGCCCCAGGATCGGATCCTGAGCGGGAGCCGGTCCAGACCGGCTTGGGCCAGCGTAAAGGCCGCCCCGACCGTGCCGGTGCCGCACGCCAGGGTCTCTTCCTCAACCCCTCGCTCGTAGGTGCGGAGCTGCCAGCCGGCCTCCGGATCGCCCGGCAGGCGGCCCACGAAGTTGACATTGGTCCCGGCCGGGGCGAACGCGGGGTCGAACCGGAGCGCCTTCCCCCTCCCCTGAACGTCCACCCGTTTGATCTCATCGACCACCACGACCACGTGCGGTACCCCCACGTGGCCGAAGACCATCGATCGCTCTCCGGCCTCGAGCCCGAGCCCGGTGGCCTCCGGGAGCCTGAAATCGGGCAGCCGGAGCTCAGCGGACCATCCCGGGCCCACACAACGGGTTTGAAGCACGCCGCTATCGGTGAGGAGCTTCATCCCGGTCTCGGCGGCCATGCCGAGCCGGGCGGCGAGCCGAGTCGTACAGAGCGCGGCGTTGCCGCACATCTCGGCCCGGGAACCGTCGGCATTGAAATAGACCATCCGAACGCTCTCCGGCCCCTCCGGAGTGGCGATGACCAGCCCGTCAGCCCCCACCCCGGTCCTCCGGTCACAGACTGCCGCGATGTCCGCGGCCGGCCAGTCGGAAACCGAGCTGGTGCGCCCGTCGAGGAAAACGAAATCGTTTCCCGAACCGGTCATCTTGTAGAAAGCCCAGCTCATAACCGCCCAAACAGGCTGGCGAATCGGAGCCACCACACAACCCAGACCCCCTCGCGGACGATGGCCTTGCTCATCTTGCTGCTGCCTTCGACCCGGTCGGTGAACACGATGGAGACCTCGGTGAGCCGGAATTTCTTCTTCCAGGCCCGGTAACTCATCTCTATCTGGAAGGCATAGCCGTTGGATCGGATCTTTTCCAGCGGAATCGCGGCCAGCACCTCTTTCCGGAAGCACTTGAAGCCGCCGGTGGCATCGGTGAGCGGCAGCCCGGTGATCCACCGGGCGTACAGGTTGGCTCCGTAGGAGAGCAGCAGGCGCGACATGGGCCAGTTGATGACATTGACGCCGGTCTTGTAGCGGGAGCCCACAACCAGATCGGCATTCCGGGACGCCGCGATCATGTCCACCAGAAACTTGGGGTCATGGGAGAAGTCGGCATCCATTTCGAACATCAAGTCGAAATCCCGCGCCAGGGCCCAGGCAAAGCCCGCCAGATACGCCCGGCCCAGCCCTTCCTTCTGGGTCCGATGCAGTACATGAACCCGCGGATTCACACCAGCGAGGTCGTTGGCCAGCCGGCCGGTGCCGTCGGGCGAGGCATCGTCCACCACGAGAATCTCGAGCCGGGGATCCTGGGCCAGAATCGGAGGAACGATTCGGGGAAGGTTCTGGCTCTCGTTGTACGTGGGCAGGATGACCAGGAACCGCTCAGGCATCGTCACCGCCCCGCCTGCGGAACCGAGGCACCAGAAATACACCGGCGACTATTGCCAGAGAAAGCAGCGTGATCAGCCGTCCCCGGACATACTCGGGAGACCGGAACTCGAACGCCACCTGTTTCGCGCCCGGCGGCACCACCACCGAGAGGAGAGTGTGCTGGGCCCGAAGCGCCGGAACCGGTGCGCCGTCTACTGTGGCGCGCCAGTCCTTGTACCAGTTCTCCGCGACCACCAGGTAAAGCGGCCGCTCGTCGCGCCCTTCGATGGAGACGCTGATCTTGCCCGGTTCCCAGGCCGCTATCCGTGCCGAAGCCGCTGCCGGCGCGGGAAGCGCCCCGCCCTCTACTGCCGTGGGAGCCACGTTCTCGGAATCGGCGTAGATCGCGACCGCGAGTACCGGGAATCTCAGGTTCGCCACGACCTCGGCGACTTGGGCGTCTGGCGCCTTGACGGCAGCTGCCATCAGACGAACGTAGGGCGGCGCGCTGTCGGCCTCGAAGAGGTACCCCGGTCCGCCAGGCGTGGTACGCACCGGCCCCAGGACACGGTGAAAACCTGGAATGTGAACGGTGTCATTCACCACCGCATACCGGACCGCGAAGAGCTGAAGCAGACCCAGGTTCACCTGCTGCTTCCAGAGATTCTTTCCACCCAGGGTTTCGTCGAAGTAGTTGAGCTCGTTGCCGTGGTAGCCGAGCAGTTGGGGAATGTCCCGCCCCATGAGCCAGGAGCCGCGATAGACTTCGAGGGGTCCGTACTCCGCCTTCGGCTCCCACACCCGATAGGGCAGCGGCGTTTTTCGGAGCGCGGTCGTGATGTCGTCATCGCCGAATCGGCTCTTGGCGGTTCCATAGAAATCGAAGAAACGCCGGTCCACGCTCCACAGATCGCCGCCCACCACCAGGAGCAGCGCGGCAGCGGCAGCGGCCCCTCTCAGGCGGACACTCCTGATGGCCAGCAGCACCGCACCGCCTGCCACGGCGACGAGCAGGAGGCGGAGCGCGCCGGCATGCAGATCGGGTGCATGCCGGATGGCGTTCTCCAACAGCTGCGGCGCTGCAATGGTCTGGGCAACGCCGTCCAGGCCTCCGACGGCGCCCAGGATCCCCAGCAGCGCGAACACCCCTGCTCCGATCCCAATCCGGCGAAGCGACACCTCTCCCCGCCGGATCCGGTCCACTCCGAACCCCGCAAAGACACAGACCGGCAGCGCCACCAGGAAAAAGGCCATGCCGGGCGCCCGCACCTTCTGCATCATCGGCACGAACTCATACCACAGCCGATAGAAGGGGGTGTGCGGCCCGAGGGCAACGAGGAGAAACAGAATCCCCACCGCGCCAAGCGCCATGCGCTCCCGCCGGCCACGCTGGCCGCCCAGGCCGCAGATGGCCAGCAGGATCACCACCACACCCAGGTATTCGCTGTGGTCCTTGAAGTAGTTTGCGCCGGCATACGCGTCCCTGATGCCGTTGAGCTGGGGCAGGAAAGTGGTAAAGAGCTCGGCCGGCGGGAGGGCGTAGCCGGTCATGTATTCCCACCCGGTGCTCGGACCGCCGTCGGCCCGGGGTGAATACGGGACATACGCCAGCGCCGGCAGCAGCTGAATCGCGTAGATCCCGATGCCTACCACGACCGCGCTGCCGGTCCAGCCGACCGCGCGCCACCGCTCCGCTCCCCGCGGCCCGGCGGGATGGCCGAACACCAGGAACGCGGTCCAGACCGCCGCGGCCACCAACAGATAGGAGCTGGACTGGGGATGGCCGTGAAAGGCCAGGCCGATGGCCAGGGCTGCGGCGGCGTAACCGGATTTCTTGCCGTCACGGATGCCCTTGAGGAGCCCCAGCAGGACGAACGGCGCCAGCGCCGAAACGAACAACTTGCCGTCGTGTCCCGGGCTCGCCATCGAGGACACGATCCCGGTGAGCTCGTAGGCCAGCCCGCCCGCGACGGCGGCCGTCCAGGACAGGCCCAGCCGCCGGAGGAGCGCGTACATCGAGATCCCGGCCAGCACGATGTGGCCGGCGAACGTCAGATTGGTCGCCAGATCGAGCGGAAGGAAGTAGCGGAGCCAGGCGGTCGGATAAAAGATGTCGCCGTGCATCCCGGCCACATACGGGATTCCACTGAAGATGTAGGGGTTCCAGAGCGGAATGGCGTGGTGTTCTCGCCAATACTCGGCACCGAAGTTCCGAAAGGCCCACCCGGCCAGGTAATAGTCGGAGCCCGCCAGCACCTGCCCGCTGAGCATCGGCCAGCAGAGCGTGAGGACGGCCGCCACAAAGACCAGACTGGCTATGAGCAGCCCGCGGCGCGGCTCGAGCTCGTCCGCGATCGGCGGGCCGGATGCGGGCTGGGTCACGGCTTGGTTCCGTTGGTCATGCTCAGGGCCTCGCGATACCAGGCTTCGAACGTTGCGGCCACCCGCGAGGGCGCCAGCTCGGTGCGCCAGCGTTCGCCTGCTCCCCGGGCTGCTGCACGGACGGCCGGGGTCAGCGCTTCTCTGATGCCGCCGGCCAGTGACTCAGGCGTGGGAGCGGTGACGATACCGCCGCCGTGTGCCTGCACGGCTTCCACCACGCCGCCCCCGTCGTTGGCGACCACGACCGGCACCCCGGCCATGAGCGCTTCGACGGCCGAGAGGCCCAACCCTTCTCCAAGTGCGGGAAACACCATGACGTCGGCGTTGCCCAGCCGAGCCGCAACCTCGGCAGGCGGGAGTTGCCCGGTGAAGGAAACCCTCGCCCCGGGATGGGCGGCCGCGAGCCCCTCGAGGGCGGCGCGCTCGGGCCCGTCCCCAATCACCGTAAGCGGGACGGGCTTGGGCAGCTCCGCCACTGCCCGAAGCGCCAGGTCCACCCGCTTCTGCGCCGTAAGACGACAGACCACCACCGCCCCTGCCCCACCGGTGCTCCAGGGGCGTTTGCTGGACTCGATGGGCATCGGCTGGACGTGTCCGGTCACGTCCTCTCTTCCCGTGGTCGACTCCACGATGCTGGCCAGGTGCCTCGACACGGCGGTGACGACGTCCGCCCGCCTGAGCACTGCCCGAGCCATCCATCGCGCCGCCATGCTTTTCTGCAGCAGTCGGCCGTCGGTGCCGTGGAGGGTCAGGACCAGCGGGAATCCGCTCGGGGCCGCAAGACCGGCCGGGATCCACCACTGCGCATGAATGACCACGTCACCCTCCGCTCCTGCCGCTTCCGCCAGCGCGCCTTCGCGCATGCCCTTGATCAAGCCGCGCAGCGCCATGAGCCCGCTGGCGGAGCGGACCTCGTCCTGCATTCGGCCGGTATAGGCGAGGATTTCTCGCTCGGGAGCAGCGTAGCGCACCCGTCGCACCGGGACGCCGTCGAGCGGTTCCCGGCCGCCGTGGCCGCGGTCCGAGGGAGCCACCACCCGGACGTCGTGGCCCAGATTGCTGAGGGCCACCGCCAGCGGGTGCAGGAACGATCCCGGCAGGTCGCCCGCGTGGCGGGGATAGTTGTGGGTCAGCAGAATGACCCGCACCCTCAGTCGTCGGCCTTTCGCACCAGCTCGCGCATCTCTTCGCGGAACCCCGCGATCATCTCCGCGACAAACCCGAAGCCGAACAGCACGATGCCGCTGATCACCATCGTCTCCACCAGGTTCAGCAGGGGCCGGAAGCCGATCCCGTAGCCGAACCGGAGCACCAGCGCCACGATGCCGGCGATCAGTCCCACACTGAACAGCACCGCGCCCAGGATCCCGAAGAACATCATGGGCTTGCGGCCGAAGCGAAGCTGGAACCAGACGGAGAGGAGATCGAGTGCGCCGATGGGAATGCGGCGCCAGGTGAACTTGGACACGCCGGCCCGGCGCGGATAGAGCGGCACCGGCCGGGAGGTCAGCCGCCAGCCGTCGGCCGCTGCGATCACCACCATGTACCGGTGCCAGTCCGGGCGAAGCGGGACGCTCCGCATGATGTCGCGGCGCCAGGCCTTGACCGAGTTCAGGTCCTGCACCTGGATGCCGAACAGCCTCCGGCAGAGCACGTTGTAGATCCCGCTCACAAACGCTTTTTCGTACTTGCCCTGTTTGGTGCCGGTGACGATATCCGCCTGCCCCGACAGAATCGGCTCGACCAGCGTCGGGATGTCGGCGGGCAGATACTGCAGATCGGCGGGGTAGAAGACCAGAATCTCCCCGGCGGCGGCTTCCCCCGCGCTGCGAAGCGCGTCGGCGATCCCCCGCTGGCGCCGGTGCGTCACCACCCGGAGGAATCGATGCTCGGCGGCGAGCCGTTCCAGCACCTCGGCGGTCCCGTCGCGGGATCCGTCGTCCACCACCACCACTTCGAAGGAAAACTTGGCAGGACCCAGCGCCTCGGCGCAGAGGCGCAGGAATTCGGGGAGATTCTCGGCTTCGTCCTTGGCGGGGACCAGGACACTCACGTCCACCCTCGGGTTCATACCCGCTTGCGCATGCGCGCCGGGAGGATGCCGAGCTGGTCGCGGTACTTGGCGACGGTACGCCGGGCGATCTGGATTCCCTGCTCCTGGAACAGGTGGACGATCTGCTGGTCGGTGAGCGGCTTGGCCGGCTCCTCCTCCTGCACCATCTTCTGCAGCTTGGCGCGAATGGAACGCGCGCTGGCGTCCTCGCCCGACGCCGTCGTGAGCGCGCTGGAGAAGAAGAATTTGAGGGGCAGCACGCCGCGCGGAGTCTGCACGTACTTCTCGTTGGTCACCCGGCTCACCGTGGACTCGTGCATGCTGATCACCTCGGCCACTTCGCGGAGCGTGAGCGGCTTGAGGTACTCCACCCCCTTCTCGAAGAACGCCCGCTGCCGATCCACGATGAAGTTCATCACCTTGAGCATCGTCTGCCGGCGCTGCTCGATGGCCTGGATCATCCAGTTGGCGCTGTTGAGCTTGTTGGCGATGAACTCGCGGTTCTCCGGGGTCATCTTCTTCTTGTCCCGGGCGATGTCCTGATAGGACCGGCTCAACCGGAGCCGCGGCACGCCGCTGTCGTTGAGGCTGACGTGGTACTTCTCGCCTACCTTGTCCACGATCAGGTCGGGAATGATGTAGCCGTCGCTGCGGTTGGTGTGCTTGAGCCCGGGCTTCGGATCGAACCGGGAGAGCGTATCGCCCGCCGCCTGCACCTTGGACGGCTCGACGCCGAACCGCTTGGCCAGCTCGTTCCAGCGGTGGGCGATCAGGTCGTTGAAGGCCTCGGACACCAGGCGATAGGCGAGCGTGTCGGTCTCTCCCGCATCCCGGAGCTGGATCTCGAGGCATTCCTGCAGCTTCCGGGCACCGACTCCGGGAGGATCCAGTTTCTGGATCAAGGTCAGCATCTGCTCCAGCTCGGCCATCGAGAAGTACGGGATGCCCTCGATGTCACCGCGCGGCTTGGGTACCGGAGCGTCCGCGGCCTTGCTGGCCGCCCCCTTCCGGGGTGTCGGCGGCTCGGGAGCGGTGGCCCCTTCGGGCAGGCCGATCCAGGTGGGACCCGGGGCCAGGTCGGCCGGGGGTGGGGCCGGCTCTTCCTCTTCCTCTTCCTCTTCGGTCTCCGCGGCGGGCGGTCCCGCCTGGCCGGCGTGCTGCTCCAGCAGCAAGTTGACCGAATCGAGGATTTCCTCGAGGGGCGCGATGAGATACCCCTCGTCGCTGATATTGCCGAGGAACTCCTCGGAGAGGAGCTGCTGCCGAGGCGAGAGCTCCTGCATCTGGAGCTGCTCGCGCAGGTAGTCGATCAGGTCCTTGGTCTGCACCGACACCGGCTCGACGTATTCCTGCTCCTCGTACTGCTGGCGCATCCCGCCGGCGTCGAACCCGTTGAGCAGGATTTCCTCCCAATCGATCTCTTCTTCCTTCTCCTGCTTTTCCTTCTCCTTTTCCTTTTCCTTCTCGGCCGACTCTTTCCCTTCCTCCTCCTCCTCCGGCTCCAGCAGCTCGAGGAACGGGTTGACCAGCAGCTCCTGTTTCAGGTGCTGTTGCAGGTCCATCATGGGCATGTAGAGCATGTCCATGGCCTGGTAGAGCCGCGGATTGATCCGCAGCTCCTGCCTGAGCCCGGCCTGCTGGGAGAGTCCCGTCTTCACGTGCCTGTCTCCATGCGACTCCTGAGGCGGGCCGTCATTGTCGGCCCGAGATAGAGCTCGGCCACCTGATCATTGTAAACCAGCTCCCGCACCGTGCCGGCGGCCCGCACCTCGCCCTCATACATGATATAGGCCCGATCGACGATCTCGAACATGTGCTCCACGCTGTGATCGGTGATGAGGACGCCGATGCCCCGGTGCCGGAGCCCGGCCACGATCGTCTGAATATCGTGGACCGCGATGGGATCCACCCCCGCGAACGGCTCGTCCAGCAACATGAATTTGGGCTCCGTCACCAGCGCCCGGGTGATCTCGAGCCGCCGCCGCTCACCACCGGATAGTGAGTAGGCCCGGTTGGAACGCAAATGCTTGATGGACAGCTCGTCGAGCAGGCGCTCCAGCCGCTCCCGCCGCTCCGCCTTGGAAATCGGGAGCGTTTCGAGGATCGCCATCACGTTCTGCTCCACCGTCATCCGGCGAAAGACGGAGGGCTCCTGAGCAAGGTAGCCAATGCCGGACCGGGCGCGCCGGTACATCGGCATACCGGTCAGGTCCTTCCCGTCCAGCATGATCCTCCCGCCGTCGGGCCGGATGAGGCCGGTGATCAGGTAGAAGGTGGTGGTCTTGCCGGCCCCATTGGGTCCCAGCAGGCCGACGATCTCTCCCTGGGCCACCTCCACCGCCACATCGTTGACCACTGCCCGCCGCTTGAATGACTTGCGGAGGCCGTAAGCAGCCAGCACGCTCGCTCGGGTGCCATTGCCGGTCACCGGTTGCCTCTCGGCCGGACGGGCCGAACCCTGGTAGTGTCTCGTCGAGCGCTGTCCGCTCGGGCGGCCTGGGGCTGAAACTGCGCCCCGTCCACGTGCCCGAACATCTCGACCCGATCGACCTTGACCGAATCTCCCATCTGCATCGTGAGCACGATCCGGTCGGCCCGGGCGTAGTTGATGTTCGGAAGGCCGCCTGGAGTGCCGGTGCCGTAGGTCCGGTAGAACGACGTGGCGTTGCGGCGTGCCACGAGGCGTTGGAGCGTCGACTTGGACCCGGTCGAGGCCGGACGCTGAACGAAGGTCGCGACGATCGAATCACCCGACAGGAAATCACGCTCTCCTTTGAGGGAATCCGGCTTGAAGCCGACCCACCCCCCCTGGAAGGCCCGCAGCTCCTTGAGCTGCTCGGCAGGTGTGTCCACCGCCAGCGAGTCACCGCGGACCTCGTAATCGTCGGCGAGCGCCTGGGGCCGCGGCAGTTTCCCCCATGCCAGCGTCTGGACCACCTTCCGGGTCTCGAGCACCAGCACGATCGTCTCGGCCTGCATGTCGAGATCCTTGCTGGTGAGCTTGGCGCTGTCGCGCCCGGTCACCCGGGTCAGCTCCCGCTGCTTGAGTCCCAGGTCGATTCGCTTGCCGGTCAGCGCGAAGCTGTCCGCGGCGGCGCGCCGGATTCCCGCGTGCCCGATCAGGGCGCCAGCACCAAGCTTCCCGCTGTCGAGCTGCAGGGAATCGCCGCGGCCCCGCAGATCGGTTCGGTCGATCGTGACGGTGCCCCCGGCCCACATGAGATCCCTGCCCCGCATCCGGATCCGGTCGGCCACGACGACGTACGGCTCCTCGGCGCGGTTGGCCGAATCCTTGGCGGCCAGGGTCATCGTGGGCCGACGTTCGGCATAGACCTCTTCGAGGTCGTTGGCGCCCCGAATCTTCCGCCGGTAGGTGGCCATCGGTCCCACCAGCTTCGAGCCATCCTGGGTGTTGAGGTACACCACGTTTCCGGTGGCGTCCCAGCGCTCGTTGTCCTTGTAGTAGGTGCCGAAGTCGGAGGTGACCTTGGCGGTCTCGTCCTCGTAGCGGAAGTGGCCGATGAACTGCACCACCGAACCCGCATAGGAAGCGATGCTGTCGGCCCAGATGCGCACCGGCTGCGACTGGCAGCGGAGGCGCACGTTTCCCCCGGCGAAATAGTTCTCGGTCTGGGTTCCGGGAACCCTGGTGCGGACCCCCTCCCGGTCGACGTGATCGACTACCAGCGTACAGCGCCGGCCCTGCGCCGCCAGCGGCGCCGCGAGGAAGCCCGCCGCCAGCCCGATCACACCGACGAGCCTGGAGCTCATTGCCCCGGCAGCAAGAAACCCTTGCCCTTCTGGCGGCCCTTCGGCTGGGCGACGGTGACGTAGTTGAAATCGATGTCAGATTGGAGGCCGTTGCCGGTCAAGTGCCCCCTGGGCGAGTCGTAGATAAAGGTGGTGTCGATATCGACTCGATTGGCCATCTTGTCGTAGATCAGGTGCTCGGTCTGGATCCGGTCGCCGTCGGTGCTGGTGATGACCACGTGTCCGCGGGCGTCGAGCTTGTTCGAGTAGGTGATGTACAGTCCCTGGTCCGCGGTCAGCGTGCTCTTGAGGTTGCCTTTCTCATCGAGCAGCCGGGCCGTGAACTTCCGCAGATCCATGATCTGGCTGCGCTGGTAGATGTAGGCCGTATCGGCTTCCACGTAGCTCCGCAGCACGCCCTCGTTGGTGATCTTGGTGGACATCTTGAACATGACCTGATCGGCGCTGTCGGCCACCGCGGTGGCGGCGGAGGGACGGACGCCGGGATCCGAGCAACCGGTGCCAATCGCCAGTCCCAGCAAGACGGACAGACGGACAGACGGACAGACGGACAATGCCGTGACCGTCCGACCGTCCGTCCGTCCAGCCGTCCGTCCTGTCGTCATACTGCCCCCGCCCGCATCAGGTCGTGCAGATGCACCACTCCCACGACGCGGCCGCTACCCTCGACGACCGGCATCGCCATGATCCCGTGGCGCTCCATGATGCCCACCACGGCCGCGGCGAGATCGCCGGGCGCGCAGGTCTTGGGATTTCGGGTCATCTCTCCTTCGACGGCGCGCGCGAGAAAATCCGGGTGCCGCTCGGCGAGCCGGGAGAGATCGCCGGCGGTCAGCACGCCGGCCAGCTTGCTCTCGCTCCCGACCATCGCAAGTCCGCGCCGGTGCGCCAGCTCGACCACCGCTTCGCGCATGGTGGCGGCCGGGGGCAGCAGCGTTCCCGGCGCCTGCATCACGTCGCGCACCCGGAGCAGCAGCTTCTTCCCCAGGCGGCCGCCGGGATGGAGCCTGGCAAAATCGTCGCGGGCAAACCCCTTCTCTTCGAGGAGCGCCACGGCCAGGGCGTCTCCCAGCGCCAGCGCCACCGTCGTACTCGCAGTGGGTGCCAGGTCGTGGGGGCAGGCTTCCTCACCCACGCCGGCGTCGAGCACCACGGCGGCTGCTTTTGCCAGAGTGGAATTCCTGCCACCGGTCAGGACAATGATCGGCATTTCCATGCGGGCGAACTCGCCCACCAGCCCGACCAGCTCCTCGGTCTCTCCGCTCTTGCTGAGCACGATGGCGACGTCGCGGGGACCGACCAGCCCCAGGTCTCCGTGGAGGCCATCCACCGGGTGGAGCCACATCGCCGGCGTACCGGTGGAGGTCAGCGTGGCCGCGATCTTCCGCGCGATCAGCCCCGACTTGCCCAGCCCGGTGACGATCACCCGACCGGTGCAGTCCCGCAGCAGCGACACCGCCTGGGCAAACTCCGGCCCGAGCGCCTGGTCCGCGGCGCGGATTGCCTCGGCCTCGAGCCGGAGGACCCGGCGCCCCGCCGCCACGAGACGGTCGCTGCTCACGACGGGGGATCTCCCCGCTCGCTCAGATACTTGGCCACCAGACCGTCCCACTCGCCGCGCGCCTTGAGGATCGCTTCCACGACTTCGCGGACCGCTCCGTGCCCGCCGGTCGCCTTCGTCTCCCATGCCGCCAGCGCTTTCGCCTCCGGGCATCCGTTGGCGACCGTGATCGGGAGCCCCGCCCTTTTCAGCAGGGGCAGGTCCGCGAGATCGTCGCCCACGAACGCCAGCTGGCTCCATGAGAGTCCCTTCTTCTGAAGCAGCGCTTCGACCGCGGGGAGCTTGCGAGCGCCGCTGTCCTGTAGCACCGTGCCGATGCGAAGCTCCTGGGCCCGGAGCGCGGTCGCCTCGGAGTGCCGGCCGCTGATCCAGGCGATTTCGATATCGCTGTAGCCCAGGATCACCAGCCCAAGCCCGTCGGAAATGTCGAACCGCTTCAGCTCGACCCGCTCAGCCCCGATCGGCGCGATCCAGATCGCGTTGTCGGTCAGCACGCCGTCCACGTCGAGCCCGAGCAGCTTGATTCGCCGGGCCCGCTCCGGCTCGATCACGCCGGTTCGCGCGCGGCGCGCCAGATTCGGAGCGTGCGAGCCAGCAGAGATTCCAGTTCCTCCAGGGGCCACTGCGTGGCGGCATCACTCGGAGCGCGGGCCGGGTCTGGATGGGTCTCCAGGAAAAACCCATCGACGCCTGCCGCCGCTGCCGCCGCGAGCAGCGCCGGGATGTGCTCTCGGACGCCGCCGCTGGATCCCTCGGCCCCCTGCCCCGGCTGCTGCACGCTGTGGGTCGCGTCGAAGATCACCGGGGCGCCCGTGGCAGCCCGCAGGCGAGCCACCGACCGGAAATCCACGACCAGGTCTCCGTATCCGAAGCTGGTTCCCCGCTCGGTCACCGCAACCTCGGCCGAGCCGCCCTCCCGCACCTTCTCGACCGCGCCGCGCATGGCCTCGGGCTGCATCCACTGGCCCTTCTTCACATTCACCGGTCTGCCGGTGCTGCCGCACGCGAGGAGCAGGTCGGTCTGCCGGCACAGGAAGGCGGGCACCTGGAGCACGTCCGCCACCTGCGACACCGGCGCGGCCTGGGCCGATTCGTGCACGTCGGTGAGCACGGGGAGTCCGCTCGACGAGCGCACCTTCGCCAGAATCTCGAGGCCCCGCGCGAGTCCGGGCCCCCGGGCCGCTCCGAGCCGGGATCGATTGGCCTTGTCGAAGCTGGCCTTGAAGCAGACCCTCAGCCCCAGTCTCTCGCCGATGCCGGCCAACCGCTCCGCCACCCGCAGCGGCAGATCACCTTCCTCCAGAAGGCAGGGGCCGGCCAGGAGGAACGGCGCGGGCGCAAACCGCCAGCCGCTCACTTCGACGATTCGATCAGCTCCTGCACCGCGGCGCTGGTCCGGATCGCCGTCTGCTCGGCGTGACGCTTGGCGGCCCCGATGAACGAAGCGAAGAGCGGATGCGCCCGGGTCGGGCGCGACTTCAGCTCAGGGTGAAACTGGCAACCCAGGTACCAGGGATGTCCGGGAAGCTCGATGATCTCCACCAGCCCGCCGTCGGGAGATTTTCCGGAGAACCGGAGGCCGTGCTCCGCCAGGATGTCCCGGTACGCGTTGCTCACTTCCCAGCGGTGCCGGTGCCGCTCCGAAATCTCCGGCGCGCCGTAGGCCTTGGCCGCCAGGCTGTCCGGCGCAAGCCGCGCGGGATACGCGCCCAGCCGCATCGTGCCGCCCAGGTCCGCCACATCGCGCTGCGAGGCGAGGAGCGAGATCACCGGACTCTCGCAGTCCGGCTCGAACTCGGTGCTGTTGGTGCCCTTGAGATTGCACACCGTGCGGGCGAACTCGATGATGGCGATCTGAAGGCCGAGACAGATGCCGAAGAACGGCAACCCGTTTTCCCGGGCGTAGCGCACCGCTTCCACCATGCCGTCGATCCCGCGCACCCCGAATCCACCGGGGACCAGCAACCCGTGTTTTCCTTCCAGCAGGCGGGCGGCGGCGGCCTGATCGGCGAACTGGTCGCTGCTCATCCATTCGATATCCACCCCGACGTCGTGGGGAATCCCCCCGTGCAGGAGCGCCTCCTGCACCGATTTGTAAGCGTCGTGCAAGTCGGTGTACTTCCCCACCACCGCGATGCGAACCCGGTCGGTGGACCGGAGGATCTTCTCGGTCATGGCTTTCCACGTCGTGAGATCGGGCTCCGGCGTGGTC
>Ga0070699_100001114_pt1 | contig 25015 bp, 21 predicted proteins | sample KBSK1503metaG_FD_65473 | JGI IMG/M metagenome (GOLD analysis project Ga0070699, IMG submission 65473) | Corn, switchgrass and miscanthus rhizosphere microbial communities from Kellogg Biological Station, Michigan, USA - KBS K1-50-3 metaG | ecosystem: Host-associated > Plants > Roots >...
GGCGTAGCGCTGACGACCACGGCGATCATAGCCGTCGCGCTTGGTGGGTGGCTGTTGGCAGGTCAGGCATGTTGGCATAGGCCGCCAAACCTACCAGCACCTCACAACTTCGCAGACTCGGGCAGACTGCTGGCGTAGCCGGCCAGGACAGCGGATGCAGACGACCATCAATGCCCACCGTTAGGACTGAACTGGCACCGGAATTGCTGACGATAAGGCTCTTTCTGGTCAGCCTCCGTAGGCAGTTTGCGCGTGAGTCGTTCACACCGTGATTGGCGAACGGGATGCGGGCCGCCTGGTCGCCACCCGTTTGCTGCTCGGGCCGCTTGCCTGCCCCGAAGCATCGAGAGCACGCTTCAGCCTAGTCGCCTCCGACCAGATCACGGGTGCTGGAACGCCTGCCAAGTCGCCGAGGTAGGCCGCCCAGGCACTCGTTAGGAAGGAGGCAGCGTCGGCATCGTTCCTGGCCCGCCCTCTCCGCCGGCGATCGGGGTGGTCATGGCCATACGTAATCCCGAGGTAGTCGGCCACGGCGAGGCGGAAGATCGCGATCACCATTTCTTGCGCGCCCATAGCCCTACCGTCCATTGGAAGTCCTCATCTGCCTGTTTGCCACTAATATAGCCGATTATTCGGCTAGCAACAAGAGACATAACATCGTCTCGTGGCCGAGGTGGTGCGTTTCAACCCCTTGCACCCGAGGATTCACGCCGACCCCTACCCAACCTATCGCCTCATGCAGGAGAGGGATCGGGTCCACTGGCACGATGCCCTTGGTCTCTGGTTCGTCAGCCGACACGCCGACGTTACCGCCGTTCTTCGCGACGGCCGGTTCTCCTCGGCCGAGGCATTAAGGACACGGGAGCTTGGAGAGTCACTCCTCTTCACGGATCCACCCGACCACACTCGTCTCCGGGCGCTAGTCAGCCGAGCATTCACGTCGCGAGTCGTCGAAGGTCTCCGGCCACGAATCGAGGCGATCGTCGAGCAGCTTTTGAGTCGGGCCGCATCTCGCGGCACCATCGAATTCGTCTCCGAGTTCGCTTATCCACTGCCCGTGACGGTGATCGCCGAACTGCTCGGCGTACCCCTCGAGGATCACGACCGATTCCGGACTTGGGCTGCCGATCTCGCTTATGCCGTTGAACCAGTTGTGCCGGAAGACATACTGCAGCGCGTCCGAGCCGCGAGCAACGCGCTAACCGCCTATCTCTCAGAAATAGTGGACGAGCGCCGGCGCGAACCGGGCGCTGACCTGATCAGCGGACTCGTCGCCGTCGAGGAACACGGTGACACCCTTTCAACGTCCGAGCTGCTCTCACTCTGCCAGCTGCTGCTCGTCGCGGGCCACCTCACGACGGCCAATCTCCTCGGCGGAGCGGTGCTCGCTCTGCTCGAGGACACCGAGCAGTTGGCACGGGTGCGGTCTGAGCCGCACCTGATTGAGACCGCAGTCGAAGAGCTGCTCCGGTTCACGTCACCGACGCAGTTCATCGGTCGGCGAGCCGTGGACGATGTCGAAGTGGGCGGCCGGCGAATCGAGCCAGGTCAGATGGTCGCAGCCATGGTCGGCGCTGCCAACCGCGATCGCGAGGTATTCACTGATCCGGGCAGGCTTGACCTCGCCCGCCACCCCAATCCGCACTTGGCCTTCGGGCGAGGCATCCACTTCTGCCTGGGTGCACCGCTGGCAAGGGTGGAGGCCCAGGTAGCAATTTCGGCTCTGTTGGAGCGGTTTCCACGCCTGCGTCTGGCTGGGCAGCCTGAACTGCAGCCGACGGTCGTTCTTAGAGGCCTCCGGCGGCTCCCCCTCGCCTTCTAGGCCGGAACATCGGTCACCGGATCGCTATGACACGCGCGTTCCTCTTTGTTGAAAGGGCTGCGCAGAGCATCATTGACCTTGACGGCCAGTCTCCGAGCGCAAGGGGGAGCGATGAAGCGGGAGCCGACGCGTCCAGGATTGCGCAAACTCCAGGCAGCGGGTGCGGGGTCCACACCTGGCCTTGCTCAGTCGCTCCGGCAGCGACGCCAACACCTCGGTCTTACTCTCGCCGACGCCGCGAAGCTGACTGGAATCGCTCCGAACGAGCTCGCCCGAATTGAGACGGGTGCGTCCTTCCCGTCAGCCGATGTCCTCGGTCGTCTCAAGCGGGTCCTGAGCCTGGGCGAGAGGCTCACAGAGGAGGAAACCGCCGACGCTGTCAGGCGCGTCAGCGGCCGGTGGCCCCTCGTCGGACGGGAGAAAGAGGTCTCGGCGATCGCAGCGGCGATGACAGCTGGCCGCACCTCAGCAATCGTCCTTGCGGGCGATCAGGGAGTGGGGAAGACCCGCCTGGCACAAGAGGCTCTTGCCATCGCGTCGTCAAGGCGCTACGCGACCGTATCGGCGGTTGGGCTTCAGAGCGCAATGTCAATCCCTTTCGGGGCCTTTGCAGGCGTCGTCTCGGTGCCCAGTCAGGCTGCGCGCAGTCGTCAGGCCTTGCTGCGCGCGGCAACAGCCGCACTTGTCGCCGCGGGGAACGATCGGCGTGTGCTGCTCGCTGTCGACGACGCGCACCTGCTTGACCCCGTATCCGCGACTTTCGTTCACCACGTCGCCTTGACTGGATCTGCCTTCGTCCTTGCGACGGTCCGAAACCAGGAGCGAGTGCCAGATCCGGTCTTAGCGCTCTGGAAGGACGAACTTGCTCAGCGCCTGGAGATCGCTCCCCTCGATCGACGCAGTACGGCGGAACTGCTCATGGCCGTGCTCGGCGGCTACGTAGAGACCACCACGCAGCAGGATCTTTGGGATGCGAGCAGGGGCCATGTCCTGATGCTGCACGAGCTCGTTCTGGAAGGCGTGGAGAGGGCGGCTCTGTCGCCTGAAGCGGGCGTCTGGCGGTGGGCAGGGCGGCCGACCGCGGGCGTACGCCTTGCGGAGGTCATCCAGACACGCCTTGGCAAGCTCACCAGAGCAGAGCGCGAAGTGATCGAGCTCTTGGCGATCGGCGAGCCACTTCATCTCCAGGTCTTGGACCGGCTGGTTCCCGAGGCCCCACTTGTCCGGCTGGAATCGCGCGGGCTGATCCGGGTCGAGCACGATGATCGAGGCGCATTGCGTGCTCACCTCGCTCATCCAACCTACGGTGATGCGGTGCGTCAGCAATCACCGATCAGAGTCCGATCCAAGAAGCGCCGCCTGGCGACCGCGCTGGAGGCTTTCGGGGCCCTTCAGGCTGATGACGTGTTGCGGGTCGTGACGTGGCGGTTGGACGCCGGCGCCGACGCATCGGTCGCCTTGCTGATGGCAGGAGCGAGTCGTGCTGAGCTGCTTCTTGATCACGCCCTCGCCGAGCGGCTCGCCACGGCGGCAATCGAAGCGGGAGGCGGCTTCGAAGCAAGGCTATTGCTCGGCCAGGCCCTCGCTGGCCAGCTCAAGTCACACGATGCGGAGGAGGTTCTTGCCAACCTCGATGAGGAGGCTCGCACCGCTGATGAGCGTGCGCGGCTCGCCGTGGCCAGGGCCACGAATCTGATGTGGGGGCTGGTCCGACCGGCGGACGCCGAGGCGGTGCTTCGCGCTGCCGAGTCCAGCGTGGCTGATCGCCGGTGGCGGGACGAGGCCGCCGCCCTGCGTGCATATCTCCTCGTCTGGTCCGGCAGTGGAAATCAAGCCCTCGCGCTAGCGCACGATGTCGTAGGGCGACCAGGCGTCGGTGATCGAGCCTACGTGCAAGCTCTGCTGGCGGCGGCGGCGGCTTGGCTCAACAGTGGCCAGTTCACTCAGGTCTTCCAGGCCGCCGAAAAGGGGACTGAGGCAGCTCGGAGGTTGGGAGACGACATGCCGCTGGCCGAGGCTCAGCTCGTCGGTGCCCGCTGGTGGGCGTTGGTCGGAACTGGTCAGATGACGGCAGCGGCCGAATGGGCCGAAACCGAGTTCAAAAGGGCGCTGGATTCGCGTCTCTATGACGCAGCCGCCTACCTGGTGGTGCCGTATGCGTACTCGGCGCTGGCGCAGGGGCTGGTGCGGACATCCACTCGGCGCTTCCTCGAAGCGCAGCAGCTTCTCCGCGAGCACGACACGGTGGGCGACTTCCGTCTGGCCACGGCGATGCTCAGCCAGGCGGCAGTGCTTGCTGGCGACATGTCATTGGCCACAGCGGCCCTGGCTGATGCAGAGGCTCCCGCCCGCCCTACATCACGGCTCATCTTGGCGGAGGTCTTTCTACGACTGGCCCGGGCATGGAGTTCAGCGGCTCAAGGTGACGTTTCCAAGGCGCGCGAGCACGTGCACGACGCCATGGGTGTGGCTCAGCTGGCGAAGGCTGTCGCTCTACAGATGGTTGTGTTGCATGATTTCGTCCGGCTCGGCGACCCATCACCGGCGGCGGGCCCGCTTGCTGAGTTGGCGGGTCAGGTAGACGGGCCTATCGCTGATGCGTACGCCCGACACGCCCGGGCGCTACTCGACGGCGACGCTCGCAGTGTTGAGAACCTTGTTGACTCGTTCGAGGCGATGGGCGCAATGCTTCTGGCCGCAGAGACGGCCATGGACGCCGCGCGTTTGAACCACGAGCAGGGGAGGGCCGAGAGGGCCCGGCGACTTCGGTACCGAGCGCAGTTGTTGTTGGATCGGTGCGAAGGCGCGTGGACAATGGCTGGAGGAGCCATGAACGCCGGCGAGGGATATCCCCTCACGCTCCGTGAGCGGGAGATAGCCATGCTGGCAGCCCAGGGTCTGGCAAGCCGTCAGATCGCCGAACGGCTCTCTCTGTCAACCCGCACCGTTGACAACCACCTTGCTCGCGTCTACGAGAAGCTCGGAATCGGGGGCCGCCTGGAGCTTCGTGGGTTGATTCGGAGTCCGGCTACCGGCGGCTGAAGCGACGTCAACCGGACCTGGGGCTGAGTAGCCGCAACGCCTGGAATTGAGTAGACGGCTGCTCACGACATGGCCGCCTAGCTTCAAATAGCCTGCCTCGTCGATGACCCAGATGCCAGCGTCGATTGAGCAGCCGCTTGACCTGTCGGCGTTCGACTTTGACCTGCTGGTGCCGGCGCGGCCGGCGAAGCCGCAACGTGGGTGGCGGCGCGTCCTGCTAGAGGCCAGCCGGGGCCTCGTCAACGTGGGCCCAAGCGCGGCTGAGATCAGAGAGGCGACGCTGGCCAAGTTCGCTCAGGTGCGCATTGGGGGCGCCAGGACGGTGATCGTGGCAAGCGGCAAGGGTGGCGTTGGCAAGACCACCGTGAGTGCGTATCTGGGAAGCCGGCTGGCTCAGGTTCGCGAAGGCGTGGTGGTAATCGACGCCAACCCCGACGCAGGCAATCTGGCATGGCGACTTGACTCCCGGCACAACCAGCGCAGCCTGGCCGACCTCCTTGACCGCCTCGATCGCATCGACAGTCTGAGTGACATTCGGGAATTCACGACGCTGCAGGACGCGGGCCGCCTCGAGGTGATCGCAAGCCCCAAAGATCCGTCGGCCACGGAAGCGCTTGGTACCGGCGCCTACGAGCGGATTCTCGGAGTCCTGAGGCTTTTCTACCAGGTCGTGATCTGCGATTGCGGTACGGGTTTGTGGGACGGCCATGCGCAGCTGCTGGTCCGCTGCTGTGACCAAGCGGTGGTGGTCAGCTCTCCCAGCCGTGACGGCGCCGAGGTCGTCGCTTACACATTGGACGTGGTGCAGGCTCGTCGTGGTGCGGACTGGCTGCGCGAGAACGTCCTGGTGGTCATCAACGGCGTCCGCAACGACACCCAGGTCGACGTTGCGCGGCTGGAGGCTTATTTCAGCCAGCGTGTTCATCAGGTGCACCGGATAGCGTGGGATCCCTATATGCACTCTGGGGGGAAGGTCGATTGGACGCAGGTGGGTTCGCGGGTGCGTGACGACTATCTCGTTCTTGCGGCCATGGTGGGGGTGAACTTGAGGAGCGGAGATTCGGACGAGGGAGACGTTGACACGTGAGCTTCCTTGTCACGTACAACCCTGATCCGACACAGCTGCCATTCAACGGGACGTTGAGCGATATGGCGAACGGTCTCGGCGGTACTGCGCTGATCCTCTGTGTCGTCGCTCTGGTGCTGGCGGCAGCCATATGGGCGCTCGGGCACTTCGCCGGGAACTACCGTGCCGAACGTGTCGGCATGTTCAGTTTCGCGGCTGTCTTCATCGCTGCTGTGCTGGTTGCCGGTGCCGGCATCGTTGTCAATTTTGCGCAGGGTGTCGGCTCGCACCTGCATTGAGGACGCATGCCCATCTTTGCGCGCGGTGTTGCCGACGATGATCGCGATCTGTGCCGAGGCGGGCAGGCGAGACGCCTTGGGCTAACTGTTGGGGTTGGGATCCTGGTCGCTGCGACCTTGCTGGTGGTGCTGGCGATAAATGGCCGAAATTCTCACCGTCCGCCTTCTGCACCTCAGCCGTCTGCTCCAGGCCAGCTGTCCCCGATGCTCGGGGCGGGGCACATCGAATCGGGTGTGCCAGTTGGGTACCGGCACACCGCCGGCGGCGTCACAGCCGCGGCGACCAACTACGCCATAGCGCTCAACGGGTCACTCATCCTCGATCCCGACAAGCTGCGAGCAGCCGTTCAGACAGTGACAGCACCCGGAAGTCTGCAGCGAATGTTGCAGAGCACAGAACAGACGCTGGACTCGGCGAACAATGCCTACGGACTGATCACGAATGCCCGCAATGGCGTCGCAGTAATTATCCGCTTCACCCCCGTGGCATGGCACCTCGACAGGTACGACGGAACCGAAGCGCAAGTGAGCATCTGGGCGGTTGCGGTCTTTGCCGAGGCGGGGGTTCTGACGCCCCGCCAGAACTGGATGACCGTCGCCTATAGCCTCGCCTGGCTGGGAGGGGACTGGAAGCTAACCGACGCGGGAGCGACAGCGGGCCCGGTCCCCTCAATCACTGAGCCCGGTCAGCAGGCGAACACCGATGTTCCCGTCCAACTCCGGGACTTCAAGGAATACCGCGTTGGACTATGAGCGGCGTTGCCGCGTAGCGCTTAAGGCCGGCGTTGCCGCATTCGTCGCAACAGTGACCCTGTCGACGACCGCGCTAGCTGCGCAGATTCCCTGCACCGGGCCGGTGACCATCTTCTGTCCCGGATCGACGACAACAACTGGGACGCCGAGCGTTCAGCCGCAAGCACAGCTCCAGCCCCAGCTATCGGCACCCGCCCCGGCGGGCGTCGCCGATGTCGGAATCGGGGCCCTGAGCAAGTGGATCGAGGACGGCGTCGGCTGGGAGCTTAAGCAGCTTCAGCCGTTTCTCGGTGGAGGCGGCATGGGTGGCGATTGGTTTGCACCAATCTTCGGACGCATGGTCAACATCGCCTCGGCGCTCATGCTCCCCTTCTTGCTTCTGGGCCTGATCCAGGCTCTGCTGCGGCGCGATGTCTTCCTCGCAATAAAGGTCGCCTTCCTCTATCCGTTGGTTGGTGTCGCGTCGACGGCCTGCGCCATCTGGCTGACGCAAGAGCTCATGGCCATCACTGATGGGATGACCGCATACATGCTGCAGGGCCTCGGGGACAACCTCGCCGCCCTGCTAACGCATCTGGCAGCAACGATTGTCGCAGTCGCCTCCGGGGCTGCACTCAGCGGTGCTGGTTCAGCGGTGGCCGTGGCCGCCGCTCTTGTCGTAGGTGGAGCCACGTTCCTCATCATCCTGGAGCTCCTGCTCCGGCAGGCAGCTATCTACATCTGCCTCCTGTTTCTTCCCCTCGCGTTCAGCGTCATGCTCTGGCCGCGGCTCCAACATGTCGCCGCCAAGATGGTGGAAGCGCTGGTTGCCATCATCCTGCTCAAGTTCGTGGTGGCGACGATCCTCGCGCTCGGCGCCACCGCGTACAGTGCCAGTCCGTTCAGCGTCGGGGCGGGGGGAGATCCGGGCTTCGTCGCCATTGTCATCGGGGCCGTCGTGCTCTCGATCGGCGCACTGAGCCCCCTGGCACTGGCGAGAATAGTTCCGCTCACTGAGGCGTACGTGCAGGAAGCGTGGAGCAGCCACGCTCGCGGTGTGGGATTCGCGCCCATTGCAGAGGGAGGCCGGCAGCTGCACCGGGTCACCCTCGACCGGATCACCCAGAGCCAGACGGCAGAGCTGGCTGGTGTCGCTGCTAGCCCTGCCAGTCTTGCGACGGTCCTACTCTCACAGCGGCGGGGTGTCGGACGGTCGCCGGGCACGGCCGCTGCTGTTGGCCGGTCTGCCCAAAGCGCTGACGTCATGAGCGGGCGGGGAGTCGGGGCGCCGACACCGGGAGGCCCGGCGGGCGGTCCTGCAGGCTCTCCTCCAGAGCGAGCGCCGACAGGGAGTGATCGCCCGCGGGGCGCCGAGCCTCCACAGGACCCGTGAGACTTGGCTGAGACAAGCCCGCCGCGCTACGTTTTCGGCCCCCTGGAGCGTCCCGCGCTGCTGCTCTGGCTGCGTCCGGGCCAGGTGGCAGTGCTTGCAAGTGCCGCCCTGCTCGGGATGACGACGCTGCGGCTTTTCGACCCTTTCGGCGGGGCGATCTACGGGCTCTTTTTGACGTGTAGTGCCCTGACCGTGGCTCTCGTCAAGGTGTGGCATGGCAAGACCGTTGAGCAGCTCGCAGCTGTCACGGCGATTTATGCGTGGCGCCGTATCGGCAGTCGGCATCGCTGGCGCAGCACGAAGCACGTGCAGGGTCAGCGGCTCGTGCTCCGCAACGGCGAGCAGACGCTGGAGATCCCCCAGCCGCAGCCTGAAAGCCTGCGAGGCCTGCGGATCATAAGCGCGAGCTTCCATCCGGAGGGGCAGTCGATGGGCATCCTCAAGGATGGCCGCGCCCGAACCTACCTGGGCGTTCTGCCGGTCCGCGGCAAGGACTTTGCCCTGATCGACAACTCCGAGAAGGTCCAGGCCGTCGCGCAGTGGTCGCGAGTGATTGCAAGCTACGCGCTGCGGACGTTGAGCCCGGTGAGCCGTATCCAATGGGTGGAGCGCACCCTTGTCGAGGAGGGCAACGCTGCCAGGCGACAGTTCGCGGACCGGTCCTGTGCTTCCGCACCGGTGCCTGCGCTGGAGAGCTACCAATCGGTGATCGAGCAGGCCAGCCCGGCCACGCGTGAACACGAGTGCTTCGTCGTCCTGCAGGTCAGTGCTGACCGGGCTTGGCGGCAGATCCGCCAGGTTGCGGGCCGGGACGTCGATCGTGGTGCAGCAGCGGTCCTGCTCGACGAACTTAAGGCGCTCAGCCGGCAGCTGATGGCCGCGCACCTCCAAGTGGGACCGCCCCTGACGTCGAGGGCAATGGCCGAGCTGATCAAGTCGTCTTACGATCCGCCCAGCCGGCGACGTCGACGCGAGATCGAGGCAGCGGGTGGCCTGCCTGGGGTCGACCCGGCCAACGCCTGGCCCGAGGCAACGACCGAGCATTTGGGGGCGCTCCACGCCGATCGAGCCTGGCACGCGACCTACCACATCCTGGAATGGCCACGGACTGACGTGGATGCGGTCTTTCTCGCCCCGCTTCTTCTGCAGACTGAAACGCTTCGAACGGTCGCCGTAACGATGGAGCCCGTACCACCGCCGAAGGCCCGAGCGCAGCAACATCGCCGCAAGTCTGGCGCCCTGACCGCGCGTGCCGCCGCGGATCGCTACGGCTTCGTGATGTCGGACCAGAAGGAGCACGAAACAGAGACGAACGCGCGAATCACCGCCGAGATGAAGCAGGGGCACGTCGTGGTCCGATTCAGTGGATACGTCACGGTCACCGCATTCGATACCGCTCAGCTCGAGCGCAGCTGTGCCGAGATCGAGATTGCCGCGAGCCTCTGCGGGCTGGAGCTGGAGCGGCTGTACGGCCAGCAGGAAATCGCGTTCACCTACACGTTGCCCATCTGCAGAGGTCTGCGTTGAGGGTGCCCGGTTGCAACCGGGGGGCGGGATGCTGAACCCGAGATCCAGGCAGCCGGCGCACCGTGTCACGACAGCCAACCTGGGGGCTGCATACCCATTCATGGCCGAGGGCGGACTCGGCATCCAGAGCGCCTACATAGGCCGCGATTGGTACGGCGGGAGCTTCTTCTACGACCCGTGGGCGCTGTACCCGCATGTCATCACGGGACCCAACATGGTGGTTGTCGGCCAGCTCGGCAAGGGGAAATCCAGCCTGGTCAAGACCTATGTCTGGCGGCAGCTGGTCTTCGGCCGAAAGGTGGTCATGCTCGATCCGAAGGGAGAGAACAGACGCCTTTGCCAGGCAGCGGGGGTTGATCCGATCCGGATCGACCGTCAGGGCGCGGTACGGCTCAACCCACTGGACAGGCGGATCGCTGGAGCAAACCAGGACCGGGAACTGATCCTCCTGGATCAGCTGGACGTGCTCTACGCCGTGATTGGCGCTGCGCTTGGCCGGGAACTGAAGCCCGAGGAACAGGCGGCGGCCCAGGTCGCACTGATCCAGGCCAGTCGCCTTAGAGACGAGCCGACGCTGCCCGACGTCGCCGTCGCGATGCTCGCGCCGGGCAGGGAGGCCGCGGAGGAGCTCTCGACGAGGCCGTGGCGTCTGGCGGAGGGAAGCCGCGAGGCTGCTTTGGCCTTGAGGCGGGTGTGCGAGGGCGATCTCCGAGGCATGTTTGACGCCGCGACCACTGTTACGGTCGACTTTGAGGCACCGATAGTCAGCCTCGACATGAGCGCCGTGCGGCACTCGCCGGCACTCGGGATGCTGATGGTCTGCGCTGCCGCCTGGTTTCAGCGGGCGCTGATGCGCGAATCCCGAGTGCGCCGGATCGTCGTGATCGACGAGGCCTGGGCGATTCTGAGTAACCTTGCTATCGCTCGCTGGCTGCAGCAGAGCTCGAAGCTGGCGCGTGCTTACGGCGTCCAGAATATCGCGGTCGTCCATCGGCTGAGCGACCTCGATACCGCAGGCGGCGAGCAAGCGAAGATCGCTCGTGGCCTCCTCAGCGACAGCGAGACGCAGGTGATCTACGCCCAGAGCAGCGCTGAGGCCGCGCGGACGCAGCGGCTCCTCGACCTGAGCGACGAGGAGACTGAGCTGAGCCTGCAGCTCGTTCCCCACGTCGCGCTCTGGCGGATCGGTCAGAGGCGGTTTCTTGTCGAACACCGGTTGAGTCGGCTTGAACGCTGGATCGTCGACACCGACGATCGGATGGTGGCGTGATCGTATCGGTAGCCGCAAAGATCGGCATTCTCTCAGCTGGTCTCGCCGTTGCCGGCACCAGTACATTCGTTGTTGCTCTCTCGCAGCAGGCGGGGGCGTTCGCCGGCAGGCCGTCGGCATTGGCCCTGCGAGACATACCTTCTCATTACGTCCAGCTCTACATGGCGGCAGCGCCGACCTGCCCCGGACTGAGCTGGGGCGTGCTCGCAGCTATCGGCAAGATCGAGTCGGACCACGGTCGCTCCAACCTGCCGGGCGTTCACAGCGGCGCCAATCCCGTCGGAGCAGAGGGCCCCATGCAGCTGCTGCCTGCGACCTTCACTGCGTATGCGGTCGATGGCGATGGTGATGGCCGCCTGGACGTTTACGACCCGGCAGACGCTGTCTTCACTGCCGCCCGCTACCTTTGCGCCAATGGTGCTGGCCAACACGGACAGCTACGCACCGCGATCTTTCGATACAACGAGAGCTGGGCCTACGTTGACACCGTTCTGGCCTGGGCAGCGTGGTATGTGCAGTCTGGGCTATCAGGCGAGCCGGCAGCACCCTGTCCCGGCGTTGGTGCGACGGACTGCGGCCTCGGCCCCGTCCGCGGCGTGGTCGTGATGAGCGGTTTGCAACCGGCCTTCCCATGGGTGCCATTAGGTGGATACGCTGATCCCTTCCCCTGGGGCCAATGCACTTATTGGGCTGCCTTCAATCGCGTGGTCACCTGGCATGGCGACGCCTGGCAGTGGCTGGCCAATGGGGCGGCTCATGGTGAGGCGACGAGTAGTGGTCCGGCCTACGGCAGCATCGTGGTCTATCGGGCCGGGGCGGGCTACAGCGTGTTTGGCCACGTCGGCCTGGTGGTCGGAGTGCATGGCTCGAGCTTCACGGTGAGCGAGATGAACTACCTCGGTCTCGGGATCGTTGACCTTCGTGAGTCGCCCTGGCCCGACGCGGCGGTGGAGGGGTTCATATTGTGAGGCGCACGCCTTGTTAAGACGAGCGGAACGCCTGGCGCAATGAATCCAGGCGAGGTATAACGCGGACGTGGATGTGTTCTGGCTCTGGGTCGTCGGGATCCTGGCCGCGGTTGGGCTCTTCTGTGGGGCGTTGCTTGCCTACGGCCGGTGGATCGGCCGGGTCCACGTCCGCCGTCGGGATCAAAGGCGCTATGCAGAAGAACAGCGGCTGCTGGCGGCTGGCCAGTTACCAGTGACCTGGACCAAGACCTACGAGACGCTCGTCGAGCGTGACTCAGACATGACGCGGATGCTCGGGCTAGGCTATCGGAGCGAGCACCTACTGGTCAATCCAGCCACCGGTCGGAGCCAGGTGACATGGGTGCGCCACCACGTGCCCGAAGCTGATCAAAGCAACCTTGCGCGTGACGGCTGAACAAATGCCGCTCTCGACCTCGAGGTCGTCATGAGCCGTGACGGTGAACTCAGCTCGTGGCTAGAGTCGGCGGTGATCGGCGCCGCCGCGGTTGGAGCCCTCTATCTCCTCATCTCACTGCTGTTCTGGTCTGCTGGCCAGATCAGTGCGTGGCTCTGGTTTCATCGGTGGCCCCCCTCCAACGCCTACGACGGCGTTCGAGTGATGTGGCTGCTCGGCCACGACCCCGCTCGGCCCGCGCTGGCCTGGCCCAAAGCGAGCCGGGACATGATCCCTCCCGCATTCGTGTACTGGCCCGTCGTAGTGATGATGCTGGCCGCTGTCGCTGTGCCGGTGGTCGTCCTCTTTCAAGAGGTTTCCCGTAGAGAGGCGCGCTGGTCGCACACGAATCCGCGCCGGCGGGGCTATGCCCGCGGCAGCGATCTCATCACTCCTCACGGAACAACGGTGACATCGCCGCAGTCTTACGACACCTGGCTGGGCTTTGAGCCGAACGCCCTTGGGCATCCGAAACCCCTCAGGGGCGCCGGCGATCGGCAGACGTCTGGCGTCGTGGGGCGCCCCGGCAGCGGAAAGACGCTGGGTCTGATCCTGCCCAACCTTCTTGAGTGGCCGGGTTCGGCGATCGTGACGTCAACCAAGACCGACGTCCTAAAGCTGGGCGGCCGGCAGCGTCAGAAGCAAGCCGGTCTGTTGGGCGGGGGCGTGCACCTCGTCGATTGGGCCAACCTTGTTGGGCCCGACCTCGGAATGCGGTCGGTCGGCTTTGACGTCCTGGACGGCTGCCGTGACACGCGAGTGGTCAGCAACCGAACCGAGGCCATGCTCGGAGCAACCGAAGCTCCTCAGGGAGACAGGACCGACCAGCGATTTTGGAAGAGCGGTGCGGCGCTGATCCTGAGGCCTTACCTTCACGCAGCGGCCCTCGCCGGGTCGGGGATCGGGCTGGTACTCGAGTGGCTGGATCAGCAGGAATCGCACGAGCCAGCTCGCATCATCAATCAGGCCAACCCAGCTGCCGGGTCATGGGCAGATCGCCTCCAGGGCCTGGCGCGCTCCCCCAGCCAGGTCACGATCGGAGGGTATTTCGAGACCGCCAAGGCTGTGTTTGCTGCTCTCCAGGAGCCGATGGTGCTGGCGAACTGTCAGCGGTCCGAGCTGGATGTCGAGAAGTTCCTGGAGACGCGCTCGACACTCTTCTTCGTGGATCCGGCCGGCGAGGCCCAGCTCAGCCCTACGGCCCCACTTACAGCCGCTCTCATCGATTGGATTGCTGATCGCGCGTACGCGCGCGCCCGCAAGCTTCCCGGGCAGGTCTGCGAACCACGGCTGGGGCTGCTGCTTGACGAGCTGCCGAACATCGCGCCGCTGGCCTCCCTCGGCCAGCATCTTTCGCAAGGCTCCAGCCAGGGCGTCAACGTCGTGTTCTGGTCGAGCCAAACGTTCGGTCAGCTGGTCGCACGCTTCGGACGTGAGGAGGCATCCACGATCTGGAGTCTGACGCGGTACACGATGTTGTTCGGAGGCAGCAAGGAGGCCGACTGGCTGGAGCGGCTGTCCCGGCTGGCCGGTGAATACGAGGATTGGGAGGAGAGCTCTACCTGGAGCGATCGAGGCGTCAGTGTGACTAGGCAGCGGGTACGCCGTCCGATCCTCCCGATCGAGAGCGCCGTGCGAATCCCTTGGGGCGAGGCCATCCTGCTAGCGGATGGCCGAGCCGTTCGTGTGTTGACGCCCCCCGCTCCTACGGTTCGGCGGTTTGCTCGGCTGCTTGGCCCACCGCAGGTATCTACGGCCGCAGGCGTCACGCCTGCGGCCGTCGTCGCAACGGGTGGTGAGGGCAAATGAGCCTGTTCTGGCGCGAGCTGGCGGACCTTGAAGTGGATCGCGTGGTCGCGGATCTTGAAGAGTGGGTCGGCTGGCTGCGGCGGACAAATCGACGGCTGGGCGAGGTCGTCCAGGGTTGCTGGCCCAACCATCCTGCGGTCGTGCTGCAGCTGGCAGCCTGGCACGAGTGGTGGTGGGGGATCTACGCACCGGCGCTGAATGTCGACGCCAACGGAGGCAAGATGGTAGCCGGCACCCACAGCGGTCAGCAGGCACTGATGTGGTGGGAGTCACTAGAACGGGCGGAGGCCCGTCTGGCCACCGAGTTCCGTGGGTGCCAGCGGGGGGCATGCAAGCTGAACAATGAATCCGCGATCGGCGCGGACGTTGGCGAGACCGGGCGTGGGTCAGAATCGGCACAGCGGCGGATCGCTGCGCTGGGCGCAGACGGCCTGCGGGAGTATTTTCCTTGTTGGGCCGACTGATCGCTGCCGCATGATGTGCGCGCCGGGGCCGAGTAGTTACGCCGCATGGTTACGCCGCGGTTCGCGCCGGTGTACCCGGCTGGCTTCCATCAAGCACATGCACGACGCCTTACGCGCCCCAGGCTCAAGGCGCGGAATTGTGTCTGGCATCGTTACATCAATGAGCGGTGTGGTGTCCTACCCGTCGACCTGGCTATCGCGGCCTCAGGCGCGGAAGTGACGCCAGTTGCCTCGACGATCTGCTCTTCTACGGCGTTGCGAAGGAGCTGGAGCTCTCGAAGCTGAGCACGGCCGAGCGCGCCCTCCACTTCTCGTTGCTGAATCAGCTGCCGCTCTCGAAGCAGCGGCTGCTGCGCGCGTTCCCAGACTCGCCGCAGCCGGTCGGAGGCCAGGTAGTGAGTGTTCCGACCTCCCCCGCGTGGTTCAAGCCAACCGCCGGTCGCAAGACGGCCAAGATCCTGTTTGGCGGTGGCGATCGCGACCGATGCGTCGCTCCGATACGACTCGTTGCGCACAGGCAGACCGGTGAGTGTCGCGTTCAGAGGGATAGCAAATCGCTCCGGATACCGAAGACGCGCAACCAGCTGCTCGCTGAGGGTCCACCGAGCAGAGGCGGCGAGCAGACGGTCTCGCAGCCGCAGGATCTCGTGGCGATGTGCGTCGATGCAGAATTCCAGCCAGGCCGAGGCGTCTCGCGTGGGTTTGTAGCTGGGACCCTGCACCGCTTGAAGCGCCTCGCGGTAGCCCTGCATGTGGCTAGCCAGATAGACCTCGATCGATCCGAATGCAGGCGCCAGCACTCCTTCTCGCGCCAGCGCGAGCGACTGGAGGATGAGGGCAGTCCGACTGTTGCCTTCGCGATAGGGCTGGATCGAAGCCGTGTGTAGGTGAGCCATGGCCGCGCGAACGACTGGGTCAGGCGGTTGCGAGTTGCGGAGGCTGTCCACGAGCTGGTCCAACAGGGCGGGCACCTCGTCAGCTGGCGGAGCCTGATACGTGACGCGCCCGTCCCAACCCGACACCTGACCGGCGCCGCTTCGGAGCCGCCCTGGATTGGCTTCGGACTGGAAGGAGCAGGCAAGCCAGTGAAGATCGTTGACGCGGGCCGTGGTCCACTCAAATGTGGGGTCATCGGCAAACGACAGAACCCGATCCATGGCCTGCTGGTAGCAGCGGACGGCAAGGTAGTCCTCCTCACGCAGCCCGGGCGGCCGGCCTCGTTCGGCGATTTCCAACGCCTCGTCGACGCGGACGTGGAAACCATCGATGGCGGCCGAGGCAGCCGAGACCTCTGAGACGGCAAGGCGGCGAATGCTGTTAAGCCAGTGTGCCGACGCTCTCGTGAGCCGTGACACCTCTTCGCGTAGGCGATGCAGCTCAGCCAGCTGCTGTCGGCGGTCGGGAGTAAGGCGTGGAGTGCGATAGAGTATCGTGCCAGTATACCCGAATATTCGAGCTTGCGGTGATTCATCTCTGTTGCTGGGGCTCTTCGCGCCGGCAACCGAGTTCGGGCGGATCGTGCGACCCAGTTTCAAGCTGGACACGGGTCGAGGGCGAACGTGTGAGGGCGAGATGAGCGCGGAGCTCGCGCAGCTCTCCTGGCGTGAGCGCTCGGCGCTCGCGCACCCACAAGAGTCTCTTAAGGCGATCGGCCTGGTGGGGGCTTCGGAAGTCCTTATCCTGCTCTCTTCGGCCTTGCTTGATAGCGGCGGGCAGCTCGACGGCAGCGCGAGCCGTGTGGATCACGAGAGCGTCGGGGTGCTGACGCTCGATCATGAGCTCAATCTGCAGGGTCGTGGGATCTGGGCTGTGCACGACTACCGGCAGAGCCGGCCTGACCATAGCCAGAAGACGTAGGAGGGGGGCTGACGTTGGTTCAGGTACGAAACCGACCGGGTCGTTTTCCAGAACCCAGGATGTCGCTTCCCATGAGTTGGACAACCGCCAGTCAATGACGGCCAGGGTGAGATCGTCCCGTTTGGCGATGTGGGCCGCTTCGCCCAACGATGCTGTCGTAAGGCTGGTGTATCCCTCCGCCTCTAGGATTGCCGCGAGCGTGATCCGCTCCTCCTCACGATCGTTGAGCAGCAGGGCTACGCCCGCGCGAGGGGCAGCCTGCACCGAGGCTTCCGCTGGAGCAGCTTCCGCCAGCTTTCCCGTGGACTGGCCACGATTGGCCGGTCGCACCCTGAGTCGCCGAAGCGCGTACCGCAGGATGTCTTCGGGCTGCACGGCCTCGGAGCGCTCCTGTTCGCCTGCTTCCACCACGGCCGCCCCGATGAGCAGGATGCCCAACTCCTCGCGCTCCTGGACCTCGAGTTGCCGGTGGGTCGACTGCTCTAAGAGGCGGTTGAGCTGGTGTTCTCGCTCTGGCCAGAACAGGCTGACCTCGTCGATGGGGTCACAGCTTTCTGGGTTCAGCCATGCCAGGTGAACCGCCGACCAGAGGTGTGCGAGCGCCGGGATGTCAAGTGCCTCGCCGGCGCCTGCCGCGGGCGGAAGAGATGTACCTGACTGTTTCAGGAGTGCTCGGGCGTCTTCGCGATGCTGGTGGGCGAAGCGCTCTAGCGCCTCCTCGACAACCGCCAGGGCCTCCTCCTCGGTCATGCCGTCGGCCTGCAGCCACCGAAGAGCCTGTTCTCCAGGCGGCGATCCCAACCGGTGGTCGATCGCGACGGAGGCGTCCACCCAGCCCGCAACTGGGTTCAACGACCCGCCGAACTCCGCCAATAAGGCACGTTGAGCCCCGCTGGCCGGACCCATGGGCCGAGGCGCAACCCTGCGACGCTGAGAAGCCTCGGCGGCAGCCTCCAGCTCGACGTACCGGCCAGGATAGTCGAGAGTGGAATCCTTTTCCTCCCACCGTGTCCACGCCCGAAGGTATCGTTCTTCCACCGTCCGCTCTCGGAGGCTACTGTGATGAACCCCACCCGGGTCTCTCTCCTTGGGCCGGCCGACCACGTAGTAAATGGCGTTCTGCCTTTGGCGGGTGATGCCCACATATGTCTCCTCGGCGCTGGCACCTTCGGAAGCCATCTCTAGCGCCACGTCAGCGGTTGCGCCGAGGGATTTCGTCTTGGTCACCGCATAGCCGTAATCGAGGTGCGGATATTTCTCCGCGTCGATGTGAAGGCGCTGACCGTGGCGAACTTCCAGCGTGAGGACGTTCCCAGCAGGATCGACCTCGACCACTTGGCCGCGCAGGCCGTTGGTGAGACCGGTCCGTCGGTGATTGCGCAAGCACAGCACATGGTCTCCCACCGCGTAAGGTCGACCGGCTACCTCCAGCTCCGGACCACCTGTCCAACCTTGAGCGAGTGAGGTGGCCCGAGCAAGCTGGTTGAGGTCGTCAACGTCGGCGTGTGAGCGGGCCATCATGATGGCGCTCAGCCCCCGCTCAGTCGCGGCGGCGTAGTCAGCGACCATCTGTTGCTTGCGTTGCCACGCCGTTTCCGCGACACGGACGCCGCCGTGATCCAGATAGAGCTGGAATGCCTTCTGCCCTTGACCCTGGCGTAGCGCAGCCGCGGCCAAGCGCTGCCACTCCGGGGCCCGCAATTGACGCACGTTCTCCCTCACGACCGTCTTGCCTATGCGCTCGCCAAGCGCGCGGAAGCCGGCGCCGCCATCGATTGGCTGGAGCTGCTTTGGGTCTCCGATCAGGACCAACTTGGCTTTGTCGCGTGCAGCGATGTCGACGAGCTGGCAGATCTGGCGACTGCCAACCATGCCGGCCTCGTCGATGACAAGCACGGTATTGGGCACCATCGGCCGAATCTCGAGCTGCGCCAGCAGGGACGCCAGCGTGTAGCTCCCGATGCCTGCAGCCTGTTGCAGCTCTTCCGCCCACCTGCCTGCAAGTGCGCAGCCGACGACGGCGGCACCACTGGCCTCCAAGGCCTCGCGAGCAGCGTGCAGAGCAGTGGTCTTGCCGACGCCGGCAGCACCCTCGATCACTACTGTCCCAGCCGCGCTCAGGGTAATCGTCTGGATCATTGCTTTCTGGTCCTCGGTCAGTCCCGGTCGATCACCGCCCGCGGCGCTGGCGATGGCAGCCTTCACGTGCTCAACCGTGGCGACTCCAGCTCCGGCTTGCGCGCGGGCCTCAGCCATCCGGAGCATCCGGTGCTCCACGTGATGCAGCATCTCGGGGGTCGAGAAGCGAAGCTCCATGCCACGCTCCACCCAGCGGGTCAGTGCTTGGGGCAGAGCCTCGCCGCCAGCGAGTCGTAGTTCCGGATCGAGGCGGCAGACCAGCGTTGGGTCGGCCAGAACCCGATCGGTCATCTCTTCGAGCTGGTCGCGCGTTCCGCCCAGGGGGGCGTGGGTGGCGAGTGCGCGGATCACGTGGCGGCGGGCGAAAGTGGCCGCCTCCCGAGTCAGTCCCTGAGCACCCAGGATCGCCTCAGGGCTGGCATCCAGTCCGCGTTCGGCGTTCGGCTGAGCCTGCTTGTCGATAAGGGCGTCAGCGTCCTCTGGTTTGAGTCCAACCCCCACCGCCCTGCGGCGTATCTCACCGAAGACGTCCACACGGCGAAGCAGCATCTCGTCGATCTCGTCCTTCGACTGGCGGCTGTCTTCGACGGCGATCTTGTGGCCGAGAAGACTGTCCGCACCAATGGCCCGCTCCGCGGCGTCGATCTGCTGGCTTCGCCGCGAGAATTCGCGCCGCTGTGGCTCGCTGATGCCACGCAGCTCGAACGTGCCGTTAGGGTTGACGTCGACCTCAACGCCAAGCTCACGAACAAGAATGTCCCGTACGACTGCTTGACCGATGGCCCCGGCAGCGGCGACGTGATCGTAGAGAGGCTCCGAGTAGAGGTGCGACCAGTGGCCGTCGTCCCGCCGAACCCGAGCCGGGATGATCGTGTGTAGGTGGAGCTGGGGGTCGACCGAGGCCTCGCCGGTCTGAGGGTCGCGAACGGGCCGGGCCAGCCTGTGTACGAACTGTGCCTGGACCATGTGGGCCCGGACCCGGATCACTTTGTGTTTGTGGCGGTCATAACGCCGTGCCCAGGCGGCGTGATCCTGGAGGTAGGCCCCGGACGCCTGGCCGCCCTCCCAAAGCGCCCGCAGGATGACTTCGCGTACGCGGTCCTGGCCGGTCACGGCATAGAGGAGGGAGACCGACTTTGGCACGCTGAATGCCACGTCGAAAGCGACGACCCGCTCGTGACCGGTGCGCTGGCCGAGCTCTTCGCCCGTCCGCGGATCGCGGCCTTGAAGGACGGCCGTGAAGGACCGCTCGTCGACTCCACCGTGTAGTCCCAGCGAATCCGCACCAGGTCCTGCCCAGCGGCCGACCATGCCCTCGGCGCCAGCGATCTCGGCCAGGTGGTAACCGGCCAGGCTGACCGCCGGCTCTGGGGCTGGAGCGTTCGCGGCGAGGGCGACATTGGGCTCGACACGCAAGTCACGCTCGGCGTCCTTGTAATAGCGGACGGCCTGGTGGACGGCCTGCTCGAAGCCGGGCTTGTCGCCCGTTCGATTCTCGATCTTGCCTATGGAATTCACTTGAATAGCCGAATCTTCAGCTATAATGCTAGGAGAGATGGGCTCTGGTGAAACTGTCTGTGGCGGTCAAGATGCGCGGCGGGCAGGCAGGGCCGAGACGATTCGCCTGCTCAGCGGGGTGGCGGGACGGTCTGCCGCTGATCGGTGGGTTGCGGTCGTGGCGCTGGTGGGAGTTTGCGGTCTGACTTGCCTGGGATGGGTGCTCAGCTATACGGCGCTGCGCGGGTTGGCGATGGTCGGTGGCTTTTCTGGTTGGGCTGCCAATCTCTGGCCGCTGTGCCTGGACCTCTTCGTGTTCGTCGCCACCCTGGCCGCTCTGGCCAATCGCTGGCGGAGCCGGCCGACAGCCTACGCCTGGTCGATGGCCGTTCTCTATTCAGCGGCTACGGTGGCTGGGAACGTGGCCGCCGCCGGCTCCGACCGGCTGGCGGAGGCCGTGCATGCCACGCCGGCCGTGACCATGGTGCTGGCCTGGCACCTGCTGTCGCGTCAGTTGCAGCCGGAGCGACCGCTCCTGGCCGGCCCCTCGTCTCGTAGAAAGCTGGCCAAAGTGGCAGCGATGCCGCGCCGTCTGTCTCGGAGGTCGGCCGCTGGGGGGCGGTCGGCGGGACGGGTGGCGGCAGCTGTCGGCGAGCTGGAAACGGCCGGCCAGCGGCTGACCGGCGCCGGCGTGGCCGCGGCCCTCGGGGTGAGCGAGCGTTCCGGCCGGCGACTGCTGGCTGAGTTCCGAGCGTCAGATGGGGGATCGCTTGATGGACATTGAGTCGGCGGACGCTGTGGTGCCGGCCGTCGATGATCGAGGCGAGATCGAGGGATGGCTGCGACGCCTTGGTCGGAAGGTGGAACCCGGGGATCTCAAGCCTGGCTGGGCGGCCATTGGTATGCGCTGGCTGCTTGAGCAGGAGAGCGGCTTTCCATGGCTGATCGAGATGAAGGCCCGTCTCTGCGAGGACGGAGGGCTTTCTGGACGCCAGGTGAGCGGGGTGTTCAACTGCTGGAGAGCGGACCTCTTGGCCGCCCCGCAATCAAGCCGCGACCGGCTGGTCAAGCCGGCAAGGCCGGAGGCGAATCTTCGACTTGTACCTTCTGGCCGGTACGCGGTTCGGCGGCCGGACGGCCACGTGGTCTTCTACCAGGTCGAGCGTGGCCGTGGGCGCTGGGCCGGATACATCTTCCTGTGCCAAGTGATCGGAGGCAGCCGGCTGCAGTACGTGGGCCGGGTGGCTCCGGGACGACGCTACCGCGGGCCTCGAAGTGGGGATCTCTCAAAGGTCGTGCAGGATCCGGAAGGTGCGGCAAGACTCTTCGGCCGAGAGCTTGGCGTATGCGCAGTTTGCGGCTGTCGCCTGACGGATGACGGATCGCGGCGAGCGGGAGTCGGCCCGAGATGTGCGCAGCGCCTGACCCGCATCCTGGCTCGCTACGGCGCGCGCGCTGGCCGGGTGATGCAGTGATGGCAGCCTCGCCGGATCGTGGCGGACTCCTGACCATGAGCGACAATCTGTTGGAGCGCATCGAGCAGGTGAGGCTGCAGGGCTTGCTCCGACTGCCCGCTACGCTCCGAAACGACCTCGTCCAGCTTGCGGACAACGTCCGCGGCGATGAAGCGGAGTGGGTTCCGAGAACCACTGCGCGTGCGCACCACTACGTGTTCGATCTTCAATCTGCGCTGCTGAACCTACAACGCTGGAACGCGAGCCGGCGGCGGGGAGGAGGCGTGGCGAACACCAGGACCGGTCCGGGTTTGCGGCGGCTCGACCTGCCGGTCCGGGGAGAGGTTGGGAGCGAAATAGCGTGGGCCGAAGCGATCCGCCTGACCGTGCGACGCGCCAATGACCGCTGGTCACTCTTGGATGCGCAGGCTGTGGCGACTGCGCGCCTTGCACCGATGGAGCGGGCCCGCCTAGGGCGGTTGCGAGCGGCCCAGGCGGAAGCAGCGCGCAACAACCTGGATGAGCTCAGAGATGAGGCGACGCGCCTGCTCGGTGTCACCCCCGAATCGAGGCCACTTCCGGTCTTAAGGAGCGTGCGACTCCGGCGAGCTGATTTGCTCATCAACCTGACGGAGGGGCATGTTCGTCGTGGCTCCGAGCGAGTCGAGATGACATGGATGGAGAGGCAGCTTCTCGCCGCCCTCGCCGAGAACCCTGGCCGGGTCCTGAGCAAGGAGGCGCTGGTACACATGCTGCACGGCGACGATCCCAGAGTGGATCTCCGAAGCCGGGCGATCGACGTGCATCTCGCACATGTGCGTCGCAAACTGGGCAAATCGGCCGAGATCGAGACGCTTCCGCAGCTGGGGTACCGATTGGTAAGTCGTGACATCGTGGCAGGGAAACCCGCACTGGCACCTGAACGCCATCGAATAATGCGCGCGCGGTCTATCGCGTCAGCCGTCCAGTATGACTATACGCAGCAATGGGGGCCAGGTCCCGAGGTTGAGCGGGGGCGATAGCAACAGGCGGCCCGTGCTACCTGTCTTGGGCTGCTGGTCGTCCGTCTGCCAGCCGCTCGATATCACTGAGTTCGGCGGACGGGCCCGCACGGCCTGGGTCGTCCAGGTTGTCCACCTGTAGACCTCCGCGGTCAGTCAGGTTGAAGACCTCGATTGCTACCAGTTCACCGCCGGCATCCACATGCAGAAAACACCAGCAGCAACCTCATGCATGGTTGCCGGCCACCGATCTCCAGCGGTCAGGTCGAGATACAGTGAGTCGGAATCCCGACTCAGGAATAGGTGGGCCACCGCCTACGATGGTAACAACCGCTCCGGGGTCTGCCGGGGCGCTGTCACCGACTCGAACGCGCTTGGATGATAGCAACCTACCGGGGTTCGTCTCTATCTTGGTTGTGTTCGCCGCCCGGCTGCTCCGACGGCACAAACCGGTGGACCGGCTGACCCATCTCGAGCGTGGCCAGCAGGTGAACCAGTGCCTCATTGACGGTTTGTGCCTGAGTGGCGTCGAGCATTTTCGTCAGACGCTGCAACCTAGCTCGCTGACGAGGGTTGAGACGAACGGTCAGAGCACCGGAGGGCACGTCGAAGTGATTCATATCACGTGACCGCCTACTGACCAGGAAATGTACACCATATGTCCAGCAGTAGTCTAGACATTCGCTGGACAATCAACTAGAATCAGCAGTCGGGGAGAAGCGCAGCGCGCTGGCCGAACGGTAGGCGTCACGGTGGCGGCAATTACCACGGCGCGTCGAGACCGATGGCGAGTTCTTGGCCCTCCCCGCGAATGCCTACGGTCCGGCGGCAATCTCTTTGGCGGGAGGTCTGCCGGCCCAGCGCAAGGAGGTTGAAGGATGGGACGAGGCGTTGAGGTTTCGGGGCCGACGGTGATCAGACACCTGGCGACGGCGACTGGGGCCTACCGAGGGATTGTCGAAGATACGAAAGCCGTCATCGAGGATGCGTTGGCCGATGCCCAGCTTGGTGGGGGCCAGTACCTGGTGCTGCTGGATCAGCTCCGCGCCTTGCTGCAGCAAGCGGAGACAGGCTCGCTGCCAATCATCGAGGGTGAATGCAGAGTTCTGCTCGGCGAGGCAGAAACGCGGTCATGAGGTTGCCCTAACGCTGGGAACAGCAGCTGCGCTCTTGACAAGGATCCGTTGATCGCAGCTTCGAGACGCAGGGCCCCCGGTCGAGCCAACCTTCACATGTCCACGACACCGCGTGGCCTGGGCGTCCAAGATGCGCGTGGCTGGACGCCAAGCGGTCCTCCGCCATGGTCGCCGTGGAGCGGCGTTTACCCACCCGCGGGGACGGCGAGACCATATCGGGAGCAACCTGCGGCACGTCGGTGTTGATCGGGAGGTTGAGATGCGAGCGCTTTTGCCACGCGTCTCAAAGCCTGCTGATGCCGGTGCCGGTGGAGCCGAACCTACGCCTCAACGGTGAGGACGTGCCCTTCGACGCGAGGGCTTGAGCTACGATGCCGCGAAACGTGACTTCTGAGTCAGCCGATCTCGCGACGATCGCGGCTCTCCGCGGTTTGTCGGAGCGCTACGCCAGGGCCGTGGACCGCCGCGACGGCGCCGCCTTTGCGGAGGTGTTCGTCGCCGAGGGCCGCATCCAGGTCTTCAGCCCGGAGGATAGCCCGACGCCGATTGGGGGAGACCGCGGGCAGTGCGGCCCTCGCCGGAGTGCCCGACGCCGTAGGCTCCAGATATTTCAAGACCCAGCATTTCCTCGGGCAGTCGACCTGCGAGGTAAGGGCGCGGTGGCCACCGGCGAGGTCTACTGTATGGCTCACCACCCCTCTCCGCTGCCCCGCGGCGGGAACGCCGACTACGTCATGTTCATCCGCTATGCCGACCGCCATAGCCGAGGTGAGGACGGTGGCTGGCGGATTGCGGAGCGGCGCGTTCTGGTCGGCTGGACCGAGACGCGTACAGCCAACCCGATCGGCGGCTAAGGCCCGAATGATGGCGCCGTGAACAACTTCGACTTCGATCCGCCGGCGGTGCAGTCAGCGGTCAATGCCAGCGGGGCTTTCCCCCTCGCGGCTTGCTACTGGAGCGCGCTGCTAGGACCCCCTAGGCAGAGCGAAAGTTCACGATCAGGTCAAGTTTCGGGTCGAGAGTTTATGCTGATGGCATTCGCTGACCCGCTCCGGTTCGCCATGGCGACCATCCACCGCGGTGTG
>Ga0070699_100001116_pt1 | contig 25013 bp, 24 predicted proteins | sample KBSK1503metaG_FD_65473 | JGI IMG/M metagenome (GOLD analysis project Ga0070699, IMG submission 65473) | Corn, switchgrass and miscanthus rhizosphere microbial communities from Kellogg Biological Station, Michigan, USA - KBS K1-50-3 metaG | ecosystem: Host-associated > Plants > Roots >...
TGGATCCACTCGACGTACTGGTCGAACGTCCGATCCGTCTTGCTCTCGACGAGGTCCCACTTGTTGACCGCGATGACGAGGCCCTTGCCTTCCTCCACGACGTAGCCCGCGACATGGGCATCCTGGGCGGTCAGGCCCTCGACCGCGTCGATCACGAGGACCGCGACGTCCGCCCGGGAGATCGCCTTCAGGGCCCGGAGGGTCGAGTAGCGTTCGGCGGCCGGCCCCGACGCGACCTTGCCGCGCCGCCGGATCCCGGCGGTGTCGATCAGGACGACCTCGCTGCGGCCCCACGCGAGGGTCGTGTCGATCGCGTCGCGGGTCGTGCCGGGCACCTCCGACACGATCGCCCGATCCTCCCCGAGGAGGCTGTTGAGGAGCGAAGACTTTCCGACGTTCGGGCGGCCGACGAACGCGATCGCGGCAGGCTCGTTCGAGGCGGCCTCGACGGCGATCGCGGCGTCCCAACGGGCGGCGACCGTGTCCCCATCGCCGGCTCCGTCGAGCTCGTCGTCCTCGCCGATCTCGCCGTCCTCACCGACGACGAACGGTTCGAGCCGTCCGGCCGCAACGTCCCGGGCCCATTCGTCTGCCTCCTCCTCGCGGGCCTTTCGGGCGATCTCGGACTCCGATTCCGGAGGAAGCGCCGAAACGATGGAGTCGAGCAGGTCGCCGGTCCCCCGCCCGTGCGACGCCGAGATCGCGTAGGTCTCCTCCCAGCCGAGCGACCAGAACTCGGCCGCGTCGGCCTCGCGCGCGGTGTTGTCGGTCTTGTTCGCGGCGACGATGACCGGCGCCTTCGCCGTCCGGAGAAGCTCCGCGGCCTCGAGATCGGCCGGCGTCAGCCCGCTGATCGAATCGACCAGGAGCAGGATCACGTCCGCCTCGCCGATGGCGAGCCGCGCCTGTTCCTGGACCTTCAGCTCGATCGGGTCGGCCGTGTCGGCTTCCAGTCCACCCGTATCCACGACCACGAACCGCCGCCCGTTCCACTCGCCGTCGCCGTACATCCGGTCACGCGTCGTCCGGGCCCGGTCCTCGACGATCGCCTGGCGCTTGCCGACGATGCGGTTGAAGAGGGTGCTCTTGCCGACGTTCGGCCGGCCGACGATGGCGACGACCGGCAACCCGGCCTGAGCCTGAGCGCGGGCCACGGTTCTACGCGGCGCCCGAGGTTGGCGTCGCGCCCTCGTTGTGCACGAACGTCGGCAGCGACGTCGTCCGCCCGGCCGGCGTCGCCGCTCCGGCGAGTGCCTCCTGGGCGAGCTCATCCGCCCGGGCCGCGACCTCGGGCGTTCCCGCGATCTCCAGCACCCGCCTGGCGACGTCGCGGAGGTCCTCGATCGGGGTCGACGTCCCGCCGGTGATCCCGACGACTTCGCGGCCATCGAAGGCCGAGGCGTCGGTCAGGTCCTTCCAGCTCTCGATCTGGATCGCGCGCTTGCCGGCGATCCCGACCAGCCGGGTGAGCTCCTTGGTGTTGGCGCTGGATCGGCCGCCGACGACGACCATCAGGTCGACGTCCCTCGCGGCCTCGACCGTGTCCTCCTGGCGGCGGATCGTCACCGGACAGACCGTGTTGACGATCTTCAGCTCGTGGCTGCGGCTCACGAGGAACGCTGCGAGCTTCTCGAACTTCCAGGGCGGCTGGGTCGACTGGGAGATCAGCGCCATCCGCTTCTTGCGCGGGACCTTCGCTTCCCACTCGTCCTCTTCGTCGACGACGATCGCGTCCGGGGCGAAACCGAGCATGCCGACGACTTCGGCGTGGTTCGGCGTCCCGAGCAGGACGATCGTGTAGCCCTCCTCGACGAGCTTCACGAGCTCCTTGTGCTCCTGGATGACCCAGGTGCAGGTGCCGTCGATGACCTCGAGCCCGCGGGCATTGGCGCGCTCCATCACGTCCGGACGGACGCCGTGGGCCCGGATCACGACCGCCGCCCCGTGATCGACGTCGTCGAGCGTCTCGACCGTCTCGATGCCGAGCCGCTCCAGGTCCGAGATCACGCCCTCGTTGTGGACGACCTGGCCGAGGGTATGGGTCGACTTGCCCGCGGCGCGGGCCTCCTTGGCCTTGTCGATCGCCTCGCGCACGCCGTAGCAGAAGCCGGTTCGCCGGGCGATCCGGATCTCCCGGACGGTTCCCATGATCGATCGATTATCGCACGCGACCTCCGGAATCCCGGGAACCGACGATCTCGCCCCGCCCGCGAGGCGTGTCCGGCATCGCAAGAGAACGAACGAGCGCCAGCGATGGCTCTCTGCTTGATTCGAAGGACTCTGAGCGCGCCGAGGCGATGCTCAGTCGTCGGCGTCGGATGCTCCCGTCGCATACGCGCCGCGATGGCGCGGGTCGAGCAGTGCGGCGATCCGGCGCATGATCAGCGTCGTCGCAAGGGTCTTGGCGGACTTGCGGTCGATCCCTGGCGCGAGCAGCTCGCCCACCTTGAACGGCTCGCCGATCCGCATCGTGGCGTGGCGGCCGGGCGTGGGCAGGAAGCGCCCCTTCGGCCAGACCGTGTCGGTGTTCGAGATGCCGACGGGAACGATCGTGGCGTCGGTCCGCAGGGCGAGCATCGCGAGGCCGTCCTTCGGGGTCTGGAGCTCGGCCGTCGGGCTGCGCGTCCCCTCGGGGAAGACGACGAGGACGTGACCCGCCTCGAGCACTCGCTGGGCCAGGCGGAAGGCTTCGACGTCGGCGCCAGCGCGGTCCACCGGGACCACGCCGCCGTTGCGGGCCATCCAGCCGACGATCGGCCAGTCGAACATCTCCTTCTTGCCGAGCCAGTGGATCCGCCGGCCCAGCCGAGGCGTCAGCCACGCCCCGACGAGGACCGGATCAGCGTTCGAGATGTGGTTCGCGGCGAGGATCACGGGCCCTGTCCTCGGGATCGCCGACGTGTCGCCCTCGACTCGGACCCGAGTCGTGCACCGGGCGAGGATCCGGGCTCCGAGCGCCGTGCCGCGGATCAGGGGCGTCAGGTCGTCGCGGAGGAGCTCCGACTCGTCGATGGCGGGTTTGGCGGATGGGCGCTCGGCGACCGGGGTCGTCATCGCGCCTCGCCAGCGGCCAACGCGGCCGACGAAGCGGCGGCAGCGGCCCTGACCGCGGCGACGACCGCCGCGACCGTCTGCTCGAGCGTGTTGCCGTCAGTCACGATGTGGACCGCGTCCGCCGCGGGCCGAAGCGGGGCGACCGCCCGGGTGCTGTCGAGCTTGTCCCTCCGCTGGAGCTGGGCCAGGATGAACCGGCCCTCCTGGCTGTCTGGCGAGATCCCGCGCTCCTCGGCGCGACGCCGGGCCCGCTCCTCCACGGATGCGTCCAGGAAGATCTTCAGGTCCGCTTCGGGCAGCACGACCGTCCCGATGTCGCGCCCCGCCATGACGATGCCACCGGGCTCGGCGGCGAGGGCTCGCTGCCGCTCCAGGAGCGCGGCCCGGAGCTCGGCCACGCCGCTGACGGCGGACACTGCGTCGTCGACACGCGGCGTGTGGACGTCCGCGGTGACGTCGACGCCGTCGACGCTGACGTGGGCCAGCCGGCCGTTCTCGTCCGGGACGAGCTCGATCTCGGGGACGAGCGCAACGAGCGCGTCGGGATCGTCGGCCCGGACCCGGCGGCGGAGCGCCAGCCACGTCGCGGCGCGGTACAGCAGGCCGGTGTCGCAGAAGCGATAGCCGAGGCGCAGCGCGGCGGCCGCGCCGACGCTCGACTTGCCGGACGACCCCGGACCGTCGAGGGCCACGACGAGTCCGGCTTGGGCTGTGGTCACGGAACCGAGGATACCGCGAGGGTTGGTCAGCGCCGGTGTGCGGGTCGGGGCGACGGACGACGGTCTTCGTCGGGCGCCGGCGCGTCGCGGGACCGGCCGCCTCCGCCGGCGAGACCGCGAACCTCCGGTGCCTTCAACGGACGGACCTTGCCACTTCGCAGGCCGTCGATCCGGATCGGGCCGATCCGGACGCGCACAAGCCGCTCGATCGGGGCGTCAACGGCGCCGAACATCCGGCGCAGCTGGCGCTTCCAGCCCTGGCGGAGGGTCGCCCGATACCAGCTCAGACCTGCCGTTGGCGGCGGCACCACGAGCTCGATCAAGCGGCTGGTCTCCACGGCGGTCATCGGCCGCAGGTGGTGGAGGGTGGCCAGGCCTTCATCGAGCGGAACCCCCTCCCCCAGCGCCTCGACCTGGTCGCGATCGAGCGGCCGGCGAACTGCCAAGGCGTACTCGCGCTCGACTCCGTATCGCGGGTGGAGGACCCGCTCGGACCAGGCGCCGTCGTTGGTGAGGAGCAGCAGGCCCTCGCTGTCCTGGTCGAGCCGGCCTACCGGATAGAGCCGCCCGCCGTCCGGCACGAGTGCGGTCGGGATGAGGTCGAGGACCGTCGTCGCGGCGTGGCGGTCCTGCGTCGTCGATGTCACGCCGGCCGGCTTGTGGAGGAGCAGGTAGGTGGTTCGGGCGGCGGCGCCGATCGGCAGCCCGTCGACCTCGATCAACGCCTTGTCGGGGTCGACCTGCTGGCCGAGCGTCGCCCGGCGGCCGTCGACCTGGACGCGTCCCGCGGCGATCAGGCCCTCGCTGGCGCGCCGGGATGCGACGCCGGCCGCCGCCAGGACCTTCTGGAGGCGCTCGACGGGCATCAGCCGGGATTGGCCTCGGCTTGGCCGTTCGAGAAGGTGCCGTTCGACTCCGGCGCCCGGTCGTCGGCGATCAGGCGCGTCGCCACCTCGATGTCGAGCGGCGGCAGCTCGTCGAGGCTCGTGAGCCCGAAGCGCTCCAGGAAGTCGAACCCCGTCCCGTAGAGGTAGGGCCGCCCAGGCGTCTCCGAACGGCCCAGCTCGACGACGAGCCGGCGGTGAACCAGCGAGCGGATCGTGTAGTCCGAATCGACGCCGCGGATCCGCTCCACGGCCGACTTCGTGACCGGCTGGCGGTAGGCGACGATCGCGAGGGTCTCGAGGGCAGCCGGCGACAGGCGGATCGCATCGGCGCCGACGTAGCGGGCGATCAGAGCTCCGGCTTCCGGGGCGGTGACGAGTTCGACCCGATCGCCCGACAGGACGAGCCGGACGCCCCGGGCGGCAAGGGCGACCTCGAGATCGCCGAGGCGGGCGTCGACGGTGGCGCGGTCGACGAGGGCGACGGTCGCGATCTCCCGACGGGTCAGCGGCCGCTCGGCGACGAAGAGGAGCGCCTCGAGTTGGGCTTCCGTCAGCTGCTCCTCAGGCGGCGCGGTGTCGATGTCGAGATCGGCGTCGGGGGCGGCCCCCGATTCCCGTGAGGTCTCCTCGATCACGCGAACGACTCCAGCCGCTCGTCGAGCGGCGCGTCCTCGTCCTCAGGCCCGATCAGCCCGCGCTCCTCGGCGGTCGTCCGCCGCGCCACGATCGGGCCCCACGGAATGTCCTGCGTCACGACGATCTCGCGGCGCTTCATCAATTCGAGGAGGGCGAGGAACGTGACGGCGACGACGACCCGATCGCGAACGCCGCGCAGCAGGTCCTGGAGCACGATCGACCCGGCTCCACGCAGGGCGTCCCGGATGATGGCGGCCCGCTCGGCGAGCGTGATCGTCCGCGGTACGACCTCCGCCGGCGGCTCGGCCGGCGAGACGATCACGGCCAGCCGGGCCAGCGAGCCCGCAAGGTCGGCCGGATCCAGGGGCGGCGCATCGGGTGGCCGCGCCCCGGCAAGGCCAGCGGCACCGGCCACTGCGGGCTCACGGCGGAACAGCCCGACCCGCTCGAGGGCGATCTCGGCCAGGCGACGGCCGGCATCGCGATGGGCGCGATAGAGGAGCAGCCGGGCGCGCAGCTCCGCCTCGGGATCGGGGCCGTCGTCGGCGAGGGCACCGGGGGCCAGCTCATCGTGCCGCGGCAGGATCGCCCGGCTCTTGATCAGGATCAGCTGGCTCGCGATCGCGACGAACGCGCTGACGTTGCCGAGCCGGTCGGTCTCCAGGGTCGCCAGGGCGTCGAGATAGGCGTCGGCCAGCGCGCCGAGCGGGACCGTGACGACGTCGAGCTGGCGGGCCTCGATCAGGGCGAGGAGGAGCGCGAGCGGCCCGTCGAACGTCTCGAGCAGCACGGTCGTCGCCGCCTCCGGTCGACGCCCCTCGCCGAAGACGACGGCCGGCGCCCGGCTGAGGGGCGCCTTGTCAACGACCGCTTCAGAGGACTGCACGGCCCACGAGGAAGTTGATGATCGGCCCGCCGATCCCCAGGAAGATCGCGTTGAAGATCGACTGGTTGCCCGGCAGGACCGGCAGGAACGCGACAACGACGAGGAGCAGGAAGCCGTACTGCTCGAGGATCGGCCGCCACTGCCAGGCCTGGCGAGGGCTCATCAGCGAGAAGAGAACCTTCGAGCCGTCGAGCGGCGGCACCGGCACGAAGTTGAACAACATGAGCGCGACGTTGATGACGACGAACGTCAGCAGCGTCTCGAGCACGATGTCGGGGACCTCCGTCCCGTCCAGTCGCGCGCTGATCAGGATCCGCAGCGGGATCGCTCCGACCGCGGCAAGGATCAGGTTCGAGAGCGGCCCGGCCGCGGCGACGATCCCCTCGCTGCTCCGGCCGCCTCGAAGGTTGTTCGGGTTCACCGGGGTCGGCTTGGCCCAGCCGATCCCGAACCCGATCAGGCTCGAGATCACGAGGAACAGGCCGCCGAACGGGTCGAAGTGGGCGATCGGGTTCAGCGTCAGCCGGCCGAACAGCTTCGCGGTCCCGTCGCCCAGCCGGTAGGCGGTGTAGGCGTGGGCGAACTCGTGGACCGGGAACGAGATCAGCAGGATCAGGCCGGCCGCGATCAAGTGCGGCAGGATGTCGGCTAGGCGCACGAAGGCTCCTCGGCTGCGGCGTCGGTCGCGCGACGCGACGGTCGGGCTATCGTACCGGCCGGTCGCCGCCGGCCGCGGATCAGAGCCGCCGCAGGAGGTCGGCCTTCTTTGCCTCGTAGTCTTCCGCGCTGATCGCGCCCCGATCGCGCAGGTCGGCGAGGTTCGCCAGGGTCCGGGTCACATCGTCGGCCGACATCGCGCTCGGCGGGCCCGAGGCGGCAGCGGCGGCGAGATCGCCCGACGCGGCATCAACGCGCGCTGCGGGCGCTGACGGCATCGCCGCCCGCAGCGCCGGGCTCGGCATCGGCTTCGCGCCGGACAGCTCCAGCTCGAGCTCGTGCTTCGCGTCGAGCATCGTCCGCTTGAAGTCATCCGCCTGGCGGAGCATCCGGAGGCGCGAGATCCCGCTCTCCGACGCGGTCAGGATCTCGAGGTCGCCGAAGCCGAAGATCCGGCCGAAGAGCGACTCCGTCAGGATCGCGTCGTTGATCTTCTCGAGCGACGAGTCGACGACCCGTTTGTTGATCACGCCCTGGGTCTCGAGCACCCGCCGCGAGGTGACGACGAACTCCTCGTTCTGCCAGCGCAGCACCTGCCAGCCGAGGCTCAGCAGGCCACCGACGACGAGGACGATGACGATCCAGCCGATCAACGGCGACAGGGTGGGGTTGTCCTTGAACGCGGCCCCGTTGAGGATCAGCAGGAGGATCGCCGCGATCCAGGCCAGGATCGCGTAGCGCGCGTCGGCGGCGAGAACGAACCAGTGCTGGTGCTCGCGACGGAGCGGCTGCTCGCCCGAGGCGAGGAGGTTGTCCAGGTACGACATCGGTCCTCTCCGCTGCTCAGGCTCGAGGGTGCGCTCGCGCGTAGATCTCGCGGACGCGCTCGCCCGTCACGTGGGTGTAGAGCTGGGTCGTGGAGATACTCGCATGGCCGAGCAACTCCTGGACGATCCGCAGGTCGGCCCCGCCCTCGAGGAGGTGCGTCGCGAACGAGTGGCGCAGGGTGTGCGGCGACACGCCCTCGGCCAGGCCGGCTCGGCGGGCGGCGCCACGGACGATCGCGAAGGCCTGCTGGCGGGCGAGGCGACCGCCACGGTCGCCGAGGAACAGCGGACCGCCGCGGACCGGCTCGACGTGATGGCGGGCGAGGAGCACCGGGCGCGCCTCGTCCAGCCAGCGACCGAGCCAGTCCAGCGCCACGTCGCCCACCGGGACGAGGCGCTCCTTGTCGCCCTTGCCGATGACCCGGACGAACCCGCCGTCCGTCGAGAGGTCCTCGCGATCGAGGCCGATCGCCTCGCTCACCCGGAGCCCGGCGGCGTACAGCAGCTCGAGCAGCGCCCGGCCGCGGAGATCGGGCGCGGTCTCCAGCAGCGACTCGACCTCGGCCACGGTCAGGGTCTCGGGCAGCAGGCGTGGCTGGCGCGGCAGGTCGATGTGGGCGGCGACGTCGCGCGGGATGAGGCCGTCGCCGTAGGCGAACCGGTAGAAACCGCGGATGCTCGCCGCGCGGCGCCGGAGCGAGGTCGGGGCGAGGCCGGGGTCGCGCGGCCGGCCGCGCTTCGCCCGGTCCGCAAGGTGGCGGCGGGCGGCGTCGGGACCGTCGGCCCAGACCTTCGGGACGTCGTGCCCGGACGCGAAGTCGGCGAGATCGCCGCGGTACGCCCGGATCGTGGCCGGCGAGAGCCCGCGCTCGACCCGGAGATAGGTCAGGTAGTCGTCGATCGCGTGGTCGAGCGGAGGAGCCGAGACGTCGTGCGGTTGCGGCGCCGTCTCGACCGTCACACGCTCACCGGCGTTCGCGCCCGCCAGGCCTCTGCCCGATCGAGCAGCTCGCGCGCCGATGCGAGTGCCGCCGCGCCGCCGCCGGCGTCCTGACCGGCGAGCATCGCCGCGAGCTCGGCCGCGCGGGCCTCCGGATCGAGGCGGGCGACCTCCGTGACCGTCCGGCCGTCGACCTCGCGCTTTGCGATCCGGAAGTGGGCGTCGGCGTGGGCGGCGATCTGCGGCAAGTGCGTCACGCACAGGACCTGGTGGCGCCGGGCAAGCGCCCAGAGGCTCCGGCCGATCGGGTCGGCGCTCCGGCCACCGATCCCGCTGTCGATCTCGTCGAAGACGAGGACGGGCGTGTCGTCGGCGGACGCGAGGACCTGCTTGATCGCAAGCGCGACCCGGCTCAGCTCCCCACCCGACGCGATCCGGGCCAGCGGTCGCGCTGGTTCGCCGGCGTTCGGGGCGAGCCGGAAGACGACCTGGTCGATCCCCGTCGCGTCGAACCCGAGGGCGTCACCGTCGACCTCGACCGCAGCCTCGTCTTCGTCGGCCGGTCGTCGCCCGAGGGCCACCTCGAACACGCCGGCCGGGAACCCGAGCTCGACGAGGACGCCGTCGACCGTGTCGGCCAGGCGGCGCGCAGCGCTCGCCCGCGCGGCGGAGAGGTCCGCGGCGGCGATCGCGACGCGCTCGAGGAGCCGCGCGTCGTCGGCCTCCCGGCTCGCTCGTTCATCGTCCACGCCGCGCAGCCGCTCCGCCTCGGCCGCGGCTCGCTCGCCGTGGGCGATGACCGCGGCCTCATCGTCGCCATACCGGCGTTCCAGCGCGTAGATCGTCGACAGCCGCTCCGACAACCGTTCGAGCTCGGCGGGGTCGTGGTCGATCGAGTCGGCGAGGCCACGCACGGTCGATGCCGTATCCGCCAGCTCGGCCTCGAGCCCAGCGAGCCGGACCCCGATCTCCTCGAACCGCGGATCGACCCGGGCCAGCGCGCGCGCCTCACCGACGGCGACGCCGACGCGGTCCCGGGCGCTACCCTCCTCGCCGGCAAGCGCTTCGGCGAGCGCGGAGCCACCGCGGGCGATCGCCTGGCCGTGCTGAGCGGCATCGAGGCGGCCCCGGATCTCGTCGGCCTCACCCGGCCGGAGCCCCGCCGCGGCGATCTCGTTCGCCTCGTACACGGCGAGCTCGAGGCGACGCGTCAGCTCGCGCGGGTCGAAGGCGAGGGAGGCGAGGAGCGCCCGGTTCTCGCGCCAGCGCTCGACGGACCCCGCCATCGTCGCGCGCAACGCGTCGTGGCCGCCGAAGGCGTCCAGCAGGTCACGCTGCCAGCGCTCGTCGAGCAGACGTTGCTGGTCGTGCTGGCCGTGCATCTCGACGAGGCGACCGGCCGAGTCGGCGAGGCGCGCCGCCGTGACCGGCTCGTCGTCGAGGCGTGCCGTCGAGCGGCCTCCCGCCGAGACCTCCCGCGTCGCGATGAGCGGTTCCGGAACGCGATCGAACAGGGCCGTGACGCGCGCGGCCTCGGCACCGTGGCGGACGAGGGTCGTGTCCGCGCGCGCGCCGATCGCGAGACCGAGCGCGTCGATCAGGAGGCTCTTCCCTGCCCCGGTCTCGCCGCTGAAGACATTCAGGCCGGGCGCCAGCTCCAGCCGGAGACGATCGATCAGCGCCAGGTCGGCGACGCTCAGCTCGAGCAGGCGCCCCGCGGCGAACTCCCGGCCGTCCTCGATGAGGTCATCACCGGCCATCACCCCGAGGGGATCCCGGCTCATGGGTGGCCCGTCCCGGTCACGATGGCAGCAGCTCCACCTTCCGCCGGAACAGGTCCCAGAACGGCTGGCTGCCGGCGGGCTCGACGAGATGGATCGGCCGCTCGAGGGCTCGAACCTCGACGACGTCGCCGACCGCGATCGGCACGTCGTCGCGGCCGTCGATCGACACGATCGCCTCGATCGCGTCGACGATCCGGCAACGGACGATCTGGTCGGGACCGACGACGACCGACCGGATCGCGGACAGGTAGCCGGCGATCGGGGTGACGATGAGGTTTCGGCTGTCCGGTGCCACGACCGGGCCGCCGGCGCTGAACGAGTAGCCGGTCGATCCAGTCGGGCTCGAGACGACTAACCCATCCGCGATGAACGTCGCGAGGTGGCTCGGCCCGATCGCGACATCCATCCGGACGACGCGGGCCAGGGCTCCGCGCGCAACGACGACGTCGTTGAGGGCGTGGTGGACGGCCCCGGCCGTGGTTCCGCCGCCGGCGAGCAGCCGCGCCTCCAACACCATCCGCTCGTCGATCGCGTACTCGCCCGACGCCAGCTTGGTCAGGACGGATTCGAGCCCGTTCGCCTCCACCTTCGAGAGGAAGCCGATCTTCCCGAGGTTCACGCCCAGCAGCGGCACGTCGACCTGGATGACCGCCCGCGCCGCCCGGAGGAACGTGCCGTCCCCGCCGAGGACGACCAGGAAATCGGTCGTCGCGAGCTCGCGACAGAGCGCGTCGAAGTCCTGGGCCTGGGCCGCCCACTGGTCGACACCGTGCATCCGGCACCAGCCGGCCGCGCGTTCGCGGAGTTCGACGGCCGCCTCGCTTGTCGGGTTGTAGGCGAAGCCGACGCGTTTCACGGACCCGTGCCGGTGATCGCCGCGATCCGCGCCGGCAGGTCCGCGCAGCTCGGTCCGGCCTGGAGATGGACGAGGAACTCGCGGTTGCCCTCCGGCCCGAGGATGGGCGAGGCGATGGCGTCGCGCGTTCCGAGGCCATGCCGCCACGCGTCCGCCGTGACCGCCTCGAGGACGGCGCGGTGAGCCGTTGCGTGCCGGACGACGCCGCGGTCCGTCTCGCCCTTCCCGACTTCGAACTGCGGCTTGACGAGGGCGACGATCGGCGAGCCACCCGGGCGCGGCACGAGCGTCGACGCGATCGGGCCGAGTACGAGCCGCAGCGAGATGAACGACACGTCGACGACGGCGAGGTCGATCGGCTCGCCGACGATCGTCGGCGTCAAGGTCCGGGCGTTGGCCCGATCGTGGACGACGACGCGTGAATCGCGGGCGATCGCATCGGCCAGCTGGCCCCGTCCGACGTCCACCGCATGGACCCGGGAAGCGCCTCGCTGGAGCAGGACGTCGGTGAAGCCCCCGGTCGAGGCGCCCACGTCGAGGCAGACGAGCCCGGCCGGATCGATCCCGAACGCGTCGAGGGCGGCCGCCAGCTTGTGCCCGCCGCGGCTGACATAGGGCTCCGGCTCGGAAACCGAGAGCGGGACGTCCGGATCCACGAGGTCACCCGCCCGCTGATCGAGGCGGGCGCGGTCGCCGGTCCCGACGCGGACCTTCCCGGCGAGGATCAGCGCCTGGGCGCGCGCCCGGGTCTCCGCGAGCCCCCGTTCCACGACGAGCTGGTCGAGTCGCTGACGGGCGCGACGGGCGCCGACGGTGCTCACCCGGCTATCGTGGCACAGCCGACTTCGCGGCGACTCACCGCGACCTCGGCCTGCCCGTGGAGGCTTCGAACGCATGGCCGGACGTCCACCGACCATGCTCGCCGCGATCGGCCTGCTGATCCTCATCGGGGTGTCCGGGATCGGCGCGGGCGGCGGGCTCCTGAGCGTGACGGGCTCGTCGGATGCGGCCGCCGACGTCCGAGGTGCCGCCCTGCTGATGGGTTCCGGGATCGCCGGCTACGGGATCGCCTGCGCGTTTGCCGCGGCGGGCATCTGGTCGCGGGCGCGGTGGGGCTGGCCGCTGGGTGTCGTCGCCGCGGGCGTGGGCCTGATCCTGCTCATCGTCGCGACGATCATCGCCGGACCCGACTCCATCCTGGCGCTGGGCCTCGTGGTCTGGGGCCTCACCCTGGCCTGCCTGCTGGCTCCCGCGACTCGGGGAGCAGCGACGCCGCGCGCCTAGGCCGAGCTACGAGGCCGCTCGGCTGTCGACCGCGGCCTTCAGGCCGAGGGTCTCGATCGTCTCGCGGACCTGATCCGCGAGACCCGCGGCATCGAGTCGGAGGACCCGGCGCAGGTCGGCCACGGACCCGTGGTCGACGAACGCGCCGGCCGGGATGCCGACGATGCGGACCGGGACCTCGCGCAGCGCTGGCTCGGTCAGCCGCGCGGCCTCGATCGCCTCCAGGACGCCGGCCCCGAAGCCGCCGCTGACGACGCTCTCCTCGAACGTCACGACGAGCCGGACCCGTCGGGCGCGCTCGAGGATCAGCTCGGCGTCGAGCGGCTTCGCGAACCGGGCGTTGACCACGCCGACCGACCAGCCGTCCGCCCCAAGCACGTCGGCCGCCTCGACGGCGCGAGCGACGATCGGGCCGAACCCGACGAACAGGACGTCGTCGCCATCGCGGATCACCTCGCCCCGACCGACCGGGATCGGTGCGGGATCGACCGGCGGGAGGCCGAACCCCGGGTCGCGCGGGTAGTGCAGGGCGAACGGGTGGTCCTGGGCGAGGGCGGTCAGGAGCAGCGACCGAAGCTCCTGCTCGTCTTTCGGGCTGGCAATGACGAGGTTCGGCAGCTGTCGCTGCGCCGGCAGGGTGAACATCCCCTGGTGGCTCGTCCCATCCTCGCCGACGAGCCCGGCCCGGTCGACCGCGATCAGGACCGGCTGATCGTTCTGGCAGACGTCGTGGACCGTCTGGTCGAACGCCCGCTGCAGGAAGGTCGAATAGAGCGCGACGACCGGTCGCATCCCACCCATCGCGAGGCCGGTCGCAAGCGCAACGGAATGCTGCTCGGCGATCCCGACGTCCATGAATCGCTCAGGGAACGCGGCCTGGAAGTTCGACAGGCCGGTCCCGGTCGGCATCCCCGCCGTGATCGCGACGATCCGATCGTCGATCCGAGCCTGGGCGATCAGCTCCTTCACGAAGACCGCGGTGTAATTCGGGTTCTTCGGCGGGTGGATCCTCCCTGAAGCGGGCGCGGCGTCGTCGGACATCGACTCGGTCGGCATCGCCCGGGACGTTCGCGGCGCGGTTTCCCCAGCCGCATCCGACGCGGTCGGCGACGACACGTCGACCGGAGCACTGCCGTTCCCATTACCCAGCGGGACCGTCATCGGCGGGAGCGCGGCCCCGTGGAACGCGACCTGGTCGGTCTCGGCCGGGCGGTAGCCGTGCCCCTTCTGGCTCCGGACGTGGACGATGACCGGCCCACGCAGCTCGAGCGCCTGCTGGAAGGTGGACAGCAGGGCGCGGATGTCATGCCCGGGCACCAGCCCGATGTAGGTGATGCCGAGGTCCTCGAAGAGCCGGCCGGGCTGGGCGAAGTTGACGACGGACGCCCGAAGGCGCTGGCTCAGCTCGCGAACAGTCGGGCCGATGCCGGGGATCCGGCCAACGAGCTCGTCATACGCGGTCTTGCTCGACTGCCACGTCCCGGACAGCTTGATCTGGCTCAGGTACGTCGACAGGCCACCGACTGTCGGACTGATCGACATTTCGTTGTCGTTCAGGACGATCAGGAGCTGGGTCTTCCGCTGGCCGATGTCGTTGAGTGCCTCGAGGCTCAACCCGCTCGTGATCGCCGCGTCGCCGACGACGACCGCGATGCGCTCCTTGCTGCCGCGAAGATCGCGGGCAGCGGCCAGCCCCTGCCCGATCGACAGGCCAGTTCCGGCGTGCCCCCCGTCGAACACGTCGTGCTCCGACTCGCCCCGCCTCGGGAACCCGCCGATGCCACCCAGCTGACGGAGCGTCCCGAATCGCTCGTAGCGACCCGTCAGGAGCTTATGCGGATAGGCCTGGTGGCCGGTGTCCCACACGATCCGATCCCGCGGCGATTCCAGCAGGCGATGCAGCGCGATCGTCAGCTCGACGACGCCGAGGCTGCTGCCGAGATGGCCGCCGGTCGTGGCGACGGTCGCGATGATCGTCTCGCGGATCTCGGCCGCCAGGCGATCCAGCTGGGCCGCGGTGAGATCGCGCAGATCGGCGGGTCCACGGAGGGTCGGCAGGATCGCGACGGGATCCTGGGGGTTGGTGGTCGTCACGGGGGCGGCGGCTCCAGGGTGAACGGACGGCGTGGTGAGCGCATCGTCGCGCTTGAGACGGATTCGCGCCGCAGGCTGCGACGGGTCATCGGGCGAATTGTAAACGTGTTCGCTGCAAGTCGCATGTTTTCGCAGCCGCGAGACGCCCGCTTGACGCGGAGCGCCGATCCACCGAAGGTCGGCCCAGGAGGGACCACACGATGACGATCGAGACGACGGCGGGGATCGCAGGGCTGCCGGGCGCGATGCTGGCCGGCCACCCAGCCTACGACGAGGCCCGGATCTCGTTCAACGGCCTTATCGACCGGCGACCCCTGGCGATCGTCCCGTGCGGAACGACCGCAGAGGTCGTCGCGGCCGTCCAGGCCGCTCGCGCCGCCGGTCTGCCGATCGCGATCCGTGGCGGCGGCCACAGCGTGGCCGGCCATGGGCTCGCGGACGATGCCCTCGTCATCTCGCTCGCGCCGATGCGCGGCGCCGAGGTGGACCCGGAGCGGCGCCTCGTTCACGCCGGCGGCGGAGCGCTGTGGGAGGACGTCGATGCGGCCTGCTTCGCGCATGGCCTGGCGATCGTCGGCGGCACGTTCGGCGACACGGGGATCGGCGGCCTGACGCTCGGCGGCGGGATCGGCTGGCTCATGCCGCTTGCAGGTTTCACGTGCGACAACCTCGTCGAGGCGGAGGTCGTCACGGCCGACGGAACCGTCGTCCGCGCAGCAGCCGACGGTGATCGCGAGCTGCTCTGGGCCCTGCGCGGCGGCGGCGGCAACTTCGGTGTGGTCACGCGCTTCACCTACCGGGTGATCCCGGTGGACGCGATCGTCGGCGGGAGCATCGTCTATCCCGGTGCCGCCGCCGAGGCCGTCTTCGCCCGGGTCGAACGTCTCGTCGCCGAGCACCCGACATTCGGGCTGCCGACCTTCGGGCTGCACCGCTCCGCGGACGGCGGCGAGTCATCGATCACGTTGCTGGTGGGGATCGTCGACGGCTCGGATCCCGAGCCGATCCTCGATCTCCTCCGACGCGATCTCCCGATCCTCGAGGACGACATCCGGCCGATGACGTACATCGAGCTCCAGGCGCTCGCCGGCACCCTGCCGTTCGGGCTCCGCCATTACTGGAAGGGCCACTTCCTGCGCGAGCTCGACGCCGATCTCTTCGGGCGTCTCACGGCCGCGGTCGGCGAGGACGATTCGGTCGGCAACGCGCTCATCCTGCTGGAGGCCATTGTCGGCGCGGGCCGGACGGAGCCGTCCGATGTCGGCGCGGCCTTCGCCCAGCGCGACGCGCGCTGGAACGCGTCGGCGCTGGCGATCTGGGAGGATCCCGCGCTCGACGCGACCGCGGTCTCGTGGGCCCGCCGGGTCGTCGACATGCTCGAGCCGAGCTCGCTCACCGGCGGCGGCTATGTCAACTACGCCACCGAGGAGCCGATCGAGCGCGTCCGGGCCGCGTACGGCCCGGAGCGATGGGATCGGCTGGTCGCGGTGAAGCGACGACACGACCCGGAGAACGTCTTCCGCTTCAACCACAACATCCCGCCGGACTGACGTCGCCGGCACCTCGCGCGAGGCAGCTAGCCTTCGGTTGCCTCGTCGGCGGCGATGTCCTTGAGGTCCAGCCCGCCACCGGGCCGGGCGACCAGCTGCTGGACCCGGAGCTCGGCCTCACCGAGGAGGCGCTCGCAGTGACGCTGGAGCGCGACGGCTCGCTCGGTCCGGGCGATCGTATCCTCCAGTGACAGGCCGCCGGCCTCGAGCTCGGCGACGACGGCGCGCAGCTCGGCGAACGCGTCGTCGAAGCCCAGGCTCTCGATCGGCGGACCCGTGCCGTTCGAGGCGCCGGCGGGTTCAGTCGTCATCGGGCTCCTCGTCTCGGTCCGTCCAGCGGCCCAGCCGCGGCGCGACGAGCATACCAATGCCGATCCCGAGCACCAGGACCACGGCGCCGAGACCCAGGACCGCGAGCAGCTCGGTCAGGACTCGTCTCGCGTCTGGGCCGGAGGCTCTCCCCGTGCCTCGGCGGCGAGCTCCCCCTCCGCGACCCGGATCGCAAGCGCCGTTCCGACCGGCGCATCGATCGGGCGGCGGACGATCACGCCGTCGGTCGAACGGCGGACGATCGCGTAACCACGGTCGAGCGTCGCCTGCGGCCCGAGCACCCCGAGGGCCGCCGTGCTCGCGGCCAGCGTGGCCCGGGCGGTCGCGAGGCGAGTCAGGATCGGGCGCGGGACGTCCGCGGCCGTCGCCCGCAACGCGGCCGACCGCCGCTCGATCGCAGCCGCCGCCACCCGCACGGCCCGGTCGAGCAGGAGGCCGACCCGCTCGCGGTCGGCGACGAGCTGCGCCCGTGGGTCGAGACGGTCGAGGGCGCGACGCTCCGCGGCGAGCTCCCGGCGGGCGGCATCGAGGACGCGCCCCACCGCGGCCGCCGTCCGCTCTCCGGCCCGGCGGAACGACGCCAGCCAGTCGGCTCGATCGGGAACGACCATCTCGGCCGCCGCCGATGGCGTCGGCGCCCGGACGTCCGCTGCGAAGTCCGCGAGGGTCACGTCGACCTCGTGGCCGACGCCGCAGACCACCGGGAGAAGGTGGGCGACGACGGCCCGCACGACACGCTCGTCGTTGAATGACCAGAGGTCCTCCAGGGAGCCACCGCCACGGGCGAGGATCGTGACCTGTGGCGCCTCGGCCGACCGGCCCTCGCGGTCGAGGCCGGCGATCCATCGCTCGAGCCGGTTGAATGCCCGGACGATGCTCTCCGGCGCGTCCTCGCCCTGGACCTTGCAGGCCACGAGCAGGACGCGCGTCATCGGCCAGCGCCGGGACAGGACCGTCGCGATGTCGCGCCAGACGACGCCGGTCGGGCTCGTGATCACCGCGATCGTCGTCGGTCGCGGAGGGAGCGGCCGCTTGCGGGCCGCGTCGAACAGGCCCTCCTCGGCGAGCCGCGCTTTGAGCGCCTCGAACCGGATCGCCAGGTCGCCGAAGCCCGCCGGCTGGATCGACTCGACGTACAGCTGGACGGCGCCCTGCTGCTCGAACAGGTCCACCCGGCCGTGGACGACGATCCGCAGCCCGGCTTGCGGCTGGAACACGGACCGAGCCCGCTCGTCGCTGAACCAGACGCAGTTGAGGGTGCTGCGGGCATCCTTGAGGGTGAAGTAGGCGTGACCGGCGCTGCTGACCGTGACCCGGCCGACCTCCCCTTCGACCCACACGTCCGACAGCCGCGGATCCGACCGGACCGCCTCGCGGATCGCCTTCGCGACCTCGCTGACGTTGAGGATCCGGAGGCCGAACGTGCCGGGATGGGCTGGCGGCGAGGCCGGTGCGCTGGTGGCGTCTCCAGCGGCGGCGTCCCAGCCGGGCAGGAGCATCCGCTCGTCCATCCGACCCATGGTAGCGGCGCCTGCCGCTCGAACCCTCGGCGGGCGAACCTCAGTCGGCCCTCTTGAGCGCCAGGATCCGGCCGTACGACGCCCGCAGGCCGGCGAGCGGGATCGACCCGGCGCGGGCTTCGGCGAGGAGCGTCGCGTACACGTCGCGGCTGGTCGCCTCGGAGCCCGTGATCAGCAGCATGTCCGTGCCGGCCCTCGCCGCCCGATACGCGAGGTGGCTGGTCGTGTAGCCGCGGGCGGCGGCTGTTCCGTCGAGCGCGTCGGTGATCGTGACGCCGGTGAACCCGAGCGTCCCGCGGAGGAGCGTCGTGTTGATCCCCGGCGACCAGCCCGCCGCCGCGGCCGGGTCGTAGGCGCTGTAGGTCGCATTCGACAGCATGATCAGCGGGATCCGGTTCGCGACCGCGGCCCGGTACGGCAAGAGGCCCGCCGTCAGGGCGGTCCCCGAGGCCCGGATCGACACCACCGCCGCGTCCGTGTTCGCGGTCGCGTAGCCGAGCCCCGGGAAGTGCTTCAGCGACGGGATCTCGCCGGCCGACTCGAGCCCGCTCGCGAAGGCGTTCGCGACGTTCGTCGTGACGGTCGCCGAGAACGACCACGTCCGCCCCTGCCGGTAGAGGAACGAGCTCGTCGAGGCCGGCACGTCGGCGACCGGGGCGAGGTCGACGTCGATGCCGAGCGCCTTGAGGGCAGCGCCCGTCTGCACGCCCTGGCCCCGAGCGATCGACGTCGAGCCGAGCTGGCCCATCTGCGGCGGCGACAGCGTCGGCGGCGCCCACGGGATCCGCCTGATCGACCCGCCCTCCTGGTCGACCGCGATCAGGAGCCGCGGCTGGCCACCGGCAGCGGCCGCGGCGTGGAGCTGCTTCGTCAGCGCGACGAGGGCGGCCCTCGTCGTGATGTTCGACCCGAACAGGATCACGCCGCCGACCTGGCCCGCGCGGATGCGGGCGAGGAGGCTCGCCGTCGGGGTCGTCCCGTCCATCCGGACGATCAGCTTCTGGCCGATCATCTGGGCCAGCGTCGGGCCGGTCGCCGCCACCGGTGACGGTCCACCAACGAGGCCCAGGCTCAGGATCGCGCCGAGGACCGTCCCGGCGATGGCGCTCACGGGTCGCGAACGGCCGTGGGCCATCACGCTCAGCGCGACCACGGATGCATCTGGATCTCCGCCGGCTGGCCGGGGCCGTTGCAGGGCGGCACGGTCGCGTCGGTCGGGCTGTAGGGCTGGGCCACGAGCCGACGATCGCCACCCATGTCGAATGCCACGGTGACGGGCGCGACCGGCTGGACGCAGACGTTGGACACGTCGACGAGCGTCGTCAGGACCTCGCCGGTGGCGACCTCGATCATCTTGCTTCCGGTCGTGATCTTGCCCTGGGCGAGGACCGCCCCGCGACCATCGACGAGTTGCGGCCGGGGCGTCTCCGGCATCAGGCAGGGAGTCTCGCCGGTGTTCGTCAGCGACACGTCGGCGATGCGACTGCCCGCCGCGCCCTCCCAGGCCGTGATCCGCGCCGCGAGGTTCGCAGGATCGCACGGTCCGGTCGTGGGTGCCGCTGGGCTGGACGCACGCGGGCTGGCCGCTGCCGCCACCGTGGAGGCGGCCGGGGTCGCTGTCGGGACCGAGGCCAGGCTGGCGCTCTCGGAGCCGCGGCTGCCGACGTCGCCCGGCGACGCGATCCGGCCGCCCAGCCAGCCCACCGCGATGACGAGGGCTGCAGCGACGAGCGCGGCCCCCGCGAGCCCGAGCGCGGAGCCGAGGCCCGCCAGCCCGCGCCGGCGCGGCGCCGAAGCCCTACGGCGCGCCGTCATGGCGACGGCGTCCCACTCGTCGAGGATCCGGTCGGTCTTGCGGGTCGGGTCCATCACGCGGTCTCCAACTTCGTTCGGGCGCGGCTGACGGCGGCGCGGAGCGCCCCGGCGGTGGTGTCAAGAACGACTGCGGCCTCGTCGTACGAGGCGCCTTCGAGGGCGGTCATCACGAGCGCGGTCCGCTCGAGCGGTGAGAGGTAGGCCATCGCGGCCGAGACGTCGAGCCAGCGGTCGTGGACGGCGGGGTCGATCGACGCGTTCGGGTCCGACGGCGTCGCCACGAGCCGTCGACGCAGCCGGCGGAAGCGATCGGTTGCCAGACGTCGGGTCGCCACCAGCAGCCACGGCAGGACCGGGCGGTCCCAGTCGACCCGGTGGCGGTTGTCCCAGAGCCGCAGGTACGCCTCCTGGGCGAGGTCCTCCGCGGCGGACCACTCGTTGGTCCACGCGAGCGCGAAACGGAACACGTCGGACCAGTGCCGGTCGTAGGCGCGCTCGTAGGCGACGTCGGTCATGTCGGCGGTGGCCACTCTGGTCGTCACATCCTCAATCACGTCAACCAGTGGCGAAATGCACGGTCGACGGGTGAAGTTTGTGGCGGGAGCCTGAGAACGCGGCTCCGCGGGTTCAGACCCGGGTCTGGTACTCCCCCGTCCGCGTGTCGACACGGATCGTGTCGCCGGACTCAACGAAGATCGGAACGGTCACCACGAGGCCCGTCTCGGTCGTCGCCGGCTTGCGGGCACCGGTCTGGGTATCGCCGGCGAAGCCCGGCTCCGTGTCGGACACCACGAGGTCGACGGTGACCGGAAGCTCGACACCGATCGTCTCGCCCTGGTAGCTCGTCCGGTCGAGCATCATCCCGTCCTTCATGTACTGGGCCGCCTCACCCAGCTGCTCGGACGTCAGGTGGAACTGGTCGTACGTGTCGGTGTCCATGAAGTGGAAGTCGTCGTCGTCGCGGTAGAGGAACTGGACGGGGCGCTTCTCCATCGAAGCGCGCGGCCACTTCGTGCCGGCCTGGAACGACCGCTCGACCGTCTGGCCACGCTTGATGTTCCGGAGCGTGATCCGGACCTGGGCCGAGCCGCGGCCCATCTTGATGTGGTGATAATCGAGGATCTGCCAGAGCTCTCCGTCGAGCTCGATGGCGACGCCCTTCTTGAGGTCACCGGTGCTGATCATGAGCGTGGATTGTACCGATGGCCTCAGCCTGGGAGCGCGAGGAACTCACGGGGAAACTGCGTGAGCCGTTCGACGCGGCCGGCGTCGGCGTCGAGCAGGAGGAGGTCCTCGATCCGGACGCCGGTCTCGCCCTCGAGATAGATCCCCGGCTCGACCGAGAAGACCGTCGGCGTCGGCAGCGACGTGTCCAGGGACGTCGCGCTCAGGGATGGGCGCTCGTGGGTCGCCAAGCCGATCCCGTGTCCGAGCCCGTGGCCGAACGGCGGGAACCGCCCGTCGGCCTCGATCAACCGCCTGGCGATCTCGTGCAGGTCGCGGCCCGAGGGCAGCCCCAGCTCGCCGTCGACGGTCGCCTCGATCTGGGCGATCGCGGCGGCCTGCGCCCTGGCCACGAGCTCATGGATCGCGAGATCGCGCTCCGACGGCTCACCCACGAACAGCGTCCGGGTCATGTCGCTGCGATAGCCGTCGACCTGGGCGCCGAAGTCGAACAGGACGACCGCGCCGGATCGGACCTCAGCCGACGCCGACGGCGATCCGTGCGGGAGGGCCGCGTTAGGACCGACCAGACACGTCGGCTCGAACGAGAGCGCTTCGGCGCCGCTCGTCCGCATCGCCCACTCCAGATCGAGGGCCAGGTCGTGCTCGGTGGCCCCGGGCTTGACCGACGCCAACAGGCCCGCGAGGGCTCGATCGGCGATCGCGCACCCGGCCGCCACTCGTTCCAGCTCCGCCGGCTCCTTGATCGCCCGATCGGCTTCGACCCAGCCCTCGATCGGGACGAGCTCGACGTTCGGTGCCGCCGCCTCGAGGCGGCGCCAGACGGCGTACGGGAGCAGCGCCGCCTCCACCCCAACCCGACGCGCTCCGACGGAGCCGACGAGGTCGGCCCAGCCAGACGCGAGGTCCCGTGGCCCGTCGACGACGCGCGCCTCCGGGGCCTGGGCCGTGGCCTGGATCGTGTAGCGCGAGTCGGCCAGCAGGACGACCTCGGCGCCCGAGATCAGGAAGTGTCCCGACGTGCCGGCGACGTGCTCCTCGCCCTCGCCGAGCACGAAGCCGGTGAGATAGCGGACGTGCTGGCGGCGGAGGCTGAAGTAGGCCTCGATCCCTGCCCGTTCGAACCGGGCCCGGAGTCGCGCGACACGGCCCGAGCGTGCAGCGGCGTCGGCCTCGGCCCAGCGGGCTCGATCGGCGGCCGACGGCGGCGCGGCGAAGTCGGCCGGGGTGGGCAACGCCGGATCGGTCATTGGGCCGCGATCAGGTGTAACCGTACTTGTGGAGATTCGCCTGGTGCTCGGCCAGGGTCTTCGCGAAAGCGTGCGTGTTGGACCCGTCGCGCTTCGCCACGAAGAACAGGAAACCGGCCTTCGTGTCCGGCGCGAGGGCCCCGTCGATCGAGGCCAGCGTCGGCGTGCAGATCGGGCCCGGCGGCAGCCCCGCCTGGGTGTAGGTCTGGTAGCCGGTCAGGTCGTCGGGCAGGACGATCTGACCGAGCGGGTCCTTCGGCAGGTTCCAGAACGAGTACGTCTTCCACTGCGCCTGGTCCATCGCCGCGAGGTTCACGGTGTCGACCCCGTAGATCACGGTCGGGTCCGAGGCGAGGACCGGCGCGATCCCGTGGACCTTGTGGAGCCGGTTCTCGAACACGCCGGCGATCGTCGCTCGCTCCTCGTCAACGATCGCCTCGCGCTCGACCATCGAGGCGAGCGTCAGGATCTCGTAGAAGTCGCGGCCGCGCGTCTCGGGGACGTCGAGCCGGTCGCCGATGGCCTGGTGGAACCCATCGAGCATGTCCCGGATCAGCTCTTCGGCCGTGGTGTCCGGAAGGACGCGATACGTCGCGGGCCAGAGGAACCCTTCCAGCGACGCGCCCGGGGGGAGGACCTTCGCGAGCCACGGATAATCGCCGAGGAGCTCCGGCGTCGGATGCTTCGCGAGCTGGTAGAAGTCGGCCGGGTTCATCTGCAGGCCGTCGATCGTCTCGAGCTTCGCCGTGATCTGCTCGAGTCGGAGGCCGCTCCGCAATGCGATCTGGACGTACTGGATCTGGTCCGGGGCCAGGAGCGCGGTGACCACCTCGTCCGGCGTCATCGAGCGGCGGAGGATGAACGTCCCGCTCTGGAGGTCACTGGTCAGGCCGCGCTGGGTCGCGATGAACACGAACGCCCGGCGATCCGCGAGGAAGCCCCCCTCTTCGAGCTTTGCCGCGATCGTCTGGGCCGTCGCGCCCTGGTCGACCGTGAAGGCGACCTGGGTCGTGTCGGTCGACGCGGGATCGGTCAGCTTCGACCCGAGGTCCTCCCGGACGAGGTCGGCGATGAACGGCATGCCGAGCGCCGCCGGGTTGTCCGTCGCCCAGCCGAGGACCGCGCTGCGGACCAGCGGCCGGAGGACGGTCACAAGGGTCGTCAGCACGAGCGCGCCGAGGACGAGCGCGAAGGCGAGGAACTTGATGATCCCGGGCACGCCCCGGCGGCGCCGTCCGTTGCCGAGGCCGTTCGATCCGTGGCCGCCGGAGCCATTGCCGTTGCCAGCGCCGGGTCCGCCTCCGCTCCGCTCGCCGCGTCCCCCGTGGACCTCCTTGGTGTAACCCGGTTGCCAGCCCTCGTCGTACGTCCCCCGTCCAGCTGGATGCGCCTGCGAACCTCCGCGGGCGCGGCCGCCGGAGCGGATCGTCATGAGCTGGCCTCCGTCTGTCGGTCGGGTGGGGCCTGGGCGGCACGAGCGTCGAGCTCGTCCTGGAGAATGATCGCGGCGGCCTCGCGATCGACGCGGGCTCTCCAGGCGTCGCGTTGGTCGCGGGTCGGTGGCCCCCCTGACCGTCCACGCTTCATCGGGCCGACGCGTGCCTCGGCAAGATGGCTGGACAGACGCTCGTCACGATAGCGGACCGCCGAGACGAGAGCAGGCCGGATCGACTCGACCCAGGCGCGGGTGAGCGTCGCCTGGCTGCCCTCGGCTCCGGACATGTCGAGCGGCAGCCCGACGACGATCTCGTCGACGTCGTGCTTCTGCTCGAGCGCGGCGATCACCGCGGCGTCGCGGGCCGGATCGCCCGTCCGGCGGACGGTCGTCAGGGGCAGCGCCCGGCCGTCCGCGTCGGCGAGGGCGACTCCGATCCGGCGCTCCCCGACGTCGAGCCCGAGGAGGCGACTCACGGTGCCGCCGACCCTGCCCCCGAGCCGCCCGGTGATCGCGTGGACGTGGCACCGGGTGCGGTGGCGCTCCCCGAAGGGTTCGCGTCGTTCCCGGACGTGCTCTCGTCGATCGTGACGGTCAGGCGAGCGTCCATCCCGGTCACGGTCGTCACCCACGACGGCCACAGATCGACCCGGACGTCGCCGTACTGGGCGAGAGCCGCTTCGGCCTGGGCCTTCGTCTTGCCCTTGACGAGCGCTCGGAGCTGGGCGGGGTCGACAATCGCGATCTGGGTGGCGTGAGCGGTGGCCGGGAAGGTGACCTGACCGTCCTCCTCGACGGTCCCCTCCCCAACGTCGATCTGGACCGATCCGTCGACCAGCCGATGTCCGGCTCCGACGCGGCCGGCCAGCTGCGTCTCCGCGATCGTCCGAACGGGTCGGGGGTCGACGGCGATGACGGTGCCGGTCGCGGTCAGCGACAGGTCGAACGACGGGACGGCCTGGCCGACGAGCGTCTTGGGGTCCACGGAGGGCGTCGACTGGCCCAGCGTGGAGGTTCTCGGGAACAAGGTCGTCTCGGGCGGCGCGCCGGCCCCGGACGCGATCGCGTCATTGAAGGCGGTCTGGAGCTGCGTCTGGAGCGCGGCCACCGCCTTGTCGACCTCCGCCTTCGAGACTTCCGGCGTCTCGGTCCGGCTGCCGCCCGAGGTCGGGTCGTTGTTGTTGACCTTGAGGAAGTCGGGGTTCTCGCCCTTCGGGACGACCCGGATCGCGTTGGCCGGGACGTTGCCGTCGGGACCCGGGCGAACGGCCTGGACGGCGACGTTGCGCCGCGACGGGATGACG
>Ga0070699_100001119_pt1 | contig 24966 bp, 16 predicted proteins | sample KBSK1503metaG_FD_65473 | JGI IMG/M metagenome (GOLD analysis project Ga0070699, IMG submission 65473) | Corn, switchgrass and miscanthus rhizosphere microbial communities from Kellogg Biological Station, Michigan, USA - KBS K1-50-3 metaG | ecosystem: Host-associated > Plants > Roots >...
GGAACTCCGGCGCCGCATCCGGCTGAACACGGGCGAACTGCCCGTGCCGTGCGGTCCGACTGCGGGCCAGAAGGGACGGCCGCTCGCCGAGTACGACTGCGACGGCGACGGCATGTTCACGCCCGACGACTACGCCGGCATCGTCGCGCCCAACGAGGGGTCGCACGGGAATCCTGCCAAGCTCGACGGCGAGGACGTCCTCGTGCACTTCTCCGACGGCGTCGACGACGACGGCAACGGCTACGTCGACGACATCGCGGGCTGGGACTTCTTCGACGACGACAATAATCCGTTCGATGCCAGCTCGTACAGCTCGGCCGGGAACCACGGCAGCGGGCGGTCCTCGGACGCGCTCGCCGAGGGAAACAACGGTCTCTCGGGCATCGGCCTCTGTCCGCGGTGCCGCCTGACTCCGATCCGCATCTGGGACACCTTCGTCGCCGACCCCAACAACTTCGCGCTCTGCATGCTCTACGCCGCCGACAACGGCGTCGACGTGATCGAGGCGGCGATCGGCGCCCTCACCACCACCGAGTTCGCGCAGGCCGCCACCCAGTACGCCTACGAGCACGGCGTCGCGCTGATGGAGGTCTCCTCCGACTTGAACACCGCCGACCACAACTCGCCCACCAACTTCAACAACACGATCTACGTGAAGGGGGTGGTCGCCGACGCCGAGGGCGCCAGCATGGACGTCAACCGGCCGCCGTTCCCGCAGGTCGCCCTCACCGCGCCGGTCGGTACCTGGCTCCGCGACTCCAACCTGACGCAGTACGGGGGGCACGCCCACATCGACATGAAGGGGGTGACCGGCTCCGAGTGCACCGGCCAGGCCGCGGGCGCGGCCGGACTCCTCATGTCGTACGCCCGGCAGCGCGGCACGCCGCTCACGTCCAACGAGGTGAAGCAGATCCTCACGCTCACCGCCGACGACGTGCTCCCCGGGGACACGCTCGGCACGGGCACGCCCGATCCGTCGCAGCCGGGCTGGGATCAGCACTACGGCTACGGGCGGGTGAACCTCCGGGCCGCGCTCGAGCGACTGGGCGTGCCCGCGCTCGGCATCACAGCGAAGATCCCGCCCGAGGCGACCATCGAGGGGCCGGCCTGGTTCCAGGTCCTGGACCCGGATCGCGACAACGACGGCGTCAACGAGTCGCTCATGGTGCCGATCGTCGGCACGGCGGCCGCCGACCGCGGCGCGAGCACCTCGCTCACGTGGACGCTCGAGTTCGGGATCGGCATCGAGCCCACGACCTTCACGCCCTTCGCGAGCGGCTCGAGCGCCAGCCATATCGGCTTCGACACGAGCACGACGCCGCCGCGCCGGCCGGGGGCCGTCCTCGGCACCCTCGACCTCGCCGCGGTCATGGCGGCCTTCCCGCCGGCCACGAACTTCTCGGCGCCGCCATCGGGCGTCGTCGTCCAGGGGCAGGCGAACGTGCCGTCGAACCAGTTCGCGTTCACAGTCCGCCTGCGCGTGACGGACGGCGACGACCCGAGCAACGTCGGCGAGGACCGGAAGGTCCTCTTCGTGCACCACGACCCGACCAAGCACCGTGGCTGGCCGATCGCGATCGACGCCAACGGCGACGGCCGCATCGACGGTGGCGGCGAACCGCCGCCGCAGATGGCCGACCTCGACGGCGACAACCGGATGGAGATCGTGTTCGCGACCGCGGCCGGCCGCCTCTACGCCTACCACGAGGACGGCAGCCTCGTCGCCGGCTTCCCGGTCGCGACCAACATGGCACGCAACGTCGCCGCTCACCTCGGCGCGTCGGTGTTCGCCGGCGGTGCCATCGCGCCCCCGTCCCCGACCACGACGTCCCGCCCGGCGATCGCCGACCTCGACCACGATGGCTACCCCGAGATCGTCTACGCGAACATCGAGGGCGACGTGTACGTCTTCCGCCACGACGGCACGCCGTTCCCGGGCTTCCCCGTCCGCATCGACCCGACGCTCTCGGCACCGGCGGTGCGCACCAACGCCAACCATTTGAAGACCGGCATCTTCGGCTCGCCCGTGCTGGCCGACGTCGACGGCGACGGCTTCCTCGACATCGTGGCGGCGGCGATGGACCAGCGCCTCTACGCCTGGAGCCGGAACGGCGTGCTGCTGCCGGGCTTTCCCGTGCTGCTCCGGGACTCGAATCCCGGTCAGGGCCAGACGCCCGCCGGTGCCGAGAGCATCAACACGCCCGTGGTGGCCGACCTCGACGGCGACGGCCATCCCGAGATCGTCATCTCGACCAACGAGGTCTACAAGGCGAGCGGCAACGCGAGCCAGTTCTTCCCGAACGAGCAGGCGAACCCCACCTCGGTGCCCGGCGTGAGCACCGGCACCGTGCTCGCGGCGGCCTTCGCGGCGGCGGGCGGCTCCGGGCGGATCTACGCCGTGCACCACGACGGGATGCTGCACGCGGGCGGACCGTTCGTCGCCGGCTGGCCGGTCAGCCTCGACGGGCTCTCGATCAACATCCTTCCGCTCATCGGTCCCGGCCACAATGTCGCGGTCGGCGATCTCGACCCGTCACCCGGCCTCGAGGTGGCGGCCAGCCTCACCACGTCGAACCTCGCCGTCTTCCGCCCCGACGGCACGCGCATCCGCGACATGGACCCGAGCACGCGCGGCGCGTCGTCCGACGCGCACCAGGACGGCGGCAGCGTCCTGAACCTGTTCGAGTATCCAGCGGTCGGCGACGTCGACCGCGACGGCAAGCTCGACCTCGCCAAGGTGGGCGTGACGCTGAACGGCATCGTGGACCTCGTCCTGGTCGGCCAGAACATGCCCTTCAACCACGTCCTCCAGGCCTGGACCGGTGCGACCGGCCAGCCGCTCCCCGGCTTCCCCAAGGTGATCGACGACTTCGGGCTCACCAGCGTGCCGCTCATCGCCAACGTGGGCGCGACCTCGGACGTCGGCGACACGCTGAACCTCCCGGAGCTGGTGTCCGGCAACGGGCTCTACCTGGTGCACGCCTTCGACGCGACCGGGCAGGAGCCGTCGGGCTGGCCGAAGCTCACGGGGGGATGGGTGACGGGGCAGCCGGCGGCGGGCGACATCGACGACGACGGCCTCATGGAGATCGCCTGGGCGACCCGCGAGGGCAACTTCTTCGTGTGGGACACGCCGGCCCCGATCTGCAACACCGCCACCACGGCCAACCTCGACGGGCGCGATGGCGCGTACAACCCGCTGGTGGATCCCCGCAACAACAACGTCTACGGCGCGAACACCGTGCCGCCCGCGCGCTTCACCGCGGGGGACATCGTCGGCACGAGCCACGATCGCACGGCCAACACGGTCACGCTCACCGTCGCCCGCATCCCCGGCGACGACGTCTACTGCGGCCGCGCGGCGCGCTTCGACTTCCGCTTCTCCACGAGCGGGCCGATCACGACGCAGGCGGCCTTCGACGCGGCATCCGCGGTCGCTTCGGTGCCGTCGCCGCCGCCGGGGAATCACAACGCCGGCGGGACGCTCACCGTCGGCGACCCGCGCTTCGCGGGCCAGGTCGTCTTCCTGGCGGTCCAGGTGGTGGACGGCGCCGGCAACGTCTCCCCGCTGACGGCGATCGGCAGCTTCGACTTCGTGCCCACGTTCACGCTCAGGCGCGAGGTCCTCTACTTCCGCCTCGCGCCGGGGGGCGGCGACGACCGTCTGACGATGACGGCGACGATCCCGACGTCGCTCACGGCCTTCGCCCCGTCGCTGGACCCGTTCACGTTGACGCTCGCCGACACCGACGGGACGATCTACACGGCCACCATCCCGCCTGGCTCCTTCGTGGCCAACCGGAGCGGCTCGCGGCTCACCTTCCGCGACCTCACGGGCACGATCGCCGCCGGCCTGAGGCGGGTGACGTTGACCCGCAGCCGGACCGGAGTGCGCCTGGTCGCACGCGGCCGCAACCTGGACCTCTCCGGCGCCAACCAGACCACGATCACGACGACCGTCCAGCTGGGCGCCCAGCCCTTCCGGTCGACGAACCCGTTCCGAAGAATGCGAACCCGCCTGCAGTTTCCCTAGAAGGCGGGGCCAATTTACCACGGGGCGCCACGTTGTGCCGCGCCGGCTTCGCCGGCCGCGGCATGACGCTCGCGTCATCCACGCAGCGCCGCACGCTCGCTTCCCATCCCGACCCGAGACGCAGTCTCGGGTCGGCTAGCAGAGGATCTCGAGATCGCCGCGCCCGAAGCGCGCGCGGAGCGCCTTCTTGTCGAACTTGCCGACGCTGGTTTTCGGGACCTCCGAAATGACGCTCCAGCGCTCCGGCACCCACCAGCGGGCGACTCGGCTCGCGAGGAACGCCTTCAGCTCCTCGACGGTCACCGACGCGCCGGGCTTCGGCACGACGCAGGCGAGCGGGCGCTCATCCCAGCGCGGATCGGGCACGCCGATGACCGCCGCCTCGACCAGGTCGGGATGCGCCATGAGCGCGTTCTCGAGCTCGACGGAGGAGATCCACTCGCCGCCCGACTTGATGACGTCCTTGGCCCGGTCGGTGATCTGGATGAAACCCTTCGCGTCGACCGTGCCGACGTCGCCGGTGCGGAGCCAGCCGTCGTGGAACTTGTCGTCGGCCGATTCGCGGTGATACGCGCCCGTGACCCAGGGGCCGCGCACCTCGATCTCGCCGGCGGACTTGCCATCCCAGGGCAGCACCTTACCCGCGTCGTCCACGATGCGAAGCTCCACGCCGGCCACCACCCGGCCCGTCTTGGCCCGCCAGTCGAGCTCCTCCTCGGGGCAGCAGCCCTTCGGCGGGAGTGCGACGGCGGCGAGCGGGCTCGTCTCGGTCATGCCCCACGCCTGCACGATGCGCACCCGGTGGCGCTCCTCGAAGCGCTCCATCAGGCTGCGCGGGACCGCCGAGCCGCCGCAGACGATCAGCCGGAGCGAGGAGAGGTCGATCGGGTTGGTCTCCGCCCAGCGCCCGACGTCGTTCCAGATGGTGGGCACGGCGCCGGCCACCGTCGGGCGTTCCTCGGCGATCAGCCGGCAGAGCGGCTCGGCCTGGAGGAATCGCGCCGGCATCAGGAGATCGGCGCCCGTGAGCCACCCGGCGTAGGGCAGCCCCCAGGCGTTGGCGTGGAACATCGGCACGATGAGGAGGATGCGATCGTGCTGGGTGAGACCGAAGACCGAGCCCGTGCAGGCCGCGAGCGAGTGGAGGAACGTCGAGCGGTGGCTGTAGACGACCCCCTTTGGGTTCCCGGTCGTGCCGCTCGTGTAGCACATCGCCGCCGCATCCCGTTCGTCGAGCGCGGGCCAGTCGTAGTGCGGCGGCTCGGCGGCGAGCAGATCCGCGTGGCGGAGCACCTTCGGTCCGAGCGCGGAAGCGTCGCCGTCGCCGATGACGACGAAGTGCTCGACCGTCCGGAGCTCGCGCGCGACCGGCGCCAGCAGCGGGACGCAGGACGCGTCGACCAGCACCAGGCGGTCCTCGGCGTGATTGGCGACATAGGTGAGCTGCTCGGGGAAGAGGCGGATGTTCAGCGTGTGCAGGACGGCTCCCATGGAGGGCACCGCGAGATAGGCCTCCAGGTGCTCCTGGGTGTTCCAGCCGAAGGTGGCGACCCGGTCTCCGGGCCGCATCCCGAGGCGCCGGAGCGCGCCGGCGAGCCGCGCCGCCCGCTCGGCCACCTCGGCAAACCGGGCGCGCCGCACGCCTCGCTCGTGCGCGGTCACCACCTCGGCCTCGCCGTGGACGCGCGCTCCGTGCTCGAAGAGCGCGCCGATCGTGAGCGGGCGGTCCTGCATCGTGCTCTGCATGGCGCGCCTTATATACCCGACGGCGGGCACCGCGCACCGCTTGCCCCGGCGCCGGAGGGGGCGGTAGAGACGCGCGGAACCGGAAAGGGGGCACGCACATGCGGCTCGAAGACAAGGTGGCGATCATCACCGGGGCAGGGCAGGGCATCGGCGAGGCCTACGCCCGGCGCTTCGCGCGCGAGGGGGCCAGGGTCGTGGTCGCGGACGTCAACCCCGAGAAGGGTGCAGCGGTGGCCCGCACGATCGGCGGCGACGCGGTCTTCGAACGCGTCGACGTGGCGAGCGAGGAGGACACGCGCCGGGTCGCGCGCGCCGTCGCCGACCGCTTCGGGCGGATCGACGTCCTCCTGAACAACGCCGCCATCTTCTACGGCATCGAGAACCAGAACTTCTCCTACGACTATCTCCGGAAGATCTTCGACGTGAACTACTTCGGCGCCTGGCTCATGTGCCGGGCGGTCTTCCCCTACATGAAGCAGCGGGGCGGCGGCGCGGTCATCAACCAGTCGTCGGCCGCCGCGTGGATGCACCCCGACATCCCCTTCGAGGGCGACGACCTGCCCTCGTTCCACTACAGCGTGACCAAGGCGGCGATCAACGCGATGACGCACTACATGGCGGGCTGCGTCGGCAAGTTCGGCATCCGCGTGAACGCGATCGCACCCGGACCGACCATGACCGAGGCGACCAAGCAGCTGGTGCCCGAGGGCATCCTCGACCTGATCGTCAACATGATGATGGCGATCCACCGCCCGCTCGAGCCGGACGATCTGACCGGCACCGCCGTGTGGCTCGCGTCGGACGACGCCAAGATGGTGACCGGGCAGTGCATCCTGGTCGACGGCGGCATGATCATGCTCGGCTGACGACGCGCTTGACATGGGGAGCTTCCCGTCTCGCGCGTGCAGCGACCGCTTCAGGATTTTGGCTGCCGCGCGCTCCGCTGCAATTCCCGGCGTACGACTTCCAGCAGTGCCTTCGCCCGCTCTCGCGGCTCGATGCGGGTGAAGACCGCCTCGCCCGTACCCGCACCGCCGAGCGACAGCCTGCCGGGGCCCAGCCCGAGCCAGCCGTCGCGCCAGTCCAGCTTCGTGATCTTGTCGTAGGGCCACCAGACTGTGCGTCGTTCGTTCGGACGGCCTCGCGCCACGTGCAGGACCCGGCGATTCCCGGCCGCCAACAGCCCCTCCTGCGCTTCGAACGTCGCGCGTGCCAAGACCGAGATCCGTTCCTCCGGCTCCAGCAGGGCGGATAGCTCCAGCAACTCGCGCCAAGAGGCGGCGCGTGTTCCCGGCTGCTGATCGCAGGTAGCCCAGAGCGCCAGCCAGCTGTCGGGATCCTCGTCGGTGCGGACGAACAGTTTCGCAGGCAGGTGAGCATGCAGGGCGTCGATCAGCGCCTTGCCGTTCACGTACTTCCAAGGCGACACTCGGATCCACCACCCCGTCTCGTCGAACATCTCATGCACGCCCCCGCGGTTCACGAAAACGCCCACGCATCGGTCCCAGCAGACGGTGACGACGTTCGTGCCCGTGGTGTGGGAAATGCCGTGGTCGCCCAAGATCGTGTGGTCGGTCCTCTCGAGCGAATACAGCTCGAACTCATGACCGGCGACTGTGGTGAATACCGGCGCCGGCATGCGGGACGCGAAGCGGCCATCGGGGGGCCTGGTCCCTTCCGGGATCGCGAGGAGGGCGGTGGCGGCGGCTTCTCCGAGGGCGACCCGCGCGCCGTCCCGTGCGACTGAGGTCATCTCCGCGCGCAGATCCTCGGTCGTCTGGTGCGGCGCGCCGAGCAATTCCTCGGCGGCGGCGCGCTTGGCCCACATCGGTGCGGCCAGCGGCTCGTCCAGGTTCCGGAGCTGAAGCTGGCGCAGCTCTGCCAGCTCGTCTTCGGAGGGTCCTCCGCGGAGAAGCTCGTCGAATGTCGTCGCGAGTGCCGCGGCGATCTCGGTGCCGTGATCCTTCGCGCCATCGGCGGAGAGGAGGAGGTACGCGCAGTCGGCCGTGAGGGGGATGTATTCGTTCGTGACCATGTAGCTGGCGCCCATCTCGCGCCGCAGGCGGGCGACGGCCCGCCGTCCGAGGACCGCCGCGCTCAGGTACGCTTCGGAGCTGCGCCCACTCAACATCGTGGTGGCCACGAGCGACGTGCCCTGCACGTAGTACGCGGGTGTCTCCGTACGACCGCGCGGCGCCAGAGGCGCGAATCGCTTGCCCTCGGGGAGCGCCAGCTTGAGCCCGGGGGGGATCGGCCCGCTCGCGCAGAGGACGGCATTTCCGCGCGTGAACCGCTCGGCAGCCCAGGCCGTGACGTCGGCCGCCTCCAGCCAGGTCAGCCCGCATTGTGGATGGTCGAGGAGCCCGTACGTGGTCGCGCCGAAACGGCGCATCCACACGCCGGAATGCGTGCTCGCCGGTCTTCCGCCGGCCTCGGTACGTAGCACGCGGCGTTCGATCTCGAGGCGGTCGGTCGGAACGGACGCGAGGCTACGGCACACGATCGCCAGGAAGTCCGTGACGTCGTCGGGCGTACGGCCAGTGGCCCAGAAAACGGTGCGATTGTGGTTCACATAGCCGTTGTACCGGTACGGCCGCTGCCCGATGGCGGACAGAGCCAGGTGCTCGACGAAGTGCGTGAGGCCTCCCGTCGTGAGCGTTTCGTCGGCGCGCCCCACGCGAAACATCAGCATCGCGGTGAACGGGACGGGGGCATCCACCCACCACGTGGGGACGCCGTCCACCTCGGTGCGTTGCGGTCGCGTCACGGCCACGGGATCCTGGCCACCTCGCGCTGGCGGAAGCAGCCGACGACGTGGTCGTTGACCATCCCGACCGCCTGCATGTGGGCGTAGACGATGGTCGAGCCCACGAACCCGAAGCCACGACGCTTCAGGTCCTTGCTGAGGGCGTCGGACTCGTCCGTCCGCGCCGGGATGTTCTTCAGCGCGCGGGGGCGATTCTGTCGCGGCCGCCCGTCGACGAACCGCCATTGATAGGCGGCAAAGCTTCCGAATTCCTCCTGCACACGCAAGAAGGCCCGGGCGTTCTTGACCGCCGATTCGACCTTCAGCCGATTGCGCACGATGCCCTGGTTGCGAAGGAGCTGATCCACCTTGCGGGCGTTGAAGCGCGCCACGCGCTCGGCGTCGAAGCCGGCAAACGCCTCGCGATAGGCTTCCCGCTTCCGCAGGATGGTGATCCAGCTGAGCCCCGCCTGGGCACCTTCGAGGATCAAGAACTCGAACAGCCTCTGGTCGTCGTGCACCGGAACTCCCCACTCCTCGTCGTGGTATCCGACGTAGAGCGGGTCCGTCCCGCACCATCCGCAGCGAGTCACGCGCGCCCCCTAGATGACCTCCGCCTCGCGCAGGCGGCCGATCTCCTCCCACGTGTAGCCGAGGAGCTCGACCAGGATCTCCTCCGTGTGCTGCCCGAGCTCGGGGGCCGGCAGCCGGATCGCCCCCGGGGTCGCGCTCATGCGCACCGGGATGCCCATCATGGGCGTGGGGCCGAAGGTCGGGTGGTCGAAGGAGGTGACGTAGTGGTTCGCCCGCATCTGGGGGTCATCCGGGAGATCGTCGACCGAATTGATGATCGAGAAGATGAAGTCACCCCCCTCGGCCAGACGCCGGATCCACTCCGCGCGCGGCCGGCGGGCGAAGACCTCGTCGAGGAGCGCGATGCAGTCGGTGCAGTTCATCATCCGGTCGAGCATCGTCCGGAAGCGTGGATCGGTCGCGGCCTCGGGGATCTCGAGCACGGCACAGAACTGCGCCCAGTAGCGGTCCGGCTGCAGCATGCTGAGGGCGATCCATTTGTCGTCTCCGCAGCGGTAGTGGTTCCAGAGCGGGTTCACCGTGGACTTCCTGGACTGGCGGGGCAGGGCACGCCCCAGCATCAGCCGGGCGGAGAGCCCGAGCCCCTGGAGCCACGCCATGGAGCCGAGGTGGGACGCGTCCACCTCCTGCCCGGCGCCCGTCCGCTCGCGGGCGAAGAGCGCAACCATGACCGCGTAAGCGAGCATGACGGCGCCCATCTGGTCGGCGATGCCCCCGGCGATCGCGAGCGGCGGGTCGTCGGGCTCGCCGCAGGCGTACATGATGCCGGAGCGGGCGAGACCGAGGTAGTCGAACGACGGCGCGCCGCTCTCCTCGCCCTCGGGCCCATAGCCAGAGGCGCTGGCGTAGACGAGGCGCGGGTTGCGCGCGCGGAGCGTCGGCCCGTCGAGACCGAGGCGGGCCGCCACGCCCTTGCGGAAGTTCTGCACGAAGACGTCGGCACGGTCGGTGAGGCGCCGGACGATCTCGAGGCCCTCGGGCTTCTTGAGGTCGACCGCCACGCTCTTCTTGTTCCGGTTGTTGGCCTCGAAGTAGAAGTTCGGACGACCGGAGAGATCGAGGCCCTGCGCGCGCAGGATGCCGCGCCCGGGATCACCCTCACGCGCCTCGATCTTGATCACCTCGGCGCCGAGGTCGCCGAGCATCACCGCGGCGACGGGTCCCTGCTGCCAGATCGTCCAGTCGACCACGCGGATGCCGTCGAGCGGGAGCGCCATGCGCGGCCTATCCCACAGCCGCGCACCGGCCGGCAAGGGAGCGCCGTCAGACCCGGCCGAGCGTGCGGCGGCGGAAGAGCACGAGCCCGAGCAGGAGATAGGCCGCGCCGTGGGCGACGAGCATGGCGGTCGGCTCGAGAGCCGCCGCGAGATGCTCGCGGCGGATCATCAGGTCGTTGTAGGCGCGCATCGCCCAGGTGGTCGGGAGCGCGAGCGCCGCCTGGCGCATCCAGCCGGGCTCGAGCTCGATGGGCCACCAGCATCCTCCGACAGCAGCCATGGTGACGATGACGATCGAGCCGACGGGCAGGACGGCGTCGCGGCTTCGCGCCGTCCCGGCGACCACGAGCCCGAACGCGGTGGCGGCGAAGACGATGCCCGCCGTCGGGAGGAGGAGCGCCCAGGGCTCCGGGCCGAGGGAGACGCCGAAGACCACGCGACCGATGGCGAAGAGGCCGATCATCTGCGCGAGACCCACGACGAAGCGGGCGACGAGCTTCGCGACGAGCGTCGCGGCGAACGGCGCCGGCATCGCGCGCAGCCGCTCGAGCGTTCCCCAGTCGCGCTCGTCGAGGAGGCCGAGCGACACGCCGAGCAGCATGCCGAGGAGGAGGAAGGTCACGCTGAAGCCCGGCACGTTCTGGTCGAAGGCGTTGAGGCGCGATGGCGCGCCGGTGACGCTCACCTGCTCGAGGTGGAGCGAGCCGGGGAGGCGCGCCGGCGGCGCTTCGGGGAAGGCCGGGAGGTCGAGCGCGGGAAGCGACGGCGGAGGCGCCAGCTCGAGGCGTGGGAGCCTGACGTCGAGCGACGTGTCGCCGGGTGGCAGCAAGCGCTCGGCGAGCGCGTTCGGGTCGAGCGTCAGGATCCCCGACGGAAGGGCCGGCGGCTCCGGCGGCGGCGGCAGGCGGTCGGCGAACCGCCCGGCGCGCGCCTTCACGTCGGTCAGCCAGGCCGCGAACGCCCGCTGCCGCTCTGCGAGCTGGGCGAGGAACTGGTGCAGCGGAGCGAGCTCCGCCGCGAGCCGGACACGCAGCGCGCCAGCCTGGCGGGCGGCCGCCGCGCGGACCGTCGCCTCGGTCTCGGCGTGCGCCGCCGCGAGCTGACGCGCCCCCTCGCTCCGCGCCGCCGCGAGCTCGGCGCCGAGCCTGTCCAGCTCGCGCCGCAGGATGCGAGAGGAGCGCGCAAAGCGCAGGCGCGCCGCGCGCGCCTGGTGCCGCGTCACGGCGAGGCGATGACCGGCGCGCGCGCGTGCCGCCTCCTCGAGGCGGTGCCGCGCCTCCTGCACGAGCGCGCCGACGTTGGCCACCTCGAGGTACTTGACGGGATCGGTGTAGAGGAGGAGCGACGTCGGCCGGCCCGCCCAAAGAGCCGCCGACGCCCCCGGCGGGATGACCAGCGCCGCGCCCGCGGTCCCGTCGCGGACGAGCGCACGCGCCGCCTCGCTGCCCGCCACGGGACGTATCTCGATCGCCTGCTCCCCGGCGAGCCCTTCCCGGAGCGCGCGGCCCAGGCGACCGCCGTCCTCGTCGGCGACGGGAAGGACGTACGCCCGCGCGCCACCCGGCGGCGCGCCGAAGAGGCCGGCGAGCGAGAAGCCCGCCACCGTGATGACGACCACTGGAGCCAGCGCCAGGAAAACGAGGCTGGCCCGGTCGCGGGCGAGGAGGCGCAGGTCCTTGGCGATCGCCGCGCCGAGGGCGGCGAGCATCAGCCGGCCGCGGCGGCCGGGCTCTCGTCGTCGCGGAGGGCGTGGCCGGTGAGAGTGAAGAAGACGTCGGCGAGACTCGGCCGGTGGAGGGCGAGCTCGCGCACGTCACCCCCCGCATCTGCCGCGGCACGCAGTACGGCCGGGACGACCGCCGTGTCGGCGACCTCGACCACCGCCTCGGTCCCCGTACCGCCGAGCGCCCGCACACCGTCCACGTTGGCGAGCCAGTGCTCGGGGAGCACACGGGCGGTCCGGAGGCGCAGGCGTGGCGTGAGGCGCGCGGCGGCGACGAGCTCGGCCGCGGTGCCCGCCGCGGCGACTTGCCCGCGGTCGAGGAGGACGATCCGGCGCGCGAGGCGTTCCGCTTCCTCCATGTCGTGGGTGCTGTAGAGGATCGCGGCCCCGGCACGCGCCAGCTCGTCGACCGCCGCGAAGATCCGCTCGCGCGACTGCGGGTCGACACCGACCGTGGGCTCGTCGAGCAGGAGGACGCGTGGCTCGTGCAGGATGCCGCAGGCGAGGTTCAGGCGCCGGCGCATGCCGCCCGAGAAGCGCCACACCGGCTCGTCGGCGCGGCCCTCGAGGCCGATGAGGGCGAGGGCACGCTGCACCGCTGCCGTGGCCGCCGCTCCGCCGAGACCCTGCATGCGCGCAAAGAAGCGGAGGTTCTCGGCGGCGGTGAGCGTCGGGTACACCGCCGTCTGCTGTGGGACGAGGCCGACGGCGCGGCGGACGGCGCGCGCCGCGTCGGGAAGCCGGTGGCCGGCGACGGTGGCCGTGCCGGCGTCGGCCACGAGCAGCGTGGCGAGGATCGAAAGCATCGTCGACTTCCCGGCGCCGTTCGGCCCGAGGAGTCCGACGATCTCGCCCGAGCCGACGTCGAACGTGACGCCTCCGAGCGCGACCCGCCCGGCATAGCGCTTGACGAGTCCCTCGACCACGATCGCTGCCTGCACGGCGGACAGTATTGACGCCACGACACGGCGCGTCCATAGCACGGCGCATGCGGATCCTGCTCCTGGCGATGCCCGACACGGCCTCCTCGCTCGACCGCGTGATGAAGTTCCCGAACCTCGGACTCTGCTCGATCGCGGCGCAGGTCCCGGCACACGAGGTGCGCATCCTCGACCTCGTCATGCGCCCGAAGGGACTGCGCCGCCGCGTCCTCGACGAGGTCGCCGCCTTCGCGCCCGACCTGATCGGCTACTCGGCGATGTCCTTCCAGTACGATACAGCCCGTGCACTCGCGGAAGCCGTCCGCCGCGTCGCGCCCGGAGTGCTCCACCTGCTCGGGGGCTACCATGCCACCGTCCTCGCCGACGAGGTGGGCGCCCGCGACGGGCATCTCTTCGACTTCATCGTGCGCGGCGAGGGAGAGCTCGCCTTCCGGCAGCTAGTCGAAGGGCTGGCCGGACAGACGCTCGACCTCGCGGCGATTCCCGGCCTGTCGTGGCGCAAGGGGTCGGTCTACCACCACAACGCAGACGCCGACCTGCTCGAGCTCGACTCGGTGCCGCTGCCGCGGCGCGAGGCCCGGGCATGGGACGGCGCCTTCTACTTCGACCGCTCCTTCGACGTCGCCGAGACGACCCGCGGCTGCCCGCTGCCCTGCACCTTCTGCTCGATCCGGCGGATGTACGGGCGGACGTTCCGTCGCTTCCCGATCCGGCGCGTGATCGAGGACCTGCGCGCGCTCGACCGGCGCGGCGTGGGCGGCGTCTTCTTCGTCGACGACAACATCACGATCGACGTGCCGCGCTTCAAGGAGCTGTGCGAGGAGATCCACGGGGCCGGGCTCTCGCACCTGCGTTACATCGTGCAGGCCTCGGTGCACGGCATCGCCAAGGATGCAACCCTCGCCCCCGCGATGGCGCGCGCGGGATTCGACACCGTGTTCATGGGCATCGAGAATGCCGAGGCGGCCAACGTCGCGAGGCTCGACATCGCGGCCAAGCGCGGGCGGACGGAGGACGAGACGCCACGCGCCGTGCGCCTGCTCCAGGAGCACGGCATCAAGGCCGTCGGCGGCTTCATCGTCGGCAACCCCGACGATGACCGGGCCGCGATCGCCCGCACCTTCGACTACGCGCGGCGCCTCGGGCTCGACTTCCCGATCGTCCAGTGCCTGACGCCGTATCCGCGGACGGAGATGCGGAACGAGCTTCTGGCCGAGGGGCTGGTCACGAACCCCGACGACCTCTCCCGTTACAACGGCTACATGGCGAACGTCCGCACCCGATACCTCTCGAGCGAGGCGATCGCGCGCGCCATGCTGTGGGAGGGCGTCAAGCTCTATTTCGACCCGCGGTCGGCGTGGCGCAGCCGCTTCTTTCACGACTTCCCGCGCTTCCGGGGGGCGATGCTCCGGAACAACCTCGTCCTCTTCACCGCGGCGCGTAACCGGATGTTCCACTCGACGCACACGCTCTGACCCCGTTTTTCTTTGAGAGTGACGCGCGGCCGTGATAGAGCGGCCGCCGTGTCCGAGTGGGTGGCGGAGGTGGCGGCGTTCCGGCGACGGATCCGTCCCCGGGCCGTCTCGCCGGTCGAGCGTCTCCTGCTGCGCGCGGGCGCCCGGTTCGACCGGCTCATGCTGCGCGTCTGGATGCGCGGCGACGCCGCCTCACCCGACGTCGACCACGCGCTTCGCGACGAGATGCTGCGGGCCCACGCCTTCTACCGCGACCCCGGCTTCCTGACCGACCCGGCCTCGTTCTTCCGCGAGCCGCCGGCGCCCGAGAGCGTCGCGGAGCGGACCCTCACCCGGCTGTCCGACGGCGGACGATGCCTCGACCTCGCCTTCGCGAGCGACTTCACGCCCGTCTACCCGGAGGCCCGCGCCGACTCGACCCCCTTCGGGGAGAACCGGATGGCACACGCCCGGTGGTGGCACCATGCCCGCTGCGGGACGCCGGCGGTCGTCTGCCTGCACGGCTATGCGAGCGGCGACCCTCGCATCGACCGGCTGGCCTTCGGCGTGCGCGCGCTCTACGAGTCCGGCCTCGACGTCCTGCTGTTCACGCTGCCCTTCCACGGCAGGCGGAAACCCCGGGGCGTGCAGAAATCGGGCGAGGGGTTCTTCGCGCGCAACCTGGCACGCACGAACGAGGTCTTCGCCCAGACGGTGTTCGAGGTGCGCGCGCTCATGCGGTACCTGGCGCAGATCGGCGGTGGGCCGATCGGCGCCTTCGGCATGAGCCTCGGTGCGTACGTGGCGGCGCTGCTCGCCGCCGTCGACCCGCAGCTGGCCTTCGCGATCGCGATGATCCCCGTCACCTCGCTCACCGACCTGATCTGGGGAGAGCCGATCCATCGGTTCCGGCGACAGGAAGTCGAGGCGCACGGCATCTCGCTCGGGTTCCTCCGCGAGCTCTGGCAGGTGCACGCGCCGCTGCTCCGCCCGCCCCTCGTACCGCGCGAGCGACGCTTCGTGGTCGGGGCGCTCGGCGACCGCATCTGCCCGCCCGCACACGCCCACGCCCTCTGGCACCACTGGGAGCGGCCGGAGATCCACTGGTACCCGGGCGGCCACCTGGCCCAGTTCCGCCGCGGCCAAGCGCTTCGTGAAGTCCGGAACTTTCTCAAAGCCCTCGGCTTCACCCACTGACCAGCAGAACAAGCGATCGTGGGATTGATCCCGGACCACGGAGGCGGGAAGGGGCGCCGCCGCGGCGACCTCCACAGCTCCCGCGCGCGCGTGCAGCTGCGGGGGGACGCTTCACGTCCGAGGCGCGCGTGGAGCGAGGACCGGGAGCCGCGGCGGCACCCCTTCCCGCCACCCGACGCCGATCGCCCGCGATCGCTTGACCTGCCCCCCTCGATCGGCAAGAAAGCTCCAATGACGCCGGGCGTTACGCTCAGCGTCGTCGTGCCTGCGCACGACGAGGCGGCGAACCTCGCCCGCTTGGTGGACGAGGTGCGCGCCGCGCTCCAGCCGAGCGGAGTCGACTGGGAGCTCGTCGTCGTCGACGACGGGTCGAGCGACGACACCCCCGCGATCCTCGCGCGCCTGGCCGCCGCCGAGCCGCGGCTCCGCCCGCTCCGGCTCGCGCGACGGAGCGGGCAGACGGCGGCGCTGCGCGCCGGGTTCGAAGCCGCGCGCGGTGCGCTCGTCGCCACGCTCGATGCCGATCTGCAGTGTGCGCCCGCCGACCTGCCGGCACTTCTCGTGGCGCTCGACGGCGCAGCGCTCGCCTGCGGCGTGCGCGCGGCACGCTGCGACCCACCGAGCCGCAGGCTCGCGTCGGCCCTCGCCAACGGCGCGCGCCGGCTCTTCCTCGCGCCGAGGCTTCACGACCTCGCCTGCCCGCTCCGCGTCTTCCGCGCCGACGCGTTCCGCCGCGTGGAGGCTCGCGGGCTCCTCTTCGACGGTGCACACCGCTGGCTCCCCGCGCTCTTCCATCTGGCGGGCGAGCGGGTGGTGCAGCGCCCGGTCAGCCACCGGCCGCGCACCGCCGGGGTCTCGAAGTACACGACGCGCGGGCGGCTCGTGCCGATCGCCGGCGAGCTCGCACGAGTTCTCGCCCGCACCCGGCGCGGCCGGGTAGTCGCCGCCTCGGCCGTCGCGCTGGCCCTGGCGCTGCCGTTCGTCTGGGGGCTCGGCCGCTGGCCGCTCCTCGAACCCGACGAGGGGCGCAACGCGGAGGTGGCCAGAGAGATGCTCGCGCTCGGACGCTGGAGCGTGCCGCACTTCAACGGCCTCCCGTACCTCGACAAGCCCGTGCTGTTCTTCTGGCTGATGGCGACGGGCTTCCGGCTGCTCGGCACGGTGGAGCTCGCGGCCCGTTTGCCCGCTGCACTCGGGGCGCTCGCCACCGTCGGGCTCACCTTCGGCATCGGGCGTCTGCTCTTCCCGGACCGCAGGCGTGCGCTGCTCGCCGCGTTGATCGTCGCGTCCACCCCGCTCGCGATTGCGTTCGGGCGGCTCGCGATCTTCGACATGCCGTTCACGGCGCTCGTGACCGCGGCGCTCTTCTGCCTGCTGCGGGCGAGGCTGGGTGGAGAGCCGCGGGTCTGGCTTCCGCTCGCCGGCCTGGCCATGGGTCTCGCGACGCTCACCAAGGGGCCGGTGGGGGTCGCGGTGCCGCTGGTCGCCTGGTGGGCGGGGCGGGGCGCGCTCGGCGCGCCGGCGGGACGGACCGCTGCAGGCCCCCGGCTGGCGGCCGTCGGCGCCGCGGCGCTGGTCATCGCACCCTGGCTCGTCAGCATCGCGCGCGACGAGCCGGGCTTCCTGCGCTACGCGCTCGTCGACGAGACGCTCCTTCGCTTCGCGTCCGTCGCTCGCTTCCACCGGGGCGGGCCGTTCTACTACTATGCCGGCGTCCTCGCCTGGGGTCTCGGCGCCTGGGCGGTGGTATTGGCGGCTGCGCTGCCCGGACTGGCAAGGCGATGGCGTGCGGGAACGCCGCCGGAGCCGGCGATCGCCTTCCTGGCGCGCAGCAGCGCCGGGATTCTGCTCTTTTTCACGCTCTGCGCCTCCAAGCGGCCCGGGTACGTGCTGCCCGCGGTGGTGCCGCTCGCGCTCCTCACGGCCAACGGCGTCGTCACCGAGCGGGCGCGCGTCGCGGCGGCGGTCCGTCTCTTTGCCGCCCTTGCGGCGCTCGTCGGCGCCGCGGCGATCGCAGCTGCCCTCGCTCGGTTGCTGCCCGAGAGCCGGGCGCTCGCCGCGCTCACGCCCGGTGTGCTCGGGCGCGCGGGGATGCTGCTCTTCGCGTGGGGAACGCTGACCCTCGTCGTCGGGGGCCGGCGGCCGGCGCTGGCCGTCGCGGCCTGCACGGTCCTGGCCCCCGCGCTCGGCCTCGTGCTCCTCGGCCCGCTCGGCTCGTATGCCGAGGCCCGCTCGTCGCGGGCGCTCGCGTCGCGCATCGAGCCCGGCGCCCGGGTCATGTGCTTCGGCACCTTCCGGACGGGATTGCCCTTCTATCTCGGCCGGCCCGTCGTCCTCGCGAGTAAGCGGGGGAGCGAGATGACCAGCAACTACGTCGTGACGCGCCGCAAGCGGCGGGGGAGACTGATCGTGTCGGAAAGCGCGGCGGTCGCCGCGCTCGACCGCGGCGGGTCGCCGCTCTACACGGTGGCGTCGGCCGGAAGTCTCCGGCGGCTCACCACGCTCACCCGGCGCCGGCTCGTGCCGGTCTACGCCGACCGGCGGAGCATCCTCGTCCGCGCCGAGGGCTGACCCTCCGTGTGCGGCATCTACGGGCTCGTCGCGCGCGATGGAGCCGCGCGCGCCGAGGCGGTCCTGCCGCGCATGGCGGCGTCGCTGGCGCATCGCGGGCCCGACGGCGACGGCGCGGCGATCAGCGGGCAGGCCGCCCTCGGCTGCCGGCGGCTCGCCATCATCGACGTCGCGGGCGGCGTGCAGCCGCTTCGGAACGAGGCCGGCGACGTCATCGCGGTGTGCAACGGCGAGATCTACAACAGCGCCGCGCTGCGCTCCGCGCTCGAGGCCCGCGGGCACCGTTTCCGAACTCACAGCGATGCAGAGGTGGTGCCGCACCTCTACGAGGAGCACGGGCTCGACTTCGTCGACTCGCTCGACGGCATGTTCGGCCTGGCGGTGTGGGACGCGCGCCGCGGCCGCCTGGTGCTGGCGCGCGACCGCCTCGGCGAGAAGCCGCTCTACTACGCGACGACGCCCGACGGCTTCTTCTTCGCGTCGGAGCCGAAGGCCCTGCTCGCCGGCGGCGTGGTCTCGAACACCCCCGACTGGGAGGCGCTCGCCCTCTATCTCCGGACCGGCTTCGTGCCGGCGCCCGCGAGCGCGTTCCGCGACGTCGTGAAGCTGCCGCCCGGCGGCCGCCTCGTGCTCGAGGGGGAGGGGTTCGTCGTGGACCGCTACTGGGAGGTGGCGCCGCTGCTTGCGGCGTCGCCGCTGGCCCTCGACCTCGAGGCGGCTGCCGGGGCCCTTCGTGCCCATCTGGCGCGCGCGGTCCGCGCCGCGCTGGTGAGCGACGTGCCGCTCGGTCTCTTCCTCTCCGGCGGACTCGACTCGACGGCCATCGCCGCCCTGGCGCGGCCCGCGGTGGAGGGCGAGCTCGCCACCTTCGCTCTCGGCTTCGACGTCGCGGGCTTCGACGAGCGCGAGCACGCGGCGCTGGCCGCCCGTGCGCTCCGCACGCGCCACCGGACGCTCACCATCACGCCCGAGCTCTTCCTCGAAGGCGTCCGGGACCTCGTGCCGCTCCTCGACGAGCCGCTCGCCGACCCGGCGCTCGTGCCGACCTTCCTCCTCGCCCGCTTCGCGCGCACCGAGGTGAAGGTCGTGCTGGTGGGGGAGGGCGGCGACGAGCTCTTCGCCGGCTACCCGACGTATCTCGGCGGGAGCCTGTCGGCGGGCTTCCGCCGGCTGTCGCCCCGCTTCCGCCGCCTCCTCGCCGGGGCGGCACCGCTGCTCGGCGCGCCGCATGGCAATACGACCTTCCGCTACCTGATCCGGCGCTTCCTCGAGGCGGCGGAGATGCCGGCCGCGGCGCGACATCGCGCGTGGACCGGCTGCGTCGACGCCGAGCTGCTCGCCTCGATCGCCGCCCCCGCCGGTCCGCTCGTGGTGCCGCCGGAGCCGGAGACGCCCGCGGCGCGCAGCGAGGTGGACGCGCTGCTCGCCCTGGATCTCACCGGCTACCTGGCCGACGACCTGCTCCCGAAGCTCGACCGCGCCACCATGGCCGCCTCGCTCGAGGGCCGCGCGCCGTTTCTGGATCATCACCTGGTCGAGTTCGCCTGCCGCCTCCCGGTGACCCTGAAGCTCCGGGGCCTGGCGACCAAGCGCGTGCTCCGGCGGGCGATGGCTGACGTGGTGCCCGGCGCCATCCGGCGGCGCGTCAAACGCGGCCTCACGGTGCCGCTCGCCGCGTGGCTGGCCGGCCCGCTCCTGCCGTTCGCCCGGGCGACGCTCGCCCGGCTCGACCCGCACGTCATCCGTCCCGATGCCGTGCGCGCCTTGCTCGACGCGCACGTCGCCGGTCGGCGCGACAACCGTCGCGAGCTCTGGGCCCTCGTCATGCTGCAGCTCTGGAGCGAGGCGTGCGGGTCCTCGTGACGGGTGGCACCGGGTTCATCGGACGCGCGGTGTGCCACGCGCTTCGGGGTGCGGGGCACGCGGTCACGATCGTCCGCCGCGAGCCGGCGGGCGATGCGATCGGCTGGGACGCCGTCGGGCAGGCCGTCGCCGCGGCCGACGCGCTCGTCAATCTCGCGGGTGAGCCGATCGCCGGCGGCCGCTGGCGCTCGGCGCGGAAGGAGGCGATCCTCCAGAGTCGGGTCGGCGCCACGCGCGCGCTCGTCGACGCGGCGGGGCTGGCTGCCAGTAGACCGAAGGTCCTGGTCAGCGCGTCGGCCGTCGGCTACTACGGCGCGCGAGACGACGAGCCCGTCGACGAGACGGCGGGACCCGGTACGGGCTTCCTCGCCGAGGTGTGTCAGGCGTGGGAACGGGAGGCGTCACGCGCGGAAGCCTTCGGCCTGCGCGTCGTCCGGCTGCGCCTCGGCATGGTGCTCGCCGGCGACGGCGGGGCGCTCGGCCGGATGGTGCCGCCGTTCCGGGCCTTCGTCGGCGGACCGCTCGGAACCGGGGAGCAGTGGGTATCGTGGATCCACCGCGGCGACGTGACCGGCCTCGTCGTCGAGGCGCTGGTGAACGAGGCCTATCGGGGTCCGATCAACGCGACGGCCCCCGAGCCCGTCCGCAACCGCGACTTCACGGCCGCGCTCGGGCGCGTGCTCACCCGCCCGGCCGCGATCCGGATCCCGGCGATGCTGCTCCGGCTCGCTCTCGGCGAGATGGCGGACATGCTGCTCACCGGGCAGCGCGTGCTGCCGCGTGCCGCCGAGCGACTCGGCTATCGCTGGCAGTACCCGGAGGTCCTCGGCGCGCTGCGGGCGAGCGTGCGCTGAAGCCTACCGCTTGCGCACGAGCGTGATGCCGTCCGACACGGGGAGCATCACGGCCTCGACGCGCTCGTCCCGTGCCACGGCGTCGTTCAGGGTGCGGATCGCCTCGGTGGACGGAGACCGGTCGCTCGGGTCGATCACCCGGCCCATCCAGAGGACGTTGTCGAACACGAGGACGCCGTTCGGCCGGAGGCGCGGCAAGAGCTCCTCGTAGTAGGCCCCGTAGTTCTCCTTGTCCGCGTCGACGAACGCGAGATCGATCTCGGGGGCACGGGGCAGCGACCGGAGCGTCTCGAGGGCGGGCGCGATCCGCAGCGTGACGCGCTCGGCCACGCCGGCGCGCGCGAAGTACCGGCGCGCGATCGCCGCCCACTCCTCGCTGACGTCGCAGCAGAGGAGGCGGCCGTCCGGCGGCAGGGCGCGCGCGACCGCGATGGCGCTGTAGCCCGTGAACGTCCCGACCTCGACCGCGCGCCGCGCGCCGATGAGGCGCGCGAGCCAGCCGAGGAACGCCGCCTGCTCGACCGCGACCTGCATCAGGCTGATCGACCCGAGCGCGGCCGTCTCCTCGGCGAGGTCGCGCAGCACGGCGTCGGGCGCGGGATTGTGGGCGAGCACGTAGGCATAGAGCTCCAACGTCATGGGCGTGAACTTGTCGTGCATGGCGCCGTGGTATGCGAGCCGTCCACCTGCCGCAAGGCACTGCGGTTGACTTGCCGCGGCGGCCCGGCCAAGAGTGCCGGCGCCATGGGCCGCACACGTGTCGGCGAGCTCGAGCTCTTCTACGACACCGACGGCGCGGGCGAGCCCGTCCTCCTGCTCATGGGGCTCGGCGGCGAGCACCATGCCTGGGACCTGATGCGCCCCGACCTCGCCCGGCGTCACCGTCTCGTCCTGCTCGACAACCGCGACGCCGGCGCCAGCGACGAGGCGCGCGGCCCCTACGGCCTCGACGACATGGCGAGCGACGCCCTCGGCGTGATGGACGCGCTCGGCATCGAGCGCTTCCACGTCGTCGGCGCGTCCATGGGGGGGGCGATCGCGCAGCGCCTGGCCCTGCAAGCCCCGACGCGCGTGGCGACGCTCGTCCTGCTCTGCACCTGGGGCCGGACCGATCCGATCCTCGCGACGATCCTGGAGAGCTGGCGGCTCCTGGCGGAGCGGCTCTCGCCCGAGGCGCTTCTCCGTGCGCAGGCGCCCTGGGCGTTCACCTACCGGTTCTTCCAGCAGCCGTCGCCCGAGTTGCGTGCCTGGCAGACGGCGCTCGCGGCGCGGGGAGTTCTGAAGTCGGTCCCGGCCTACCAGCGGCAGGTCGATGCCTGCCTCGCCCACGACACGCTCGACCTCGTGCCGCTGCTGCGCACCCCCGCGCTCGTGCTGGTCGGCGAGGACGACATCCTGACCCCGCCGCGCTACGCCCGGGCGCTCGCCGCCGCCCTCCCGGGCGGCGAGGTGATGCTCGTAGCCGCGACCGGGCACGCCCTGTTCCTCGAGACCCCGAAGCCCTGCACCGAGCGGGTCCTCCGCTTCCTAGCGAAGCACCCGCTGTCCTGACGCTCATCCGAACCGCGACAGCGCCCACACGAGCAGGCCGTAGGCCGCCACGGCGGCCCCGACGCCGAGCAGCGTCCGGAGCCAGGGCGGCATCTTCGGCTTCGGCCGCTGCCGCGCGGCGCGGCCCGTGACCACGACGCTCTCCGGGTGGGCGAGCGCCTCGCGCAGCTCGAGCGCGCTCTCGGGCCGGTCCCGCGGGTCGCGCTCGAGCGCGTACAGCACCACCTCCTCGAGGGCGGGCGAGATCTCCGGGCGCAGCCGCCGCGGCGGCGTGGGGTCGTCCTGCAGCTTGGTGCGCATCGCGGCGTAGACGTTGTCGCCCTGGAACGGAGTCTCGCCGGTCAGCATCTCGTAGAGGATGACCCCCAGGCTGTAGATGTCCGTGCGCGCGTCGCCCCGCTTTCCCTTCACCTGCTCGGGGGCCATGTAGTCCGGGGTGCCGACCGTCTCGGAGAGCCCGGCCCACGTCATCTTCCTGAGCGTCGTGTCGAGCGCGATGCCGAAGTCGATGAGCTTCACGCGGCCGTCCGGGGTGACCATGATGTTCTCGGGCTTGAGGTCGCGGTGCACCACACCGTGCTCGTGCAGGTAGGAGAGCGCGTCGGCGATCTGGATGGCGAGCCCGATGGCGGTGTCGATCGGCAGGCGCCGCTCGCGCCGCAGGCGGTCGCGCAGCAGCTCGCCGTCGACGTGCTCCATCGCGAGGTAGAGGCGGCTCTTCTCCTTCGGGCGGAAGACCTTGATCACCGCGGGATGGTCGAGCCGCTGGCCGATCTCCTCCTCGCGGCGGAACCGCTCGTGGAAGACCATGTCGCTCGCGTACTGGAGGTGCGGCACCTTGAGGGCGACCACGTGACCGTTCTCGCGGTCCCGCGCCCGGAAGATGGTGGCCATCCCGCTGCGCGCGATGACGTCGAGCAGCTGGTACTGGTCGACGGTCTCGCCGGGGCCGAGATCTCCCATCGGCGGGCGACCTTATCGGTCGCGACGTCGGGCCGGCAAGCGGCCCGCGTCGCAAGAGTTCGGCTCTCCTAGCGTCCGAACCGCCACCAGGGACGGGCCGTCGGAGCCGGACAGTCGATGACGGCTGCCACCTGCGCGCTCAGGTTGTCCTCGCCGCCCTCCTCCCGGGCGCGGCGCACGAGGGCACGGCAGGCCGCTTCGGGGGGATGCGCCGCCAGCAGCTCGCCCAGCTCGGGCTCGGCGACCGCGCCGTGAATGCCGTCGCTGCACTGAAGGACGACGTCACCCGGCTTCAGCTCCAGGGTGAGCACGTCGATGCCGACGATCAGCTCGGCGCCGAGGCAGCGCGTCACCATGTGACGGCGGGGGTGGGTGCGCGCCTCCTCGGGCGAGAGGATGCCGTACTGCACCTGCTCCCAGACCCAGGTGTGGTCCTTGGTGAGCTGGGTCAGCTTGCGCTCGCGGAACAGGAAGAGGCGACAGTCGCCGACGTGGGCGGCGACCAGGTTTCCACCGACCAGGGCGCTGGCGGTCATGGTCGTCGCCATGCGGCGAAGCTCGGGCACGGTGATGCCCTTCGTGTAGATCTCGAGGTTGGCCTCCTGGACCGCGCGGCGCAGGCGCTTCGCCACTGGCCAGCTCCCTGGGGCGCGGTCCATCTCGCGCGCCAGCACTTCGAGGGCGAGGGCGCTCGCGATCTCCCCTCCGGCATGGCCGCCCACCCCGTCGGCGACCGCGAACAAGAGACCGTCCTCGTGCGGCCAGTGGCCGACCGCGTCCTCGTTCTCGGCGCGGACGCAGCCGACGTCGGTCAGCTGGAAGAACTCGATCTCCGGCATGACGGCACGGGCCGGTGGCATCGTGCCACCGGCCCGGACCTGCTGCGAGACGTCAAGAAGAGCTAGGCCACGGAGCGCGTCGCCGGGATCAGCTTGCGCCCGCTGCGCATGCCGCTGAGCGCCACGTAGAGCGCGCTCACCACCGCCCAGGCGCCGGCGATCCCGAGGCAGATGTAGGCCTCGTGCTGCGAATCGGCGTTGCCGATCACGTAGAGGTACAGGATGGCTCCCAGCATGGCGACGTTCATGAGCAGGCCGAGCCCCGGAACCAGGACGTGCTTCAGCACGCTGAAGTCCGGCCGCCCGGCGAAGGCGACGATGCACCACATGCAGGTGAGCCCGTAGAGGACGAAGGTGCCGAAGTTCGAGGCGAGCCCGATGCCCGTGAGTCCCACCACCGACTGCACGCCGACCGCCGCGATCAACGTGGAGACCACCACCAGCACCCAGATCGCCCGGTGCGGAGTGGCGAAGCGGCCGTGCAGCGCGCCGAGGATCTCGGGCATCTCCTGGTCCTGGGCCATCGCGTAGCTGACGCGCACGGCGGTGTTCAGGCAGCTGAGGGTCGTCCCGAGGATGGCGAGGCCGACCGTGACGGCGATCGAGATCATGAGGCCGAAGCCGATGCCGCCGAGCACGGTGTCGCCGACCCGGATCGCCATGTCGCCGATCGG
>Ga0070699_100001120_pt1 | contig 24946 bp, 22 predicted proteins | sample KBSK1503metaG_FD_65473 | JGI IMG/M metagenome (GOLD analysis project Ga0070699, IMG submission 65473) | Corn, switchgrass and miscanthus rhizosphere microbial communities from Kellogg Biological Station, Michigan, USA - KBS K1-50-3 metaG | ecosystem: Host-associated > Plants > Roots >...
GGTCGGTAGGTCGGTAGGTCGCCCGTCTACCATCCGCCGAGTGACCGTGCCGCGCGCACCACCTCAGTCGCCACTGCCTCCACCCTGCCCGCCGCATCCACCTCGGCGTGGGCCTGACTGTACCATCTCTCTCGCTGGGCGAGCAGCTCGCTGAGTCGTGCCGCGGGGTCCGCATCCTGGAGCAGCGGGCGCGATTGGTCTCCCGCTAGCCGTGCTGCCGCTGTCTGGGGTGAGATCTTGAGGTACACCAGCACGGCTTCGGCTGCCGCAGCCAGGTTGCCGGGCTGGACCATCCACCCCGCTCCCGGGGCCACGACGTGCGACGGCGCCGCCAGCGCGCCGTCCATCGCTGCTCGCTCGATCCGGCGGAACTGCTCCTCCTTCCCGACGCGAAAAATCTCCGCCACCGACATGCCGGCCGCGGCGACCACTGTTTCATCGATGTCGGTGAAGGCCGTGCTCAGAAGGTTGGCGGCGAGTCGGCCGACCGTGGTCTTGCCGGAGCCGGGGAGCCCTACCAGGACGATGTGCCGCTTCACTGCTCGGACCGGGGTTCACCCGGCTTGAGCTCGCTCCATCGTCGTCCCAGGCTCGCGACGTAGCCGTCGTAATTGCGGCGCAGCTCGGCGAGCGAGTCGCCCCCGAACTTTTCCAGCATGGCGTCGGCCAGCACCAGCGCCACCAGGGCCTCCGCAATGACCCCCATCGCCGGCACCGCGGTCACGTCGGAGCGCTCGCTCTGCGCGTTGGCCTCCGACCCCGTCGCCAGGTCCACCGTCTTGAGCGGCGACATCAACGTGGAGATCGGCTTCATGGCGACCCGGACCACCAGCGGCTCGCCGGTGGTCATGCCGCCCTCGAGGCCACCGGCGTTGTTGGTGTGCCGCCGGAACCCGCCCTTGGGTGTCGCTACCGGCGCGCCGGCCGCATCGGCCAGGATGGCGTCGTGCACGCCGGAGCCGGGCCGCCTGGCTGCTTCCAGTCCGAGCCCGACTTCCACCGCCTTGACCGCGGGAATCGACATCAGCATCCCCGCCAGCCGCCCGTCCAGCTTCCGGTCCCAGCTGGTGTGGCTGCCCAGACCGAGCACCACGCCGCGCGTGACCACCTCGATCTGCCCGCCGAGGGTATCTCCCGCCTGCTTGGCGGCGTCGATCTTCGCGATGATCTCCCGTTCGACCGCGGAGTCGAGCACCCGGACCTCGGAACGGTCCGCCGCCTCATTGAGCGGCGTAGGCAATGGAGACGGTGCCGCGGCCTCGATGCCGCCGAGCGCGACCACATGGCTTCCGATTTCGACGCCGAATTCCTCCAGCAGCCGCCGGGCCAGCGACCCCGCCGCCACCCGGGCCGCGGTCTCTCGCGCGCTGGCGCGCTCCAGGATGTCGCGGGCGTCGAGCCGGTCGTACTTGAGGACCCCGACCAGATCGGCGTGTCCCGGGCGCGGGCGGGTCACCCGGCGGCGGCGCAGGTCGCCCGGCGTCCCCTCGGCCGCCATCACGTCTTCCCAGTTGGCCCAGTCGAGGTTGGGGATCAGCATCGCCACCGGGGAACCCAGGGTCTCTCCGGCGCGCACTCCGGCCAGCCATTCGATCTTGTCCCGCTCGATCTTCATCCGGGCGCCCCGCCCGTAGCCCTGCATCCGCCGCCCCAGCTCGGTGCCCACGTAGTCGGCGGAGACGGCCAGGCCGGCCGGCAGGCCCTCGACGATGACGACGAGGGCCTTCCCGTGTGATTCACCCGCCGTCGTGAATCGAAGCCTCAGAGATCCCCTCCTGTGTCATTGCGAGCCGCAGAAGGCGGCGAAGCAATCTAGATCGACACCCCACAAAACAACGGACCCGGCGTACTGCCGGGCCCGGGGAGCTTCCTGTGCGCCAGTCGAGGCTGGAGGTCAGGACTCCGGTACCGCCTTGCTGTCGCCCAGGATCCGCGGCGTCACCAAGATAATGAGGTCTTTCCGATTCTCCGTGTTACTGGAGAAGCTGAACAAGCTGCCGATCAGCGGGAGACTGGACAGGAGCGGGATGCCCGAGCGGGTCTTTTCCACCGTGGTGACGGTGAGCCCGCCGATGACCGCGGTTTCGCCATCGGACACCAGCAGCTGGTTCTTGGTCTCCTGCTTCGCGATGATGAAGCCGAGGTCCGCCGCCGCCAGGGTCTGGAGGCTGGACCGCTCGGTCGCCAGGTCGAGTGAGATCTGGCCGTCATTGGTGACGTGCGGGGTGACCAGCAGCTTGATGCCGGTCTCGCGGAACTGCACGTTGGCGCGGACCGCCTGGCCTGCCGCGGTCGGCGCGTTGGCGTCGATCACGCGGACCGGGATGTCCTCGCCGACCCGGATCGAGGCCTGCTTGTTGTCCTGAGTGGTGACGGTCGGCTCGGCCTGCACGTCCGACAGGTTCACCTGCTCCAGCGCCTGCAGGAAGCTGGTGATCGAGAAGCCCCCGATCGCGGTGGAGAAGATCAGGTCGAGCGCCGGATTCCGGAGCACTGCGTCACCGTTACCCACGGCGGCGATCTGGTTACCGCCCAGGTTGACGACGTTGACGCCGGGATCGTAGGGATTGCCGCCCTTGAGCGGATCGGGGCGCTGGATGATCCTGTTGTAGAACTGGTCCCGGGTACCGATGTCGTACTTGAAGCCGAGCTGCTCCAGGTCGGTCCGGTCCACGAAGATGATCTTGGCCTGGATCGATACCATCTTCGGCTTGAGATCCAGCTGGGAGACGAAATCGACCACGTAGTCGATGTTGCTCTTGGTGTCGGTCAGGATCAGCGAGTTGCTGGCGCTGTCGACGCTGACCACGCCGCGCTTGGTCAGCACGCCGGTGATCGACCTGGCCAGCTCGCCCACCCGGGCATAGTTGACCCGCACGACGTGCGTTTCCCGCTGCTCCAACGAGTCGATCTCGGCCAGATTGGAGGGCTGATCCACCCGGATGATGCCGCCGGGCATTTCCTGGGCGGACAGGCCTTGCGCCGCCAGGATCGCGTAGAAGGTCTCCGGCCAGGGCTGGTTATCGATCGTCGCCGTGACCGTGCGCTTGATGTCTTTGCCGAGGATGATGGACCGGCCGCTGGCGGCCTGGAAGCCCGCGATCACTTCCTCGATGCTGGCCCCGGTCCAGGTGACGCTGATGCGGGGAATCTGCTGGCCCTGGCTCCGGCCCAGCGCGCGCGTCAGCGCCCTGCTGTCGGTGCTGGGGGCCTCGGCGGCGCGCTCAGGCGCCGGCGCCGGCATCGCCGGCAGAGGCGAAGCGCTCACCGAGGTGACCGACCCGCCGTTCCAGGCCAGGAAGCCCTGGTCGGATCCGAACGACACCCGGATGGCCTCATCGGAGCGCTCGACCTTATAGGGCACCAGCCGCTCCACGTCCATCACCACGCGCACGACGTCGGGCGTGTACTGGGAGAGGCGCACGTTGACCACGCCGGCTCGCTTGACGCCATCGTAGGCCATTCGGTTCATCCCGGCGCCGAGCGTCGCGCCGGCGATGTCCAGGACGATCCGGCTCGGATCGCTCAAGGTTCGGTCGGTGACCTGCACCGCGCCCTGAATCTGGATGACCAGCTCGGCCCTGCCCGTGGTGGGCACCAGACTCACCGCGCGGACCTCGCCGTCGCGTTCTATGGACGCGGAGGCGGAAGGGGCCGCGAGGAGAAGTGCGCTCGCGAGGAATGTCCAGGGACGGTGCATCATGGGGCGTTGCCCTCCTGCTTGCGAAGCGTCAGGGTTTCCTGGCGTTCCGTTCCGTAGTCATCGATCGTGAAGGTCACGTCTTTTTGACGGATGTCGGTGACCCGCATCCGCCCCAGACGATCGCCTTCGCGGACAGTAAATATTTTCAGGTTCAGCCGGTCGCGCAGCGTGGCGACGCTCGTCGCGGGCTGGCGCGGGTTGTACATGATGCCCACCAGATCCAGGTCGGCCAGCTCCGGCCCGGTGGTGTTGCCTTCCAGTACCGACAGGAACGGGTCACGGGTGCCCCCGCTGTAGGCATAGCTCTCTCGCTGGATCGGCTGGCCCGGTTCCGGGATCAGCGCCGAATCCACCCTCATCTGGCGCGGCCCAGCGGCGGCAGCGGACTGCCCCGCGGCGGGCGCCGGAGTTCCTTCTTCGATCCCCGCGGCCGGATCGGCGGCGGGCGGGGGCGCCGCATCGCCGTTGCCGCACGCTGACAGCAAGGCGAGCAGCAGCAGGGCCGGCCCGAGTGCTCTAGTGGCCACGCGGATCTCCTTCCGTTCCGGCGGACTTGACGAAGGTCTTCACCACGAACTTCGCCTCCAGCATGGCCTTCGACGTGTCGCCCAGGGCACGCGCGCTGGATGGATTGGCGGCGATCAGGGAGATGTCGATCGGCACGATGATGCGCTTGAGGCCCGCCACGTCGGTCAGGAACTCACCGATTTCATCGTAACGGCCGATGACCGATACCCGATACCGGTGGGTGTCGAACGGCGCCGGGCCGCTCTCCACCGGCTGCGGAGCCAGCGAAGCCACGTGAACCCCGCGCACCTTGGCGCGGGTGGAAATCGCATCGATCAGGCCGGGCACCTCATTCTGGTCCGGCACCAGCTGCCGGAGCGCGTCGAGGGTCACCCGATAGGCCTCGGTCTGTTTCTTCAGGTCTTCCACCGAGCCGCGAGCCAGGGCCCGCTTGGCGCTGTCGGTCGAGGCGGTCATCGCCACCAGCGAATCCTCCAGCGACTTGGCGCGGTCCTGCTTGGCCTTGAGACCGGTCATGCCCAGGGAGCTGAGCCCGTCTCCCGAATAGATCATGTAGCCGAGGAGCAGCGCGATGGCCATCGCGGCGATCGACTTGCTCTTGGCAGTGTCCAGGAGTGCCATGGTTATCTCCCCTCGCCCGGCGCGGGCGCCGGCGCTTCCGCCCGGTCGTGCGCGGGCCGGACATAGCTGGCCCGGACCGTGAACGCGGTCACCGCGCGAGCGTGGTCGATCTCGGTTGTGGTCGACACCACCGCCACGTCACGCAGCCAGGGAGAATCCTCCAGCTGCCGCATGAACCGGGTGAAGCCCTGAATGTCCATCGTCCGGCCGATCATCTGGAGCGACACCGGCGGCGAGGCGATCACGGTGCTGTCGACCGGCACCGCCGACGCCACCGCGGTCAGCTCGGTGAGCCAGGTGAACGGGGGCAGCGCCCGGGTGACCTCGTCGAGGATATGGGGCCAGACGTAGCGGTCGTCGTCGACGGTCCGGATGGTGGCGATCTGGGCCACCACCGAATCCTTGGCGGCTTCCACGCGCTGTTTCTCGACCAGGAAGGTCTTGAAGCGCCGGTTTTCGGCGCGGGCGACGTCGAGCTCGTCTTCCAGGCTGCTCACCCGGGACGCCGAGCCGAAGAAGATGACGCCGAGGGTTACCGCGAGGATGGCGATCACCCCCACCGCGATCATGGGGAATGGATCCTTGCCCCGCGAGGTCAGACCCTTGAGCGCGCTCATCCCACCGGCGAGCGATGGGCCCGACTTCGCGCGCCTTGAACCCGGCTTGAGGTTGATCGTGATCATGGACGCCTTCGGTGCGTGAGAGCGGAGCTCAAGCCGCGGTCCGGAGGGCCAGGCCCACCGGCAGCATCAGCAGCGGCGCGACTTCGTCGATGTTCATACCGTCGAATACCCCGTCGCCGACCTGAAGCCGCTTGATCGGATTGGCGAGCTCGACCGGCAGCCGGAGCCGCTCGGAGAGCGTCCGGGTAAGGCCGGGAATCCGCGCGCCGCCGCCGGAGGTGTACAACCGGGACAGACCGGTGGAAGAGCGGGCCGCGGTCTGCAGAAACGCAGCCGCCCGCTCGATGCCCACCGCCAGCTCCTCACCGCGGGTCTGCAGGAACGGGGTCAGCAGATCGCTGGCCTCGAAGCCCTGCAGCAGCTTGTCCGCCTCTTCGGCGGAGAGCCCGCGCTCCCGCTGCAGATCCTCGCGGAACCGGCGGGTGCCTACGGGAAGGTCCCGGGTCAGGACCGGAATGCCGTCGTCGAGGATGTTCACGTTGGTCATTTCGTGCCCGATGTTCACCAGGCCGACCACGCCCTTCATCCCCTCGGGGTAGCTCAGCTCGAACGCGTTGTGCAGCGCGAAGGAATCCACGTCGATCACGCTGGGACCGACGCCGACCTCGGCGAGCAAGGCGATCTTGTTGTCGATCAGCTCCCGCTTGGCCGCGACCAGCAGAACGGTCATCTGCAGGCCCTCGCCGTCGGGATCCAGGATCTGGAAGTCGAGTTCCACGTTGTCCATGTCGAACGGGACGTGCTGCTCGGCTTCCCAGCGAATGACTTCGCGGGCCTCGCTCTCCTTCATCCGATCCATCGGAATCTTCTTGATGATCACGTCCCGGCCGCCGACCGCCGTCACGACCTGGCGGGGCTTGAGGCCGGCGGAGGAGAACAGCCCCTTCACCGCGTTGGACACGATGCCAGGGTCCATGACCTCGCCTTCGACGATGGCATCATCGACCAGGGGGGCAAACGCGACCTTGGTCAGAACCGGCTCGCCGGATCCATGGGAAATGACGGCCAGCTTGATCAGTCCGCTGCCGATATCAAGACCGACTGAGGTCTTCGTCCGGCTGAACAGTCCCATAGAGACCCGATTTTCCGAGAGGAATGTCGATTACGCTACAAGTCGCGCAAACATTTGTCAAACTATAACCTGCTTGAGGTGATCTCAAGCAAGTATTTCTGGCTATTTGACTTAGGACATTAGAAGCTGACCGGTTACTTGCCGCCGATCCACCCTGGCCTGTCCAGTATTGCACGCAGGTGCAGAGCAGGCGGGCAACGGCTGTGCCACTCCCCATCCGGCAATGCGCAATCCGTTGTGAAGAAAGAGCTTACAGGATGTCAAGAACCCCGTTCCAGGACCCTCTGTGGGACCGGCGGAGGGCTGTTTCGCAATGATCCTCTCGCTCTGCGTCAAATGGAACCCAACACCGGTAGCCGACTTAGGGTAAAAGCCTCCATCCAAGCGGATATTTGCGCGCCCTAATCAGCGAATCCGGCGCTGTTGAATCCAGGCGTACCAGCCCCTCGACCCGAACCCAGGCCAATGGCTCGCCGGCCGCCGTCACGCGGAGGCCCGAGGCGTTGAGCGAATACACCGGACCGCCCAAGGCGCGAATCACGGCTACGCCGCTGGCCGGACCGGGCAGGGTGACCGTAGCAAGCGTGGCCTCCTGGCCGGGAACTCCCGGCGTGACCGACCTGGGCCAGCCCGCCATTGCGTCGGCGAGTGCGGCTTCAGCGGCACCCTGGGCCTGGACCTCCGCCATGGCGCCAAGCCCCGCAGCCCGCTCCATCCGGGCCAGCGCGTAAGCCGAGAGGCTGATGGTGAAGAGCGCCGCGATCACGGCGACCGCCATGAGCAGTGCGACCCCCCGGGTATTCACGGCGCGTTTCGGAGCCGCACCGACCCGCTTCCACTGTCGGTTTGAGCCCAAAGTGTTCGCGCAACGCCGATTCCGCCCTCCCGCTCCGTGATGGCGTTGATCCTCCACTCGGCGGCGGCCACCTGGCCCGGGATCGATGTGGTGCTGCCAGAGCTCGCGAAGAAGCTCAGCGTCACTGCGGCACCGATGAAGGGACCGGCAAGCGGCTGAATCGAGCCCCCGGAGCTCGCGCTTCGGAGCCCCACCCACGCTGCACCGCTGGAGCTGTACGCTTGCAGCTCCATCGGCTCGAAGACGCGCAGCGGACTCCCGGAACCGATCGAGGCGAGGTCCAACGGAGTGAGAGCTGCCGGCAGGATGAGCGCCTCAGTTCCATCGGGACAGCTGCCCGGGCTCGGGGCGCCGATCAAATCCGCAACCACCCAGTGGGAAGGCTCGGTGATAGTACCGACCATGAGGCTGTCCCGGCCCGCGACCGGAACCCGCAGTGCGTGCCACCAGTCCGCGGCCGCCCGCACGACGAGCCTGGCCGCATCCGCCGCGCACACCACCCCGCTGCCCCGGGTGGCCCGGGCCACGAACCCGTCCGGAGCGACCAGGGCCAGATCCGACCCCGCCACGGAGTCGTGCCCGATAGGCTCGAGCAATGCGCGGACGGCCACCGCCGAGACTCGGAGCGCGTGCTCCATGGCCATGCGCTCCGAGCGATCCCGCAGCCGGTACGCTGCCGTCTGGAGAATGGACCACACCAGCACCGACACCACGCCGGTGAGGGTGAGCGCAATCAGCACTTCGAACATACTGAGACCCCGCCGGTTCACGGGCAGGGAATCCTGGTGACCAGAGTATCGGCGCCGGACATGATTTGGATCTGGACCGAGGTCGGGAGCAGGCCGGAGATCCACGTTTCGACGACTCCGTCCGGGTGGCGCTGGCTGCCGGAGCCTGGTGCGACACAGGCCGGAGCGCCGGCCTGCACCGCGGCGCGAAGCAGGTCCGCCCGCGAAGCGAACACTTGCGCCGCGCGGCCCCGGGCGCGGCCTTGTCCCGCGAGCGCCGCCACGGGTCCCAAGGTGCCTAGCAGACCCAACAGCCCAACCGTCACGACGATGAGCGCGATGAGAACTTCGAGGATGGTGAAGCCGCGGGACTCCGGTCGCATGTCCCCAAAATCGAGAGGGGCCCCCAAGGGCCCCCCATCCGATTCACGCATTGCAACTCGAATTATCCCGACAACCTCTTAGCCTCTTAGCCTCTTAGCCTCTTAGCCTCTTAGCCTCTTAGCCTCTTAGCCTCTTAGCCTCTTAATCCAGGCTATACCGACGCAGCTTGTAGAACAGCGTCCGGAGGCTCACCTGCAGCAGCCGAGCCGCTTCGCGCCGGGTGCCCTGGGCCGCGGTCAAAGCGCGCAAAATGGCCTCCCGCTCCACCGCCTCCACCTGTGGCTTGAGCGCGTAGTCGCCCACACCGCCAAAGGCGCCCGAGTGTTCCATGGAGAGAATCGGGAAATCAGAGCGGTCCAGCTTTCCCGACGGACTCAAGGTGGCCGCGCGCTCCACGATCTGGCGAAGCTCCCGCACGTTTCCAGGCCAGCCATATGAAGAGAGACCCGCCAGTGCTTGCGGGGTCAGGCTGATCGGCCTCCCGGTACGCGACGCCACCTGCTGCGCGAAGTGGGTCACCAGGGCGGGAATGTCATCGGCGCGCTCCCGAAGGGGCGGCAGGGTGATCATCACGCCGCGGAGCCGTTGCAGAAGCTCGGGGCGGAACCGTCCCTCGCCCACGGCCGCGTCGACCGGGCTGCGCGAGGTGGCCATGACCCGAACGTCCGGGTCCTGAGGCCGCTCGGCTCCGTTGCTCTTGCCGCCCATGCGGGACAGCAGGTGCGCCTGGCTGTCGTGCGAGAGGGCCACGACCTCCTCCAGCAACAGCGTGCCCCGGTTGGCGGAGCGCCAGAGCGTCTGCGGATCCGCCGGCGTGAACAGGTCCGGTGCAGCATCGCAATCGACCGCCACGAAGGCGCCGTCGCCACGCCGGCTGAACCGGTGCATGGCCTGGGCGAGCAGCGCCTTGCCGGTGCCCTTCTCGCCGGTGATCAGCACCGCGCCGTCGGCGGCGGCCGCGCGGGCCGCCAGCTCCAGCAGGCCGCGCATCTTGGGATCTTCGGCCACGACCAGAGGCTCGAGGCCTCTGGCGCCGAGGGTGGCGCGAAGCCGGGCGACTTCTTGCCTGAGACGTTCGCGCTCCTCGGCTTGTTTGAGGGCCAGCAGCAGCTCATCGGCCTCTGGGGGCTGGCGGACGAATCCGTCGGCTCCCTCGCGCAGTGCCGCCGCGGCCAGGGGGGCGCTCATGGCACCACCGGACACGATGATGATCCCGGCTCCACCGCTGGCCCGATAGCGGCGGAGAAATCCCAGCACTCCCGACTCGCCGGTGCCCAGGTCGAGGAGCAGCGCCTCTACGGCGCTTGCCTGGGCCTCGACCAGCGCGGCTTCCGGTTCCTTGCGGAAGCGCACTTCGTAACCCGCGGCCTCGAGCGGGGCACCCACGCTCTGGCGGAGGGAATCTTCGGGATCGACGATGAGAATGCGCATGAGAGAAGCGCCGCAGCGCGGGAGTGACCCGCTACTGACAGGCGATCCGCCCTTCTTGGGTAGCTGGTGAAGGCGGCGCGACGGGACCGGTGTACAACGCGCACACGACCGGGGTGATGTTGTGCGTCGCCGTGGCGGCCCACCCCGCGTTGTTGGCCACGTTGATCGTGATCAAGGTACTGGTGCTCGGATTGTAGACCAGCTGGGAGCTCGGCACCGAGCCGCCGTAATACGTGGAATTGTCGTTCCAGTACGTCTCCTGCGCGGTCGCCAGGTTCCGGAGATCGGCCTTCATCGTGGAGACGTAGGCCTTTTCCTTGGTGGTCGAGAACTTGGGTAGCGCGATCGCGGCGAGCAGCCCGATGATGATCACGACGATCAGGAGCTCGATCAGCGTAAAGCCCGCTTGATTGCGCATGTTTCGACCTCCTTTCCGTCCCTGGGTGGTAAGCCTGCCCGCTACGGTGAATCTCGTGGTTCCGGATTGCGAACCGGGGGGCGACAGCCGAGTTCCAGCTATCGCCCCCCGGCACGCATCCGAGGTGAAGCCTGGTTCAGCTACAGGTGATTACACCATCCGCGGTCGTGGCCGCACCAGCACCAACCTGCACCGTGCACTGCTTGAAGCCGGCGCTGATCGTGCCGTTGGTCACGGTCGCGGTGAAGCCGCTCGCGACGCCAGCCGCTGCACCGGTGTTACCGGTCGACAGCGTGAAGTTGCTGGCGGTCACCAGCTGCGCCAAGCTGCCGTAGGTGGCGTAATCGGAGAAGTAGGCTTCCTGCGCGGTCATCATGTTACGCAGGTCGGTCTTCACCGAGGCCAGCTTGGCCTTGTCCTTCGTGGCCGCGAACTTCGGAATCGCGATGGCGGCCAAGATGCCGATGATCACAACCACGATCAGCAGCTCGATCAGCGTAAAGCCCTTGCGGTTGAACATGCTTTCTTCCCTCCCAATAATGTGAGACTGCTGTCGTATTACGGAAACGCTGTAATGGAGCCGCTCTTGGTTCCGGCCACTCAGAGAGCAACGATGGTGCCACCCGGGCGGAGAATCACTAACCCGTTACCATTCAAGGGGATGGTGGTTCATCCCGGGTGCGGGACCCGGCGGCCTTCCTTCCGGCCCCCTTGGACTTTGCAAGCCCCCGGACCCCCGATAGCCGATTCAATCCCGAAAGGGCGCCACCTGTGACCCATCCAGACGATCCCGTTTTGACGCCTCGGCGCCGGACCTGGGTGCCATTCATTGGCATCATTTTTCTCGCGATTGCCGCGTCGATTTCGGGAATCGCAAATCAGTTTGCCCAGGACGACTTTGCGGTCATTTGGAAGAACCCGCTGGTGCATGATCTGTCGCACAGTTTCCGATTCTTTGCAGAACCTTACTGGCCCAAGCCGTTCACACCCGATCTATATCGCCCGCTCGCTCTCCTTTCTTTCGCGGTCCAGTGGGTAATAGGAGGCGGCGAGCCGGTGGTGTTCCGGATCGTCAGCTATCTCCTCTATGCCGTGTGCTCGCTGGCGGTGTTACGGCTTGCGCGACTCACGCTGCCCTTTGCAGCGGCCTTCGCGGCCGCCGCGCTGTTCGCCGTGCACCCCGTGCATGTGGAAGCCGTCGCGATGGCGGTGAATCAGGGCGAGCTGTGGGTGACGCTGCTGTCGTGCCTGGCCGTGTACGCCTATGTGCGGGCGCGGCGGGCCGGCGGAATGCCCACGCGGACGGTCCTCGGGATCGGCGCCCTCTATTTCGTCGCGTGTTTCTTCAAGGAAAACGCGCTGGTGCTGCCGGGTCTGCTGGTGGCGGCGGAGCTGTTCCTGATTCCCGCGGCCGGCCCGCTCCGGATCCGCGCGCGACAGGTAGCACCGCTCTTCGCGCTGCTGGTTGTGCTCGCGGCCGTCTTTCTGGGCATTCGCACCGCGGTGCTGGGTGACGTGCGGGGTACCGCCATAGCCGAGGCGCTGGAGCCGCTGAATGTGTGGGGGCGGGCGCTGACCATGCTGACGGTGGTGCCCCACTGGTTCCGGCTTCTGCTGCTGCCGGCGCACCTCCAGGGCGACTACAGCCCGCAGGAAATCGTCGGACTGACGAGCTGGGTCGCGGCGGACACCGCCGGTGTAGTGTTGCTCCTGGGCACTGTGCTGGCCGCGTTTGCCGCGCGGCGCCGGGCGCCGGTCATTTCCTTCGGCCTGCTGTGGAGCGCCGTCGCGCTCTTCCCGGTACATAACGTGCTCGTGCCGACCGGGATCGTGCTCGCCGAGCGGACGCTGCTCCTCGCCAGTGTCGGCGTGGTGATCACGCTGGGCGGGATCGGTGCGCTGCTGCTCGAGGAGGCCGAGCCCAGCGGGCGGGCCGGCCTCGCGGTGCTGGTGAGCGTCCTGATCATCCTCGGCGTGTATCGCAGCACCACCCGGCATCCGGTCTGGGCGGACCAGTTCACCTACTGGTATGTGACCGCCAATGAGGACGCGCCGCTCAGCTTCCGCGCCCATCACGCCCTGGCCGAGATGTACGTCACCGCCAAGGCGGAAGGGCGGGCCGAGGAGGAATACCGGGTCGCAATCGCGCTGGCACCGCCCGGGGTCAGCACGGTGTATCTCGACTACGCCAATCGGCTCCGGCTCCGGGGGTTCTGCTATCCTGCCGCGGAGCTGTACCGGAAGTCGCTGGCCATCGATCCCAAAAACCTGCCGGTCCGCGCCTCGCTCACGGCATGCCTCATCCACATGGGCAAGTACGAGGAGGCCATCGAGGAGACCTCCCTCGGCCTCTCCTCGGGCGAGAAGCTCCCCACCTGGCGCTGGCTGCGCCGGACCGCGGACAGCGCGCTGCGCGCCGGCGCGCCACCGGGCAGTGTGCGCCCCAGGTCCGTGATCGACACCTTGAGCGGCGACGTGATGATCGGCACGACGCGGTGAGCCGGGAGGGCCGGCGGGAGTGGATCACTCCTGTGGCCGTCGCGGCGCTCGCCGCCCTCGTGGCATTGCCATCCCTCTGGAATCAATTCGTCTACGACGATGTCCAGGTCATCGTCGAGAACAGGCTGGTGCACAGCCTGGGATCCGCCCCGGAAATCTGGACCTCGAGCTACTGGCCCGTGGGCATGCTGTATCGCCCGCTCACGATTCAGATCTTCAGCCTGGAGTGGGCGCTGGGAGGCGGCCGGCCGATGCTGTTCCACGCCGTGAGTATCCTGCTCTCGGCGCTCACCACATTCCTGGTCTGGAAGCTCGCGCGTCGCGTGATGATCGTATCGGCCGGGGAGTCCCAGATCGCTGGCTCCCTGGCTCCCGGGCTCCCTGCGGTCCTCTTCGCGGTTCATCCCGTCCACGTCGAGACCGTCGCGAACGTCGTCGGCCAATCCGAGCTGCTCGCCGCACTGTTCACCCTGCTCGCGGTGGAGCGCTATCTGGCCTGGCGGACCGAAGGGAGTTTCGGACCAGGCCGCCGCGCCGCGCTTGCAGGCCTCACGATCCTGGCGATCCTGTCGAAGGAAACCGGCTACATCACGCCGTTGCTCATGGTGGTGGCCGAGCTGACACTCTTTCGGAGCCCTCGCGGAGGAACCGTTCCGGTGTTCGGTCTCCAGGGCGGCGCGGTAATCGCTTCCCTCCTCGTCCGCCTTGGCGTGCTGGGGAGCCTCGCCGGAGAAACGCCGGCCGCGGCCCTCAGCGGGCTTCGCTTTTCCGAACGTGCCATCGGTATGCTCGCGGTGGTGCCGGAATGGGCCCGCCTCCTCTTCTGGCCGGCCCACCTGCAAGGCGAGTACGGTCCCCCGGCTCTCCCGCTGGTCGGCGGCCCGGCCGGCGCGCGCGTCCTGGGTCTGGTGATTCTGATCGTCGCGGCCGTCATTCTGGTCTGGCTGTGGCGACGCTGGAAGCCGGCTGCCTTCGCCGTGCTATGGGTCGCGGTGACGATCTTCCCGGTCAGCAACCTGCTCGCTCCGACGGGCATCGTCCTGGCCGAGCGGACTCTGTTCCTTCCCAGCGTGGGGGCCGTGCTGCTGATCGGCGGCATCGGGACCCTGATCGCTGCCCTCCCGCGCCCTCTGAGTCTGGCGGCCGCCGCTTTGGGGGTGGGAATGATCGTGACCGCGGGGATACGCAGCGCGGAGCGTGCGATGGTATGGCGGACCCAGGAGGCCTTCTTCACCAACCTCCAGGAAGAAGCCCCGCGGACGTACCGGGCGCACCAGGTGGCCAGCCGCTTCTACTACGGTGAGCGTCGTTACCCTGAGGCCGAGCGAGCCGCGCGCCGCGCCCTGGAGCTCTACCGTGGTGACGTCAACGTGCACGCCCAGCTCGGCCAGGTGCTGCGGACCCAGGGCCGCTGTGCCGAGGCGATCCCGGTACTGGCCGAAGGCGTGGAAATGGCGCCCACCGAGACGACGGTTCGAAGCCGGCTGATCGAATGCAGTCTGGTGGCGGGGGACACCGCGCGGGCAAAGCGGGCGGCGGCGGATGCGGTTGCGGCGGGGCTGACAGAATTCTCCGCCACCCTGAAACGACTCACACGGGGGCAATGAGGTTTACCGACTTACCGACCTACCGCCTTACCGCCCGACCGCCCTCCTTGAGCGTCACCATCAGCGACCCGCCCCACGGCACCCGAATCACCCGCGTAACCCACTCCTGGATGCCGCTCACGATCCGCAGCAGGCCGTTGATGGGCTCCGGAGGTATGCCCGGCAGGCTTGGTGGCGAGCTTCGCAGGCGCTCCAGGAGGCGTACCAGCAGCTTGGCCGGCACCAGCCACTGAAACAGGTAGCGCTCCTGGGTGATCACCAGCCCGGACCGGGCCGCGAGCTCGCGAAAGGCAGGGCGGTTGTAGCGGCGCCGGTGGTGATTGATCTCGTCGTGCCGGGTCCACAGCCACTGGAACGCGGGCACCGTGCAGAGCACGACTCCATCCGGCTCGAGCAGCGAGAGCGCGTGGTGGAGTGCGCCGGCCGGATCGTCGAGGTGCTCCAGCACGTCGAGCAGCAGGATCACGTCGAAGCGATGGCCCGGCTGGAAGCCGGCGTCGAAGGGGACCCCGTGGATCGCCTGGCGCCAGCGGCCCTTGGGGTCGAGCAGTGCGGTGTCCGGCTCGACCCCGGTCACTTCCCCCAGCTCGGACAACCGGTCGAAGAAGAGCCCGTTCCCGCAGCCAACGTCGAGGATGTGCCGCCAGCCTCCGGGTGGCTTGAGCCGTGCCAGCTCGTGCAGGATGGCCGCCTCACGGGCCCGCCACCACCAGTGCCGGCGATAGAGTTCTTCGTAGTAGGCGCCGTAGGTCGGATCCACGAGCGCCTACTTGGGTCCGGTGCGCCGTTCACGGCCGGTGCGGCGGTCGTGTCCTTCGCGGATGAGCTTGTCGATCACGTAGAGGGGCCTGGCCTTCGCTTCCTCATAGGATCGGCCGACGTATTCCCCGATGATCCCCAGGAAGAAGAGATTCACCCCGAACAGGAACGTCACCACGACGATCAGGGAGGTGAAGCCCTGGGGCGAGCGGTCCAGCACCACGCGGGCGTAGATGGCGTAGAGCGCAAAGAGCGCCGACAGCAGGACCGCCACGGCGCCCAGCACCGCCGCCGCCCGCAGCGGCGCGATCGAGAAGGCGAAGATCCCGTCGAACGCCAGCCGGACCAGGCCCCGGACCGAGTACTTGCTCCGACCAGCGTGCCGCTCGGCGCGCTCCACCGACAGCCCGGTCTGCCGGAAGCCCACCCAGGTGCGCAGGCCGCGCAGATACCGGTTGTGTTCCGGCGCCTGGCGGATCTCGTCCACCACCCGCCGCGACATCAGGCTGAAGTCTCCGGCGTCCACCGGAAGCTTGAGCCGCGACATCGAGGCGATCAGCCGGTAGAACACGAAGTAGGCCAGCCGCAGGATGGGTCCTTCCTTCCGCCGCACCCGCTGCGCGTACACCACGTCGTATCCCTCTTCGAGCTTCGCCACGAGACGGGGAATCGCCTCCGGTTCGTCCTGCAGGTCGCCGTCCATCACCAGCGTCGCGTCTCCGGTCACCTGGTCGAGCGCCGCGGTCAGGGCGGCCTGATGCCCGAAATTCCGGGACAGTGACACCACCACGATCCGGGGGTCGGCCTTCGCGGCGGCCTGGAGCACCTCCAGGGTCTGGTCCCGGCTTCCGTCATCCACCAAGACCATCTCGTGGGGGCCGCCGGGCAGCGCGTCGAGCACCGCACCGAGCCGCTTGAGCAGCTCGGGCAGCACCGGGCCTTCGTCGTGCAGCGGAATGGCTACCGAAAGCCGCATGGTCTCCTCATCGGTTCGGCCGGCCGCGGCCGTACACCATGCTCCACAATGTGATCCCGCCGACGCCCAGCGGATAGGGTTCGAACACGTCGAGCGAGAAGTGCCGCGCGAACAGCTCGCGCCATTTCGCCAGCGGGCGGGGGTAATCGCCCCGGTCGAGCCGGGCCAGGAGTCGCGCCACCGAGAAGCGCTCCGGCAGCACCAGGTCGAGGATATGCACCGCGCCGTCGGGAGTGAGCAGGGTGGCGAGATGGGCCAGGAGCCGGTCCACCGCGTCGTCCGGCAGATGGTGCAGCAGGCTGTTGACCAGGATGCAGTCCCAGCCCTGCCCCGGCTCGAGACGCATGGTCGTCACGTCCGCCACCCGGAAACGGGGCCCGAACCGCCGCTCGGCGTCGCGGATGTACGCCGGATTGAGATCGATGCCGAGGTAGTCGTGGTCGAGGAAATGCCGGGCGTTGGTGCCGGGGCCACAACCGACGTCCAGCACCCGACGGATCCGCGAACGGTCGTTGTGCCGAAACAGCGGCGCGAGTTTCCGTTCCGCGAAGGGCGCCTGCCAGAGGCGGTACACCAGCGTGTGCTCCATGGGATGGCGGGCTGCACTCATCTCCGCCACCGCAGCTCGAAGCGCTCCATCGAGCGGCCTTCCGGAAACCGCGCCCGGAGGGAGTCGATCAGCTCCGCCGGAAGCGGCGGGGAAAAATTCGGGTTGCCGTTGATCACGATGGCCGTGACGCCCTCGAGGGAGCGCAGGAAGAGGGCGACGTTGGAGTTGGGGGAGATCGTGCCCCCTTCCGAGGTTCCGTTCGCCAGAAAATCGAAGAGTGCCCGGGTGCGATTCTTGAACCCGCCCAGGAAATACACTTCCGGCGCGTCGGGCCCGGCCCAGATACCTCCGCTCCCCGCCCGGCTGATCAGCTCCTGGATCAGCGCCCCGTACAGCGCCGCGTCCTCGGGCTTGATGCGGAGGCCTCCGCGCGGAAGCTCCAGCTTCACGTTCGGGTGATTCGACTCGGCGCGGAAGCCCATCCCCACCATGGCGCCCGGGGTCACCAGCAGCACGGCAAAGGCGCCGTAGAATCCCAGGGTCGCCGCCGAGAGCGGTGGCGGCGTCCTTCCGATTCCCTGCACCAGCGCCATCAGCGAGAGCAGCAAGAGTGGGGCGACATAGAGAAAGTAGATCGGCGCCGAGAAGGGAAACTGGATCAGGCTCGCGAACGCCGTCACCATGGCCAGGAGCACGAACCGGGTCACCCCGCCCGAGTGCCACCCCTCTCTGACCCGGGGCCAGACCATGATCAGGGCCGCGATGGCCGCGACGGGCGGTATCAGCCCGCGCAGCGATTGCCAGACGAATCGATGCGGAAAGCTTTCGGCTCCGGCAAGCCAGAGAACCGAGATGAGCAACAATGCCACGACCGCGCCGGCGAGCCTCCACCGGCGGTGACTCGGGTCCGGGCGCGGGCGGAGCAGGATGACCAGCGGGACGGCGGCCAGGACCCAGAACGACGCCGGCGGCCGCATGTTGGCAAAGGCGAGCCGGCGGAACGGCGCTACGAAGACTCCGTTGATCACCGCGGGCAGTGCATCCGCCGATGCAAAACCCGCGGCGAAGAGAACCACCGGGATCGCCACACCGGCCGCGAACGGCACGCCCGCTCTCACCAGCGAGCGGATCCGGGTCGAGCCCCGTTGGTACGGTGGCAGCCATTCCCGCGCCGCGAGCGCGAAGGCCAGCAGCGTTCCCGGCAGGACGAAGTGATAGATCACCCGGAACCAGTACAGCGGGGCTACCGAGCGCCAGAGATACATGGCCAGGACGAGCATCGCGATCGTCACGCCGGCGCCGACCAGGCGCGCGCCGAGGTCCGGTCGGCGCGGCTCAGGGTCCCCTGGCTCGGAGGTCCGGGTGGCGTACAGGAGGAACAAGGCCGCGCCCGCGACGTAGAACAGGCCCGAGAGCTTGAACAGAAACGAGACTCCACCGGCCAGACCGGCCAGCACCAGCCAGCGTGAAGCTCCGGTCTCATTCCAGCGGAGCAGGAACAGCACGCCGAAGGTGGCGAAGAACAGGTTGTACCACGACGGCATCGACGCGGGGTAGTTGGGAACGCTCCAGGCCAGCGCCACCAGCGTCACCAGCGCGGCTCCCGGCGGCCCGGTGCTGCGCAGGGCAATCCGGAACACCGCCGCCAGCCAGGCCAGCGTGACCAGGAAGAGCGGAATCCGCAGGACCGGAAGCCTGATGCCTCCGACGGCAAAGGCCGCGGCGTGCAAATAGGTGAGCAGCCCCGTATAGGGCTCGTCGAAATCGCGGTGCGGCACTTCTCCGGCGAGCACCCGCTCAGCCGCCTGTCCCAGGGCGCCTTCGTCGTGGGGGTACCACCCGCGGTTCAGGTAGAGTCCGAGGTACACCGCACCCGCCACCAGCGTGGCGAGGAGCCAGAGTCGTGCCGGCCGGTGGCTCATTCGCCTTTGCGCCACGCCGCCATCAGAGAATCGCGCCGCAGAGGGAGAAACCGCGGCTCGGCACCCACTCCGCCGCTGGTCGGCTTGAGGAGATACAGCGGACGGTTGGAATACTCCGCCACCAGCAGGCTGTCCCGCGCGCCCAGGTCTCTCGCGTACACGTTGCCGAACCCTCTGGCGAGCAGCAGCGGTGGAAACAGCGTGAAGCCGGTCCGGTTGGCCTCGATCTTGGCGATGCAGTGCCGGGGATACCGGATCCCCGGTGTGAGCCGGAGCGACGGATCGCCGGTCAGCGATTCGGCGTTCACCAGCCGGCTCGAGTCGGCGAGCAGCGTTCGAAGCTCTACCGACGGAACGTCCCGGCGGTCCGGCGCGGTTTCCAGCCGGGCCAGTACCGAATCGAGGGCGCATGGATCGGCCCCGCGGTAAATCGCGTCCGCATCGGGCCGGGAGACACCCATCGCCCACATCCGCGTCACCAGCTCCGCGCCCCAGCTCTCCCGCACCAGTACCAGAGCATTGCGAACGCCCGCGGCGGCCGCGGCCCGATCGGGATCCCAGCGCAGCGAGATCATGCCCGTCCGGTATTGCCGCACCCGGACCGGCAGCGAGGCGAGCATCCCGAGGCCGAGCGCGATGATGAGGGCGAACGCCGTCGAGCGGAACAGCAGACCGCCACCCGCAACCTCCCGGAGTGCCGGCAGTAATCTCGCGGTCCAGAGCGCGAGCAGGGGGAGCAGCGGATACATGAACCGGGGGCCGAGATAAAAGCCGTCGTGCCAATAGGCGCCATAGAGTCCCATCAGCATCGCACTGGCCGCGATCAGGTAGCGGTCAAAGGCGCTGAGGCGCCGGGTGAGGACGAGCGCCGCGATCATCGGAATCAGCGAAGGCGCGGCGGCCTCGAGGAAGTAGGTCTGGAGCCTCAGGAAATACAGGTTCAGCAGCTCGAGGCCGCGTGCCGGGGTGTGGACCGGGCCCCAGGGCGAGGCGTGGAAGCCCAGGTCATGGGCGCTGCCCCAGAGCACACTGTAACCGAAGCGAAGCGGCGCGCCGGTGGTCAGCACGTTGGCGAGGAGCAGGAGCGCCACGGGCACCGCGATGCCGAGCCCCGACCCGAGCAGCGGAGCGATGCGCCGCTCCCGGATCGCGCGGGCGAGCAGCCAGAGACCCGCCGGCACGGCAAAGGCGAGCGCATCCGAAGGACGGATCGTGGCCGCGAGCCCGAATCCCAGGCCCGCGAGCAGCCCGTCGTGAAAGCGCCCTCCCTCGGCGGAAACAGCGCGGGAGAGTCCCAGCATGCCGAGGATGATCCAGAAAAGCGCCGTGACGTGGTTCATGTGCGAGCCCGCCATGAACACGGTGAACGGCGCCAGCGCGAAGAGCAGGAGCGCGCCCAGCCGGACCCCGGGCCGGTGCTCCACCCGGAGCAGCAGGGCACCGAAGGCGGCTACCGACAGCGCGCCGAACACCGGATTGACCAGCCATTCGGCCCCGACCGATGAGCCGAGCGCCAGCATGGCCGGACCACCCATGGGGAACTGGCCGTAGACCCGGCCGGCCTGCTCCACCACATGCAGGCTGCTGAAGAACTCCTGGTGCGGCGCCGCAGGGATCCAGAGCCGCCCACCGGCCAGTACCCGGGCCTGGAACACCTGCACGATCTCGTCGATCAGCAGCGGCCGCGCCGCCAGCAGCTCGCGCGCGACCCAGGCATACAGGACCAATCCGATCGCCACGATCGCGCCGGTCCATCCGATCCAGCGGTGCTCGGCGCTCCGGTGGAGAGGGCCCAGCCATCCCTCTTTCCAGAGCACGGGGGCTTTGCGGGAGAGAATGCCGAGGACCAGGCCGCCGCCGGCCGCGATGCTCAGCCCGTTGAGGAGGTCCTCGGCCACGAGGGGGAACCACGGCGCCGAGTGCCCGCCGGGAATCCAGTTGACGATGGGGAGGAAGCCGAGACCGGCGATGACCGCCGCCAGGGTGAGCGCAACGGCCCGGTCCAGGCGGCCCATGCCTCAGGGCACGCGCTTCTTGGGCGGAAAGAGATTGAAACGGAGGATGTGCCAGAAGGCGGCCACGCCGTCCTTCCAGCCGATCTTCTTGCCTTCCTCGTAGGTCCGGCCGCTGTAGGAGATCGGCAGCTCCCAGATGCGCGCCTTGGCCTGGGCCAGCCGCGCGGTGATCTCCGGCTCGAACCCGAATCGGTCGGTGGTGAGCACCAGCGACTTCATCAGCGGCGCCCGGACGATCTTGTAACAGGTCTCCATGTCCGTGAGGTTCAGATTGGTGAGGACATTCGACATCAGCGTCAGCATCCGGTTGCCCAGCGAGTGCCAGAAATAGAGCACCCGTCCCCCGCCCCCCAGGAAGCGGGAGCCGAAAACGGCGTCGGCCTTGCCTTCGATGATCGGACCCAGGAGGGTGCTCAGGTCGTCGGGGTCGTATTCCAGGTCGGCGTCCTGCACCACGATCACGTCGCCGGTGGCGTGCTCGATGCCCGAGCGGAGCGCCGCGCCTTTGCCGCGATTGACCGGATGGTGCACCACGATGTCGATCGCGCCGGCGGCCTTGAGCTGGTCCAGGATCTCGCCGCTGCCGTCCCGCGAGCAGTCGTTGACGGCGATGATCTCCATCGGCAGCGGGACCGCGCGCAGCCGGTCCACGATGGTGTGGAGGGTATTGCGCTCGTCGTACACCGGTACGATAACCGACAGCCTGGGAATCTCCATCGTCGCTCCGGGCGGGTTAGGGCGCTCGCGGGGCGGCGCCTTCGATCCAGGCATTGAGCAGCGAGAGCCGGAGATCGCCCTCGCGCCGCGTCGAGAGGGGCCGGAGCGCGTCGTAGGCGGCGCGCGCCCGCTCCGCCTGCCCCGCGGACAGCTGGGCCCGGACCGATGCGTCGAGCAGATCGTCGGGCGGAATCCACGCCCGCCCCGCGTGAGCTTCGCTGATCAGCAAGTCGGTCTGCCCGCCGCTTTCCGTCAGATTCCGCCGGGCCAGCGCTTCACCCAGCGCGACCGCGGCCTTGACCGGCCCCGGCGCGCCGGCCTTCTCGGCGTAGGAGCGGGCCCGCGCGAAGAACGCAGTGTCCATCGGCGCGGAGCCGCCATGGAGGGCGCGGCGGATCGTCCAGAAATCCGCGGTCCAGCCCCGCCAGTTCACGGGGGGGGCGCCCGAGGCCATTTGCCGGACCCACACCGAGTAGAGGTAGCGCTCCGAGCTGCCGTTGCCGTCGGCCCAGGCAGAATCCGTCCCGGTCCGGCGCACCTGCGAGGCCAGGGCCATGCTGCGCACGCCGGGCGCGGTGAGGCTGGTGGTGGTACTGTCGAAATCCGTGGGTCTGAGCGCCGAATTGCCCAGGAAATCGGTCACCCCGCTGCCCAGCGCGGCCAGACCGAGCGCGGACTGCTGCAGGAACCGCGCCCGCTCGGCCCCCAGGTCGAGCACCGGATAGAAATCGGAGTTGGCCCGTGATTCGCCCGCGAACAGAGGGGCCAGGCCGGCTCGGTCGATCAGCAGCGTTCGCGCCAGCGCCGACGTGGTCAGCGGGAGGAAGCGGCAGAGATCCTGCTGCACCAGGGGAGAACGGGTCACCGACCAGTCGGGCGCCCGCAGCGAGCCGGTGGGCGTCGCGACCACCAGCAAATCCGAGCCGTCGATCAGGTAGACCCGGTAGTCGGCGAAGTTCTCGTGCAACGCGGCCAGCACGCTCTCCACCAATCCGTCGGTCAGCTCGTAGGTGTGCAGCCATTGCCCGAACACACCGCCGGGCTCGAGGTAGCCTCGGAGGCGGGCATAGAACTCGGTGGTGAACAGCCCGCTCACTCCGCTTACCCAGGGATTCGATGGCTCCGACAGAATGAGATCGAAGCGCTGGTTGGCGGCGGCGAAGTAAGACTTGGCATCGTCGGTCACCGTCCTGGCGCGGGGGTCGTCGAAGGCCCGCTGGTTGGCCGGGGTAAACACCTTCGACCCCGCCAGCATGGCCGGCTCGATCTCGATCGTGGTGAGCTCGGTGAGGGCGGGACTGCCCAGCAGCAGGTGAGAGGACATCCCGGTGCCGTGTCCGATGACCGCGCCCTTCCGCGCGGCCGGCGCATGCGCCAGCAGGATCAGCGGCAGCAGCACCTGGGTTCCGTCGTCGCCCGAAAAGGCCCGCAACGGCGCCGCGGTATCGCACCGCTCGAACCAGGTGACCGACAGCGACCCGTCGGGCTTGCCGTTCGTGGCGAGAATCCTGGTGCCGCTGGCCCGGAGCCTTGAGGCGTGCACGGTGGCGGTGCGGCCATCGGCGTGAAACAGGATCTCACGCTGGGCCCGGTCCACGATCCGGCCGACTCGGAAGACGCCGCTGGAGAGCAGCCTCTGATCGAACGGCACCAGCACGAGCACCAGCAGCGCCAGAACGCCTATGCCGCCGGCTCCAGCGAGCATGATCTGCCGCTCCGGTTGACCCGCCCGGGCCAGGACCGCCAGCACCACGAGGCCGAGCCCCACATCGAGCAGGCCGCCGCCGAGCAGCGTGCCCTTGAGCCCGAGCAGCGGCAGCAGGATGAGCCCGGTCGCCGCAGCGCCCACGATCGATCCCAGCGTGTTGGCGCCGTAGATCGCGCCGATGGCCCCTTCGCCGGCGCCGCCCATCAGCATCCGGGTCATCAAGGGCAGCGTCATGCCGGCGCAGAACGTGGCCGGGAGCATGACCGCCAGGCACATCGCGTAGCGTGCCAGGGTGTAGACCAGGTAGCCCGATTCGCTCCGCGCCACTCCCGACAGGAGCGTGGCGCTCCAGGAGAACGACTCCAGGTACAGCGGCAGGCTGGCGATCGCGAAGGCACCCATCGCCAGCTGGATGACGGCCAGCGCCCGGAGCGGATTGGGAAACCGGTCCGCGCGCTTGCGCATCCACAGGGCGCCGAGTGACAGGCCCAGGATGAACGCCGAGAGCATCAGCTCGAAGGAGTGGGTCGAGCTGCCCAGCACCAGCGAGAGCATCCGGATCCAGCCCACCTCGTAGATGAACGAGGCGATCGCGGTGCCGGCGGCGAGGAGCAGCAGGAGCCGGGCGAGCTGCTGGTGCGGCAAGACGGGAGGACGTGAGGACGGGAGGACGGGAGACTCCTCGCTTCCCGTCCTCCCGTCTTCCCGTCCTTCCGTCTTGCCGTATCTCACCACCGCCATCGTCCCCAGCGCCACCAGCAGGTTGAGGATGGAGGCGGCGGCCAGCGTGCCCGGCAGGCCCGCCATGCCGAAGAGCACGAAGCCCGCCACCAGCACCCCGACCGCCGCGCCCAGGCTGTTGCTGAAGTACAGGATCGACAGGGTCCGGCCCGGCTGCGCCGGCATGCGCCGGATGGCTCCGGCCGTCATGAGCGGAAAGGTCGCACCCAGGAGTATCGACTGTGGCAGGATCAGCAGACCGGCCAGGGCCCATTTGGCCAGCACCACCGAGACCCCGCCGCCCAGCCCCGGGAAGAGGTGCTCGTATGCCCAGGTGGTGGTGGGGAGGTAGATGACGTCGTGAAACGCCAGGCCCAGCAGCCCGATCAAGGCCTCGACGATCGCGTAGGCGAAGAGCGGATCCTTGATCCGGGCGGTGCGGCGGCTGATGATCAGCGCGCCCAGCCCCATGCCGCCGAGAAACATCACCAGCGTGAGGATCTGGGCGTAGGCGTCGTGGCCGACGAACAGACTCAGGTACCGGCTCCACACCGCCTCGTAGAAGAGGCCGGCGGCGCCGGAAAGCACGAAGAGCGCTGCGAGGACGGCGAGCATTCAGCCGCTCATCCGGCGGCCGGTTGCTCCTCGTACCGGCTGAGCTTGCGGTAGAGCGTCGAGGGATCGATCCCGAGGACCTCAGCCGCGCGCGTCTTGTTGCCGCCCTCCGCCTGAAGGACCCACATGATGTACGCCCGCTCGATCACCTCCAGCGACGGATTGGGCGATGACCGCTCCGCCACCAGCGGCTCGCGCCGACGCCGGGTAATCCGCTCGGGCAACGCGGCCGGCTCGATCAGCGTGGCCTTGCTGAGCACCACCGCGTGTTCCAGCGCGTTCTGCAGCTCGCGTACGTTGCCGGGCCAGTCGTACACCATCACCGCGTCCAGCGCGTCCGACGACAGCGCCTTGGGCACCGCTTCCCGCTCGCTGGCCAGCTCGCCGAAAAAGTGGTCGATCAGCATCACCAGGTCGTCGCGCCGGTCCCGCAG
>Ga0070699_100001121_pt1 | contig 24945 bp, 18 predicted proteins | sample KBSK1503metaG_FD_65473 | JGI IMG/M metagenome (GOLD analysis project Ga0070699, IMG submission 65473) | Corn, switchgrass and miscanthus rhizosphere microbial communities from Kellogg Biological Station, Michigan, USA - KBS K1-50-3 metaG | ecosystem: Host-associated > Plants > Roots >...
ACCATGCGCAATGCAATGACTGTAGGCGATGATCAACGATGGCCCGTGATAAGCCTCCGCCTCGCGAAAAGCCTGAACCGTCTGCAGCATCTTCGCTCCAAAGGCGACGCGTGCGACGTAAACGTGCCCGTACATATTCGCCAGCAACCCCAGGTCTTTCTTACCGACAGATTTTCCTGACGCAGCAAACTTTGCAGATGCGCCGAGCGGCGTCGCCTTGGATTGTTGGCCTCCCGTGTTTGAGTAGACTTCAGTGTCGAGCACGAGGATGTTTACATCGCGCCGGTTGGCGAGCACGTGATCGAGTCCGCCATAACCAATGTCGTAAGCCCAGCCGTCGCCTCCGACCAGCCAGACACTCTTCTTGACGAGGTAATCCGCGAGGGTCTCCAATCGTCGCGCTTCAGCAGTTTGCAGTGCGGCCAGCTTAGTACGCAGGACTTCGACTCTTTCGCGCTGTGCAATGATTCCGGCTTCGTTCTCCTGGTCGGCTTCGAGTAACTCACTCGCCAGGGTTTCTCCGATACTCTGGGCGAGGTGTTTTACCAGCACGCGCACGGCAGCGGTATGAGCATCGAGAGCGAGGCGAAAACCGAATCCGAACTCGGCGTTGTCTTCGAATAGAGAGTTGGACCATGCCGGTCCTCTCCCGTCGCGATTGGTTGTGTAGGGCGTGGTGGGAAGATTCCCGCCGTAGATCGAAGAGCAGCCAGTGGCATTGGCAATGAGTAAGCGATCGCCAAAAAGTTGAGTAAGGAGCTTTAAATAAGGAGTCTCACCGCAACCGGCGCACGCGCCCGAGTACTCGAACAACGGTTCGAGAAACTGTGAGCCCTTGTGGTCCAACCGTACGACGTCGGCGCGGTCGAGTTCAGGCAGCTTGAGAAAGAAATCGTAGTTGGAACGTTCAAGGTCGCGCAGCGGCGCCTGAGGCTCCATATTGATCGCCTTGTGTTTGGGATTGGTCCTGTCCTTGGCCGGACAAACGTTAACGCAAAGATTGCATCCGGTGCAGTCTTCCGGCGCTACCTGAATCGTGAACAGCTTGCCTTTGTATTCAGGCGCTTTGTAAGCAGTTGACTTAAAAGTAGAAGGTGCGCCGGCGAGCGTGGAGTCGTCATAAACCTTCGCGCGTATCGCCGCATGCGGGCACACCAGCGCGCACTGATTGCACTGAATACAAACTTTCGCATCCCAGACCGGGATCTCGAGCGCCAGGTTTCGCTTCTCCCATTTCGCCGTTCCCACGGGCCACGTACCATCCACGGGGAAAGCACTCACCGGCAGCAGATCACCTTTTCCCGCCATCATCACGGCGCTGATTTTCTGCACAAAATCCGGCGCCTGTTCCGAGACCAGTGGAGGCCGGCCCTTCGTAGCAGAGGTCGCGTTTGGCACTGCAACCTCATGGAGATGAGCGAGCGCCTGGTCCACTACCTCGCAGTTTCTTCGTACCACCTCAGGCCCACGTTTACCGTATGTTTTTTCAATCGATTTCTTGATATGCGCAATGGCTTCGTCGCGCGGCAGGATGCCGGAAATGCCGAAGAAGCACGTTTGCATGATGGTGTTAATGCGTCCACCCATGCCCACTTGCTTTGCCAGGGCATAGGCATCGATAACGAAAAAGCGAACTCGCTTCTCGATCATCTGCTGTTGCAGCTCGAGTGGCAGAAGATCCCAAACTGAGTTCGCATCGCCCGACGCATTCAGAAGGAAAACTGCTTCCGGAGCGGCGTATTCCAGCACGTCGATCTTGTCTACGAATTCAAACTGATGACAGGCAACGAAAGCAGCGCGATCAAGCAGGTAAGCTGAGCGAATAGGTCGTGGACTGGTGCGCAAGTGGGAGATGGTGATGGCGCCGGATTTCTTGGAGTCGTAAACAAAGTAACCTTGCACGAATCGATCAGTCTCGTGTCCGATGATCTTGATTGAGTTTTTGTTCGCCCCAACTGTGCCGTCAGCGCCAAGACCGTAGAACAAGGCCGTGAAAACGTCTTCCTTTTCAGTGCGAAAAGAAGGATCCCAGGTCAGGGACGTGTGCGTCACGTCGTCGATGATTCCAACCGTAAAGTGACGTCGCGGCGCTGGCTGCTTCAGTTCGTCAAAAACAGCTTTGACCATCGCGGGTGTGAACTCTTTCGACGATAATCCATAGCGCCCGGCAATTACATTCGGATCGCTCTGGAACTTTGACTCTCCTTCGGCACGCGCTTCGACCAGCGCAGTAATCACGTCGAGATAGAGGGGATCGCCCGGTGCACCTGGCTCCTTGGTCCGATCAAGGACGGCAATGCCCCTGACGCTCTTCGGCAGTGCGTTGATAAATGCCTTACGCAGGAAAGGACGGTAGAGCCGAACTTTTACCAGACCAACTCTTTCGTCTCGACCGGCCAGATACTCGACAGTTTCATGAACTGTTTCCGCGCCCGAGCCCATGATCACGATAAGTCGCTCCGCGTCCGGGTGGCCGACGTACTCAAATAACCCATAATGCCGCCCGGTTCTTTCCGCGAGTTTCGCCATCAGGCGATCGACTATGCCCGGAGTCGCGTCGTAATAACCGTTGGCAGCTTCACGCGCCTGGAAAAACACATCAGGGTTCTGAGCGGTGCCACGGAGCACGGGCCGGTCGGGAGTAAGTGCACGTTGACGATGAGCGTAAATGGCTTCTTCAGAGATCAAATTGCGTAGATCGTCGTCGCTTAGTTCTTCAATCTTTGAGACCTCATGCGAAGTGCGAAAGCCATCGAAAAAGTGAAGGAAGGGAATTCGTGACTCGAGTGTCGCAGCATGTGCGATCGCCGCCATGTCGTGTGCTTCCTGCACGGAGTTTGCGCAGAGCATTGCGAAACCCGTTTGCCGGCAGGCCATTACGTCTGAGTGATCGCCGAATATCGAAAGCGCATGCGTCGCCAGTGTCCGGGCAGTCACGTGCATCGTGAAAGGCGACAGTTCCCCGGCAATCTTGTACATGTTTGGAATCATCAGGAGCAGGCCCTGAGAGCAGGTGAAGGTCGTCGCCTGCGATCCGGCCTGCACGGCGCCGTGTAACGCGCCGGCCGCGCCTCCTTCCGATTGCATCTCCGCTATCTCCGGAGTCATACCCCACAGATTCGTCTTGCCGCGGCTGGCCCATTCATCACAAAACTCCGCCATTGGTGAGCTCGGAGTGATGGGAAAAATGGCAGTGGTTTCAGTTACGCGGAAGGCCACGGAGGCAGCAGCCTCATTACCATCAACTGTGATGAGGTTCTTGGACATGATTGTTTGGGCTCTTTCGTGCGTCTTTTCAGGCAATCGTAAGGCGCACCGCAGGTCCGTCACACTGTCAGAATTGACAGTACGAAGAGCGAAAAGTGGCAGCTAGGATTCCGGCGTCTCTTAAAGTGCAGCCATATCAAAGACCGTCATGAAGATAGCAATCAGACTGGTGCTGATGGTGACTTTGCTCCTACTGGTTTTGTGGGCCGTGTCGGGTTACTTCGCCATCCAAACTATGGCCACTGACGACCAGTACGTCGGCAGCGAAGTGTGCAAAGACTGTCATGAGACGCAATTCAAAAACTTTGTTCCGACGTCACACGCCAAGTTGGGCAATTTGAGTAGTTGGAAAAACAAGGTCACCGGGTGTGAGGCGTGTCATGGACCAGGCAAGGCGCACATAGAGGAAGGTGATCCGGCGAAGATCATCTCGTTCAAGACCAAATCATCCAAGCAGATCTCAGAAACCTGTCTCACCTGCCATGCGGGGCGAGAGGAGCACAACAACTTCCGTCGTGGCGAACACTGGCGCAACGATGTTGGTTGCACCGATTGTCATTCTTCACACGGCGCGATTACGGGCCGGAATGTCGCCAGCTCGAACACTTTCATCACGCCGGCAAATTCAGAAAAGCCGGACTTCTCCACGATCAAGTTGCTAAGAAGCAGTGAACCCAGGCTTTGCCTGAATTGCCATAGTGAGGTCAAACATCAGTTCACGATGCCGTCCCATCACAAGGTTCTTGAAGGAGCCATGCGATGCAGCGATTGCCACAATCCGCATGGCGGATTCGAATTAAAACAAACCAGGCTGGCCGTCGGCACTGACGCCGCCTGTCTCAAGTGCCACGCCGACAAGCAAGGTCCGTTTACTTTCGAACATGCTCCGGTCAAGACGGACGGCTGCGTGGCGTGTCACGTGCCGCACGGCTCCGCTAATCCGAGAATGCTGAAGTTCAGTGCGGTGAATCACCTGTGCCTGACGTGTCACAGCGTGGACCATGGTGTTGGCGCCGACGAGCCCGCTGGTCCAACGCACAACCAGAACGCGCAATACGCAAGCTGCACTAACTGTCACATAAAGATTCACGGTTCGCGGACCAGTCCGGTCTTTTTTAGGTGATATGAAAAGCAAAGGGATGATTTACAGGCAATCCACAGATTACGCAGATTATTTAAAAAATCGGCGTAATCTGTGGATGGTTTTGCGCATCATCACGATATGCATGATCGCATTGATGGTGCTCATTGATATTCGCGCGCAACAACCAGCCGCAAGTCCAACGCCCTCCCCATCAACCCAAACTTCAACCAACGGAAACGGAGATACGCTGGGTGATTACGGAGTCGTTTCCAGCATTGAATTCGGTTATCGCGGTCTCAGCGTTGATGGCGATCACAACAAGTATCGCAGTGATCTGAACTACAGTGCCGGGCCGCGTTTGTTTGACACGACTTTTCTCTTGAAAGCCAGGGAAGGTCACAACGGTGGTTTGTTTGACAGCTTACTCGTGACTTCGACCGGCTGGGGCGCAGATCCGTACGGACAAATGCGCATGAGTGTCGAGAACCCGAAGTGGTATCGCTTTGATGCTTCCTATCGCCGCTTCAAGTACTTCCGATTTCTGAACACACTTGCAAACCCAAACTGGGTTTTCAGTCCGCCGGAGTTCAGCGTTCCGCCCAAGCCTGTTACCGGTGAGCATGGCTTCGATACGAAGCAGCAGTTGGGTGATTTTGACCTCACGATCTTACCCAAGAACGAGCTCATCCGGTTCAACGTGGGTTACTCACCGGAGCGTTACAACGGGCCTGCCTTCACGAACTATCACGTTGGCGGAAACGATTTTATGTTGCTCTCTGAGTTGCGATCGCGTGCCGATGACTATCGCTTTGGAGCCGACGGCAAGCTTGGACCAATCGACTATTCGTTCCTGCAGGGCTTCCGCCGTTTTCGCGACGACACCTTCATCGATCTCGGGCCCACTCCAGGTATTAACGTCAATCCAACCACGGCCAGCTTAAATAGTTTTCATCGTAACGAGCCGACTCACGGCAAGGTCAACTACACGCGTTTGAGTTTGCACAGCCTCGTGGCTAAGAGACTCGACTTAACAGCCCGGTATATCTACAGCAAAGCCACGTCCAACTCGCTTTTTAGCGAAGGTTTTAGCGGCGTCAACTGGAATGCGAGAGTCTCCGGTTTCCCGCCCACTCCGCCAAACTCGTCACCCAATACTCTGAATCTGGGAACGTATAGCATCACTCAGGATGTTGAACGCCCAAACACCATCGGCGACTTTGGCTTAACGTGGCTCGCAACCAGCAAGCTCAGAATCTCGAACACCTTCCGCGTGGAAAAGTTTGAGATCAATGGTCTCGGCTCATTCAGCGACTTCTTCTCCATCACCCGGCCGATAACCGGTGGTACGAGGACTGATACCGTCGGCTTTAACAATCTGCCCGCCAACGTAGTCACCGATTACCGCAAGTACCAGAACACCATCGAAGGCGACTATGCCTTCAATGCGAGACATTCGATCCACCTCGGCTATCGCTACGGACATCGTCGTGTCGAGGAGTCTTTCAGCGGCTTCGATTTTGGTTCGAATGGCGCACTGCCGGCGCCCTCGACTTCGACCAGTCAATCAGAACGGGAAAACAATACCCACACGATTTTGGGAGGATTCAAGTCGCGCCCAACAAAGGATTGGACCATTTATTTCGATGGCGAGCATGGCACGGCGGACAATGTTTTCTCACGCCTCGGCAATTACGACTACACCTACATTCGCGCCAAGTCGAGGTATGCACTAACGACCAAGTTGTCTCTCAACGTGGCCCTGATTGCGAGAAACAATGCGAACCCTTCGGAGATTGCAGGCGTGTCGCTGGAGGATTTTGGCGTCAGTATCAAGTCGAGAGTGTTCACTTCGGCGGTTGATTGGATTGCGAGTCCCAGGTTCTCGATCAATGCGGGCTACAACTACAACTGGCTCAACAGCAACGCAGTCGTCGAATACTTCTTCAACGGCATCGACCATCCGCAGGGTCGCAGCCTGTACTTCATGCGGAACAACTTTTTCTATATCGATACTTTCAGCCAACTGGCCCACCGGGTAACGCTTTATGTCGGGTATCGAATAAACAAAGACACCGGACAGGGTTCGCGCATCTCCGATCCCACCGGCAATCCCGGGTTCCTCGTCACTTCGTATCCGATGAGTTACCAGTCGCCGGAAGGACGGCTGGCAATCAAGCTGCACCGGCGATTGGATTGGAATGTCGGGTACCAATACTACAACTACAACGAGAGTGCGCTCGTTGGTCCAAGACCGCAAAATTATCACGCGCATTTGCCTTATACGTCATTGCGTTTTTACTTCGGACGCCAGGAATGAAAAAGAGCCGCGAAAAGGCGCATGCGTTTTTGCAAAGCCATTTGTGCTTCTTATGCATGCTGGCGGCTTGTGAAGCCGCCGCGCAGCCTCGGGTTGACTACTCGAAGTTCTCACATCTCAACGAGAACCACCGCCTCGAGTGTCAGACGTGCCACAAGTTTCCCTCGCGGAATTGGAAACTGGTTCGCAAAGAGAGCGATGCCTTTCCTGATATCGCTGAGTTTCCCGATCATCAGTCGTGCCTCGATTGCCATCGAAAGCAGTTCTTTGCGCGCGAAAGACCAGCGCCACGGATCTGTTCAAATTGTCATGTGAAAGCGAGCCCTCACGACACTTCGCGCTTTCCGTTTCCCAGTCTGGGCGAGCAGTTCTTTGCCTCTGCGAAAGGAAGAGATTTTCTTGCGGAGTTCAAAGTGTCGTTCCCGCATGACAAACATGAGGACACGGAATGTGCCACCTGTCATGAGACCTATAAGCCGCAGGGTGATGCAGGCGCTGAATTTGTTACTAAACCACCGTCGAACCACGGTGATGCTTTTTGGCTGAAGCAGGGAACGTTCAAATCGCGGCCGCTAACGCATAGCAAGTGTTTCACCTGTCACAACCAGGAGAGCGAGCTTGCCCCGCTGCCACAGAGTTGCAACGCTTGTCATCAGCCAGCCGCTATTAACTACCTCGCGGATTTCGATCAGAAGTTAGCCACGACAATTGGGTTTGACGATCCTTTGGTGATGGCGTGGTGGCGACGGCGTTCGTCAGCCGGCGCCTTTCGACATGAGGTGCACGGTGAAATCGAATGCGCCAAATGTCACGACATTACGAAAACCGCAAAGGTGCCGGTCAGATCGTGCGGCGGAGCGGAGGGTTGTCACATAACCGCAACGAGTGATGACGGCGGCGTTCTAAACTATGAGATGGACCAAAGAAGGACCAACTCCGGGTTCGCCTGCGTCAAGTGTCACCTTGTATTTGGGAAGCGACCTTTACCGGCCAGTCACGCGGCAGCGTTGCCGAAGTCGTCAAGTCAATGATCGTTCGAGATGAGGAAGTCTGGAAAATTGGGAACTGTCTTGATTGCCGTTGCGTGGGCTACCGCCGCTTCAAGTGCGAGCGGTCCGGTGAAGACTGAACCAGTGTTTGTCCAAGAGGACTACTCGAAGTTCCAGCACTCGAATCCGAATCATGCTCGCTTGCCCTGCTTGTTATGTCACCGGCGGGAATCCAACGCGGCGCGGCCGACCTTACCTGGAAGAGATAACCACACGCCCTGCACTGGTTGTCATACGCCTTTGTTTGCCGCCAGTAGTGGTCCAATTTGCGCGATCTGCCACACAGACGTTCAAGCCGGAACAATGAGAGCGTTTCCAGCCCTGCGGAGTTTTGGCAGCAGGTTCGATCATGCGCTGCACAGTGGTGGTAAATGCGGTAGTTGCCATCGACCGTCGAATCGCGGAGTGGCTTTGACGATTCCGATCGGAAGCAGCGCGCACGACGCGTGTTTCCGATGTCACACGCCGCAGGCAAAAGTTAACGGGCGGGACCTTGCTTCATGTGGAGTTTGCCACCGGCCGGAACCGTTGGTGCGGGCCTCAACGCAATCGATTGCGTTCCGGCGCGGGTTCAGTCACGCGCGTCATAACAGCTCAGGATGTCTTGATTGCCACAAGGTTCGCGGGGGCCAATCGACACAAAATGAGGTGACTGCTCCGATCGCGTTGAACCATCACGCCCCAGCTCGTGGTTTTAGTTGCCTTACGTGTCACAACGGGACGCGCGCCTTTGGCGGCGACGACTTCTCGGTGTGTACACGTTGTCACAAAGGTTCGAATTGGAGGTTCTGAAGAATTTTCTCTGCGCAACCTCTGCGTCCTCTGCGTCTCGGCGGTTTTGGGAATTCATTAACCGCAGAGACGCAGAGGACGCAGAGGTTGCGCCGAGAGAAGACCTGGAGGGGATTTCATGATGACTAAAGCAAAATTAATAACAGCGACGGTAATGACTTTTATCGTCTGCGGACTGGTGTTGGTGGCGTCCGCGCAAAGCGACGTCCAACCTTCCGACACGACTGCTTACTACACCGCGAAATGCGTGATGTGTCATGGCAAGAAGGCGGAGAAGAAGTTCAATGCCGCTTTGACTGACGACCAATTGGTCGAGATTGTCTTAAAGGGCAAGAAAGTTGCGAAGCCACCGCACATGCCGGCTTATAGCGAGAAAGGTGTCTCCGCAGAACAAGCCAAGGCACTCGTCGATCACATGAAACAGCTGAAAGCGGCTCCGTAGGCGAAGTATCAAACTGCATCGGCGTAATTGTAGGGGCGGCCCTCTGTGGCCGCCCGTGGGTAGCACTTACGCCGCAACGCAAAAGGAACTGTTGATGAGCGATGAGACAAAAGCGCAGAGCCTGCCCGGTCTGATCCGAAACTACGTGAGTTTCATCGGCACGGTGGTCGCATTTACCAGCCTGGCCTGCATTCTGCTGCTCTTTCTCATCGACCTTACGCAGAACACTGAAAACCCTTACTTCGGCATCGTCACCTACGTAATCCTCCCGGCGTTTCTGATTCTTGGTGTCGTCATCATTGTCGTGGGAATGATTCTCGAACGACGCCGGCGCCGTCTTTCACCGGCAGCCGACCTTAGTCCGTATCCGAAGATCGATTTCAATGATGCACGCCAGCGCCGCATTGCTCTCATTCTTTTGAGCGGCACTTTTTTGTTCGTATCGATGAGCGCGTTTGGCAGTTACAAGGCATACCAATACACCGAGTCGGTATCGTTTTGTGGTCAAGCCTGTCATACCGTGATGAAGCCGGAGTTTGTCGCGTTTCAGGTGGCACCACATGCGCACCTCAGGTGCGTCGATTGTCACGTTGGCTCGGGCGCGGAATGGTACGCGCGCTCAAAGCTGGCCGGCACGCGCCAACTGATCGCACTGATTCGTGGTAACTACTCGCGGCCGATTCCGACTCCGGTCCACAACCTGCGCCCGGCTGATCAAACCTGTGGACACTGTCACTGGTCCGAAAAGTTCCACGGCGCAAAACTCAGGACCTTCAGTCACTATGCCTACGACGAAACGAATAGTCTTCGTCAAGTGCGAATGCTGATCAGTGTTGGTGGAGGAAGTCCACAGACGGGAGTTGTGGGCGGTATTCACTGGCACATGAATGTTGCCAACGAGGTCACTTACATTTCGGCCGACGACCAGCGTCACGTGATTCCCTGGATTCGTGTGAAGGACCGGGATGGAAACGTGACTGAATACTACGAGCGCGTGCGCCGTCTCACGCCGGATCAGATCGCGAAGGCAAGCAAGCGCAGAATGGACTGCGTTGATTGCCACAATCGCCCGGCGCACAGGTATTTGCCGCCCGATCAGGCAGTAGATCAATCGCTTGCAGCCGGCAAGCTTGATGCTTCATTGCCTTACTTGAAACGAGAGGCTGTTGCCGTACTCAGTAAGCCATACACCACCGCCGACGAAGGTGTTAACGCGATTGCATCGCAGTTGGACCAGTTTTACCGGACAAATTATGCGGACGCTTACGCGGGGAAGAATGCGGCGATCAAATCCGCGATTGGTGAAGTGCAGCGAATCTTCCAGACGTACACGTTTCCGGAAATGAAGACTGACTGGCAGGCCCACCCGGACAACATCGGCCACTTCTATTCCTCGGGTTGTTTCCGTTGTCACGACGGAGAACACGTGAGTGATACCGGCAAGGTAATACGCAACGACTGCAATCTCTGCCACACCGTTTTAGCCGACTCGGCCAATCCCACCGCCGCTCTGAAGACTGCTAATTTTCAGCATCCGGTTGATCTTGGTGGCCTGGCAGATCGGAAATGTGAGACGTGCCACAAGGGCAACGAGGCGTTCAAACATCCGGTGAATCTGGGTGACCTCTCATCGTTTCAGTGCGTCGAGTGCCACCCGCGAAGTCAGGAGTAGTCATGAGAATTCGTTTCCTGGGAGCTGCCGGCGACGTAACTGGATCTGCCTATCAGGTTGTCACTAAAGATGCCAGCATTCTGATCGACTGCGGTTTTTTCCAGGGCCGCAAAGAGGAAAGCACAAAAAACCGGCGCACGAAGCAGATCGAAGGCGGCAAGTTGGATGCGGTCGTGCTCACTCACGGGCATCTCGATCATATTGGCCGCTTACCGTTGTTGACTCGCAATGGATACAAAGGGCCGGTTTACGCAACGAAGCCAACGCTTGAGCTGGCTACTCTCATTCTCAAAGACACGCTCTCGCTTCAGCGGCAGGATCTAAACCGCCAGAACCTGAAACGCGCGCGCAAAAAATTACCTCCGCTCGAGCCACTGTTCGAAGAAGCTGACGTTCGCAAGCTCAAACCGTTGATTGCGCCGGTCAAATACAACCAGCGTTTCGAAGTTGCTCCTGGTATTGAGGCTCGTCTGGTAGATGCGGGCCACGTGATTGGATCGGCCAGTGTTGAACTTACTGTATCTGAGAATGGTCGCAGGAAGGTGGTGGTGTTCTCCGGCGATCTCGGACCACGAGGCGCGCCGTTGCTGAACGATCCGGTGCCCTTTAAAGAAGCCGATGCCGTAATCATGGAATCGACCTATGGCGATCGCAATCACCGCTCGCTGCACGACACCGCCGTCGAGGGCAGGGAAATCATCGCCCGGGCGATTCAGAACAAGGCCCGGATCCTGGTGCCGATTTTTGCTATTGGTCGAGCTCAATTACTCCTCTACCTGCTTGCCGGAGCCTTCAAGAAAAAGACGCTGCCGCCGTTTCCAATCTATCTCGATAGTCCGATGGCAATTGAAGCCACCAGTATCTACCGGCAAAACAATGAACTATTCGACGCTGAAGGATTGGAGATGGTCCAGTCAGGCGATCTTAGACGCAATCTTACAACTGCTCGTCCCTGTGCCAAGCCTGAAGAATCAAGAGCGCTGAACGACGTCAAAGGCCCGTGTTTGATCATGGCCGGGAACGGCATGTGTACCGGCGGAAGAATCGTGCATCACCTGCGCCAGAACCTGCCGCTGCCTGAAACCGCAGTGCTGATGGTTGGCTTCCAATCGCAGGGATCGCGGGGGCGAAGACTGGTTGACGGCGCGAAGTCGCTGATGATGTTTGGCGAAGAGGTTCCGGTACGCGCGTCGATTCACACTATGGGCGGTTTCAGTGCTCATGCCGATCAGAAAGGTTTGCTGGATTGGTACGAGGTCATGGCGCCTTCGCGTCCGCGCACAATCATTACGCACGGTGACGACCGCGCGCGGACGGCGTTCAGCGATCTAATCACGCAAAAGTTTGGAGTAAAGCCGGAATGCCCGGCACTCGACGATGTGATCGAGATCTGATGGAGGAAATATGAGCACACAAGTCCAAAGAACAGACGCCGTGAGTTTGGGTGATGAAGAAGCGGTAAAGAAAGTTGTCATCGATTCCGTACTTGGCATCTGGGACGTCGTTAATAACCTGACGCGATTGAAACCCTCGCGACGAGATCGTTATCGCGTAACTATCTTCGGCTCGGCCAGGGCGAAGCCGGGCACCGTTGCATATGACGAGACAAAGAGAGTTGCGAAGGCATTAGCGGAAATGGGTTGCGACATCATTACCGGTGGCGGACCGGGACTGATGCAGGCGGCAAACGAAGGTGTCGATCTCGCCGGTGAAGCACGATCTATGGGTATCCGAGTTGATCTACCCTTTGAACAGGAAGTGAATCCGTTCGTCGAGCTCGCCTTTGAACATCGCACGTTCTTTACCCGGTTGCATCATTTCGTGCTGGCGTCGGACGCATTCATCGTGGCGCCGGGTGGAATCGGGACTGTGCTGGAGACGATGATGATCTGGCAGTTGCTTCAGGTCCGTCATCTCGAGCGCACGCCGTTGATCATGGTGGGAAAGATGTGGACAGGTCTGGTCGAGTGGGTACGAGAGGCAATGCTTTCATTTGAGACGCCGCTAATTAATCCTGAAGACGTGGGAATTCCAGTTTGTGTCGCCAACTCCGACGAGGCGATCGCGATTATTCGAAGCCACAAAGAGGCGCAAAAAGCCCACGTGGCTTAACGATACTATTGCCGGCGTTGATCAAAATGGACTTTCCGTAGAAAGTCAGGCTTAACGCTTAACTGTAACTTTTGACAGTTACGGCTGCCGGGGTTTTGGCACACAAATAGGTTTTCAAACTATCAGCAGGAGGACCAAAGTGAACATCATTAAGGTCGCGATTCTTTTTGTGGTCGCGCTCACTGCGGCGCCCGTATTCGCGCAGGACAAACCAGCCGACACCAACATGCAGATCCTGCTCGATAAAGTGAAGGCCGACAAGAAGCTCGTCGTGGCGGCCAATATGGAGCTGAGCGACGACGAAGCAAAACAGTTCTGGCCGATTTATGAGGCCTACCAAAAAGATCTTCAGACTATCAACCAGCGGCTCAGCAAAACGATTCTTGCCTACGCAGATGCTTACAACAAGCAGGCGCTGACTGACGCGCAGGCGATGCAATTGACGAATGAAGTTCTCAGTATCGATCAGGATGAAATCACTCTGCGTAAGACCTATGCAACTCGGCTCGGGCAAGTCTTGCCGGCGAAGAAGGCAGCTCGTTATCTCCAGATCGAGAATAAGATTCGAGCCGCAATTCGATATGACCTGGCCAGGGGCATCCCGTTGGTCCAGTAATTTGACGGTCCAGGTTGACGCTGAGCTACCGCACCCCGCTTCCTGCTTTCGCCGGCTTCGCAGCCCCGGTCTTCGCGGCCTTTCGCTTCAGAACTATTGCGGTCAAGTCGTCTTTCTGTTCAGTGCCCTTGCAAAAATTCTCCACCGACGAGCGGAGTCTCTCGATAACTTGCTCCGCGCTACAATCATCCGACTGCCGTATGACTGACTTCAGCCGCTGCAATCCAAACTCTTCGCCGTTTGGATTTTCCCATTCGTAAAAGCCGTCCGTAACCACGACGATCATATCGTTTGGGGCAAGCTGTCTAACAGGCGCCTGCTCGTACCCAACTCCCGCTATCATTCCGAGCGGAATTCCCTGGGCTTCCACATTATGCAATTCGTGCGTGGCGTGCTGGTAACAGAGAATTGGACCATGTCCGGCAGACAGGATCTCCACTTCACCGGTGGTTGGATTGAGCAGGATCAAGGCGAAGGTTACAAATCGATTTGCCGATAAATCGTCAGCCAGCAAATGATTGAGACGCTCGAGCACTCGATGATGTTCGTCGTCGACAATTAAGCTGGCCCGTGCATAGGCGCGGCATAAGGCACTGATGAGTGCGGGACCGACACCGTGACCCGTGGCATCGCCAAGGCTGATTGCAAGACGGCCGTCGGGTAGCGATTGCCAGTCGAAGTAATCGCCTCCGGTTTGATTGGCAGGCTGGTTCCATCCGGCCAGATCAAAGTTTTCCAGACTCGGTGGTTTAGCCGGCAGCAGGCCCTGCTGGATCGATCTCGCAATATCGAGATCGTGATTCACTTGCGCCAGCTTGTTCTGAAGTTCAGCTTCATGGAGGGCTGCCGCGACATGAGTTCGAATCCGAGCGGCAACAAAGGCAGCGAGGATGCCGCCCGTCATGATCAATCCGGCGTAGACGAAGTACACCGGAAACGGAAATGCGCCGGGCTGCGCGGCGAAGGTTTGAAAACTTGCTTCGGTGTAAAAAGTGACAAAGAGATAACCCAGTGCGGACAGTAATCCGGTCAACAACGTGAGCGTTGGACTCAACCTCAAGGTGGAAAGAATGATCAGGAGGAAATACAGCAGGACTGCCGGAGCCACCAGCACCTGGTAAGGACTGAGCCATCCAGTCGCCAATAGTAAGAACAGCGCAACGGTTGGAATCTGACTTTCCACGAAGAGGTTGAGGGCCCACTTCTCCTGCGCCACTTCCTGATCGTCTCGAAGCGCTCGCTTGATTGATCTCAGCATCAGTGCTTCGTGCGCGATGATGAGAGCAAGAACGATAGACTGAAATGCAACCAGCAGAGTTTGTCCGGTTGTAACCCCGCGGGCCACCGCGAAAATCACGAGGGCGCCCAGCAGGCATAGCATTCCGGTGATGCGGTACGATTCGCTTTTGAGCGTTGCGTGATGAAAGGCGTCGGAGTTGAGTGCAGGTTCAGTCATGGTTGTGCCAGGTCGGAGGAAGAGTTTCACGCAAAGGCGCAAAGTTTACGCAAAGGCGCAAAAAAGGGCTTTAAAGGAACAACGAGAGCTCTCAAAGAAACAAATAGCACTGTCTTTGCGCCTTTGCGTAAACTTTGCGCCTTTGCGTGAAACGTTTTCCATTCTCACCCACGCCGCCTTCGCTTAACATGAAGTTGCGCCAGTGATCGTGCCAGTGATGCATTGACCGACGCCACTTCTTCGTCAGAGATCTTGTCGCGGAGCCGAGCCTCCGCTCGCCTTCGTGCTTCTTCGACTTTGGCTTCGTCGATGCGCCCCGCTTCAATCGCCATATCAGTCGCGATCGCCACCTCTTTACCCGTGACTGCCACCATCCCTTCGCCGACAGCCAGGAATTGATCGCGTCCAGCTTTACGGACCATCATCTCGCCCGGAAGCATCTGCGTCATCAGCCGAATGTGATTGGGAAGAATTCCAATCTGTCCCTCCACCGACCGGAGCCCAACCATCTCCACGTCATCCGAGTAAACCACTCCCTCAGGCGTCACGATTTGAAGTTTTAGCGTCTTCGCCATGTATCACCCTTCTCTGACTTCCTCGATAGCGCCCTTCATATAGAAGTTGCCCTCCGCGACATCGTCGTGCTTACCATCAAGAATCTCTTTGAAGCCGCGCACCGTATCAACCACCGGCACCTGTTTTCCTTCGCGTCCAGTGAACACCTGGGCCACGCTGAACGGCTGACTCAGAAAACGCTGAATCTTCCGCGCCCGCAAAACAGTCGTCTTGTCCTCCGGTGACAGTTCATCCATACCGAGAATCGCGATGATGTCCTGCAAATCCTTGTAACGTTGCAGCACTGCCTGCACCCGTCGCGCAACGTCGTAGTGCTCCTGGCCCACGATTTCCGCTTCGAGCGCGCGCGAAGTGGATGCCAGCGGATCCACCGCCGGATAGATACCCAGCTCAGCAATTGCACGCTCGAGCACAATGGTGGCATCGAGGTGTGCAAACGTTGTCGCCGGCGCGGGATCGGTCAAATCGTCTGCCGGTACGTACACCGCTTGAAATGAAGTAATCGAACCTTTTTTTGTGGACGTGATGCGTTCTTGCAGCGCACCCATTTCAGCCGCAAGCGTCGGCTGATAGCCGACGGCGCTGGCAGTGCGGCCAAGCAGTGATGAGACTTCAGAACCGGCTTGAGAGAACCGGAAAATGTTGTCGATGAAGAGCAGCACATCCTGGTTCTTTTCATCGCGGAAGTATTCGGTGATGGCGAGACCCGAGAGGGCAACACGCAGGCGTGCGCCCGGCGGCTCATTCATCTGGCCATATACCAAGGCGATCTTTGATGACTTCAGATCCTTTTGGTTGATGACCCCGGCTTCCGACATTTCGTTGTAGAGATCATTGCCCTCGCGTGTTCGCTCACCGACACCGGCAAATACCGACACGCCGCCATGGAGCTTCGCGATGTTATTAATCAACTCCATGATCACCACTGTTTTGCCTACACCGGCACCGCCGAAGGCGCCGACCTTGCCGCCTTTCAGGAAAGGACAGATCAAGTCGATGACTTTGATTCCCGTGGGGAGTACCTGCGGAGAAGTCGATTGGTCCACCAGGGACGGCGCCGCGCGATGGATCGGATAGTATTTCTCGGCCTCGACTGGACCACGCTCGTCCACCGGATTTCCAGTAACGTCAAACACGCGGCCCATGACGCCTTCGCCGACAGGCATCATCATTGGTCCACCCGTATCTTCGACCTCAAACCCTCGCTTTAGACCTTCGGTACCGGACATCGAGATCGTCCGCACCCATCGATCTCCGAGGTGCTGCTGCACTTCGAGTGTCAGCTTCACTGGCTGGTCCTGGACCTTATATTCCACTGATAAGGCGTTGTAGATTCCGGGCAGACTGTCAGGAAATTCCACATCCACAACCGGACCAGCAACTTGAACGACCTTGCCTTTACCCATATCAAACCTGCTTTCAATTCAACCTGCCTGACTAACTGCTAACTCGTTTGGTTGGTTTGAACCGGAACATTACGCCGGAGGCGTTCGCTAATTTTCAGCCCAGGGTTGCTTCAACCCTGGGACACGACGTAACAAATCTTTTTAACCCTGAAAGGGTTTCGCGGGGCGGCAAACCCTTTCAGGGTTCGACGTGCATTAGATGGACGTCACCCAGGGTTGTCGGTGCGCTCCAACCCTGGGCTGAAATTAGCCAACGCCGTCGGCGTAAACCTTAATGTCAATCGATCCGCTATCCTCTAGCTTGCCTGGCCGCCCGCAATCTCCAGCAGCTCCTTCGTTATGTTTGCCTGGCGTAGTTTGTTGTACTCGAGAGTCAGATCGTCGATCAGGCTCTCGGCGTTATCGGTGGCGTTTTTCATCGACACCATTCGGGCGCTTTGTTCACTCGCCTTCGCATTCAGCAACACCTGATAGATATAAATATTTAGATAGTGTGAGAGCAGGTAACCGAGGAATGGTTTTGGCCCGGGCTCAAACAGGGTCTCTTCGACAGTGGTAAAGTCTATTTTTTCTCGTTCGGCGCCAGGGATCTCCAGGCCTCGGATCTCCCCGACCGGAAGAAATTCCAGCGAGACTGGTTGCTGTGTCAGCGTGTTGATGAAGCGAGTGGCCAGGACACGCACTTCGTCTACTTCCTTTTTCAAAAACAGATCGCGAGCAAAGGCTGCGATCGCTCGCGCTTCAGGAAAGGTGGGCGAGTCGCCATAGGCAAACTCTGCGATTAGTTGCCGGCGAGTCGCGGCCACGAATTGTGCTGCTTTGCGGCCGGCGGTAATGAAAAGAGTTGACGACGGATCGAATTGCGCGGCTAGGCGAAACAAATTGCTGTTGAGCGCCCCGCAAAGACCCTTGTCCGCAGCCACGAGGATCACTGCGTGTCTCTGAATCGGGCGAGTTTCGAGTAGTGGGTGATTGAACTCGCGCGTGGCGGTTGTTGCTTCGCGTTGGAAACGATATATCAATCGCACAAATGGACGTCCGGCGAGTGCAGCCTCCTGCGCCTTCCGCATCTTCGACGCCGCCACCATCTGCATTGCTTTGGTTATCTGGGCGGTGCTTCCAATCGATCGAATGCGTCTGCGAATGTCGCGCGAGTTATCCATGCTTTCATCTCCACGTGTCTTTGAAAGCATCTGTCGCAACTTTCAACTCGGCGGCGAGGGCGTCGCTGACTGCTTTTTCATTCGCGATTTTCTGTAGCAAATCGGTTTTGCGTAACGTCAGAAACTCCGTCAGTCTGGTCTGGTATTCCTTGATCCGCTCCAATGGCACGTCATCCACGTAACCGTTTTGGACCGACCAGAGGATCGCCACCTGTACTTCAACCGGAATCGGGCTGTACTGGGGCTGCTTAAAGATTTCGACAATACGCTTGCCGCGATCGATCTGAGCTTGTGTCTTCGCGTCGAGCTCGGAACCGAACTGCGCGAACGCTGCGAGTTCACGGAATTGAGCGAGGTCGCCTTTGAGCTGTCCGGCGACCTGCTTCATTGCTTTTAACTGGGCGGCTGAACCGACGCGCGATACTGACAGGCCAACCGAGATGGCCGGTCGCACGCCCTGGTAGAACAGATCCGTTTCCAGATAGATCTGTCCATCTGTAATCGAGATGACGTTGGTGGGAATGTAAGCAGAAACATCACCCGCCTGCGTTTCAATGATGGGCAGGGCCGTAAGCGAACCGTTGCCGTACTTCTCACCCACGCGTGCAGCTCGTTCGAGCAAACGGCTGTGCAAGTAGAAGACATCGCCGGGATACGCTTCGCGCCCGGACGGTCGTTTCAACACCAGACAGACTTGCCGGTAAGCGACCGCGTGCTTGGACAAGTCGTCAAAAATAATCAACGCATCCATGCCGTGGTCCATGAACCACTCGCCAATCGCGGCTCCGGCAAAGGGAGCGAGATACTGATTGGTGGCGGAGTCTGACGCGGGAGACGCGACGATGATCGTGTAGGGCATGGCGCCGGCGTCTTCGAGCACGCTGATGAGGCGTGCGATGCTGGATTGCTTTTGTCCGACAGCTACATAGATTGAGTACAGCGAACGAAATTCTTTATCGCCGGCAGCTTGAGCCGCGTTGTTGAGTCGAGCCTGGTTGATGATCGTATCGATGCAGAGGGTCGTTTTCCCGGTTGAACGATCGCCGATAATCAATTCGCGCTGGCCCCTGCCCACTGGGATCATGGCGTCAATCGCCATGATCCCGGTTTGCATTGGTTGTCGGACGGGGCTGCGTTGAATGATTCCGGGCGCGAGTTTTTCTACCGGATAGGCGATGTTGCTCTCGATCGGACCTTTATCGTCGAGTGGCTCACCGAGTGTATTGACTACGCGTCCGAGTAGACCTTTTCCAACCGGCACCTGCAAAAGTTTGCCGGTCGATCGAACTTCGTCACCTTCTTCCAAACGTGTGTAGTCACCCATGATCACCACGCCGACTTCAGTCTCATCGAGGTTAAGCGCAAGACCGGTGACGCCATGGCCCAGATCGATCATCTCGTTCAGCATGGCGTCGCTGAGACCTTCGATCCTGGCGACGCCGTCGCCTATTTCGCGGATCACACCAACATTTTGTTTGGCGGCGGAAGTTTTGGCGCCCACGATCTGGGCTTCAATTTCCATCAACAGGTTTGCCATTAACGCTTCCTCATCCGGCTTTGCACAAAAGTGCTGTATGCGAAGAAGATTTCTCACTCAAAGGCGCAAAGCGCTGCCGTGGTTCGTCGGGGGTTCTTTGTGCCTTTGCGCCTTTGCGCCTTTGCGTGAGAAGTATTTTCGTGCGACAGATCGTCAAAAGAGACTCTGAGTGCGGTTGCGCAAAGCCTTTCTATCCGCCGTTACGTTCAAAACTTTTCTGCAATGCCACCAATCCTGCCCTGACGCTTCCGTCGTAGACGTCACTCCCAACTCTTACTCGCATCCCACCAATCAACGAAGGGTTTTCTACGAACGACGTGCTTAAGTCCGGACCATACGTTCGCATCAGGCTCGCTTTAACATCTGCCTGTAAGTCGGAAGGCAACGACGTTGCGCTTTCAACCCGGGCTTCATGTTGTAATCGATCAAGTCTTACGAGGCGCTCGAATTCATGAGCGAGCGCAAGATAACCCCGACGTTTTGACTTGAGGATGTCTGCTACGACTTGCCTAACGCTATCGTCATCCAGCGAGTTATTGACGCGACATAAACGAAACAGACGCTTCGCATCGCGTTTAGCCTGTTTGCCGCTTTTCATAAAAAATGTCCTATTGCTGCGTCCGCAACTGTCTGGCCGTTTCCTCTGCCAGGCGTTGCTGATCTTCGGTCGTTAGAACTTTGCCGGTGATCACGGCAGTAGTTTGGACGACCAGCCGTCCCACCTCGCGTTTTAGTTGCGCGACCATTCGGGAGTGGTCCGAAGCGGCGGCGGCTCGAGCCGTCTCCATGATTTTTTCGGAGGCTTCCATGGCCTTCCGTGTTTCCTGCTGCCGCAGTCGGGTGGCGGCGTTACGTGCGTCCTCAATAAATTGCGTGGCTTCCAGGTTGGCTTGCGCGAGCACGTCCTGGCGTTGTTCCTCCGTCTTCGCCAGCTCGGCTTTTATCTGCTCGCTGTTGGCCAGTCCCTGGGCAATGAGCTCACGCCGTGTCGCCAGCATTTTGAGAATTGGTTTATAGGCGAACAGGTAAAGGAGAACGCAGACAATCGAGAAGCTGATTACCTGCGCGATCAGGTGAGACCAGTCCACGCCGAAAGTCCTGGCGATCTGCTCGATCTGACCGCCGCGTTCAGCTCCTGCAAGCAAGAGAAGATCGCTCATGTCACTTCACCAGGAACAGCGTGTAGAACACGATCGCCTCTGCAAACGCAATCGCCAGGATCGATTGGACCAGCACCTTCGTGGACGCTTCCGGATTGCGCCCAACTGCTTCCGAGGCCTTCATGCCGATGATACCGACCGCGATCGCCGCACCAATTGCCGCCAAACCTACGTGCAAGTTTCCACTCATAACCTCAGTTCCTTCCTTAGGATCAATTCATGCGTGGGCGGCAGTGGAGTGCTCCGCTTCGTGCTGGCACATCAAAAGTGTGAACACCGCCGTCAACAACATGAAAACAAGCGCCTGTACGACGCCAACCAGTAACTCCAAAAAATAAAATGGCACGGGCAACAACCAGCCGAGACCAGGTACGAGAGTGGACATCGTTTCCAACATGTTCTCTCCGGCGAAGGTGTTGCCGTAAAGTCGGAAACTCAAAGAGATAGGGCGGAACAAAATCGAAATCACTTCCAAACAACCTACCGCGAAGAACACTACGGTCAGCACTATTTTCATGAACCCGCTGCTCTCGCCCTTGGGAGCAAACAGTTCCTTTAGAAACCCTATTGGTCCAACTTCGCGAAGCGCCCATACGATCCAGCAAGCGAAAAAGACCAGCGCCATCGCGAGCGTGAGATTTACATCGGCATTCGCGCCGCGGAGCAGTGGCTGATCTATTTTGAAGCCATGAGCCGTCGCGTGACCCCATCCAATGGTACCGACGCCAGGAACAAGACCCAGCCAGTTTGCGGAAAGTATGAAGATGAAGACGGTGGCAAAGAACCAAAAAGTCCGATCGACGAGGTGCTTTCCGAGGAGTCCTTCGAGAAATCCGTAGAGGCTATCAACCAGCCATTCCAAAAAATTTTGCGATCCACTGGGTACCTGGTCCATACGCCGCGTAGCGATACGGGCAAAGACGATTAGACCAAGCGCGACCACCCAACTGACCGCCATGGAATTGGTGATCGGAAAGCCGAATACGCTGCCAATCTCCACCGCCTTCGCAGAAAGGCCATGGACCTCCGGCGTAGGACCAGGCTGGGGCGTTGTGCCCTCGGCAAACGCCGCCTGCGTATCCCAGGCCACCACCGTCAAGGCGAAAAGAGAACCAATGACAAGAATTCGAAATTCTCTTGACATACGCTAATCGGAAATTATCTCCATCGAAACCCTTGGTGATACTGGCAAAACTGACAGTTCCTCAACACAACACCAAAGGGCTTAATTAAGAATCGCTTGTCGTCTGTGGTTTGAGGCGTAGTGTCGCCACAGAAGCAGGCAAATTAAAGACGGGTTCCCCGACATGATATCGACCCGCGCCCCCTTCACGGTCGTCGCCCTTTTTCTGCTGTCGAGTTGTGCGCACGCCCAATCCACTGCGTCAATCGAAGGCTTAATCACCGATCAGCACGGTGCTTTAATCGCTGGGGCGGAGATGACGGCTAACGAACCTGCCATCGGTGTAACGCGCCGGGCCATCACGGATGATGCCGGGCGATATCAAATCGCGGCCCTTCCAGTCGGAGACTACCGGCTCGAGATTAGAGCGAACGGATTCACGATCCACGTCGCTGACCGTGTCAAAATCGAGGTCGGGCGGAGAATCACGCAGGACTTCCAGCTTCAAGCCGGCAACGTTGCGGAGCAGGTAATAATCTCGTCGGCGGGCAACGAGCTCGAGCGTTCGACGACATCTGTTGGTCACGTAATCGATCGCAGAATGGTGCAGGAGGTACCGCTGAATGGTCGCTACTTCCTCGACCTGGGATTGCTGGTTGCCGGATCGGTAACACCGCCGCAAGGCGCGTTCTCATCTGCGCCTATCCGTGGTTTAGGGTCGTTTGCGATCACCACTGCCGGCAATCGCGAAGAGACCGTCAACTACGTCATTAACGGAATCACGCTCAACAACCTGACGTTCAGTTCCATCAGTTTCCAGCCGTCGATCGGAACCGTTCAGGAATTCAAGGTAGACAATTCAACTTTTAGTGCCGAGTACGGTCAAAGCTCGGGCGCCATCGTTAACATCGCGACCAGATCCGGCGTCTCGGAGTTTCACGGTGAGGTATTCGAGTTTCTTCGCAATGACGTCTTCGACGCTCGTAACTTTTTCACCTTCACGTCAAATCAACCGCCGGCGTTCAAACGGAATCAGTTTGGTGGGCAGCTCGGCGGTCCGATTGTTCAGCATAAACTCTTCTTCTTTGTTTCTTATGAGAGTTTGCGGCAACGGCAGCAACTGGATCTCAACAGCCTCGTACTGAGTGATTCACAACGTGCGACTGCGATCGATCCGGTAATTGCGAAGTTAATCCCCTTGATCCCGCCCGCGAATTTAGTTGATTCATCAGGGAACCCACGATTCGTCGGTTCGGCCGGTGCAACGGTTAACACCGACCAGTGGACCATTGACATCACTCACAACCACGGCGCCAACGACCGGCTGCACGGCTACTACAATCTTTTCCGCACGTCGAATACCGAACCCAACCGGAACGGCAATACGATCCCCGGCTTTGGTAACACCTCGCGACAACTACGCCAGGTCTTCACGCTCAACGAGACCCACATTTTTGGGCCGTCGATCGTTAACGAACTGCGCCTCGGCTTCAATCGTTTTCATTCGACAACTACGCCCAGCGCTCAACAAAACCCGGCCGACTTTGGTATCAATATCGGTATCACTCAACCTATCGGACTACCGCAGATTAGCGTGGCCGGCGGTCTGAATTTTGGTGGTCCATCTATTAATCCTTCGGGACGCGGCGACACGACCATCGTGATTGGCGATTGCGTCAATTACCAGCGCGGGGATCATTCACTGAAGTTCGGCGGCGAATTTCGCCAATTCCTTAACAACAATTTCCGGCAAGGCACCGGAAGTTTTAACTTTCCGACCGTGGCGTCGTTCATTGCAGGCAATGCTAATTCCTTCAGCGTTACCCTCGGCAGCCAATCGAGCAGCATAGCGGAACCCGCGTTTGGTTTTTTCGTGCAGGACAATTTCAGGTGGCATCGAAACGTGACGTTCGAATTGGGTTTGCGTTACGACTGGAACATCACTCCAAGTGAACGCTACGATCGTTTCATTGTCTTCGATCCGCTGACCGCTTCGCTCGTTCGAGTGGGCTCCGAGCTTGACGACGTCTATCACCAGAATGCCAGGAACTTGCAGCCTCGAGTCGGCGTGGCGTGGGATCCACTCGACGACGGCAAGACCGTCATACGCGCCGCCTATGCGGTACTGACGGATCAGCCGATGACGAGTGTGGTGCTCAGCACGGCCACGAATCCGCCGCTCGCGATTCCACTCACCTTCACCGGAACAATCAGATTAGATAATGCAATCAACCTGGCCGGTGCTGCGGGACTCGCGCCACAGTCGATCAATCATGATTTTGACAATGCTTACTTGCAGTCGTGGAATTTGAATGTTCAGCGCGAGTTAACCCGGAACCTCTACATTATGGCCGGCTACTTTGGTTCGAAGGGTACGCACTTAATCATTCGGCGCAATGTCAATCAGCCGATCAATGGGGAGCGCCCATACAGCAACTTGTCGCCGAGCAGTCCAATCCTGCCAGGCGCAGCGCTCGGCAATGTCACGCAGGTCGAGAGCGCCGGCAACTCCAGTTACAACGCCATGTGGTTGACCGCTACTCAACGTCTAAAACGAAATCTTCAGTTCAATGCGTCTTATACGTGGTCCAGGTCGTTGGACTACAACTCGTTCAGTAGTGGCGGAATCGTCGGACAAAACAGTTACGACCTGCGCGGCGATCGCGGCCTTTCGGATTTCGATGTGCGTCATCGATTTGTAATAAGCGCGCTTTACGATCTGCCGTTCAAGGGAAATGAGTTAGTTGCAGGATGGCAGGTGTCGTTGATTGTTCAGTCGCAGAGTGGAAATCCGGTCAACATTGTTACGAGCAACAGTACCGTTAACGGCGTCAGCGGCACGTTGCGGCCCGATGTCAACGGTCAAGTCGAAAGCATTGGAGAGGTTGATCGGTGGTTCGACACAACCGCGTTCACGCCGGTGACGCACTTCGGTAGTTTGGGTCGCAACGTCGTGATTGGTCCGGCCTTCAACAACATTGATTTTTCAGTCACCAAGCACACGCGACTCGGGGATAATTTTGAGTTGCAATTTCGGGCGGAGTTTTTCGATCTGTTGAACCATGCTAACTTCGGTCAGCCGGGCAACATCGTTGGAACTCCAGCCTTCGGGCGAATCACAAACACACGCTTTCCGACAGGCGAGACTGGTTCTTCGCGGCAAATCCAGTTTG
>Ga0070699_100001122_pt1 | contig 24931 bp, 30 predicted proteins | sample KBSK1503metaG_FD_65473 | JGI IMG/M metagenome (GOLD analysis project Ga0070699, IMG submission 65473) | Corn, switchgrass and miscanthus rhizosphere microbial communities from Kellogg Biological Station, Michigan, USA - KBS K1-50-3 metaG | ecosystem: Host-associated > Plants > Roots >...
AGGGCGATTCGACATTGTGTCAACCGACATTGTGTCAAGACTACATCCCGCTCTGGAGTCCTCAGACAGCCCTTGATAGGAGTGTTCGACCGGGTGCTCACTGGCGCAGCCTGGTTCGCTCGCAGGAAGAAATAAGCAGGGCGCAGCTCGCAAGACTGAAGCAATGCCCGGATGATTAGTCCGGGCATTGCTTGAGACGCAAGACTTTCGATCAACGGGGAAAGAGCTTGCTCAACCGTTCCGTAAGGGTGCGCACCGCCTTGGTTAATTCAGGAAGCCGGGGTGTGTCGAAATCCACGTCACCGCTCTCCAGGTCATGTGTGACTTCCTTAACAAGTTGGGTCGCCATTTCCACCCGCTGGCTCATGACCTGCGACATCAGCTTGTAAGGATCGTTTCCTTTTCCTTGCGTCTCCAACCATTGTTGTACGGCTGCGCTTGCCTGCCGCGTCCTTTCAGCGGCGTTCCGGAAGTCCATGAGAACTTTCACATTGATCATTCCGGTTTTCACCGACCCTTCCAGGCTCTTGAGTTCCTCGTTGGCCTTTTTCAGACGTGATGAAAGCTCCGGACCTGGCTGCGGATTCTGTGCCATAGCAGTAAGATTCCTCCGCGCCGGGCAGGCTTGCGTTTTGCAGGGCGCCTGGTGTGAGCGTAGTTTACTGCTTGGCCATTGTCGATGTTACCGCCGTAACAAGTCTGTCCGAAGATAGCTGGCACATCTGGGATGGTATCGATCGGCACTCACGACTCTCAAAACCACAGGTGGCGCGCAGTTTTATAACTTGGAAGCGACGGGGACAGCTAGATGGAATCGATCGTGCAGGAATTTGGCGGCTTCGTCGCGCTCGGGAGACGAAGTCTCAGGAGTGGAATTCAGGTACATTAAGTACAGTTCTGCGGCGCCATCCAGGTCGCCGTGCTGCGCGTGGGTTCGCCCCTCCTGGAGGACCGTGGCGGCAGCTCCGATGCTTTTTTCCGAACCGCCTTGACCAGGGCATTCCGGGCTTCAATCTCCAGGTCGGTCAGAAACTGAGCTTCGTCTGGCTCCACGCTCTGGTTGGTAATTCCTTCGGTATCTTCCGGCCTGACATTCTCGAGGACAACCGCGGTTTTGTGGTTGTTTTTGTACACGTCGACAGGCTGGCCGATCACATTACCGGACCGGTCATTGATCCGGAATGCGAGTTCTATCGACGCGCTAAGATCAATGGTCTTTTTTGTATAGTGATTAAGGTTCAACGATCGCTTCCACCCGGTTCTGATCGATCGTTTCCAATTTGTGTCGCAACTCGTCCACGTGCTTCTGCGCTTCCTGTACCGAGTCATTGGCAGCCCCAACGATGTCTTTTTTCTTGCGTTGAGACTGGGGTTGACCAGCTTACGCGCCGGATTCTTCCCGATCAATTCCGCGTCCACGGCTCCCACTAGGAACGCCTTCAGCATCGTGCGGTTGGAAAAGGTGCCCGGCTGCTCCACCGAAAAGTTTGCGGGTCTCCGCAAGGTTGGGTGGTGGTGCAGCTTGAAATCCACAGGTCTCTGTCGACAAACCAGCTCTAAGTGTGCGCTGACGCACCGACAATATGCCCCGCCTTGGTTAGTCTGAAGCTATCCAAAAAGAAAAGACATTTTATGGCTCAGATGAATAACGTCATTCCCATTGCTACATCCTGCAGTTCTACATGGAAACAGCTCTACGAATGCGCAATGCTGGAACTCGACAATAGCAAGTTGCCGGAGCGGATTGCTGCTGCGCACCGGGCGATCGTCGATAGAGCCGAAGAAATAGTAACCAACCAGTCAGAGGACGAACACTACGCTCTGAACGATGCGCTCCGGGCCTTGCAATTACTTGAGCAAGTGGCAGCTAGAGAAAAGCCCACAGCTCAAAATCCTATTCAGTAATTGGGCAGTGTTCCCAACCTGTTCTCGCCACCAGCGCGTCGTGCGTGACTGTTGTGACGAACCCACCGCTTCGTGCTGGGCTCAGTGCCTTGCGCGCGCAGTGAAGTTTGATCTTCTTAGCCAGCAAGTTCATAATGCCACCTGCCCCCGCCGCGCAGCCAGGAGTGAATTCCACTGTGTCGCACACGTACAGTCCACGCAAAAGGAGTGAAACAATGTGGAAAAAGCAGGATGATGCCATGGGCGCGCAGCCAGACTACGACTCCAAGCAGACGCCGGAGTTGGAGTCGCCCGACGACGCGCTGATTGAGTCTTTAATGGACAGCCGGTTCGAAAAACGGGATTCCGCAGTTGGTCCCCGGAAGGTTCTTGCCGAAGACCACCATCAGTCATCGTCGTCACCAACCATGACGACGTACACAGAAGCGCTGAACGAGTTCACCAAGAACGCTACTGCGTTCATTGAACAGCTTCCGCTTCTTACCAAGGCTCGGGATTCGTATGAGCAAGCTATGAGGGCGGGCGCGGAACTGCGCAAGATCTTGGACACCGGCCAGCAGAACCTTCAAACTCTCATGACCCAGCTGGAGCAAGCGGTCAACGTTCACGGAGTCAAGTCCGCTCTCGACAGGAAGAAACCGGAACCGGCGAAAGTGGAAGCGATTAGAGGGAGCGACGAAAGCAGTGGTGGTGCGAGGAGATTTCCATGAAAAGCCCACGACGCTCACGTTCCTGAACGGTCGCGGAAACAGCGTGAGGAAAAGCTGTGCTCCATAGGGTGGTCAACCAGTGCCGCTCAGGCCACATTCTGCCCTGCCTGACCCGCTCCAAGTGCTCGATTCTGCGTGCAACCAGGCATTGCCGGAGCTTCCCAAGCTGGATGTCGCGGGTTCGATCCTCATGTGGTTTGAATTATTCAAGAGTTTGCGCTCTTGGCTCTTCGGTGAGCAGCGCAAACATGCAATGTAAACTCTTGGTCGCACCGCGTCTGAAAATTCCGTTTCATTTCATCGAGTGATTCGCCAGTGGGCGGGCCAGAAGGGTGAAATACCCAAGCACATTCAGAGCAACCCCATCCCTTGACACTCTGCCCTTCGACCCATACCACTTGGCGTGACGAACTATGAGGCCCCTTACGAAGCATGCGGCCCTCACCAGGCGGACACGGAAATAGTACGTCAAGTGAAACGTGAGGAAAATAGTGAGTAGTACATCGAAGTGTGTGAATGGGCATTACGCCTCAGCCACAGTTTTGACTCGAAGGTAGCTTGGTTTATGACAGAGATGGAGGCCCCGCTTATGGCCCCGCAACCTACAGATCAACAGAGGCGTCCCATTGCAGAACAAGTAGCAAAGAAATGGATTCGGCGAAGTTGACGATCCTTGTTGACCGGCTTTGTCGCGCTCTAGATGAGCACCACAAAGCAGCGGCAAAACTGCGGAACGCAGTCCCGTATAATTGTGTTCGGAACATCGCATGAACTTGTCCGCTGCTTCGTTGGACCGAGGCCTGGCGGGTAATTTCCCCCCGCCGCCGTCCACTCACCGGAAATCTATTCCCATTCGTTCCGTTCTAATCATCATTCTGCTGTGGGCTGCGATCTACGCCGCGGCCATGTTCACTCCGGCCCTCCTGGATGATGTCGATACAGTCCACGCTGAAGCGGCCCGGGAAATGGTGTTGCGTCATGATTGGGTAACCCTCTATACCGATGGGGTCCGCTACCTAGAGAAGGCTCCTCTCATGTATTGGAGCGTAGCGGCAAGCTACAAACTATTCGGCATCCGCGACTGGAGTACACGTCTGCCCTTGATGCTAACCGTTTTGGCCCTGCTGCTCGCAACCTACGGCGCGGGCAAGCGTGCCTACGGCGAAACTGGCGGATTCTATTCCGCGGTGGCGCTAGGCACTTGTGTAGGTCCTTACATTTTCACGCGGTTTCAGATTCCGGATGTCATGGTCGGCCTATGGCTCACTTTAGGCTTCTCTTTCTTTCTGCAATCTTTCGAAGAAGAACCACCCTCAAGGCTAGCTTGCTGGGGATTTGCCGCCACTTGCGCTTTGAATGTTCTGACAAAGAGCCTCATTGGGCTTGTGTTCCCGATCACGACTGTTGTCCTGTATCTACTGCTCAGGGGCAACCTGGCACGTTTGCTCAAGCTTCGGCTGGTCTCGAGCAGTATTGTTTTTCTGCTGATTGCAGCGCCCTGGCACATTCTGGCGGCACTGCGAAACCCGTCGCAGGGGCCAGTGCGCGGTTTTCTTTGGTTCTACTTTGTAAATGAACAGTTCCTGCGATACGTAAACAAAAGGGTGCCTCCTGGTTACGACACGGTTCCGCTATTGATTTTTTGGGGTTTGTTGATTCTCTGGCTCATGCCATGGTGCATTTTTCTTCCGCAGGCCGTTCGCGAGATTCCGAGAAGGTGGCGCGGACTGCGCGGCGCATCCAACACGCAGCAAAGGGCCAATCTGCTGTTCGTACTTTGGGTTTTGGTGATTGTAGTATTTTTTAGCTTCTCCACCCGCCAGGAGTATTACACCATTCCGGCAGTGCCGGGCGTGGCGCTGCTCATTGGAGGCTGGTTGGCAAAAGAATCGGAGTCTGCGTCAGATTCGGCCGAGCGGCGCGCAGGCAGAACTTCTTCCCTGGTTTTCCTCGTGATCGTCGCGATTGCTTCTGTCATAGGACTGGTATTTCTGCTTTCGTCGCGAGCCCCAGCCCCGGGGACGGACTTGGCCGACTCGCTGAAGAAACACCCCCAGGAATATGACCTTTCTCTTGGCCACTTTCTTGATCTAACCCCTGAGGCCATGGGAGCTTTTCGAGTCCCGCTGCTGGGGGCGGTTGTCTCAATGTTCTTGGGGGCAGGATCGAACTACTTTCTAAGGAGGCGCGGACGCCCGGGGCAAGGAAATATGGCATTGGCCTTGATGATGGTCGGGCTGTTGGCTTGCGTTCACTCGGCATTCGTGACCTTCTCCCCAATTTTGTCGTCCCATCAGCTCGCCGTGGCCATTGGGCAGCGCTACCGTCCAGGAGACATCCTGGTTGTGGACGGCGAATACCACGAGGCATCGTCTTTGAATTTCTACACCGGCATTCCCTTGCGTGTTCTGCACGAGCCTAGTGGGAATCTGTGGTACGGCTCGAAATTCCCGGATGCTCCTCACGTATTCGAAACCGCCGATTCTCTTGCTGCCCTGTGGAGTGGACCTGCCACGGTATTTCTATGGAGTTCCGAAGACGATCCGAAGGAGTTGCGGGGTGAGTCTCGCTATCTGCTGGCACGCAGCGGTGGAAAATCTATTCTCACCAACCGGAAGCTGAGTCATTGACGTCAGTAATGTACGGGTCACCGCTAGCATTCGATACCCATGGACAACACTGTCATTTCCGTCCGACCGGGGCCTGAGTATTGGCCTGACTATAATGAGCCGTGCTCAACGCGGTTGTTCAATCGCAGATCAGAACAAGCTAGTCGTTTTCTGGAAGACTTTCGGGTGGATGTGTAATATTCTCGCAGCGCGGCCCGCTAGTAGTTGCCGCTAATCATTAATGAATGCAAGACCCGGCATTGAAGTGGCTAGCCTGACCGACATCGGTCGCCAGCGTGAAAACAATGAAGATTCCTACCTCTATTGGGAGCCGGGCAGCGATGAGGAGTTCCAGCGTAAGGGCCGGTTGGCCATAGTTGCCGATGGCATGGGCGGATACGAAGGCGGCCAAGAAGCGAGCCGTCTGGCGGTCCAAACTGTCCGCGAAGTCTATGACCAGGCCTTCAGCGATACTCCTCAGGCAGCTCTGCTTGCAGCCTTCTCTGCCGCCCACGAACGCATTCAAAACTATGCTGAGCAGCATCCGCAGTTTTACGGGATGGGCACAACCTGTACCGCCTTCGTCCTGCGAGGCCGCCAAGTCTATTTCGCGCACATCGGCGACAGTCGCCTTTACTTGGTGCGTGGGGCCGGAATTTCACAACTCACTCGGGATCATTCCTATGTCGGCAGATTAGTGGCGAGCGGCATTGTCCGTTCCGAGGATGCTGAGACTCACCCCCAGCGCCACATCCTGACCGCGGCTCTTGGGGTGGGCGAGGGGTCCTTGGCGGACAGCGGCGAACAGGAACGCAACCTGGAGAAGGGAGATGCCCTGGTGCTCTGCACCGACGGCCTTTGGAGCCAGGTTAGCGAGCAAGAACTCGAAACCGTGATCAAGAGCAACGGCCCTTCAGAGTCTTGTGCCGCATTGGTGAGCATGGCCCTCGAACGAGGTGGGCCGGACAATATCACGGTGCAGGTTGTACGGCTGGAGTCCTGACTGCTGCGCGACCTTCTTCATCCTTCGTTCACCTTGGCGACACACCGGGGAACGCAGTGATCCCAAGCTGCAATTAAATGCACTCTTCTTGGCGGAATCTCACCTCCCGGATCTCGCAAAGCACTGAATAGAATCTGTTTATTTGTGCCGCAGCGGCTCCGGGCAATGGCAGGAAGGTTGCATTGTCCCTTACTTCAATAAACTCTATTAGTTAAATAGGGTTTATGGGATAATCAGTCAAGCCCATGAAGATCTCGCAAAAAGGACTGTATGCACTGCAGGCGATGATGATGCTCGCCCGCAAATATCAGCAGGGTGCGATCAGGATCCGAGACATCGCGTATGAGGAAAATCTTCCGGAGAAGTTCCTGGAATTGATCCTGCTCGAACTCAAGAACGCTCGCATGGTCGAGAGCGTGCGCGGTGCTAAGGGCGGCTACCAGTTGCGCCGCGATCCCGCGGACATTCACCTGAGCGAAATCATACGGCTGATTGACGGGCCTTTGGCCCCTTTCGGCGACGCGGATCAGTTGCGCGTGCTGATTGACCGCGATATTCCGCACCGCGCGCTCTACCAGGTTTTCCTCGATGTGCGCGATGCAGCGGCCCACATACTCGAACACACCACCCTGGCGGATCTGATTTCAGGTCCAAAACCGCGGTCCGCCAAGGGCGGCAAACGCAGGAGAAAATCAGCCGCCAGCGTTCTTCCCATGGTTGTGGGGGGATCGAAGGGTGAATAAGCGACTCGCCATCACGCTGATTCTGTGGCTGACGATGTGGCTTCCGGTAGGTCTTCCGCTTTGGGGGCAGCGAACGGCAAACACGATTCGTGTGGGCGCGTTTCCCAACATAACCCATTCGCAGGCAATGGTGGGAAAGGCCAATGGTTTTTTTGAGAGAGCCCTGGGGCCGGGCGTGAAGATCGAGTGGAAGACGTTCAACGCCGGACCGGGCGCGATTGAAGCGCTTTTTGCCGGGGCAATCGACATGACCTACATCGGTCCGAATCCGGCCATTCAGGGCTATGTTCGGTCGAACGGTGAAGCCTTGCGCATTATTGCCGGGGCGACGAGCGGTGGCGCCTCATTGGTGGTCCGTAGGGATTCCGGTATCGAGAAGCCTGAAGACTTTCACGGCAGGAGAGTAGCCTCGCCTCAACAGGGAAATACGCAGGATGTCGCGCTTCGTGCCTGGCTTTTGGCGCATGGCATGAAGTCCGTCGACAAGGGCGGCGATGTGCAAGTGATTCCGATGGCCAATCCGGATCAGGTCACGCTGTTTCTGAAAAAGGAGTTGGATGCCGCCTGGGCGCCTGAGCCCTGGGCCACACGCTTGATCAGGGAAGGGAACGGCCGACTGTTTCTCGATGAACGAGACTTGTGGCCCCAAGGAAAGTTCATCACCTGCCATCTGATCGTGAGCACGAAGTTCCTCGATGACAACCCGGAGCTGGTGAAGAAGTGGCTTCGCGCCCATGTGGAGCTTACCGAGTGGATCAACGGCCATCTGCCGGAGGCCAAGAAGATATTGAACCTCGAGGTACAAGCGGAGACCGGCAAAGCAGTTCCGCCCACAGAGTTGGATGAGGCCTTTGATCGCCTGCAAGTTACCTACGACCCTTTGCGGTCTTCTTTGATGACGGCTGCCAAGTCGTCATTTGATGCGGGATTTTTGGGACGAAAGATGCCTAACCTATCCCGCCTCTACGACCTGACATTGCTGAATCAGGTATTGGCGGAGACCAAGCGAAAAGGAATCCAATGAGCTCCAATATACAAAACGCAGCCGGGCCAATTCCCATACCTGTCGACCCCCGCAGTACGGCACGCGCCGCCGGTCCGCGAGGCAAGTTAGGCCCGGCTTCAGTCGGCCGTTCTTTGCCCGGTATCTCGCCCGAGATCGCCAAGGTCGGCTTGAGCGAAATATGCCTGAGCTACCGTACGCAGAGCGGGGAACGACTATTGGCGCTTGATCACATCAACCTCGAGGTTAAGCCTGGCGAGTTTCTCTGCGTTGTGGGACCTTCCGGCTGTGGCAAGTCCACGCTGTTGCATCTGATTGCTGGGCTGCATCAGCAGACCTCGGGTCAGGTGCTGGTGGACGGCAAGCCAGTCGAGGGACCTGGCACCGACCGCATCCTGATTTTCCAGGAACTGGGCCTTTTTCCTTGGCTCACAGTTGGGCAGAATGTGGAGTTCGGAATGAAGATGAAGGGCGTCAGCAAGCCGGGCAGGGCAGAGAAGACCCGTTACTACTTGCGCCTGGTGCATCTCTCACAATTCAAAGATAGTTACATTCACCAGCTCTCCGGCGGCATGCGCCAACGCGTAGCCCTGGCTCGGGCTCTGGCGACAGAGCCGGATGTGCTGCTGATGGACGAGCCCTTTGCCGCGCTCGACGCGCAGACGCGAGATCTGCTGCACGATGAACTGGAACGTATATGGGCTGAGACCGGGCGGACCATCATTTTCGTCACCCATAACGTGCGCGAGGCCATTCGGCTCGGCGATCGCGTGGTTCTTCTGACTTTCCGTCCGGGTCGAGTGAAGCGGGAGTTTCTGATCGATCTGCCCCGGCCTCGAGTATTGGAAGATGTCCACGTCGCCCACGCAGCCCGCGCCATACTCGACGAACTGCGGGAAGAGATAAATCGCTCGCTGGAGGTTGAGTACAGCGTGGGAGTGAGGCCCCACGTGGTACCGGGAGCGGAGCCATGAAGCGCGCGGCCCGACTCGTCATCTTCTACACTTGTCTAATCGGCCTATGGGCGCTTCTGGCACAGCTCAAAATCTGGCCCGCTTACTTATTTCCTACGCCCTGGGGAGTGGCGCAGGAGCTTTATGACGGTTTTTCTGACCATAGCTACTGGATTGCCATCGCCGTCAGTATGCGTCGAGTGTTGATCGGGTACACGATTTCTGTGGTGGCCGGCATGATTCTGGGGTTAGGCGTAGCCAGTAATAAGTTTCTCGAAGAGACCATGGGCGGACTGCTGGTGAGTCTGCAGAGCTTGCCCAGCATTTGCTGGTGGCCTCTGGCGCTATTGTGGTTCGGCCTCAACCAAAATGCCATTCTCTTTGTGGTGATCATGGGATCGTTGCTGTCGGTCACTTTGGCCATGGAAGACGGGCGCAAGCAAATGCCCAAAATCTACGGCATGGCGGGTCGCAACCTCGGGGCTCGCGGATTCCAGTTGTTCTGGCATGTGCTGTTGCCCGCCAGCCTCCCCTTTGTCGTCTCCGGATTGAAACAGGGCTGGGCCTTCGCCTGGCGCTCCCTGATCACGGCTGAAATGCTTTATGTGAGCCTCGGACTGGGACAAGTGCTCATGATGGGGCGAGAAACCAGCAACATGAATGCTGTGATCGCCGTCATGATTCTGATCATTGCTCTGGGATACATTGTCGACGGTCTGATTTTCAAATCCATGGAACGCCACTTGCAACATAAGTGGGGACTGACTCCCGCCACGTAGAACGCCGCACGAGGGAAAGAAGACCGGCAGACGGGGTTCTAGAGTGTGCGGATTAGGTACAAAATGTCTATTATAATTATCTACTTACTTATATACTACCGGCGAAATGAGGAATTTGGAGGTCGCTTCCCGGTGTTTTGTCCTCCCATTCGGTTTCCGGTAATGCATTCGATGGCTTCTCTTTCATCGTGTATTCACGGTTTGTTAACCGTCCTGTAACAATGGAGGCGATACAACATACTATCGACCCTTCTTCCTTCTGTTTGGTCTGACGTAAGGAGCCCATCCAGGCCGGCATGCGCCTGTCATCAGGGTAGGGAATTGTTTGTCTCCCGCGCCCTCGAAAGGCCAGACGCGACAGTGTGACGGCAGAAGCAGGTTGGAGAGCAAGTTAGCGACTTGTCGTCTGTAGGATTGCCCGCCGAAGGCAGGTATTGCATCGAGGCAGGTATGAAATGTTGATCGGCTTAGGGTAGTAAAGGTCCCTTAATTCCCCCGGTAAAAACAGTTGTCCAACCAAACTCAAAAAGGAGAGTACGCCATTCCATGAAATCTGCTAAAAACCTCTTACTCACAGCTCTGACGCTGGCGGCCACCACAGCGGGTGTGTGGGCGCAAACCAGCTCGGCGGCACCGCCCCCCAAGAAGAAGCATAAGGTGGCGGCGAAGTCCGCAACTCCCGCAGTCACCGCGGCGGATGTCCAGGCGCTGAAGGATGCCTTGGCCGCCCAACAGCAGCAGATCCAGCAACTGACACAACAATTGCAGCTGAACGCCCAGGCCTGGCAGCAAGCCCAACAGCAATCGCAGCAGCAACTGCAACAGGCCCAGTCGGCGGCTTCCGAGGCCGAACAGAAGGCCGCCGCGGCGCAAACTGCGGAAGACCAACAGCAGAGCACGGTGACCAAACTTTCCAGTGACGTGGCGGACGTCAAGACCACTGTCACCAGCAGCGTGTCTTCCGGGCAGGAAGCGCAGAAGCGGGTCTCAGCCCTGGAGAGTGCCTTCGGACGTTTTCGCTTCGCTGGAGACATGCGGGTACGGGGAGAGGACTACTTTCAGAAGGGGGTACCGGACCGCAATCGGGCCCGGGTACGGGCACGTTTCGGCGTTGACGGTCAGTTGAACGAAGACTTTGTGGGTGGCATTTATCTGGCTACGGGCACCCTCGGCGACCCCACCACCACCAATGAAACCCTGACCAACTTTTTCGATCGCAAGACGATTGGCCTGGATCGGGGTTACATCACCTACAACCCGGTGGCACATAAGTGGCTGTCGCTGACCGGAGGCAAGTTCGCGTTCCCCTGGCAACGGAGCTCGCTGACCTTTGATCCCGATATCAACCCCGAAGGCTTTGACGCCAAGCTGTCGTTTGACACGCATGCCGGACCCATCCGCAACTTCACCGTTCAGGGCATGCAATTGCTGCTCAACGAAGTGACGAAAGGGCCTGACTCATACGCCACCGGCGGAAACGCGTCTGCCAAGCTGGATTTCGGGTTCTGGACGGCTACTCCGTCATACACGCTGCTGAACTGGCATTTGGCGGACGCTCTCTTGCAAGCCTCGGCCTTTGCCGTGCAAGCGACTTCGACGGGCACCACATCAACCACGGGAGGAGTCATCACGGTGACGCCATCAGGCCAGGTGCCGGGAGAAGGTCCGGGCTGCCAGGCGATTGCCGGCTACGTCACGGTGCCGCCTTGCGTGTTCGCGCCCAACGGCATGACCAATGCCACGTTCGTCACTACCAACGCGGCGGGAACGTCGGTCACGCCCCACTTCTTGTCCCACTTTTTGTACTCCGACTTCATCCTGAACAATACGTTCAAGACAGGTTTGCCACGTCTGCCGATAAACCTGATGCTGGAGTATGAGCAGAACCTGAACGCGGCTTCGGCTCCTTTGGACACAAAGGGAAAACCCACCGGATTTGGCAAGCAGAACAAGGCTTATGGTGGCGACTTCAGCGTGGGCCAGGTCAAGAACAAAAACGATGTACAGATCGGCTACTCCTGGTGGCGCGTCGAGCAGGACGCAGTTATTGCCTCGTTCGCTGAAAGCGACCAGCGGGCTCCCACCAACATTCTGCAGCACCGCATCTACGCCTTGTGGAAACTGCAGAAAAACACCACCGCGCAATACACGATGTGGTTGGGACGCACGCTCAACTCGGACCTTGAGAACAATGCGGCGACGGCGGCGAAAACCGTCTCGAGCCCTGGAGCCAAGGAACCGACGCTCAAGCGTCAGCAGATCGACCTCATCTACACGTTCTGAGGGAAGTAATTCCTTCAGGCTGCCGCCGGCCCGGTTTCGGCTTCTCTCCTTTTCCGGGCCGGTGGTGTAACATTCAGAATCAATTTGGCCTTCCTCGGAACGTGCTGCGAACACGCGCGAGGTTGCTCGCTTGAGTGATGCCGCATGATGACTTCCAGACGCACCTTTCTGAAACATATGTCAGGAGCAATGCTCACAGCAGGGGCAGTGCCCCCGGCATGGATTTTGGCACCGACCGAAGGCGCGACTCGCTCCATCGATGTGCCGGGCGAGGATGGCATGATTCTTCGCTCTTACCGCTTTCTGGATCTGGAGACCCCTGTCGAATATTTCAACACTTGGATCACGCCCGTTCCGCACTTCTTCGTGCGCAACCACATGCACGAGCCCAGCGAGGGTAACGCAGTGGACTGGAAACTTACCATTGGCGGAGAAGTAGAGAAGTCGGTCACGCTGAGCCTGTCGGAGCTCTCGAAGATCGAGGCTCATGAAGTGGTGAATACGCTGGAATGCGCCGGCAACGGACGTAGTCTCTATCGGCCACAGGTTCCGGGCGTGCAGTGGGGAAAAGGTGCCGTGAGCACCGCGAGGTTTTCCGGGCCCCGATTGCGCGACCTATTGCAACGTGGCGGGGTAAAGACTACGGGCAAGCACGTAATGTTCCGTGGGCTCGATGAAGTTCCTGGCAAAGTTCCACCCTTTGTCCGCAGCATCCCCATTGAAAAAGCGCTCGATTCCGACACTCTTATCGCCACACACATGAATGGAGCCGCGTTGACCAAGCATCACGGATTTCCGGCGCGCGCTCTCGTACCGGGCTGGATTGGCGCCGCATCTTGCAAGTGGCTCACCGAGATCAAAGTGCTCGAAAAGGAGTTTGACGGCAACTTCATGAGTCCGGGCTATCGCTTCCCCAACCAACCCGTAAAACCGGGAGATGCGGTGAGGCCAGAAGATACGCACGTTATGACCGCGCTGAATGTGAAGTCAGTAATCTCCAGTCCCAGCGAAGGGACTCAGGTGAAAGGAAGCAAAGTATCCATTCACGGAACTGCCTGGGCGGGTGAAGCGGACATCGCGAAAGTCGAGATCTCCACCGACGGCGGAACAGCCTGGAGTGCCGCCAAACTCGGACACCAACAGGTCCCTTATGCATGGCGGTTGTGGACCTATGACTGGAAGACGCCTAAAAGTGGCGAGTACATTGTCATGTCCCGTGCCACCGACAGCCAGGGACGCATCCAGCCCGCCACGCCGCTCTGGAATCCCAGCGGCTATCTTTATAACGCCGTGGATCAGGTGAAAATCCGTGTCGTATAATCGGTGCCCGCTGCCCGATCTCTTTGTACTGATCTTCAGCACCGTTTTGGTCGCTGTTGCTTGTGTTCCGCCGTTCTGGGCGCAGTCGGCGGTCCCGCCTTCGCCAAAAGCCACGGAAGACTTGCCTGCTGGTCCCATGCAGGCGAAGGCCACCACGGCGTGCCTGGAATGTCACGAGGCGCGCATCATTCTGCAGCAGCGGCTGAGCAAAGCCGCTTGGACCAAAGAAGTCGACAAGATGACAAAATGGGGAGCGGTGGTCGACCCCAGCGACCGAGACGCGCTTATCGATTACCTGAGTGCGAATTTCGCTCCCGATCAGCCGCCGTATGAGGCGCCCCGAACCTCGCAGGGAAAAACGGCGCCAGGCAAGGTTGCGCCCGGCAAGAGTACGCAGGGGAAAAGTGTAGCGGTTCGGTAGAGATTCCACGCGGCAACAGCACAGTGCAAAGCGCTGCCGACCCAATGTCCAGCAGGCTAACCGACATTAGGGCAGCGCCGCCACTTCTGAGGGCAACTAGAGGGAAGTATAGAGACAGTGATGCACCACTTCTAGTGCATAGTCGAGCACGGTTAACGACCAGCTTAGGCATTTCCCTCTGTGTCCTCTGTGGTTAAGCTTTTCTCCGGCCGCAGCAAGGGAAACAGAATCACATCACGGATCGTGTGCGAGTCGGTGAGCAGCATACAGAATCGGTCAACGCCCACCCCCACACCACCGGCTGGTGGCATCCCATAGGAGAGCGCCCGGATGTAGTCCTCGTCCATCTGGTGCGCTTCCTCATCTCCGCGCTGGCGTTCGTTCAACTGCTGCTCGAAGCGTCTGCGCTGATCCTCGGGATCATTCAACTCGCTGAACCCGTTGGCGATCTCCATCTGCCCAGCAAAAATTTCCCATCGTTCTGTCCAGTCCGGCTCGTCCGGCTTCTGCTTGGAAAGCGGGGACACGGCGGTTGGAAATTCGTAGATGATCGTCGGCTGGGTCAAATGTTCCTCGGCCACCGCGTCGAACAACCCGGCGACAGTCTTGCCGACCGGCTCGTGGGGATCGTAAGCCATGTGCTTGTGCACAGAATTGAATCGCTCTACCAGATTCTTGACCCCATCGTGTGAGCCAAAATCGGCCAGCACAGGCTTTGCGCCCGCGGCTTCCGGCCAGTAGTGAATGATCGCCTCGCGCATGGTCATGCGCCGCCAGTTCGCACCGGCCCACTCAATTTCCTGATCTCTCCACCTGGTCTTGGTTCCGCCAGTCACGTCTTTCGCTGCTTGCTCAATCAGATTCTGCGTAAGATCCATCACGCCGCGATAGTTGGTATAGGCCTGGTAAAACTCGAGCATGGTGAACTCCGGATTCCAGCGCCAGCCCAGCCCTTCGTTGCGAAAATTCCGATTGATTTCGTAAACCCGGTCAAAACCTCCCACGGTCAGCCGCTTCAAGTAAAGCTCCGGCGCGATCCGCAAATAGAGGTCCATGTCGAGCGTGTTGTGGTGCGTAACAAACGGCCGCGCCACGGCCCCGCCGGCGACCGGTTGCATCATCGGAGTCTCTACTTCAACGAATCCCTGAGCATCCAAGCTTCGCCGCAGCGACTGCATCAGCTTGCCGCGCTTCAGGAACACCTCTCGGACCTCGGGATTCATCACCAGGTCTAGGTAGCGCTGCCGGTAGCGCAATTCAACATCGGTGAGACCATGCCACTTCTCGGGCAAGGGAAGAAGGTCTTTGCTGAGAAATGTGATTTCCTCGACGTGAACAGTCAATTCCCCGGTGCGCGTGCGAAATAAATATCCGCTGACCCCGATGTGGTCACCGAGATCGAGCAGCTTGTAAACCTCAAATCCCATGTCGCCGACAGCATCCTTCTTCACATAAATCTGCAGACGTTGCCCGTCCTGCTGTAGGTGCGCGAATCCGGCCTTACCCATCAAGCGAATGGCCATGATGCGCCCGGCCACGCGTACGGTCACGCGCGGGTTCTCGATTTGCTCGGCCGTCCGGTCCGAGTACTCCGCCAGAATCTGCGGGACTGAGTGGGTGAATTCGTACTTGGTCGGATACGAGGGCTGGCCCAGCGCTTCAATCTGCTTTAGCTTCTCGCGCCTTAGTTCGTAGATTTTCTCGTCGAGTGCCAATCGGCTCCTTATTGCGGGGAATCGCGTCCAACTGCGCGCAACATCCAAAGGGAAATACGGAAACGCGATTATAAAGCAGGCCACCCGCAATCGCTGTCCGCGGAGCGGGCTGCGGCTCTTTCTACTGCTTGACATTCCAACGGTACCTAAGTACATTGGTACACATGACCGACGAGTCGCAATTGCTGGTGGAGCGGGTGCAGACCGGCGTGCGCATGGAAAAGCGCCTGATAAAAGTTCTCAAGGCCTTTGCCGAATATCACGACATGACGCTGGGTGATCTGCTCGAGGGCATTGTGCTCCACGCCTTCGACGGAAAGACCCCGTTCAGTCCGGCCTCCCTCGAACGCATTCAGGATTTGAAGAAGTTTTACGGTCTTGATCTCGACTCGGGCGCCAGTCACCGGCTTAAGGAAATCAAGGGACGGACTGCCCGCAGGCGCCGCGCCGAGAAATAAAAAGGTTTCTCCCCATGTCAGAACAACGCATGAAAGCCGCCCTGACTGGCCTGCAATGGACCGTGGGCTTGGTAATTCTTATTGAAGCCATTCTGTTCCTGATGCCGGGTGCCCGCCATGATTTCTCCCAGACTCACATGCCGGATGTGCTGCGTCTGGTACTGGGATGGGGTGAGATCATCGGCTCCATACTTCTGCTGATTCCGCGAACCGCCGCCCGCGGCGCCTGGATTTTAGCCGGCACGTTTGTGCTGGCCATGATCGTTCACTTGCTGCACGGGATGCCCAATGTCGGCACACTCGCCATCTACACGGTGGCGGCCTGGGCAGTCGCCATCGGCAAGGATAATTAGAGCGCGAGCAAGTCTTGCCATGACCCATCAAGAAATTATCCAGCGCTTTGAAAATGGTGCTATTGCGGAAGACTCTTTCCACCACTTTGACCATGTCCGCCTGGGGTTTGCCTATCTGTGCGAATATCCGGTTCTTCCAGCCTTGGAGAGATTTGCCGCGGCCTTGAAGCGGTTCGCCGCCGCCCGCGGGAAGGCACAGCGCTACCACGAGACCATCACGCACGCATACTTCTTCTTGATTCGCGAACGTATGGCCGGATCTCAGGGCGCGGATTGGGATGAATTTGCCCGTCAGAATCCGGATCTTCTGGTGTGCAAGGACGGCATCCTAAATCGTTACTACCGGGAGACCACATTGAAATCGGAGCTGGCAAGAACCGTCTTCGTCTTTCCGGACAAGTGCTGCCAAAGCTGCCGTCAGGATTGCCCGCCACGTAGAAAGTAAATCGCGGCAACTCTTATGCGGGGAAGGCAATCTTAAGGGTGCAAGGTTTGGCATCGGAACATCCCGACGCAGGAGGACTCATGCAAAGTGTAGTCGGAATCTTTTCTTCACTGGCTTCGGCCGAGCAGGCGGTTGAAGGTTTGTTGGGCAGCGGCATGACGCAGCAGTCCATCATCTTTCTAAGCGGCGAATTGCCGGATCGAGGCGGCACTCGATCCGCTGAGCAAAAGCTTGAGACCATTCCCACCACGGACGCCGAATCTGACGGAATGGGGAAGGCCATGGGCGCGGTGGTCGGCGGAGCCGTGGGCGCGAGCGCCGGACTGGCCGGCGGTGCGGCGGTAGCTAGCCTTCTTGTGCCCGGCGTGGGAACCGTGTTTGCAATCGGATTGGGCGCAGCGGCTGCGCTGGGACTCGGCGGTGCCGCCGCGGGAGCGAAGGCAGGGGATGTCACCGAGCACGCACTCGATGTGGGAGTTCCGAAAGACGATGTGCAGTTCTATCACGACTTGCTGCGGCAGGGCCGCTCGCTCATCATTGCGAATGTGGATACCGAGGAACAAGCCGCAACTGCACGGTCCGTGTTCAAGCAGCAGGGTAGCGAAGATGTGGACCGAGCCCGCAAGGAGTTGGGAAAAGCGGCATAAGCAGGCCCCCAGGTTACCTTCCGGCCAGAAAGCCGTATTGCTTTTCGGTTAGCGGGACTACGCTCAGTCGTCCCTGCCGCACCAGCGGAGAATCCGCAAACAACTTGTTGGCTTTGACCTCTGCCAGCGTAACTGCGCTCCCCAACGCCTTGCCTGCTTTGATCTTCACCTGCGGATTGCTGGCGTCAGAGATCTCGACCGAGACAACCGTCGCGGTGCCCACTGCACTCTTGTGATCTCCGGTTTCATAAATCACCAGGCGGTCGCCCGGTTTCATGGCGCGGAGGTTTTTCAGGGCTACTGGATTTGAGACGCCGTCCCAAACGGTACTCTGGTCGCGTTCGAGGTCGGCGAAGGAATACTCTGACGGCTCGGTCTTGAGCAAATAGTCCATGGTCATCATATTACCGGAAGCTCCCCGTGAAAATGGTGCCTTCGTTCTCCCTATCATTGCAGATTCGTCAGCACCGGATAATACTTCGAAATCATTCGGCCGGTCATGAGGCCGCCTTCGTACTCGGGGATAATGACCTCGTCGGCGCCCGACTTGCGCATGGCTTGGGCGTAGCGGTTTGGCCGGCGCGGGTGATGATTCGGGCCTTGGGGTTGAGGGCCTTGTCGGTAACGATAATGTAGAGGTTGTGTCGTTGTCGATACTATAGGTTCAAAGTTGCCGCTTGCTTCGGAACCGGTGCGGGGTTTGGATCAGCTCGAATCGGACCGATGCAGGGAATCTGGCGCAGCAGTTTTGCTGCCTTATGTTTCCGGCTCTCGGCCAAAAACTCGGGGCGCAGGTTTCGCCGCAAGGCCTGCAATCCATCCAGCTGTTGATAGAGCAGCTCTGCCCGGCGGCGCACCCCGACTTGCGGAATCTTCCTCAACCATTCCTCTCGATAGCGCGGGGCGTAGACCTGGGTGCCGGCACAGGGAATACCCCAGCCTCGATACAGGGCCTTAAGCCGATTCATTACCCGGGTTAGATCTTTGCTGATGCACTCGCGCCAATCAAGGGTGTTCAATTGCTTACAGACTTTGAGCCCGCCCGTTCTTGCCCTTCTTTGTCCGTCCTTTCCTGCCGAACAGCCATGATTCAACCATGAGCTTGGGCGGAACTGCGTCGAATTTGCAGGGGAGTAGACCGCTAGGGAAAACTCGATCTGTCGTAGTTAGTTACTGCCCATTACCGTAGAGCACGCTGTCAACGCGGACGAATAGGGAGTTCCCAGATTCAGGCGCGAAACATAGTCGGGAATTGGTATTTCGTGTTGTTGGTAACTGTCAGTGTCTGTTTGGCACTCACTGAGCCGATGCTTTGTGTCCCGAAACCCAAGTACCCCGAACAGCGTGATCGTCCCCTTGCTACTGCTGCTCCACGCCGGTACGACTAAAGCCGAAGCCAGTATCAGAAGTGCGATGGTGGATGTTTTTGTCACGCCCTTGTCTCCCTAGGAAAATCGCCGTTCTTCCAACCCCCCGGACTACTTGCACTTGATGACCGGCGAACCTTCCTTGTCGACCGTGACGTTGTTGTTGGCGTCCACCCTGATGTGCAACTTCTGGGTCATGGTCACGTCCGGAGTCGGACCCTGGGCGATCAGCTTGAACTTGTCGGAGGTCCTGAAATCGGACGTAGGCACGGGCGGAAAGGTGCCGTCGGGATCCAGCTTTAGTTCATAGTGCTGCTGGTCCTTGCCCACATACTTGATGCCGTTTGAATCCGTGCCGGTCAGGTTGTAGTGCGAAGTCCAGTGCTCGTGGAGATCGCCGTTGGCCTTGCTCTCGCAGTGAAACTCGTAGAAGAATTCCCCGCCCAAAGTGACCGTCGTAGCCGGACTGGTGCACACGTTGGTCAGCACCTGGGTGATCGGCTGATGCAGGGTGTAGTTGACAGTTGAATTCGAGCCTGCCGCCCCACAGCTTTGTGCATGAGCAGCGCCGGCGGCCAGCAGGACCATCGGAGCCAGCCCAAACAACACTTTTAAAAGTTTCGCAAATTGATTCATCTCACTGTCTCCCGTAGTTTCTGATTCGAAGCCAAGATCTCTGATCCGACCGCATCGGCGCGCTAGAGGCGCAGGTTATGCCAACTAGTTGCCGCACTGCGTACTGTTGTCGGTCACCTGGACGGAGATGTTTCCGCTGGTGTCCACCACGATGGCCAGCGTCTGGACCAGGGTCATGCTGGGAGCTGAGCCCTGCGACATCAGGTCCGCCTTCAACTGCACCGTCGCCTCCGTGGATGGCTGACTGGAACTAAGAACGTAGTCCGTGGAGTCACTGGCGGTGTAATTGCTAGCCGTGGTCTGGCCGACGGCAGTCAGGTTGTTCGATGCGGTGATGGAGAACTGGTTCGCGCCGGTGGTGGGATCGGCGGAGACCTGATAGCTGAACTGCACGGTCCCGTTCAGATTCACGGGTTCGCCGGCAGAACAATTGTTGGTCGTCGTCTGGTTCTGCACGTTCGTGGTGTAGCTGTAGACAACGGGTGGTACGGATTGCCCAAACGCGGCTGGCGTCGCAAGCTGCAGCGCCAGCGGCCAAACCGTCAGTAAGACTGCCATGCCTTTAGAGCGTTGAAACATCTGTTCCTCCCTAAGTATCCTTACCGTTACTTTCCGGCTGTTACTTTCCTGCTACTGAATTTTTTCTCTTCCCACTGCCTTATCCGAACCGTGCAGTTGCGTTGCCATCGGACCGGTTGCAAACCCTTTCAAACTTCCTTCGAACCGTGTCTCCGCGTACAAACTGCAATCGTTTTCAGACACGGCGAAAGTATTCACTCCCGTCAATCCACCGTTATCTCATTACCTTCTTGTAAGCTTCTCATCTCTTGAATGCTTGACAATTTCCATGTTCAACCCGCTCGCGGCCCCTCCTCCGCTTTTGCCCTCGGAGTCTGGCAGCGCGGACAGCGTGCCTCGTCGCTGAAAAACCACGTGCCGCAATTCGTGCAGGGCAGGCCGAGGAGCCGCGCCTTGCGCATCCCGCCGGCGCCGTTTCCGGCCTCGCCGTTCCCGACCTTGCTGTTCCGAACACGGTTCTCGACAGCCGCGGCAGCGGTAGTGCTGCCGTTGTCGCCCTGCCTGCGGCCGTCCCCGAACCCGGCCTCATATCCTTGCCGGAACCCTGATTCCCACCCGCTTACATGACCGGCCTCGTAGCATGCCCGGTACATCCCTCCAAACTCCTCCGGCAGCGAGCGGAGCTCGTCCTCATTGCCATTCGTAACGCTGCCGTTGCTGGTGCAGCCGTCGCTCGCGGGCTGCGCCAGAAACAGCGCCCCATCCAGAGCTTGCGAACCGTTCTTCTTTTCGGGCTTGCTCATATCGCCTTCGTTCCTATTCTTCGGACTCGCTTACTGCAGCGCCATCAAGGTGTATCGGTCCTGGCGGCACAGGGTTGCGACGATGGTTTGTCCCCTGCGCACGATCGCCGCGTTCACCGTCTCGGTCTGCGTGGCCGCATTCGCACCGCTCGCCGTGAACGCCCCGTTGCCCGTCACCGTGATCACCACCGACCCCGGCGCCGTGTCCTTGAAGAAGAGACTCGCGCTATTGGACCCACTGGGGATGGTCAGGTTCGAGGCCGTGACCGCTGTCGTACACGCGTTGTCCGTATAGAAGGAGGCGCCCGCCGCCGAGGGGGTCAGCGTCTCCGTGCTGGTCACATTTGAGGGATTACCGGACGAATCCTGCGATTGCACTGTCAGTGCGCTTGAGCACACCCCCGCGGCTACCGTCACAGGGGCACTGGTGAATACCAGCTTTGAGGCCGGGCCGAAGATCGTTTCTGTCTGCTGCACTTGTGCCGCCGCGGCGCTGACGGTAATGGTCGGATTGCCGGCAATGCTATCTCGATAGAATATCGGCTGTGGGTCTCCCCCAGCGCACTGATTTCCATCAGTTGTGATTGGGCTTGTCTGAGTAGAGCAGCTCGCCGCGCTGGCATAGAACTTTCCCGCGGCCGAGCTCGACGAAAGGTTGAGGGTCGAATTGTTGCCTGTGCAACTCAGCGTGATCGCGGCTGAGCAGCTATTCACAGCAATACTGAACGGGCCTGAGGTGATCGATATGCTGCTGATGCTGTCCGTAAACGTCGTCTGCGCCTGTAATCCGGAAGTGCCGCCGGTGGCGGTCAGAGTGAAGGTGACATTAACGTCGTGCGAGTCGGGAGAGAATTGATTGTTGAAAATGTTTCCGTTGACGTCGGCGACGTTGGCTAGGTTGGGGGGGGTATCAATCAGCGGCGACTCCACAAATTGCAGGGTGACGGTTTCGCCGGGCTGCCAGCCCGAGCCGGTGATGGTTACAATCTGCCCCGGCGAGTAGTCGGCCTGGTCGGTCATAACGGTCGCGGACTGGGCTGTGGCTATGCCTTGTAGGGCAAATGCGAGAAGAAGCACAGCAGCGAATACGGGTTGTTTCATTAGTTCACCGCGCCCGCAACGCAAACCGTCAACCGCTTCGCGGTACTAGCCGCGGTAATGCTCAGATCCAGTGAATCGCCCAAAGCGAGAGTCGTGCCGCTTAGGGTCAGATTCTGCCAGGTTCCAGGAGTGGTGGTGCAAGTAACGCTACTGGTTATCGCACTTGCGAGGTTGTTCTTCTGGACATTCATGGTGACGGACCCAGCGTCGACCTGACACTTAGCTGCCGTAACGGTCATGTTGCCGATCAGGTTGTTGAAGAAACTCTTCTGGGTGTAGGTGGTATCTAGCGCCGAAGTGTTGTTGTCGGCACCCGCTACGTAGCAGATGCTCCGGGTATTGTTGAGCGACTGCGTGGCGCCGTTAACGCCAACCTTGACAACATTGTTAGTTGAGTCATAGGCGATCGTGCCGCTGATCGTCGGCGCGGCATTCGCAATCACCGGAACCTTGAATGCGTTTGCGGACGTATCAGCGCTCATGTCGAGTGTAGATGTCCCGGTAAATGCCAGTGATGCTCCCGCTCCAACCACCAGGGCAGCAGTGGTATTCGTAGCTCCAGTAATCGCGCTGAACGCGACGTTCGTGGCGGTCGCCGCAGTCGTCGCCGTGGTGGCAGTGGTGGCGCTGGTCGCAGTGGCCGCGTTGCCGGTGATGCTGATGCCCGCAGTTCCGGCGCTGATGTTGGCCGCGGTCAGGTTAGTCAAGCCTGCGCCGTTGCCGGAGTGCGTTCCGGTGAACGAGTTACTCGCGTTGTTCATGGTCACCGCGCTGGTGACGCTGGTGAGCGCCGTCAGCGAGGTGATATCCCCGTTGGCCCCGCTGGCCGCTGCTCCCAGGGTGGTGCGAGCAGTAGCAGCCGTGGTTGCCCCGGTTCCGCCGTTTCCTACGGCCACTGTGCCGGTAACGTTCGCAGCCGTGCCCGTGGTGTTGCTGGAAATCGTAGCTGGCAGATCCGCGGCTACGATTGAGCGGAAGGTCGGCGCACCCGCCGCACCGTTCGGGCCGGCAAGAACGCTGTTGGCGGCCTGGCTACTCAAGCTAAACGACAGAGCCGGAGTTGTGGTCGCAGTGGCGACGCTGGACGTAAACAGCGGAGCCAAATTGCCAGAGCTGAAGCTGGTCACCGTGCCCGTGCCCGCTCCCGGAAAAGTCTGGCCGGAGGCGAAGGTGACGATGCCGGTCTTCGCAATCTGCAGCCCGGTTGTGGCCGGAGTGCAGGGCTCGGGGCTGCAGAACTGGAAGTCCCACTTCTCGCTGCCATCGCCCAAAGCTAGGATGCGGAAAATATCCGTGGTGCCCGCGTTAATAGTTGCTTCCATGTCGAGCGCGAAGGAGTTCTTGTTGGCTCCGCTCGTTGAAGCAGGCAATATCAAGCCGCCCGAAGCGGCGCCAGTATTGCCCATGATGTTGGCACCGGTGAAGGTATTGGCCTGATCGGTTCGCGCGAAGTTCGACCGCGCAACGCCGCCGATAGAAGAAACCACCGTCACGCCTTGGGTGCCGGTGACGTCTCCCGCCAGAGCGCCGGTGAAGTTGGTGGCCGAACCCGCGGTGGTTGCCGACGCCGCGGTGGTCGCTGTCGCTGCGTTGCCGCTGATATTGCCTAGAATCGTGCTGGAGAATGTCTTACTACCGGTGATGGTCTCTGTGCCGGTCAGGTGAACAACAGCACTGTCGTTCGCCTTGCCCGCCAAATCGATGCTCAGGCCAGTGACCTGCGACTCAGTGATCGAGCCCGTGATCGAGGCCGCGTTGCCGCTGATGTTGCCGCTGATCTTGCTGCCCGCCAGCGAGGTGATCCAGCTCGGGTCCGCATAGGACCCGGTCGCAGACACGCCATTCGTGATCCCGTACCCGGCCAGCGTGGTGGGTGTGCCGGTCACGCCCGACCATGGCGCGGAGTTGGCGGTGATGTTGCCCGTGATCCGCGTCGATGGCACAGACCCCGCTTGCAACGTGCCGCTTACATCCACCGTCCACAGATCGCTGCTTCCGTCCGCCCTCTGGAAATGAATCAGGTTGCCGGTCGGCGAACTGTCGGTAAAGCGCTTTCCAAACAGCGCGTCCGAACTGGCGCCGTTCGACCCCTGGTTCACGACCGCGTCGCCCATGGTCACTGTGCCGCTGAAGGTCTTGTTGCCGGCGACGCTCTGATTGCTCGCCATGTCCACGAAGTTCTGCGTGGAAGATCCCGTGCCGCCGTGGGCAATCGGAACCACGCCAGTGATGGCAATCACCGGAGTCTGTCCGCCTGTCGAGGTGACGACTATTCCATCGCCTGCCACCGACAGCACGCCGGCGTTGGAGATGGCCGGATTGGCCGAGGTGCCTCCGATCGTGATGCCGCTATTTCCGGAGGCGACCGAGCTCACGCCGCTCACCGGCCCAGTCGACCCGTTGAAGCTCAGCACGCCGGTGTTGCTGATTGTGTTACCAACGATGCTTATGCCGCTGCCCGCAGTCAACGCATTCTGCGTGCCCGGGAAGGTCTGTCCGGCGGCAAAGGCGATCTTGCCGTCCGTCCCGATCATCAAGCCGCTGTCAGCGGCTGCATTGCCGTTCGTTGCCGTGAACAAATCCAGCTTCCCACCGCTGTTTACGAACCAGCGGAACAGAGTGGGATTGGCGCCGTCGGAACCCGCCAGATCCAACGGCTGGGACGGCGCCACCCCAGCCTTCGCCGCCGGCAAACTCAGGGTTCCGTTCACCGTCTCGCTGCCGGTGACGCTGACATTGCCGGTGATGGACTGATCGCCGGTGAAGCTGTTGCCGCCCGTCAGGTTGGCCTTGCTCGTGTTCAACGCGTTCTCCGCGCTGGTAGCCCGCGAGGTCTCAGAAACAATCGCTGCCCCCAAGGGGGCATCGGCGGCCGCCCGCGTGGCCGCTTCCGCCGCTATCGCTGCGTCCGAATGCGAGTTAGCCGAGGACAACGTGGCCGCATCGCCCGCGATCCGCGCCGTGGCTTCCGCCGTGTCCGCTGCCGCCCGCGCCGCCGCTTCCGCCGCCACCTGGGCGTCGGTGTAGGACTTGTCCGCCGCGGTCGTCGCCGTGTCGTCGTTCACCATCACCCAGCCGTCCAGAGCCGCGTTGCAGATGAACAGCTGCTTGCCCGCATTGCCATTCACCTGCAGCAACATCTGGCCCGCTACGCAGGC
>Ga0070699_100001124_pt1 | contig 24927 bp, 21 predicted proteins | sample KBSK1503metaG_FD_65473 | JGI IMG/M metagenome (GOLD analysis project Ga0070699, IMG submission 65473) | Corn, switchgrass and miscanthus rhizosphere microbial communities from Kellogg Biological Station, Michigan, USA - KBS K1-50-3 metaG | ecosystem: Host-associated > Plants > Roots >...
GTGATGACGGCTGATCGCTGATGGCTGTTAGCTTTTCCGGATGACCGCGCCCTCGTCGCAACCGGATCCCGTCTCCCTCGTCCTCCGCGCCCTTCCCTTCGGCGTCGCGGTGGGCGTGGGCTGCCAGGCCCTGGTGACGTTCGGCGTCGACCTCCTCAAGGCCGGGCTGCCACCGACCGCAAAGCCCAGCCTGACCTCGGCCCACGCGTTGCTGCTGTTGCTCGGCACTCCCGCGGGAATGGTGCTCGCCGGCTTTGCCACCTGGTCGATCCTCGCACCGATCCGAAATTCCTGGCGCCAGGCGATGCTCGGCAGCATCGCGGGACTGGGGTCCTTTGTCCTCTCCGTGCTCGCGATCTGGCCCATCTACGGGTACTTCGGACGCCCCGGACTCCTTGGCCTCGCGGCCGTGGCGGCCCTCGCGTGTCTCCTGATTGCGCGGCGCCCGTCCGCCGCCGGGGCCCCGACATGAGTGGAACGATCGGCATGATCGATCTGGGCCGGCGACGCTACGGCGAAGTGCTCGAGCTCCAGCGACGGCTCTGCCGGCAGCGCATGACGGGAGAAATCTCCGGGGACTCCCTGCTGCTCGTCGAGCACGAACCCGTGGTGACGCTCGGCCGGGGAACTCGCGCCTCGAGTCTCCCGCTCTCCGCCTCCGAGCTCACGGCCCGCGGGCTCGAGGTGTTCGACGTCGAGCGCGGCGGTGATGTGACGCTGCACGCTCCGGGACAGCTGGTGGGATATCCGGTCCTCGATCTGACCGGATGGCGGCGCGATCTTCATTGGTATCTGCGACAGCTCGAGGAGGTGCTGATTCGCGGACTCGACCGGGTCGGGATCGTGGCCGAACGGGATCCGGGCCGCACCGGCGTCTGGTCCGCCGGGCGGAAAATCGCGAGCATCGGAATTCACGTGAAGCAATGGGTGACCTTCCACGGCTTTGCGCTCAACGTCACAACGGACCTCTCGCTCTTCGACTTGATCGTGCCCTGCGGGCTCACCGGAGTGACGATGACCAGCGTGGCGCGGGAGCAGCCCGCGCTGTCGGATCCGTGGCACGCGACGCGCGCGGCCGTGATCACCGCCTTCGCAGAGGTGTTCGAGCGGGAAATCCGGGAGCCATCGGAGGCCTCGTTGCCGGAGATCGGAGTCGCCGAAGCACGCTCTCCCCGGTGAACCGCCTCCCCGGCGGCCAGATTCTGACCCGGAAATGGCCGGTGCTCCACTCCGGCTCCGTCCCCGCGATCGACACGTCTACCTGGCGGTTCACGGTCTCCGGCCGGGTTGCGCATACGCTCTCCCTCGGGTGGGACGAGGTCATGGCGCTTCCCGCGAAGGACGTCCGGTGCGACATCCACTGCGTGACGTCGTGGAGCCGGTTCGACAATCGGTTCACCGGAATCCCGGTGAGAAGCATTCTCGCCCTCGCGCAACCGTTCCCGGACGCGAAGTTTGCCCTGGTCCATGCCGCACCGGACTACACCACCAACCTCCCGCTGGGGGATCTCGACCGGGAGGAGAACCTGCTGGCCACGCATCACGATGGGGAGCCGCTCACGGCCGAGCACGGTGGGCCGATTCGTCTCCTGGTGCCGCATCTCTATTTCTGGAAGAGTGCGAAGTGGGTGACCGGTTTCGAACTCCTGGCCGAGGACGAGCCAGGCTATTGGGAGCAGAACGGGTATCACATGCGGGGCGATCCCTGGCAGGAGCAACGCTACGGGCGTCCCGATCCGGTCCGGATGCGGCGGGGGCCCCGTCGCTAGAAGGCCGTATTATCTTCGCTGGCATGGCGGAGCCGCTGGATCGTGCCACTCTCGAGGAGCGCGCCGACGCGAAGGTCGGAGATATTCTGCGCGCTGCGGCGAGCTGGGCCAAGGATGTCCCGCCCGCGCTGACCCCGGCGATTCGCGCCGTGTGTGTCCGCCTCGCGGAGATGGTCGCCGATCAGCGCCATTATCTCTCTCCACTGCCCGAGCCGCAGGAAACCGAGCGCGCCACCATCCTGACCCTGACCGCCGAGCGGTTGCGCGGCAAACCGGTGACCGAGGGCATCGAACAGCTGCTGCAGGACCTGGCGGATATCGAGCTTCGGGCCACCGGTTCGTGGGCCACCAACGAGGGCGCCCAGGCGCAATGGATCGCAACCGCGATCCGGTTCCTCGAGGGCAGGGCGTCCGCTCTGCCTCCCGATCAGCGTCCCGATCCGTATTGGGCCGATGATGTCGTGGCGGGAATCATCGCGTCGGTGCGCGCGCTGATCGGCGTGGACGAGCTGCATGCGCGCACCGAGGCGCGGTACTCAGGAGGGCAGAAGCGGGTGAGTCCGCCGGAAGAATAGGGAACAGGCAGCAGGCAACAGGCAGCAGGCATCGGAAGGCTATTTCTCTGCGGCCTGCTGCCCGTTGCCTGCCGCCTTCGTTTCAGCAAATCCCCGAAAGAATCTCGCGAATACCTCAATGCCATCCCAGATCTGCTGCAGCGTCACCTTCTCGTTCGGTGAATGCAGGCCGTCGTCCGGGAGTCCGATCCCGGTGAGCAGCACCGGGGCGCCACCGCGCTGGAGCTCGGGGACGACAGGAATGGAGCCACCGGCGCGAGCCGGAACAGTCCCGCGGCCGACCACCGCCTCGAACGCCTCGTCGAGCACCCCAAAGGCGGGATGGCTCACATCGCACCGGACCGGATCTCCGCCGTGCAGCAGTTTCACCTCGACGTCGGCGTAATCCGGGGCAAGCCTCTCGACCGCGCGAGTCAGCCATTTCCCGACCTTTTCGTATCCCTGATCCGGCACCAGCCGAAGACTCACTTTCGCCATCGCCTGAGCCGGAATGACGGTTTTGGCGCCTTCGCCGGTGAAACCACCGCGGATGCCGTGGATCTCGAAGGTCGGGAGCGCCCACACGCGCTCCAGCACGGAGTACTTTTTGAGTCCGGTCAGCGCCCGCCCGGTCACTTCCTCTTCCAGAAACCGCTGCTCGTCGAATGGCAGCGACTTCCACGCCTTGAGCTCGGTCTTGCTTGGGGGCTCGACGGCCTTGTACAGCTTGGGAATGCCGACGCGCCCCGACCGGCTCTTGAGATCCGCCAGCAGGCGGACCAGCGTCTCGAGCGCGTTGGGCGCCACGCCGCCATAACTCCCCGAGTGCAGGTCGCGCCGCAACGTGCGCACGTGGATCTCGGCGTAACAGAGGCCCCGAAGCCCGGTGTAGACCGCCGGAATACCCGGCGCGTAATACCCCATGTCCGCGACGACGACGGCGTCGACCGCCGTCCGCTCCGGCTCCGCGCGCAACCGGTCGAAGATCACCCGCCCGCCGCACTCTTCCTCGCCCTCGATGATGAAATGCACGTTCAGCGGCGGCATCCCGCCCTCGTCCAGCACCGAGCGGTACGCCTCCAGCAGCGTAAACACCTGGCCCTTGTCGTCCACCGCGCCACGCGCGAACAGGTTGCCGTCGCGGATCGTCGGCTCGAACGGCGGTGATAACCATTCGGTGAGCGGGTCCACCGGCTGGACATCGTAGTGGCCGTAGCACAGTACCGTCGGCTTCCCGGGGACCCGGGGGCTTTCGGCCCACACGACCGGATGACCTTCGCCTTCCATCAGCTCGACCACCGGGCACCCGAGCAGGCGGAATTGTTCCATCAGCCACGAGGCGGCCCGGCGGCAGTCATCCCGGTGGGCGGGCAGCGTGCTGATGCTCGGGATGGCGAGGAATGCGTTGAGCCGGGAGAGTTGATCGTCGTGAGACATAGGATTCAGGATTGAAGATTCCGGGCTGACGTCTGACGGCTCAAGATACCTCCGCCGCTCAGCGTCCGCCCGAGTCCGCCAGCGCCCGCTGCATGCGGACGAACGCGCTGTCCCCGGTCGCCCCCTGCATCAATGCCTTGAGCGCGGCGACGCTCGCCGTGACCGAATGGCCATGGTCCGCATACCAGCGGTCGAACCAGTCGAGATGGGTGCGGTAGATCCGGACACCGACCAGGGTGGCATTATTGATCGGACGCTCGGCGAGGCGTCCGACCCGAATGGTGCGCAGTCTGGCGCCGAGTGATCCTTCGAGCTGCTCGCGCGACCACCGCGCGATCGCGGCCCGGCCGGCGTCGAGCGAGTCCCCGGCCGGCTTCCCGGCGTAGAATGTTTCGAGCCGGGTGAGCAGCCCGTCGTAGAACTCGCCCAGCACGATTTCATCGTACCAGCGGTCGCGCGCCCGGTCGGCCAGCGCACTGTCGCCCCGCCCACGAAAGAATTCCTCCGCCGAGCGATAGCCCACGAGCTGCGCGAAGCTCTCGTTGAACGGCGTGGCGCTCTTCACGTACAGGCTGTTGTGCGCAATCTCGTGGAACACCAGGCTCGCGAGCTCGACCGAGTCGTGCACCATCGAGGTGGACAACAGGGGGTCTTCGAACCACCCGAGCGTCGAGTAGGCGGCGGCCGGCCGGAGCGAGATGTCGAAGCCCCGGCTCTCGAACCGGGCGGCCTCGCGCTTGGCCATCTCGACGTCGAAGAAGCCCTTGTAGGGAACCCGGCCGACGATGGGGTATTTCCACAAATGGGGACAGATGCAGTCCTTCGGCGACGCGGAGAGCACCAGCAGGAGGGTGTCCCGGCCGATGTCGGCGTAGCTCGTGAAGGTTTCCCCCGCATTCAATCCGAGGTTCGCGGCATGGGACCGCACCGCGAGCACCAGGGCGAGGTAGGCCCGCGTTTCGGCCGGGACCGACGAGTCGTTCACCAGCCGCTCGATGGGTTTCCTCTTCTGGAGAATCGCGGTTTGCTCGATGCCGGCGCGGGTCAGATAGCGCACGTCCTCACTGGCGACGTACGCCGTACCGTACCCCAGGATAAGCGCCACCGCGGTGATGAGAATGCCCATGAAGACCTTTCGCCGGGTCACGGCGTCCAGCGCATCCCGGCCAGGTGGACATCACGGCCGATCGCGCTCCGGCGCTGATAGGCGTAATCGATCCTGGCTCGGCCCAGGAGGAGGCTCGCGCCGAAGGTCGTGTTCGACAGGAGTCCTCCAGCCACTCCGGGTTGCCGGCCGCTGCCGATCCGCGCGACGACCCCGAGACCGCCGATCACGGCGCCGGCTTCGAGCCCCAGCACCGTGCGGCCGCGATCCTGCTCCGACCAGACACTCTCGATGGTGGCGAGCAGCCGGCCATTCGAATACGTGTCGAGGAGATTCAGGCTGAAGCCGAGGTGGAGGGCGTCGGGCAGATTCAGTCCGCCTCCGCTCAGCCGGACCTGCCCGAGGTTCTGGAGGCTGAGCGCCAGCGCCGCGATGTCGAAGAACGCCACCTGCACCGCGAGACCGCTGGTGAGCGATCGGGTGATCGGCCCGTCGCGCTCCTCGACGGAGACATACTTGGCGCCGCCCCCGACCGAGATGCTCCCGTGCCGGTATACGACCGCACCCACCCACGAGAGGTTGTCGTAGGTGGGCGACTCACCGGGAAACCGCAGGTACCTGACGCCGAACCCGAGATTGAACCGGCCGAGACGTCCCGCCGCCGCCGCCATCCCGTAGGTCGCACGATCGGGGGTCCGGGAGAACCCCGCCTCGATGCTCAACACCCGGATCGGTGCAATCCCGGCCGGATTGACGAACAACGCGCCCGCATAACCCGGGAGGGCGACGCCCGCGCCGGCGAGCCCGGCGGCCTGCACGCTGGAGGGAAAACCGAGAATGACGGGCACCGGAGCCTGGGCTCCCAGCACGGCCGGGCAAAGCGCGGCGAGGAGACAGGCGCCACCGCGCCGGCGCATCGTCAGCGGATCCTGACCACCCCGACGCGGGGCTGCAGCAGCGCGTCGATCAGATCGTTGGCGGTCGTGCGCACCGCGAGCATGTCGATCGCCGAGCCGTTGGCTTGCTGGATCACCACGAAGTGCCGCCCCGATCCGCCCCGCAACGTCCCCGGGTGTGACAGGCTCCCGGCGATCTGGAGCGGCACCAGCGGAAAGCCGTTGAACGGCCCGTTGGGTGCCTGGTTCAGCGGATTGGTCCAGATGGCCCGCAGGCCCCAGCTCTTGTAGCGAAGCCGCCCGGTCGGTTCCACGGGCAGATCGGGGCCGTCGTCGAGGTACACCGCCATCAGCCACTGCGGGACCTCCGTCGCCAGGGTCGATCCGGTCACCGCCTGAATGTTCGCCGCGCCGACCAGCGATGTCTGCACCAGGGCGCGGGTCAGGTCGGTTCCCAGAATGGTATCGACCGCGAATTGATCGAGGATCCATCGGGTGAACAGCCATGCCGCCCCACGCTCCGGAAGCGTTCCCCCCGACGAGGTCGGAAAGACCAGGAATTCCGACTCGGTATCCTTGAGGTAGTCGTAGGCGTTCAGGATGTTGCCGCTGGTATACTGGCTCCGGCAGGAGGTGAAGGTCGGCGTGCATTCGGAATTGGGCACCAGCCGTCCGCCCAGCTCTTCCGCGACATGCGAGAGCGACTCATTGAACCAGGTCTCTTCCGAATTCCCGCTGCGCACCAGCACGTGCTGGTTGAAGCTGATCATGTGCTGGAATTCGTGGATCAGCGTCGGTTTGAGATTGTCGATGGCCTGACGCCTGGTGATCGCGGTGCACATGCTCGTCGACGGCGCGGGGACCAGCGTGTAGAACACCTCGCCATTGTTCGAATTGGGACCGGTCAGCAAGTCACCTCCGAAAAAGTATCCGACCACCCGGCCATTGGTGCAATCCGGAGTCAACGCGTTCACCGCGTCGGTCATCAGGATGATCACCACGCCGTTCTGGTCCAGATCGGACTCGCGGCCGAAGGCCGTGGTATCGATCGGGTAGTGGTAGGTGTCGAAGGCCGTGCCCAGCTCGGCAGCGTCGGCCGGCTGGAGCGGATCGTTCAGCGGAACTTCGTTGTCGATGAACACCGCCGCATGCTGGCCGACGAAACGTGCGGTGGCCATGACGGTTCCGAACGCCGTGCACTGCAGGTTGGAGCACACCTTGAAGCTCTTGACCTCACCGACCACTGGTGGCGCCGCCACCACGTTGCCTGCCGGCGGAGCGGCGGGAACCGCGCCCCGGGATGCGGCCAGCTCCCGCTCCCGCTCGCGCAACATCGCGTCGAACTCGGCCGCCACCGACCGGCGCCGTGGCGTCATCACCGGCGCCGACGCCGGGGACTGTTCGGCCGACGCGCTCGCGGGCGTGCTGGCCCTCAACACATACGCCCCCTGAATCCCGGTGGACGAACGGGCCCCGCTGGTCGATGCGATGACCAGAAGGTATTCGGCACCGCTCGCACCCGCGGCCGGCAGTCGCAGACAGCCCGAGGTCGCGATCGGATCGATGATGACGTGCTGCCCGGCGGCGAGCTGGGTCGTCGGTTTCGAAGCACAGACCACACTCGGTGTCCCGGGCGGGGGCGGCGGCGGTGGCGGCGTGATGGGGTCTCCACCGCCGCACCCCGTGATCACCGCGGCCAGGGAAAACGAGAGGACGCGGGATGGGCGAGCGATCATGTTGGTGGCTGGTTCCTGGATGCTGGTGACTGGAGACGAGAGTCTGGATCCCGGTTGCAGGATGCCGGCGTGGGGCGTTTTCCAGCATCCAGCCGTCCGGCATCCAGCGCCCAAGTTAAAGCCCCTCAACGAGTTTTGACAATCTTCTCCCCGCCCGGTACCTTCCCCTCGCCAGCGCCCTGCCCGGCGTAACAATGCGAGGGAGACGCGCGGCGCGGCGTCCTGCCGCACCACCTAAACCGTATCTCCGGTCCCCGGTCGTGGCCCGCTGGCCGCGCGAGCTCCCCAGAGATACAGGTCCGCTGAATGGCGTTCGTACATCTCCATACCCACAGTGAATACTCGCTGCTCGATGGAGCGAACCGGATCCCCGAGCTCGTCGGCCATGTGCAGAAGCTCGGGATGGACAGCCTGGCCGTTACCGACCACGGGAATCTCCACGCCGCCTGGAGCTTCTACGCCGAGGCCAAGGCGAAAAAGCTTCGTCCGATCCTCGGATTCGAGGCGTACCTGGCCTACGGCGACCGGCGCGCGACCCAGAAGCCCGCGGATGCCCCGGCCCACTACAGCCACCTGGTGCTGCTGGCGCGCAATCAGGCGGGATACCGGAACCTGATTCGGCTCTCCTCGATCGGGTACACGGAGGGATTCTACCGCCGGCCCCGGGTCGACAAGGCCACCCTCGCGCGATACTCGGAAGGCATCATCTGCCTCGCCGCCTGTCTCTCGGGCGAGGTCGCGCACGCGCTGCGGGCGGGACGCTACGAGCAGGCCCGCGCGTCCGCCGAGTGGTTTGCCGGTCTCTATGGCAAGGACGGGTTCTGGCTCGAGATTCAGGATCACGGCATCGCCGAAGAGAAGCTGGTGACCGAAGGCATGCTGCGGCTCGGCGCCGAGCTGGGGATCGGGGTCGTGGCGACCAACGACGCGCACTACCTCCGGCGGGAGGACGCCGAAGCGCACGACGTGCTGCTCGCCATCGGCACCGGGGCGGACCTGGATGATCCCAAGCGCTTCCGCTTCACCGGGCAGGAATCCTACGTCAAGAGCGAAGCGGAAATGCGGGCGCTCTTTCCGGGCCATCCGGAGGCGATCGACAACACGGCCCGCGTGGCGGCGCTCTGCGAGTTCGACTTCGAGAAGCGGTACTACCTCCCGAGTTTTCCGCTTCCCGCCGCGTACGCCGACGAGAACGCTCTCCTCCTCGATCTCGCGTCCGGAGGCGCGCGCGCGCGCTATGGCGATCCCCTCCCCGCCGCGGTCGAGGAGCGCCTGGCGTACGAGCTCGGCGTGATCACCCGGGCCGGGTACGCGGGGTATTTCCTGATCGTCGAGGACTTCATTCGCGCGGCGCGCGACCGCGGCATTCCCGTCGGCCCCGGCCGCGGCTCCGCCGCCGGCTCCCTGGTGGCGTATGCCCTCCGGATTACCGACGTCGACCCGCTCCGGTTCGACCTCCTGTTCGAGCGCTTCCTGAATCCGGAGCGCGTATCGATGCCCGACATCGACGTGGACTTCTGCTTCGAGCGCCGCGGCGAGGTCATCGAGTATGTCCGCGAGCGCTACGGCCGGGACAGCGTGGGCCAGATCATCACCTTCGGCACCATGAAGGCCCGCGCCGCCGTGAAGGACGTTGCGCGGGTGCTCAAGATTCCACCCGGTGAGGCCGACCGGATCACCAAGCTCATCCCATCCGGGCCGGCCTACAGCCTCACGATTCCCGAGGCCATGAAAAAAGTGGACGAGCTCCGCGATCTGGTGAAGACCGCGCCGGTCTACCAGCGGATGGTGGAGCTGAGCGGGCGGATCGAGGGGATTTCCCGGCATGCCTCGGTGCACGCCGCCGGCGTGGTGATCGCGCCGGGTCCGCTCTCCGACTATGTGCCCGTGTGTACCGCGCCGAACCGCGGGTCCGGCTCCGTCGCCGAAGGCGAGACGGCGATCATCACGCAATACGAGATGGGCGCCCTCGAGCAGGTCGGCATGCTGAAGATGGACCTGCTCGGGCTGAAGACGCTGACCGTGATTCACGACGCGGCCGCGATGATTGCCGCGCGCACCGGCTCGGCGCCCGACGTGGCGGGCCTGTCGCTGGACGACCCGAAGGTCTATGAGCTGCTGCGCCAGGGCCGCACCGCGGGCATCTTCCAGTTCGAATCGGCGCTGGCGACCGAAACGCTGCGCCAGATGAAGTGCGACCGCTTCGACGACCTCGTCGCGTCCAACGCCCTGCTGCGACCGGGCCCGCTCGACGCCGGGATGCACACCGTCTTCATCCGACGGAAGCTCGGGCAGGAAGAGGTGAGTTACCCCCACCCGTCGCTGCAGGACATCCTGGAACCGACCTACGGCGTCATCACCTATCAGGAACAGGTGATGCGGATCGCGAACGTGCTGGCCGGCTTCACGCTGGCCGAGGCCGACGTCCTCCGGAAAGCGGTCGGGAAAAAGGACTCGGAGCTGATCCGGAAGGAGCTCGGGAAGTTCGTCGAGCGCGCGATCGCCAAGGGCCACCCCAAAAAGCTCGCCAGCGACATCGCCGCGCAGATCGAGACGTTCGGCCGCTACGGCTTCAACAAATCGCACTCGGTGGCATACTCGGTCCTGTCCTACCAGACCGCCTGGCTCAAGACGTATTACCCGGCCGAATTCATGGCGGCGCTCCTCTCATCGGAAATCGGCAGCACCGACAAAGTCGTGCAGTACATCAACGAGGCACGGGAGCTCGGGCTCGACGTCCTGGCCCCGGACGTCAACGAATCGGGATTCAAATTCACCGTCATCAGCGACCGGCGGATTCGCTTCGGCCTCGGCGCGGTGCGGAACGTGGGCCGGGGCGCGATCGACTCGATCATCGCGGGACGCGCACCCGGCGCGTTTACCGACCTCGGCGATCTGGTAGACCGCATCGATTTCCGGCTCTGCAACAAGCGCGTCCTCGAATCCCTGATCGCCGCCGGCGCCTGCGATTCCCTCGGCGGACACCGCAGCCAGCTCATGGCGGGGCTGGACAGCGTGCTGAGCGAGGCGCAGTTCAAACTGCAGGAGCGCGAAGCCGGGCAGGCCTCCCTGTTCGGGGAATCGTCGGCCGCGCCGCACCGCTCTCCCGCGCTTCCCGACGTCCCCGATTGGCCTGAGGCGGAGCGATTGACCCGCGAGAAGGAGGTCATCGGGTTTTTCATCTCGGGTCATCCGCTCGAGCCCTTCCGCACCGAGGTGGAGCTCTTCGGCTCACGGACGACCGCCACCCTGCACGAGTGGACCGAGCACCAGGTCACCGTGGCGGTGGTGGTCACGGCGGTCAAGCGGCAGCTCTCCAAGAAGACCGGCAAGGAGTACGCGCGCGTGATCCTCGAGGACTTCCACGGCACGGCGGAGGCGATCGTCTTCCCGGAGAGCTGGGCCCGGCTCAATCAGGTGCTCGTCGAGGACGCCGCGGTGCTGCTGACCGGAGGCTATAGCGCCCGGGATCGCGGAGAAGACCGGGCTCCGTTCGTGGTGGAGTCGGCCCGGCCGCTGGCCGGCCTCCGGCGTTCGGGAGCGGTCGGCATCCTTTTGCGGTGGAGCGCCACCGGGGCGCCGACCAGCGAGGTCCTGCGATCCGCGACCGCGCTCTGCGCCGGCCATCCGGGCCCCGCGCCGGTCTATATTGAGTGGTCCGACGGCACCGGCGAGGGAGCGCGCCTCCGGAGCCGCCGCCTCCGGGTGGAGCCCGGTGAGGACGTGGTGCATGCCCTGCGGGATCTCCTCGGCGCGGACGCGGTCCGCTTCGTCAAGGTGGGGTGACCGGATGGCCAACACGTACACGCTGGACTTCGAGAAGCCGCTGCTGGATCTGGAACGGCAGATCGACGAGCTCAAGCGCGTCGGCGACGAGCGGGAGATCGACGTGGCCGAGGAGCTCACCACGCTCCAGGCCAAGCTCGACGGGTTGCGCGAAGAGCTCTATCGCAACCTCACCCCGATGCAGCGGGTCAGCGTCGCGCGCCACCCCCGGCGTCCCTATACGCTCGACTACCTCGGAACGATTTTCACCGACTTCGTGGAGATGCATGGCGATCGCCTCTACCGGGATGACCTTGCCATCGTCGGAGGCTGGGCCCGGCTGGCGGGCGCCACCGTGATGGTCATCGGCCACCAGAAGGGCCGCGACACCCGGGAGAACATCCGCAGGAATTTCGGGATGCCGCACCCCGAAGGCTACCGCAAAGCGCTGCGGCTGATGAAACTCGCGGCCCGGTTCCATGCGCCCGTCATCACCCTCATCGACACGCCGGGCGCGTATCCCGGGCTGGGCGCCGAAGAACGGGGTCAGTCCGAGGCGCTCGCGACCAACATCCTCGAGATGGCGATGCTGCAGACCCCGGTCGTGGCCGTGGTGATCGGCGAGGGCGGCTCCGGGGGCGCGCTGGCGCTCGGGGTGGCGGACCGTGTGCTCATGTTCGAGAACTCGGTGTATTCCGTGATCTCCCCGGAGGGTTGCGCCGCGATCCTCTGGAAGGATGCGAGTCAGCGGGAACGGGCCGCCGAGGCGCTCCGTCTCACGCCGAACGACCTCCTGCAATTCAAGGTCATCGACGAAATCATCCCCGAGCCCCTCGGCGGCGCCCATCAGGACCCCGACGCCGCGGGCGAAGCGCTGCGTGACTCCCTCATCCGGCACGTCACCGAGCTTCGCAAGACCCGCCCTGAGAAGCTCGTGCGCCGGCGCGCCGAGAAGTACGCCGGCATGGGGGTCTACACCGAAGCCTGATGCCCACCACCGTCGAAGTCCGATTCAAAGGCAACCGCAAGGATTACTTCCTCTGGTCCGACGACACGGAGCCGCTCCGGCTTCAGGAGGCGGTCATCGTGCCGGTGGAGCGCGGCCAGGACCTCGGCCGCATTTCCGCGGTGGGCGACACCGCCACGAAGAAGTGCGCCAGCAGCTGCAGCGGCTGCGCCGTCGGCGAGGTCAAGATTCCCGGCCTCGCGATCGTGCGGCGTGCCACGCAGGACGACATTCGCACCGCGAACGACCTGCGGCGAAGCGAGGAAGACACCCGGCGTACGGTGCTCGACAAGGTCCGCGCCCGGCAGCTCGACATGAAGGTGAGCGATGCCGAATGGCAGTGGGACCGCAAGAAGCTCACGGTGTACTTCACCGCCGAAAAGCGGGTCGACTTCCGGGAGCTGGTGCGGGATCTTGCCTCGGCGCTGCACACCCGGATCGACCTGCGGCAGATCGGCGCTCGTGACGAGGCGGCCCGCCTCGGCGGCGTGGGACGCTGCGGCAAGGAATTCTGCTGCTCGTCCTGGCTCACCACGCTCTCGCCGGTCAGCCTCGCCCTCGCCAAGGATCAGCATCTCTCGCTGAATCCGGCGCAGATTTCGGGCGGCTGCGGCCGACTGCTGTGCTGCCTCAAGTACGAGCACGAGTTCTACGTCGCGTCGCGCAAGCGGTTTCCCAAGGAAGGCAAGGCGCTGCGCACCGAGCGGGGCACCGAGCGGGTCGTCGCGGTGGATATTTTCCGCGAGCGCGTCTTCCTCCGCAGCGAGGAGCACGGCCCCCGCATCGTGACTCTGGTGGAGCTCCGGGACGAGCTCGAGCGGCTCGGCGAGCCGCCGCCGGAAGCGCGGGGCGTCCCCGGCACCCCGGTCAGTGCGAGGGGCCCGGCGCCCCGCAGCACTCCCGACGAGATCGCCGCGCCGACCTTGCGAGCGGAGCGACGCGATCCCGACGAGGTCCCCGCGGACGCGGCGCGTCCTCGCGACGAGACGCCGGGCGAGACGGAGCGCAAGCGAAAGCGGCGGCGCCGCAAGCGCAGAGGCCCGCGCCCCGAGGGTGGCCCGCCGCCCACGGAGTCCTGAGTGGCGAAATTCTATCTCACCACCGCCATCGACTATTCCAACGGCGATCCGCATCTCGGCCACACGCTCGAGAAGGTCGGCGCCGATTGCATCGTGCGGTACCGCCGTCTGCGGGGCGATGCCGTCCACTTCGTCATGGGGATGGACGAGCACGGTCAGAAGGTCGCGCTCGCGGCGGAAAAAGCGGGCATGGCGCCGTCGCAGTGGGTGGCCACCATCAGTGAGCGGTTCGCGTCGACCTGGCGGGCGCTGCATTGCTCGGAGGACGACTGGATCCGGACGACGGAGCCGCGCCATCATGCCTCGGTCACCGAATTCCTGCGCCGGATCCAGGAGCATCATCCCGACGATCTCTACGTGGGAGAGTACGAAGGGCTCTACTGCGTCGGATGCGAGGAGTTCAAGCAGGCGTCGCAGCTGGTGAACGGCCGCTGCATCGAGCACCCCGAGCGGGAGCTCGTGCGGATGAAGGAGACCAACCACTTCTTCCGCCTCTCGCGCTACGGGCCCCAGATTCTCGAGCGGATCCAGTCCGGCGCGTTTCGTGTGGAGCCGGGCATCCGGCGCAACGAGGTGCTCAAGGTGCTGGAGGGCGGCCTCGAGGATGTGTCGATCTCACGGGCCCGCTTTCCCTGGGGCATTCCCTTTCCGGGGGACCCGGATCACACGGTGTATGTCTGGTTCGACGCACTGATCAACTACATCACCGCGGCCGGCTTTCCCCGCGAAGGCTGGGACCGCCTCTGGCCCGCCGATGTCCACGTGATCGGCAAGGGGATTACCCGGCTGCACTGCTGTCTCTGGCCCGCGATGCTGCTCGCCGCCGAGCTGCCGCTGCCGAGAATGGTCTGGGCGCACGGATACGTGCAATGGGACGGCGCGAAAGTCTCCAAATCGAGCGGCACGGCGGTCAGCGTCGATACCGCGCTGGCGCGGCATGGCGCCGACGCGCTCCGGTACTTCCTCCTGCGGGAGGTCGGCTTCGAGAGCGACGGCAACTTTACCTGGGACCGGTTCGACGAGCGCTACACCGCCGACCTCGCCGATGGCCTCGGCAACCTCGCCTCCCGCTCCCTCGCGATGCTGGAGAAATACCGGGGGGGCGTCGTGCCCGATCGGCCGGGAACGACGGCGCTCGACCGGGCCGGCACCCGAGCGGTCGATGGATACGCGGCCGCGATGGAGCGGTTCGACGTGCGCGGCGCGGGGGACGCGGCGTGGAGTCTGGTCAGCGATGCAAATCAATTCATCGTGCAGACGGCCCCCTGGGCGCTCGCGAAGGAATCCCGCGACCTCGAGCTCGACGACGCGCTGGCCGCCCTGGCCCGCTGCCTTTTCCGGCTTGCGGTGCTCTCGGCGCCGTTCATGCCCGAGCGCGCGCTGGTGCTCTGGCAGGCGCTCGGCAGAAACGGCTCGCCGGAAGCGAAGGACTGGAATCTCCTCGGAGAACCTCCCGTCGCCGGCGATCGCACGTTCCGGCCCGCGGTGCTTTTCCCGAAGCCGGAACCGTCCCAGCCCTAGTGTCATAACCTGCGACATCACAAATATTTAGACGAAAATTGCGCAGCTTGACAGCGCGCGAATCGAGGGGCATACTATCCTCGTCGGCGCCCCGGAGCCGGCGTCGTGACCCCAGACCGGCGGCCCTCACGCGCCGGTGATCTCGCAGGCGTCATAGCATTCCGCAGGTGGCAGCATGTCCAAGCGTCGCTGGACTATCATTGTCGTCCCGCAAGGTTCGAGCGCTTCGAGAATCCTCGAAGTCTCCTACACTGCGCTCAAGCTGGTGGGGAGCCTCGCGGTCGCCGCGACCCTGCTGGCGGTTCTGCTCGGGTACGCCACGGTGCGGCGCTCGCTCAACCTCGCGCGCGCCGAGCGCCTCGAAGCGGAGAATGTCCGGCTCGCCAATGAGCTGAATGTCCTGCATGGCCGCGTCATCGGCCTGGCCGATACGGTATCCAGCCTCGAAGCGCGCGATACCCAGCTCCGTCTGCTTGCCAATCTCGAGCCGATCGATGCCGAGGTGCATGCGGCGGGAATCGGCGGGCCCCGCCCCGCGGGCGATCCGGCCCTCGAAGAAAGCGCCCTCATCGGCCGCGCCGGTCAGGTGCGAGTCGATTTGAACGCCCTCATCCGGCGGGCCAATCTGCTGGCGCATTCGTTCCGCGAGGCGGGTGACAGTCTCGCCGGGCATGTCGAACGTCTCGCCGCCACGCCGTCGATCATGCCGACGACCGGCTGGCTGACCAGCGCCTTTTCGCGGATGCGCTCGCATCCCATTCTCCACGTGGCCCGGGCCCACGAAGGACTCGATGTTTCCGCGCCGATGGGCACGCCGATCGAGGCTCCCGCGAAGGGCACCGTGATCCAGGCCGGTTGGGAGTCGGGATACGGCAATACCGTGACGATCGACCACGGATACGGCATCGTCACGAAATTCGCGCACGCGTCGCGAATTCTCACGCGCGTCGGCGCGCGGGTCGACCGGGGTGAACGGATCGCGCTGGTCGGCAACACCGGCCTCTCGACCGGTCCCCATCTGCATTACGAGGTCCACGTGAATGGGCGGCCGGTGGATCCGCGCAGATACATTCTTCCGTCGGTGGTCACCGACTAGGGGGTCGCGAAAAAGCGAAGAGGCGTGAGGAAAAACAGCGCCCCGGCCAAGCACGCCGGGGCTTTGTATTGTCGACCTCTTCGCGCCTCGCTCTTCGCTATTCCCTAGAACTTGACCTTGGGCGCCTCGGCGGCGCCGGGCTCCGTCAGCTCGAAGTACTCCCTCGGCTTTCCGAGGCCGAAGATCTTGGCCGTCAGATTGTAGGGAAACCGCCGGATGTACGCGTTGAAGTCCTCCACCGCCTTGTTGTAGTCCTGCCGCGCCACCGCAATCCGGTTTTCCGTCCCCTCGAGCTGGTCCTGGAGCTGGAGGTAATTCTGATTGGACTTGAGCTCGGGGTAGGCCTCCACCGTGACCAGCAGGCGCTGCAGCTGCGATGAGAGCGCCGCGTTGGCGGCTCCCATCTCCTGCAGGTTGCCGCCCTGGACCGCGCTGTTGAGCCGGCTCCGCGCCTCGGTGACGCCGATGTAGATCGTGCTCTCCTGTTTCGCGACCCCCTTGACCGTCTCCACCAGATTCGGGATCAGATCGGCGCGGCGCTGCAGCTGAGTCTTGATCTGGGACGCGGCACTGTTGACTGCCTCGTCCTTGGTCTGAATGGTGTTGTATCCGCATCCTGTGGCGATGAGAGCCGCCGCCGCGAGTATCGGGAGCGAGCGCCGGAGCGTGGCCATCACTTTCCTCCTCGAGAGAATGTGTCGATCACCCGCACGGCGGCCGCGACCGCCGCAAGATATCCTTCGAACAACTCCGGGGCGCACGGTGGTCCCTGGAGGACCCGCCGGGTCCACAGCGCCGCGACCGGCTCCATGGCGACCGCCATCGCCTGGCCGGCCGCGGCGAGCGCCGCAGGCGTCCCGACCGGCACGTCCCGGCCGAAGAGCACCAGCGAGACCCGGAAGAGGGCGGCCACCGAGGCGACGGTTCCCGATGCGACGGCGCCGAGCGACGCCGCGTCGCCGGCGGCCAGGGCGTACGCCTGTCGCAGGCGCAGCAGCTTGGCGCGGAGCTCCGCCTCGAGCGCGCGCCGCAGATCGGCGGGATCGACCACGCGTCCGGCCAGCGGATCTTCCCCACGCACCAGCTGGTGCGCGAGCTGCATGTCGGTCACTTCGATCGGAAAAACATCCGACGCGCTCGCCCATTCGCCCCGCTCGATCAGGAGGGGCGGTGACTGCCGCTTTCCGCGCAGTCCCGCCAGCGCCGCGCTCAGGCGCCGCAGCGTCGCCGGACCGAGCTCCTGGCAGACGAGGAGGAGATTGACATCCGATACGCCGTCGCGAAACTCTCCCCGCGCGGCGGAGCCGTAGATGAGCGCGGAGTAGGCCTGCCCCAGCACGCCATCGATGCGATCCAGCACCGGTGTGACGATCCCGCCGACTGCATCGTCCATCAGAACCTCCCTCCGGCACCGCCGCCGCTGAACCCGCCGCCTCCACCGAAGCCGCCGAACCCGCCTCCACCACCGCCCCCGCCGAAGCCGCCCCCACCGAAACCGCCACCAAACCCGCCCCCGAAACCGCCGCCCCACCAGCCGCCTCTTCGCCGGCGCCTGCCGCGCTTCGTCGATCCCTGCGCGAGCAGGATCGCCACGATCACGATGATGAAGAGGATCGTCTGCAGGGTGCGGCCGAGTCCGGGGTTCGCCGAATCGTTTCCGCCGCTCAGCCGGTCGCCGGCGGCGAGTGCCGAATCGCTCACACCCATCCCCTTGGCAATCAGCGCCGCGAGCGCTCCGGCCCCGGCTTCGAGGCCCCCGGCGTAATCGCCGCGGGAAAAGTACGGTCGCATGAGGTCGCGCGCGCGGCCCGCCTGCAAATCGGTGATGAGGCCCTCGAGTCCCTGGCCCGTCGCGATGAAGATCTGGCCGGAGTCGGGGTCGTCGTCACGCCGCGGCACCAGCAGGATGACGAGCCCTGCGTTGCGCCGCGGATCGCCGACCGCCGCGTCATCGCCGACTCCCCAGGCGCGTCCGATGGCCACCGCCACATCCACCGCGGCGCGATCGCCGATGGTCGGGAGCACGACGAGGGCGAGCTCGGCGCCGGTCGCCTGCTTCAACCGCTCGCCAAGGGTCTCGAGGCGCCGCACCGCCGCGGCATCGAGCGCGCCGGCCACGTCGGTGACGTGACCCGAGGGGCGCGCGGGAAAGAGCTGCTCGACCCCGGTGCGCTGCGCGGCGAGTGGCAGCGCCGCGCCTTGGAGCGCCAGCGCGAGCAGGATAGTTTTCGCGGATGTTACGCGTCGTGTCACTCGCACTCCTCATGCTCGTCGCGGCCTGTGCCAACAGCCGCACGGTCACGGTACAGGTCCTGGTACCCGATCTTGCCGGCGTCGCCACGCCGATTGCGGGCGTGGTGGTCGCGGCGATTCCCTATGACCGGGACAGTCTTATCGCCGCGATGGAAGGACGCGTATCCACCGGGCGCCCCCATACGCAGACCCTCGACAGCCTGTTTCAAGCCTTCCATGGCCCCTTCCTGCAGTTCAGCCGCGCCGCCTGGAACGTCGAGCGGGCCACCCGCACGCGGGATTCGGTGGCGGAAGCCCGTCGCGCCGCGGCGTCCGGCCCGGCGCTGGGGGAGCTCGATGCCCTGCTCAACCGCCTCGATGATTCGCTCCGCCGCCTGGCGCCCGCCCTGGCACGCGCACGCGCGGAGCTGAGCGCCGCCCGCGACACGCTGTGGCCGCGCATCGAGCGGCTTCGTGCCGAGGCACGGCAGTGGCAACTTACCACGTTCGACGGATACGATACCGCCGCGCGCAGTCTGGCCCGGAGCCGGATGCGCACGGTGAGCGCGGACACCACCGACAGCGCGGGGTGGGCCACGATGGTGGTCGCGCCCGGACCGTGGTGGCTCACCGCCCGCTCGCCCGATCCGCAGGATCCGAACTACGAGTGGTACTGGAACGTTCCGGTGGATGCCGACACCGTGCGGTTGAATCCAGCCACCGGCCGCCACCTTCCGAGGTACTGAGCGATGCGACGCACGCGCCTGCTGCTGCCCCTGGTCCTCCTCAGCACGGCCGGCGCGGCCGCGGCGCAGCCGGATCCGCTCGCGCCGCGGAGCAAGGGATCGGCGTCCGCGCCGGTGACGGTCTACGAGATGTCGGATTTCCAGTGTCCCTTCTGCAAGCGATTCACCGAAGAGTATTTCCCGGCGATCGAAAAGGAGTACATCGCCTCCGGGAAGGTGCGCTGGATCTTCATCAATCTGCCGCTCGTCTCGCTGCACGCCAACGCCGTGCCCGCAGCGGAATTTGCGATGTGCGCCGCGCGCGAAGGCAAGTTCTGGCCCGCGCACGATCTCCTCTATCGCCGGCAGAATGTCTGGGCGCCGCTGAAGAATCCCGCAGCCTTCCTCCTGTCGCTCGCGGATTCCCTCAAGATTCCCCGAGCCCGCATCGCGCCGTGCCTCGAGAAGGGAGAAACCCGCGAGCTGGTCCGGAGCGATTCGGAAGGATCGGTGAAGGCGGGCGCCACCAGTACGCCGACGTTCTACCTCGAAGGCGGCATCCTGGCAGGTGCGTACCCGCCGGAGGTGTGGCGCCCGATCCTCGACTCCGTGCTCCGGATCAAGTCGAGGAAGCCATAAGCGTCGACCGGCATTTTCTCGATTTTCAGACCGCGATCGTCGGCCGGTATTCGCTCGAGCGCGAGCTTGGCCGTGGCGGGATGGGGATCGTCTACCTCGCGCGTGAGGTCTCGCTCGATCGCTCGGTGGCGATCAAGCTCCTCCCCCCCGGGCTCGCCGCCCAGCCCGAGCTTCGGGAGCGCTTCCTCCGGGAAGCGCGGACCGCCGCGCAGCTCTCTCAGCCCAACATCGTCCCGATTCACACCGTCGACGAGGTCGGCGGATTCGTGTTCTTCGTCATGGCGTTCATCGACGGAGAAACCCTGGGCGAACGGGTGCGTACCCAGGGTCCGCTTTCCCCGCAGGACACGGCGAGGATTCTTCGGGAAATCGCATGGGCCCTCAGTTACGCGCATGCGCAGGGCGTGATTCACCGGGACCTCAAACCCGACAACATCATTCTGGAGCGGGCCACCGGCCGCGCGGTGCTGACCGACTTCGGGATTGCCCGGCGACTGGAGGCGAGCGGGCTGACGGCCGGCGGCGAGCTGATCGGCACGCCGGAGTACATGAGCCCCGAGCAGGCCACCGGCGGAGCGCTCGATGGCCGCACCGATCTCTATTCGCTCGGGATCGTCGGATTCTACGCCCTCACCGGCCGGCTTCCATTCGAGTCCGCCACGATCCCCGCGCTGCTGGTTCAGCACGCGACCGCGCCGGCGCCGCCGCTCGCACCCCTTGCGCCGGGAGCGCCGCGGGCGCTGACCCAGGCGGTGACGCGCTGCCTCGAGAAGGCACCCGGCGCGCGCTTCGATGACGCCAAGGGATTTGCCGATGCGCTCTCCATGGCCCTCGAGGCGCGGCGGGAGATTCCCGCGCCGGTACGCGCCTTCGTCAAGGACAGCCTCGAGTTGCGGCCCAGCGGCTGTCTCTACGTCATGATGGTGAGCTGGTTCGCTCCCGTCCTGATGACGCGCATGTTCACGACCGGTGCGTTCGGCGTGCTCCCGTATGTGGCCTTCCTCGCGGTCGCCTTCATTGGTCTGCCGCTGCTGGCGCACCTCAACCGGATCCGACGGCTGGTCCGCGCGGGGTATGGCGTCGACGACGTGCTGGCCGGTGCCCAGGCCGAAATGGACCGGAAGAGAGAAGAGCTGGCGTTCACCGCGGGACGGGACGCCGCGCCGGTCGAGCGGCTGCTGGCCAGGCTTCGCTGGCCCGCGCTCGCGGTGGCGGTGGGCAGCGTCCTCGCCGCGGCGGTCAACCTGCTCCCCGGATTCAGCAGCCCCGTGGTCCCGATGATCGCCGTCGGTGCGGTGGGCCTCTGGGCCGTGGGGTCAGTGGTCGACCAGCGCCGTCGCGATGTCACCGGAGAACGGCGACTCAAGTACTGGAGCAGTCGTTTCGGCCGCTGGCTCTTCAAGGTGGCGGGGGCGGGACTGTCCCCGCGCGTGTCGGGCGCCGGCGCGACGCACCGGCCGACCGAGCTGGCCCTCGCGTTCGCGGCGGAAGACCTCTATGCCGACCTGCCACCAGCGATCCGCGGGGCGCTGCCGGGACTTCCCGACGTGCTGAAACGGCTGGAGCAGCAGGCGCGTACCGTGCGCGCCCGCATCGAGGAGCTGGAACAATCGCTGGTGGAGGTGGCGCAGGGCGCGGCGCCCGCCGCGGCACCGGCGCACCGGGACAAGCTGGTTGCCGACCTGACCGCGTCCCGCGATCTGGCTCGCACACGTCTGAGCCAAACGGTGGCCGCCCTGGAAACGATCCGGCTCGATCTGCTGCGGCTCCGCGCGGGCGCCGGCAGCGTCGATCGCATCACCGCCGACCTCGCTGCCGCGGGTCAGATCGGGGAAACGGTGGACCGATTGCTGGCTGCCGGTGACGAAGTGGAGCGAGCGGTTGGGCGGTAAGGCGGCAGGTGAATAGCCTCCCGTCCTACCGCCCTCCCGCCCAGCCGCCCAGCCGCCCTCCCGCCCTCCCGCCCCTCACTGTCGACACTCCCCCGTCGGCCCGACGACGGGACCATCCACGACCACGCGGTGATCCAGCCCGGCGATGCGCGCGGCGAGCGTAGCCACGAAGCTGGTCACCCGGTTGAGCCGGTCATAGTCGATGTACTGGGGCTCGTCGGTCAGCTGGTGGTAGTCGGCGTGTCCCCCGGTGGAGAAAAACACGATCGGGATGCCGTATCGGGCATAGCTCCAATGGTCGCTCCGGCAGTAGATATTCTGCGGATGCCCATTGGCATCCATGGAATAGTCGAGCTGCAGCGGACGGCCGCCGGCGAGGTTCACCGCTTCGACAAGATTGCCGAGCTCGGTCGAGAGCCGGCGCGACCCGATGAGCTGGAGGTAGTCGGGTCCTCCGCGGATGCGGCTCCCGTCCATTCGGCGGCCGGTGATGTCGCCCGGGGCGCCCCGGCCGATCATGTCGATGTTGAGCTCGGCGATGACCGAGTCCCGTGGCACCGGCGGGTGATCGGTGAAGTACTCGGAGCCGAACAGCCCCTCCTCCTCCCCCACGTGCCAGATGAAGAGCATCGAGCGCTTCGGCCGCGCACCGGCGCCGGCGCCGGCGAAATACTCCGCAATTTCGAGGAGGCCCATGCTCCCGGACCCGTCGTCGTCCGCCCCGTTGTAGACTGAATCGAGTCGGGCCGACCCGCCCCCGGTCCGCCTCCTGATTTCCGCGAGCAGCGTGTTCACGGTGTCGAATTGCGCCGCCGTGAGACGCGGCGCCGGGTCGTCCGCGCCGCCCTGGCGGTAGAGATGATTGACGACATAGACTGAGTCGTGAGCCGCCGGCCTCGCCGCCAGGCCGAGATGATCGTCGTGCGCCCCGATGGTGACGTACTGCCCCCGAAGCGCCGGATCGCTGCCGCGGAGAATCCCCACCACGTTACGCGCCGGATACCTGAGCGGGCGCTCGATGAATATCGGCGTCCCTTGGAAGGCGCGACCGGTCGTGCCGGCCGGCACGCTGTCGAGATTGGCACCGAGCAGCAGTCCCGCCGTCTTTCGCGAGATGTAGAGGAAGCTCGGCAGCGGCTCCGCCGCATTCGCGGGCGGTGCGGGGCCCGATTCCCGATAGAACGCGATCAACTGCTTCGGAATGAGATCGAAGCCTGCCACCGCGATCCCCGCCGCCTCGGGGAATCGTGCCGCCACGCTAGACCGGGTCGCCGTGCCCGGAATGCCCTGCGCATAGCCCGGTGGTGCGATGGACAGCACCACCAGCTTTCCCGCCGCGGCGTCCGGGCTGATCAGCGACGCCGGAACGCCCCAAGTGCCGCCGTATACTGCCGCTGCACCGTCGATGGAGCGCGCCGCGGTTCCCTGGTCGCGCGGGATGTACTCCGTCCACGGCGTCAGCGGCACACCGCCGACCGAGAGGGACCTGCTCGTGTCGAGCACCCGATAACTCAGCGGTACGGTCTGGAAAAAGCTCCCGGAATCCCCCCCCGGCTCGACCCCAAGGCGCGTGAGCTCGCGCGCGATGTACTCCGCGCCGAGCGCGTTGCCCGGTGAGTCGAGCAGTCTCCCGCCCATCGAATCGTCCGCGAAGATGTACAACCGGGTGGCGAGATCGGCGGCCGTGATGGCCGACTCGGTCGGGCGGGGCGCATGGGTGCGCCCGCGCGCGAGCGGCGCCCAGGGATCCGGCCCCTGGCCGGTCAGCGCGATGGGAAGCAGGTAGAAGCCGGCGAGCGCGGCGAGAAGCCGGAACACTGAGCGCGTCATCAAAGTGGGCGAATCCGGGGATGAGGGTGTGCGAACTGGTCTCCAGTCACGACGGAGGCCGGTCGCGGAATGTTGCATCTATCGCGCGAGAGACAGAAAGACATCATAGAGCGCATGGGACCAGGCGGTGATGCCGAGGCCCCGGAGCAGGTAGAGCGCGCTGAAGAGGAGTCCGGCGATCGCGCGGAAGGTGAAGGACGAAAGCGTGAACGTGTCTCCGTATGGACCGACGTAGTGGAACAGCGAGAAAATCAGCGCACCGAGCAGCGCCGCGACGACTCCCGCCGGAACCGGTCGCAGTCCGAGCAGCACCCGCGCCGCCGCGGCAAGCCCGGACACGAGGATCACCCGGAAGAGGAGCTCCTCGTAGATGCCCGCCCCGAGGGAGATCATGAGCTGGGTGGGGAGCGCGAAGGCCACCGCGTCGCCACCCCCGGCGGTGGGAGCGACCAGCGCGAGACGGCCCTGCAGAAGCAGCGAGGTCAGCGCGCTCACGACGCCACCGAGGAGCAAGGCGTAGACCACCGACTCGACAAACATCACCGGGAAGAGTCGCGGACGGATCGGCCCCGCGGCCCGGCGGTCTCTCCAGACCAGGATTCCCCCGATCCCGGCGAGTGCCGCGCTGAACGCCGTCACGCCGTAGCGTCCTCCCAGGGCGATGAAAACGCTCTTGAGCAGAACATCCGCTCCGTTGCGGACCTCGCCCAGCTCGCTGCCGCTCAGCGCGAAGGCGAGCACCTCGTACAGCACGAGCAGCGGCAGGGCGAACAACAGGCTGTGGCGTGGCGCTCGGGAGGAGGACCAGTACGAGGAGGGCGCCGGTGGCATCCGGAAAAACTAATGAGGCCCCGTTCCCTTTGACGGGGACGCTCCGGCCTTCCACATTTCACAATGCCCGCCACCCCGCTTTCCTACCGGTGCGCCCTCGCACTGGCCCGCGGGCTGCTTCCCCTCTACGCGCATTTCAACCCGAAGGTCAAGGCGGGACTCCGCGGCCGGGCAGGGACGCTGGGGCGTCTCAGGGCATGGAGCGCCGCTGCGAGAGACCCGGCGCGGCCGCTCCTCTGGATGCATGCCCCGTCGGTGGGAGAGGGACACCAGGCGGAAATCGTGCTCCAGCGACTGCGCGCCGCGCATCCGGAGTGGCAGATCGCCTACACCTATTTCAGTCCGTCCGCGGAGCCTCTCGCGCGCCGGCAGCCCGCCGACGTCGCCGACTATCTCCCCTGGGACCAGCGGCACGATGTCGAGGCCGTGCTCGATGCCCTGCGACCCACGGCGCTCGTCTTCAGCAAGCTCGACCTCTGGCCCGAGCTCGCGACGCGGGCCGGCGCGCGTGGCGTGGCGGTCGGCATCATCGCTGCGACGGTGAGTCCGGTCTCGGGGCGTCTCCGCTGGCCCGCGCGTGGGGTGCTTCGGCCCGGGTACGCCGCGGTCGACGCGGCCGGTGCCATTTCCCGGGAAGATGCCGAGCGGCTGGTGCTGCTCGGGGTCGCGCCGAGCCGGATCGAGGTCACCGGCGATCCGCGCTACGACAGCGCCGTCGACCGACTCCGCAGCAACCCCGCCGGCGACGCGCTCGGTCCCCTCGTGCAGGGAGGCCCCGCGATGGTCGCGGGCTCCACCTGGGAAGCGGACGAAA
>Ga0070699_100001127_pt1 | contig 24908 bp, 23 predicted proteins | sample KBSK1503metaG_FD_65473 | JGI IMG/M metagenome (GOLD analysis project Ga0070699, IMG submission 65473) | Corn, switchgrass and miscanthus rhizosphere microbial communities from Kellogg Biological Station, Michigan, USA - KBS K1-50-3 metaG | ecosystem: Host-associated > Plants > Roots >...
GCGGCGCATGTGGCGATCGGTCGGGTGGAGCTGTTGTACCCATTCCCGACGCCCGAGCTGGCGGAGCTGATCAGGCTGTATCCGAAGATCACCGAGATCGTCTGGGTGCAGGAGGAGCCCCGCAACATGGGGCCGCAGAAGTTCATGCTGCCGCAGTTGCGCGAATTGGTCGCGCCGGGCGTGAGCGTGCGCGATATCGGGCGGCCGGAGCGTTCCAGCCCGGCCGAGGGCTATCCCGCGGCGCACCAGGCGGAGCAGGCACGGATCGTGGGGGCGGCGTTCAGTCCGCCCTCTCGCTAACTTCTCCCTGAATGAACACCGCCTCGACTCCCCGGACACGGCAAGCACGCGAGTCCGTCGTCATTCGCTTCGCGGGTGACTCGGGCGACGGCATGCAGGTGACGGGGTCGCGCTTTACCGTGGAAACGGCCCTCGCCGGCAACGACCTCACGACCTTCCCCGATTTCCCCGCCGAGATCCGCGCTCCCGCCGGGACGACGTACGGCGTGTCGGCGTTCCAGATCCAGTTCGGGGCGCGCGACGTCATGACGCCGGGCGACGCGGTCGATGTGCTCGTCGCGATGAACCCCGCCGCCCTCAAGGTCGATCTGACCGATCTGCGCCGCGGCGGGACGATCCTGGTCGATACGGGCGCTTTCACCGAGCGCAACCTGACGAAGGCGGGATTCTCGGCCAACCCGCTCGAGGACGGATCCCTCGCCGCCTACCAGCTCCTCACGTTCGACATCACGCGGCTCACGACGGAGGCGGTAAAGCCGTTCGGCCTTTCGAGCCGGGAGGCGCACCGCTGCCGCAACATGTGGGCGCTCGGCCTGATGCTGTGGATGTACGGCCGCGACCGGCAGGCGACCATCGACTGGCTGCGCCGCAAGTTCGCCGACCGGCCCGAGCTCGCGCAGGCCAACGTCGCGGCCGTGAACGCCGGCCACGCGTTCGGCGAGACCGCCGAAATGTCGGAGCATCTCGTGGGGTACACGGTCCCGAGCGCGCCCGCAGAGCCGGGACGCTACCGCACCGTGAGTGGGACGGAGGCGCTCGCCTGGGGCCTCATCGCCGGCATGCGTGCCGCCGGGCTCGAGAAGATGATCTTCGCAGGCTACCCGATCACGCCCGCCTCGCTCCTGCTCCATACCCTGGCGAACCTCAAGCCGTACGGCGTGGTCACCTTCCAGGCGGAAGATGAGATCGCCGCGATCGGCGCGGCGATCGGCGCCGCCTACAGCGGAGCGCTGGGTGTCACCTCGAGCTCCGGCCCCGGGATGGCGCTCAAGACCGAGATGCTCGGGCTCGCGATCGCCACCGAGCTGCCGCTCGTGGTGATCAACTCGCAGCGGGCTGGCCCCTCCACCGGTATGCCCACAAAGGCCGAGCAGTCCGACCTGTTTCAGGCGGTGCACGGCCGGAACGCGGACGCGCCCCTCGCCGTGATCGCCGCGGCAACGGCCGTGGACTGCTTCGCGGTGGCGATCGAAGCGGTGCGCATCGCCACGACGTACATGACGCCCGTGATCGTGCTCTCCGACGCCTACCTGGCGCACGCCGCCGAGCCCTGGCGCCTCCCGGAGGTCACGGGGCTGCCGCGCTTCCCGGTGCGCTTCCGGACCGACCCGGCGGGCTTCCACCCGTTCCTGCGGGACCCGGTCACGCTGGCGCGTGCCTGGGCTGTGCCCGGAACCCCGGGCCTCGAGCACCGCATCGGCGGGCTCGAGAAGGACTACGACACGGGGCACATCTCTTACGATCCCGACAACCACGCGCGCATGACCCGCACCCGCGCGGCGAAGATCGCCGGCATCGCGAACGGTATCCCGCCGCAACGGGTGGCCCTCGGGGACGACCACGGCGCGGTCGCGGTGGTGGGATGGGGCTCGACCTACGGCGCGATCCACCGGGCGGTGAGCGAGGCGCGCGACGACGGCGGCGACGTCTCGCACATCCACCTCCGCTACCTGAACCCGTTCCCCCGGAACCTCGGCGAGCTGCTCTCGCGCTTCGAGCGGATTCTCGTTCCCGAGATGAACGACGGCCAGCTGGTGCAGCTGCTCCGCGCGGCGTACCTCGTGCCCGCGGAGGGGTTGAGCAAGGTCGAGGGCAAGCCGTTCAAGGTGTCGGAGATCGTGCAGGCGATCGAGTCGACGCTCCGGAGGGGGTGAGGCATGACGGTCACGACGATCACCGACGCCGAGCTCACGCCCAAGGACTACGCGTCCGACCAGGAAGTCCGCTGGTGCCCGGGGTGCGGCGACTATGCGATTCTGAAAGCCGTCCAAAAGGCGCTGGCGGAGCTGGGCGCGCCGCGCGAGCGCACGGTGTTCGTTTCGGGGATCGGCTGCGCGGCGCGGTTCCCGTACTACCTGTCCACGTACGGGTTCCACACGATTCACGGGCGGGCGCCCGCGATCGCCACCGGCATCAAGCTCGCCAATCCCGCGCTCGACGTGTGGGTGGTCACGGGCGACGGCGACGGTCTCTCGATCGGCGGCAACCACATGCTGCACGTGCTGCGACGCAACGTCGATCTGCAGATCATCCTCTTCAACAACGAGATCTACGGCCTGACCAAGGGGCAGTACTCGCCTACCTCGCGGCGCGGAACACACTCGCCCTCCACGCCGCAGGGCTCGATCGAGGCCCCCGTTTCGCCGTGCGCGTTCGCCCTCGGCGCCGGAGCGCGCTTCGTCGCCCGGGCCGTGGATACCCAGCAGCCTGACGTCGTGGCGCTGCTCAAGCGCGCGCACGCGCATCGCGGGGCGTCGTTCGTCGAGGTGTTCCAGAACTGCGTGGTCTTCAACGACGGCGTGTTCGATCACTTCACGTCGAAAGACGTGGCGGGTGACGCGCAACTCCACGTGGAGCACGGGAAGCCGCTGCTGTTCGGACCGAACCGGGAGCGCGGGCTGCGCCTGAAGCCAGGGACGGTCGCGCTCGAGGTCGTGCCGGTGGGCCCGGGCGGCGTGCCGCCCGGCGACATCCTGGTGCACGACGAGACCAACCGCGCGCTGGCGCAGCTGCTCGTGGCGCTCGAGCCCCCGGCGTTTCCCGTGGCGCTCGGCGTGGTGTACTGCAACCCCGCGACCTCCTACGAAGCGGACGTCTCCGCGCAAGCGCGGGCCGCGGGGTTCTCTGGCGAGCCCGCCGACCTCGGGGCGCTACTCCGCCGCGAGGGGACGTGGACCGTGGCGGAGTGAGGGCGAGGTCGACCTACCCGACCCTCCTGCTCGTCGCCGGCACCACCTTCGTCCGGGCCGACGGTCGCTGGTCCCCCGCCGCACGGCTCCCCCAGCCGATGCAAGAGCTCTCCGCCGCCGTGCTGCACGGCCGGATCTACGTCGCCGGCGGGATCGACCGAGCCAATCGCGCGAGCGCCGCCGCGTTCCGGTACGACCCCGGGGCAAACCGCTGGGAGCGAATCGCCGACCTCCCGGCCCCGCGCCACCACATGCCCCTCGCCGTGGTGGGCGACACGCTGTACGCCGTCGGCGGTCTCACGGGTGAGCGCTTCGTTCCGCAAAACACCCTCTGGCTCTACCGCGAGGACGTGAACCGCTGGGAGCCGCGGGCGGCGCTGCCGGCACCGCGCGGCGCGTCCGGCGCCGCGAGCGTGAGCGGGAAGCTGATCGTCGTCGGCGGCTGGGGTCTCAAGCGCCGCCTGGTGGAGACGACGGCGATCTACGATCCCGCAGTCGATCGCTGGCGCGACGCGGCACCGATACCGACGCCCCGCGACCACCTCGCCGCGACGGCCGTGAACGGCGTCGTGTACGCGATCGGGGGGCGGCCGCTCGATCCCGACCGCAACTACGACGTCCTCGAAGCCTACGATCCGGCGACCGACCGGTGGACGACCCGGGCGGCGATGCCGAGCCGGCGCGGCGGCCTGGCCGCGGCCGCGCTCGACGGCACCGTGCACACGGTCGGCGGCGAGAGCCGCAGCGGTGTGTTCGCGAACCACGAGGTGTACGATCCCGTGACCGACCGCTGGAGCGTCGCGCCGCCGCTGCCGCTAGCCCGTCACGGTCTCGCCGCTGCCGCGCTCGGCGGCCGCCTCTACGTGATCGGCGGCGGGCCCAGGGCGGAGTTCGCCCAGACGGACGTCGTCGACGTGTTCGCCCCCTGACATGCTCGAGATCCAGACCGTCGCGCGCTATGCGGTCACCGCCGTATTCGCCGTGAGCCTCGTCGCGGCGCTCGCCTCCTGGCTGGTGCGCACCCAGCGCGTGTCACCGTTCGGCGCCCTCGGGCGCACCCTGCGCGCCACCAGCGAGCCGTTGATCCGGCCCGTCGAGCGGCGACTCGTGCGGGCCGGAGGCAACCCCGTACACGCGGGATGGTGGCTGGTGGTGGGCGTCGCGGCCACGGGCGTGGTCCTGCTGTCGCTCCTGAACTGGCTGGCGGGCACGCTGTACGGCGTCGGAGCGGCGTTCGCGGGTGGACCGCGCGTCGCGCTGGCGTTTCTCATCGTCGCGGCCTACAACGTCGTCTTCATCGCACTCGTGGTGCGCGTGGTGGCGAGCTGGTTCGGCCGGTTCCGCTACACCTGGTGGCTACGGCCGGCCTATGTCCTCACGGACTGGGTGGTCGAGCCGATCCGCCGGCTGCTCCCGCCGGGCGGCGCGCTCGACTGGAGTCCACTCGCCGCCTGGCTCGCCCTCTGGGTGTTGAAGCAGGTGCTGCTGGCCATCGTCGGGCTGTGACCGCGCGGCTCGTGGTGCATGTGGTCCCCCGGGCGCGGCGCAGCACAGTCGCCGGCCGCCACGGTGACGCGATCAAGATCAAACTCGCGGCGCCGCCCGTAGATGGCGCTGCCAACGCCGAGCTGATCCGATTCGTCGCCGTACAGCTCGGCGTGCCGCGTAGTGCGGTCACGATCCTGAATGGGGCCGCCGCGCGCCGCAAGACGCTCGCGGTGCGCGGCGTGACGGCGGGCGCGGTCGCCCGGGCGCTGCTACGGATGACGGACGACGGATGACGGTCGACTTCCCTTGAACACCCGGAACAGATAGAAGAGCGAGGGGAACAGCACCAGCGCCCCCAGTATCAACGCGCCCAACGCGAGCCGCAGCGTTACCGCAGGTGCGGCGGCGTCCGCGATGGTCAAGTCCGGAGGAAGCAGGTATGGGTACTGGCTCAGTCCCCACCCCCACAGGATGAGCGATACCTGGATCGCGGCGACGATGCGGGCGACGCGCCAGGCGCCCCGCGCCAGGGCCGCGAGCGCGGTGATCGCCGCCGCGGCGGTGAGCCCGTGCAGCGGGATGGCCCACCTCGCGAAGATCAGACCGTTGCGCACGAGCGGCGCATAGCGGCCCGACAGGACCAGCGTCAGGGCCGCCGCACCGAACAACGCCACCCCCGTGCCCAGCGCGCGCGCCCGGAAGTCCACCCGCAGCTCGCGTTCCTGCGCCTCGAGCGTCAGATAGACGGCCGCGAGAAACGCGAACGCCACCAGGGCGAACAGCCCGACGGACAGAGTGAACGGATTGAGCCAGGGCCGGACGTAAGTGCCGACGAACCCGTCCCCCGTCCCCCGTCCCGCATCCCCGACCGCGCCCGATGCAATCGCCCCCACCGTCGTACCCAGCAGCAGCGGCGTGACGAGGCTCGCGATGGCGAACGTCACGCCCCAGTGGCGCAGCTCTTCGTCCTCCGCTCCGCCATAGCGCCAGAACGTGAACGCCGAGCCCCGCAGCACGATGCCGATCAGGACGAGCGAGAGAGGGATATGCAGCAGCGTGCCGAGACGCGCGAACGCGGGCGGGAAGCAGGTGAACAGCAGCACGACCGCGAGAATGAGCCAGACGTGATTCGCCTCCCACACGGGACCGATCGCCTCGGCGATGAGCTCGCGCTGGCGCCGTTTGCGCGGGCCCGCAGACAGGAGGCCCCACACGCCGGCGCCGAAATCCGCCCCGGCGAGCACCGCGTAAGCGTTGAGCGCCAAAAACACGATCCCGGCGAGTAAATCTGCGAGCGTCACTGGGTCACGTTTCCCCTTTCCCCTTTCCCGTTTCCCGGCCTTCCACCGGCATGTAGAACTTCCGCCATTCGGGCATCCCGGGGCTCCGGACGATCTGGCGATAGAGCAGCCAGACGACGATCACGCCGAGGAAGCAATACAGCAGCGTGAACGTCAAGAATGGGACGACCAGACCAGGCATCGGCGTCACCGCGTCGCGCGTCTTCAAGACCCCGTAGATCACCCACGGCTGACGACCCAGCTCCGTCACCATCCATCCCGCCTCGACGGCGATGAACCCCATCGGCGTGGCGAGCGCGACCGCCCGCATCAACCAGCGGTCGTGTGCCAGGTCGGTCCGGCGCCACGCCAGCCATCCGGCCCAGACGGCGACCACAGCCATGTACGTGCCAAGCGCGACCATCAACTGGAAGGCGAGGTGCACGGCCGGCACGTTGGGCCATTCGTCTGGAGGCACGGCGTCGAGCCCCTGCACCCGCGCATTCGGGTCGTGGAACGCGAGCAGCGACAGGCCGCGCGGGATGTCGAGGGCGAAGCGGGTCTCCCGTCGGGCCACATCCGGCCAGCCCCCGAGCGAGAGCGGCGCGCCCCGCTGGGTGCGAAACAGCGCCTCCGCCGCCGCCAGCTTCACCGCCTGGTGCCGGGCGAGGTGCCGCGCGGCCACGTCCCCGGAGATCGGTTGCAGCACGGCCGCGGGTGCGCCCACGATCAATGCGATCTCGAGGGCGCGACGGTGGAACGCGTTCGCCGGATCCTTGAGCAGCAGGAACGCGTGGATCCCCGCCACCGCGAACCCCGTGGCGGCGTAGGCCGCGAGCGTCATGTGCAGGGCTTGCGGAAACGCGGCCGGGCTCGCCATCGCTGCGACCGGGTCGATGTTCACGGCGCGACCGTCGACCAGCTGGAAGCCCGTCGGCGCGTTCATCCACGCGTTCGCCAGCACGACGAAGATCCCCGAGGCGGCGCCGCTCGCCGCTACCGCCACGCCGGCTCCGAGGTGCGCCCGCGGCGAGATGCGGTCCCACCCGTACAGGTAGACGCCCAGGAAAATCGCTTCCGTGAAGAAGGCGAACCCTTCGAGCGAGAACGGCATGCCGATCATCGACCCGGCGAACCGCATGAAGCCCGGCCACAGGAGCCCCAGCTCGAATGACAGCACTGTTCCCGACACGGCGCCGACCGCGAAGAGAATGGCGGTGCCCCGCGCCCAGCGCTTCGCGAGGTCCAGATAGATCGCATGCCCCGTCACCTGCCAGCGCCGCTCGGCCACGACCATCATGACGGGCATGGCGATTCCGACGACGGCGAAGACGATGTGAAAGGCGAGCGAGACGCCCATTTGCGAGCGGGCGGCGAGGAGGTCGGGCATGCTTCTCAAAGGTAAGGGCGTGGTGAGTGGTGCGTGGTTGGCACCGTCATACTCAAACCGCGCACCACGCCTTACGATCCTGCGAGTCAACCGCTAGATTACCATCCACAATCGGTTTCGTGGTGATTTGCGGCTTATTGCAGCCACGTTAAACAATTCGCTAAAACGCCAGGATGACAATCACCCTCAGCGACCTCTTGAAAGACGGCAAGGTCCACGTCCTCGACGGGGCGATGGGCACCATGCTGTATTCGAAGGGCTTCTTCCTGAACGTCTGCTACGACGAGCTGAGCGTGAAACAGCCCAAGCTCGTCCAGGAAGTGCACGAAGCATACGTCCGCGCGGGCGCCGAGATTCTCGAGACCAACACGTTCGGCGCCAATCCCCTCAAGCTCCGCAGCTTCGGGCTCGCCGACGAGACAGAGCAGATCAACCGGACGGCGGCCGAGCTGGCGCGCGCCGCGAGCGCCGGCCGGGCCAGCGTCGTGGGCGCCATCGGGCCGCTCGGCGTGCGGCTCGAGCCGTTCGGCGCCCTGTCCCGTGAGGAAGCGCTCGCGCACTTCCGGCGGCAGGCGCAGGGCCTCGTGGCGGGCGGCGTGGACGGGTTCATCCTGGAGACGTTCTCCGATGTGGAGGAGATCCACCAGGCGCTGTGCGCGGTCCAGAGCGTCTCCGATCTGCCCGTCATCGCGCAGATGACCATCGGCGACGACGGCCTTACCCATTACGGCACGGCGCCGGAGACGTTCGCCAAGCAGCTCAGCGAGTGGGGCGCCGCGGTGATCGGGGTGAACTGCTCGGTCGGCCCGGCGGGCGTGCTCGAGGCGGTCGAGAAGCTGGTGAAGGCCACCGATCGGCCCATCTCCGCGGTGCCCAACGCCGGCCTCCCCAAGGACGTGGGCGACCGCAAGATCTATCTCGCGTCACCCGAGTACATGGCGAGCTACGCCCGCCGCATGATCGAGGCGGGGGCCCGTCTCGTGGGCGGCTGCTGCGGCACGACCCCGGAGCACATCAAGAAGATCCGCGACTACGTGGCGAGCGTGGTGCCCCGTCACCAGCCGCTGGTGCACACGCGCGAGACGATCGCGCCGCCTGCGGGGGTGGAGGAGGTGCCACTGGCCAGGCGCTCGCGCTGGGGTGCCAAGCTAGCCCAGGGCACGCTCGTCACGAGCGTGGAAATCGTGCCGCCCAAGGGCGTGGACCCCGCGCCGATGCTCGAGCAATGCCGGGCGCTCAAGGCGGCGGGCGTGGACGCGGTGAACGTCCCGGACGGTCCGCGGGCCCAGAGTCGCATGGGCGTGCTCCCGTCGGCGATCCTGATCCAAAGGGAAGTGGGGATCGAGACCGTCATCCACTACTGCTGCCGCGACCGCAACCTGCTCGGCATGCTGTCGGACATCCTGGGGGCACACGCGGCGGGGCTGCGCAACATACTCATCATCACCGGCGATCCGCCCAAGATGGGCCCCTACCCCGAGGCCACGGCCGTCTTCGACATCGACTCGATCGGGCTCACGAACCTGGTGTATCGGCTCAACCACGGGCTCGACCCCGGCAACAACCCGATTGGCGCGCCCACCAGTTGGGCGATCGGCGTCGGCGTGAACCCCGGCGCCGTCGAGCTGGACCGCGAGCTTTCCCGGTTCCACTGGAAGGTGGACGCGGGCGCGGAGTTCGCCGTCACCCAACCGGTGTTCGACGTGCGCCAGCTGGAGAGCTTCCTGAAGCGGGTGGAAGCCTACCGCATCCCGATCGTGGCGGGGATCTGGCCGCTCATCAGCTTGCGCAACGCCGAGTTCCTCGCCAACGAGGTCCCCGGTGTCGTGGTGCCGGCCGAGGTGCTGGAGCGCATGCGCCGGGCGCAGGAGAAGGGGAAAGAAGCCGCGCTCGCCGAGGGGGTGAAGATCGCCCGCGAGATGTTCCAGCAGGTGAAGGGCAGCGTCCAGGGGGTGCAGGTGAGCGCTCCATTCGGGCGAGTGGAGGTGGCGCTGGAGGTGTTCGGGTAGCGGCGGGAGCCGTCTCCACAGTGTGGCGCCGGACGACATTCTGAGAGTGGCCGGGGAGTACCTGGCGGCCATCCAGTACGCGTATCTCGGAGACACGACACGGATGCATGGGCATTGGTGACACCTACCCGCAGCCGGAGGCAGCACGCATGCGTTCACTCGTTTGGGCGGCGCTCGTCGCGGCCGCCTGCACGCCCAGCGACAAGCCGCGCGCCGGAGGTCCCGCCGGGCCGGCACAGAAGTACGCCGGCACCTGGGAAGGTCGCGCCTTCCACAGCGAGGCCGACACAGGTACGCCGTTTCGCATCGTCTCGAGCGTGGCGGAAGACGGATCGCTCCGCGGCACGCTCACGTTCACGCAGGTCCCTGCCCCACCCATCCCCGTCCGGGCGCGTCAGGTGAGCGACACGGCCCTCGTGGACGAGATGGGGCCGTACCAGAGCCCGAGCGCGCACCGCCGCGTCCTGACGACCACCACGGGCAGGCTCCACGGCGACTCGCTCAACGGCACGTTCGAGATGCGGCCGGCCGAGGGTGGAAACGCCATCATGAGCGGCACGTTCCACTCGAAGCGCGTGGTGCCCTAGGACGTGAGCGCCGCCGAGCGGCGCGCCCGCCTCGCTCTGACCGCCCTCCTGGCGGTGTACGGCGCGTTCCTGATCCTCAATCCGGGCCAATACGGCTGGCTCGACAGCCTGGACCTCGCCATCCACGAGTTCGGGCATCCGCTGTTCGGCATCTTCGGGGAGTTCGTGGGCTTCCTCGGCGGCACCCTGATGCAGCTGCTCATGCCCGCGATCTTCGTCGCGTACTTCTGGCGTCGCGGCGATCGACACGCCGCCATGGTCGCCCTGTGGTGGGTCGCCCAAAACCTCTGGAACGTGGCCGTCTACGTGCAGGACGCGCGCGCCGAAGAACTGCCCCTGGTGGGCGGCGGCGAGCACGACTGGAACTATCTCCTCGGCCGGCTCGGGCTGCTGCAACAGGACCGGGTGATCGGCGGCGGCGTTCGCCTGGTTGGAGTAATGCTGTATGCCTGGTCTTGCCTCATGGGCTGGACGTACGCTAGCGGGAGCGGCGAGCCGTCGTAGCTTAGCTCCGACCCAAAGGAGAGCCGATGCCAACCGCCAACGTCAACATCGTCGCCATCCTGGTCGCCGCGCTCCTCACGTTCGTGCTCGGCGCCTTCTGGTATTCCCCGGTGCTGTTCGCCCGGCAATGGATGCAGGCGCAAGGGTACACGCCCGAGAAAGTCGAGGAGATGAAGAAGAAGGGCATGACCCGCGCCTACGCCGTGTCCATGCTGTGCTACGTGGTGACGGCGTACGTGGTGGCGCTGCTCGCCGGCTACACGAGCTCCACGACCCTGGCGCAGGGCCTGTGGCTCGGGTTCCTCTGTTGGCTGGGCTTCGCGGCGACGATCGGACTCGCCGCCAACATGTTCTCAGGGAAGCCCATCGCCGCGTGGGTGGTCGACGCCGGCTACCAGCTCGCGTACCTCGTGATCATGAGCGTCCTGCTCTCGCTGTGGCGCTAGTTGCGCCGGATCGACACCGGGCCGTTGGTCGTGACGACGCGCACCGGAGCGCCGCCCGCGCCGAGCGTCGTCGTGATGCGGCGTCCCAGCCTGCCCTCGACCGTGATCGTCAACGGAAAGGCGATGTTGAACGGGCCGTTCACGGTCCCCAGCTCGAGCCGCGCCGAGTAGTCCGTCGGTATTCCCAGGTTCACCGGCCCGTTCGTGGTCTCCGCGTCGAGCCCGACACCCTCCCAATGGCTCCCCGTGAGATCGACGTCGATCGGACCGTTGGTGGTCCGGGCGCGCACGTCGCCCCCGACGCCGTCGATTGACACCGGTCCGTTGTAGGCGGTGAGCGTCATGCGCCCGGTCACGTCGTGCACCGCGATCGGCCCGTTGTACGTATCGAGCTTCAAGTCCGAGCGCCGGGGCACGTAGACAACGAAGCTCACGCCCCAGGAGTGACGCCCGCTCGACGCCGGCCCGGTGGCGCCGATCGTCGTTCCCGCGGTCACTACCTTGATCTCGCGGGCCAGGGACGCCGCCTCGTCCTCCGTCGCACCCTCCCCCTGAATCCGGGCGTGTACCTCGATGCTGCCGCCGTCCCATCCGCTGACGGCGACGCCACCGTTCTGCCCCGGGTCGACCGCGATGGTCCCTCCCGGCACCAGGGTGACGACGCGGACCTCACAATGCTTCGCCCGCCAGTCGTCTCCGCGCTCGCGGCATTCGGACACCCAGCGCGCGTCAGCCGCACTTTGGGCGCGGGCCGGGAGGGCGAGAACCAGGAGTATGGGAACGGGCAACCAGGCGCGCGGCAGCATCGGGTCCTCCTCCAGAAGGGGTGGCACGTCCACCCTTAGACAGGCGCCACGTCAGGAGGGTTGGCTCGGGACTAACCCGACGGGCCAGGTGGCGGCATAATCCCCGCGTGCGGTTCCCCCACCCCCTGACGCTGCTCGTCGGCTGCGTGGTCCTCGCCGCCGCTGCGAGCCACGTGCTGCCACCCGGTGAGTACGACCGCCGCGACGACCCCGCCGCCGGTCGCCGGGTAGTGGTCCCCGGCACCTACCACGCCGTCCCGCCGCGGCCGGTGAGCGCCTTCCAGGCCCTGGTCGCCATTCCGCGCGGCATGGGCGACGCGGCGGCGGTGATCTTCTTCGTGTTCCTCATCGGGGGCGCGTTCACCGTGGTGGACGCCACCGGCGCGCTACGACTCGGCGTCGACTGGCTGGTGCGCCGCTTCGGGCATTCGGAGCGACTCGTCATTCCCGTGGCGGCGCTCGCGTTCGCCCTGGGCGGCGTGCTCGACAACATGAAGGAAGAGATCATCGCGCTCGTACCGGTGATGCTGCTGCTCACTCGCCGGCTGGGCGTGCAACCGGTCATCGCCGTGGCCGTGAGCCTGGGTGGCGCCGCCATCGGCGCGGCGTTCAGCCCCATCAACCCGTTTCAAGTGGGGATCGCGCAACAGCTCGCGCAGCTGCCGCTCCTCTCCGGCTCGCTGTTTCGCAGCGCATTTCTGGTTGCGGCCCTGGGGATCTGGATCTGGGGGACATCGCGCTCCGCCGCCCGCGGCCGGACGGCGGCGGCGGTGAGCGACACTGGCCCCGAGGGCGGGTCGCTCGACGGCCGCCGTGCGCTGGTGCTCGGGCTGGTGCTCGCCGCGTTCGTCGCGCTGGTGGTCGGCGTGCTGCGGCTCGGGTGGGGATTCAACGAGATGGCGGCCCTGTTCTTCGCCATGGGAGTGGCCGCGGGCCTGATCGGCGGGCTGGGCGTGGCGGGAACGGCCGACGCCCTGGTCTCGGGCTTCCGCTCCATGGCGTACGCCGGCCTGCTCATCGGCTTTGCGCGGGCGATTTTCGTGACGCTCGAGCAAGGCCGGATCGTCGACACCCTGGTGCACGGGCTGTTCGCGCCCGTGGCACACCTGCCGCTCGGGCTCGCCGCCGTCGGCATGATGGTGGTGCATACGCTGGTGCACGTCCCGGTGCCGAGCCCGACCGGACACGCCGTCCTCACGCTGCCGATCCTCGTGCCCCTCTCGGACCTGCTCGGCCTGTCGCGCCAGGTGACCGTACTCGCCTACCAGTACGGCGGCGGACTGTGCGAGCTGCTCACGCCGACCAACGGCGCGCTCATGGCGATCCTCGCCGCGGCCCAGGTGCGCTACGAAGACTGGCTGCGGTTCGCGGTGCCGCTCCTTCTGGCCCTGATGGTGCTGGGCGCTGCCGCCATCGCGCTGGGCGTGGCGCTCCGGCTCCAGTAGGTTGTTACACGCTCCACCCACCAGGAGACTCGATGCGTGCACACCGCCTTCGCGATCCGCTGGCGATCGCACTGCTCCTTCCCGCGGCGCTCGTCGCCCAGGCGCCGGCGCGCCGTCACGTCGTGGTCCCCACGGTTGCGCCTCGCGCGGCCGACGTGGCCACGGTGGACGGAGTCGTCAAGGCGTATTACGACGTGATCACCGGTCCCGCCGGGCAGCCGCGCCAGTGGTCGCGCGACCGCTCGCTCTACATTCCCGATCTCCGCTTCGTCGCGACCGGCGTGGCGCAGGGGCGGCCGTACGCGCGCGTGATGACGCACCAGGACTTCATCGACGGCTCCGACTCGAGCTTCGTGCACGACGGGTTCTTCGAGCGGGAGATCCACCGGGTCACGCGCGTCTACGGCAATATCGTGCAGGTGTTCAGCACCTACGAGGAGCACCGCACGGCCGACGGACCGGTCGTGGGCCGGGGCATCAACGCGCTGCAGCTGTTCTGGGACGGGACCCGCTGGTGGGTGGCCTCGGCCATCTGGTTCGACGAAGACGCGGCGCATCCGATCCCGCAGGAGTTCCTGCCCTAGATGTATCGCCGCCTCGACGAAGCCCACATCGTTGACACGCTGCGGCGCCTCGAGCTCCGCATCGGTGAGCGGTTTCCTGGCTCCGGGCTCGGCAAGGTGAGCGCCGAGCTGCTCGCGGCGGCCACCGAGTCGGTGGAGCGGATACGCGGTCTGCGCCGTCCCAACCTGCCGCTCCGCATCGGCGCCTGGACGCTGATTGTGGTGATCGTCTTCATCGTGCTCGAGGCGCTGCTGCACCTCGGCCTCGCGCCACGATGGGTGGACTTCGCCGCGTTCCTCGGGTCGTCCCAAGCCATCCAGAACGTCGTGTTCCTCGGGCTCGCCGTGCTGTTTCTCGCGAACGTGGAGACGCGGATCCGCCGCCACCGCGCGCTCGCCGCGATTCACGAGCTGCGGAGCATCGCGCACATCGTGGACATGCACCAGCTGACGAAGGATCCGGACCAGCTGCTCCAAGATGCCGCCGGGACGGCGTCATCGCCGCATCGCTCCATGCCGCGCTTCGAGCTGTCGCGCTACCTCGACTACTGCTCCGAGCTGTTGTCGCTCACGAGCAAGGTTGCCGCGCTCTACGTGCAGGATTCCCAGGATCCCGTGGTGCTCGACGCGGTGAACGACGTGGAGACCCTCACCACTGGATTGTCAGGCAAGATCTGGCAGAAGATCATGATCCTGGACCGAGCGTGACCGATCGCCGCATTGCGCTGCGGCTCGACCTGCTGCGCCGCCAGACCTAGTCGCCCCGGAGCCGCTGAATCTCGCGCCGGTCCTTCTTGGTCGGCCGGCCCTTTCCTTCATAGCGGAGCGACGGCGCCACCCGCAGCTGCTCGGCCAGGCGCTCCCGCCGGCGCCGCCCCTCGGCGTCCTCATCGTACAGCGCCGCCGCGGCAGCGGGCGGGGCGCGATGCTCGGCGAGCGCGCGCACCACCACCAGGTACTCGAACGGGCCCCGCCGGATTCGCAGGCGGTCGCCGACGGCGAGCGGTTTCGCCCGCTTGGCGCGCGCGCCGTTGAGCTCGACCTGCCCGCCACCCACGGCCGCCGCGGCGAGCGCCCGCGTCTTGAAAAAACGCGCGGCCCACAGCCAGCGATCGAGTCGTACCCGAGTTGGTTGCGTCACGCGCGATCCTCCTGCAAGCTCCACACGCGGGGCCGCTCGTGCGTATACTCCGTACCCACGGTCCCCCCGGACACCCGTTCCCCAGAGCCGAATGCCCGCTCGGATGCCGACTCGCCAGCCAGACGTCCTGCCCGACCGCCGCTCGCCGCGCGCGTTCCGTCTGGAAACGCTCGCGGCCCTCAGCGCCGGGCTGCTCGCGGGCTGCGGCACGCCCGGCGTGCGCGGGGTCGCGGGCACCGCGCCGGCGCCCAACGTGTTCTGGACGCCACCGCCCGAGGGCCGGGCCGCAACGCCGGCCCCGGCGCTGCTCCCGCCCGACCTGGCCGGGCGGGTCGCGCAGCTCAAGCTCGCCGACGTGATCGACATCGCGCTGCACAACAACACGGCGACCGCGGCCGCGTGGGCGGACGCCCGCTCGGCGGCGGCGAGCTACGGCGCGGCGCAGGGGCAATACTACCCCACGCTCTCGCTCGATGGAACGGTGACCGCGATCAAGACCGTGCCCTCCGCAGGCCGGCTGGCGACGAAGCAGCAATTCCTCAACCCGACCCTCAATCTCTCGTGGCTGCTGTTCGATTTCGGCGGACGGTCGGGCTCGATCGGGGTAGCGCGCGAGGCCCTGCTCGCCGCCGACTGGACACACAACGCGACGCTGCAGAGCGTGGTGCTCGAGGTGGAGCAGGCATACTTCGACTACCTCGGGACGCAGGCCCTGCTCGGCGCGCAGCAGACGACACTCAAGGAGGCCCAGACCAACCTCGAGGCGGCGGAACAGCGCCACAACGTCGGGCTCGCGACCATCGCCGACGTCCTGCAGGCGCGGACCGCCCTGTCGCAGGCGCGCTTGGCGCTCGAGGCGACCGAGGGGCGACTGCAGACGACGCGCGGCGCCTTGGCCCTGTCGATGGGCCTGCCGGCCAACGTCCCCTACGACCTCGCCCTCCCGTCCGACACGACGGTCCCGCCCGGCATCAGCGACAGCGTCGACGCGCTCATCGAGCGGGCGGTGCGCGGGCGACCGGACCTCGCCGCCGAGCGGGCGCGCGCGGCCGCGGTGCGGGCACGGCTGAGCGTCGCGCGCTCACAGGCCCTGCCGTCGCTCAGCGTCGGCGGCACGACCGCTGAGACCGATTTCCTCAGCGGCAGGCCCTTCTTCCGGAACAGCTACACGGCGACGCTGACGCTCTCGATCCCGCTGTTTTCCGGTGGGTCACAGATCTACGACGTGAAAGCCGCGGCGGCCGCCGCCGACGCGGCCGCGCTGCGCACCCGCGGCTTCGAGCAGCAAGTGATCTATCAGGTGTTCAATGCCTACTACGCGCTGCGCACCGCTACGCAGCAGGTCCGCACCGGCATCGATCTGCTCGCGAGCGCCACCCAGTCGGAACAGGTGGCCCTGGGCCGCTACCGGGCGGGCGCCGGCAGCCTGCTCGACCTGCTCACCGCGCAGGCGGCGCTGGCGAGCGCGCGGGCTGACGCGATCGCGGCGCGGTTCTCATGGTACCTCGCGCTGGCCCAGTTGGCGCACGACACCGGCGTCCTCGGCCTCGACGGCGGGACCCCCCTCCACCTTCAGACCGATTCGACGGGCACGCCAAATAGATGAAGCTCTCCATTCCACTCGCAGCGCTCGTGATGTCCGCCCTGCTCGGCTGCTCGCGCAAAGGCGCGGGCGGAGCGTCCCGGGTGCCGGTCACGGTGGCCCATGCCGAGCAGCGGCCCGTGCCCTTCGAGATCCCGGCGACCGGGACCGCGGAGCCCGTGCAGACGGTGTCGGTCCAATCCCAGGTCACCGGCGTGCTCACTCACGTGACGTTCCACGAGGGCGACGACGTCACCGCCGGTCAGGTGTTGTTCGAGATCGACCCGCGGCCCTTCCAGGCCGCGCTCGACGGGGCCAGAGCCATGCTGGCGCGCGACCAGGCGCAGGCGCAGGCCGCGCAGCTCGACGCGCAGCGCTACGGGCAGCTGGTGAAACAGGACTACGTCACCCAGTCGGATTACGAGACGAAGCGGGCCGCCGCCGATGGGCTTCAGGCGACGGTCCGCGCGGACTCGGCGGCCGTCGCCAACGCCGCGCTCAACCTCGAATGGGCCACGATCCGCGCCCCCATCGCGGGGCGCACCGGACGGCTGCTGGTGCGCGAGGGCAACCTGGTGCGCGCCAACAACCCTGACCCGCTCGTGATCATCAATCAGATCCACCCGATTCTCGTGCGCTTCGCCGTGCCCGAGCAGCACCTCGCCGGCATCCAGCGCTACCACCGCAACCGGCTTCCGGTGCTCGTGAGCCCGTCTAAGACCGACACCGTCTTCACGGAGGGCGTGCTGTCGTTCGTGGATAACAGCGTGGACACGACGACCGGCACCGTGCTGCTGAAGGGCGAGTTCCCCAACCGCGACAATGCTCTGTGGCCGGGCGAGTTCCTGACCGTGCGGCTCCAACTCTACGTGGAGGACAGCGCGGTGGTGGTGCCCTCCCAGGCCGTGATGACCGGTCAGCAGGGGACGTACCTGTTCGTGGTGAACCAGGACGGCACGGCGCGCTCGCAGCCCGTCACGGTAGATCGCACCGCCGGCGCGTACACGGTGATCGCGCAGGGCGTGCGGGCGGGCGAGGAGGTCGTGACCGACGGCCAGCTGCGGCTCGTATCCGGCGCGCCTGTCGAGGTGAAAGGGGTCGCCGAGGCGGCGCGGGAGTTGGGGGGCGACAAATGAGCATCTCGGAGCTGTTCATCAAGCGCCCCGTCATGACGACGCTCGTCATGATGGGGATCCTCGTGTTCGGGCTAATGGCGTACCGGCTGCTGTCGGTGAGCAATCTGCCCAACGTCGACTTCCCCACCATCCAAGTGAGCGCCGGCCTGCCCGGCGCGAGCCCCGAAACCATGGCCTCGGCCGTGGCGACCCCGCTCGAGAAGCAGTTCTCGACGATCGCCGGCATCGACCAGATGACTTCCTCGTCGACCCTGGGCAGCACCAACATCACGCTGCAGTTCACGCTGGACCGCAACATCGACGCCGCCGCGCAGGACGTGCAGGCGGCGATCTCCAAGACGCTGCGCCTGCTCCCCACGGGCATCGTGCCGCCCTCCTACCAGAAGGTGAACCCGGCCGACCAACCGATCATCTACTACGCCATGAGCTCGCGCACGCTGTCGCTCTCGGCGCTGGATGAGTACGCCGAGACGTTCATCGCGCAGCGCCTCTCCACGGTGGACGGCGTCGCGCAGGTGAACGTGTACGGCGCGGCGAAGTACGCGGTGCGGGTGCAGCTCGACCCAAAGGCCCTAGCAACACGGGCGCTCGGGATCGACGAAGTGGCCAACGCGATCGCGGCGGGCAACGTGAACCTGCCGACGGGCGTCCTGTGGGGTCCGCACCGCGCGTACACGGTGCAGGCGACGGGGCAGCTGGAGGATGCCGCGGCCTTCCAGCAGCTCGTGATCGCCTATCGCAATGGTGCTCCGGTGCGGCTCCAGGACGTCGGCCACGCCCTGGACGACGTGCAAGACAACAAGAGCGCGGCGTGGTACAACGGCAGCCGCTCGATCATCCTCGCCGTGCAGCGTCAGCCGGGCGCCAACACGGTGGACGTCGCGGGCCGCGTGCGGACCGTGATGGCGAGCTTGGGGCAGCTGCTGCCCGCGTCGGTCGATCTGCGGCTGCGGTTCGACCGTTCCGACTCGATCCGCGCCTCCCTTACCGACGTGAAGTTCACGCTGTTTCTGACGCTGGCGCTCGTGGTGCTGGTGATCTTCCTCTTCCTCCGCAACCTCTCGGCGACGGTCATCCCGAGCCTCGCGCTGCCGTTCTCGCTGGTGGGCACGTTCGCCGTGATGTACGGGCTCGACTACAGCCTCGACAACCTGTCGATGATGGCGCTGACGCTGTCGGTCGGGTTCGTAGTGGACGACGCGATCGTGATGCTCGAGAACATCGTGCGCCACATGGAGAAGGGCACACCGCCGATGGAGGCAGCCTTCGCCGGGTCGCGTGAGGTCGGCTTCACGATCCTCTCGATGACGCTGTCACTGGCCGCCGTGTTCATTCCGGTGTTGTTCATGGGTGGGATCATCGGGCGGTTGTTCCACGAATTCGCGGTGACCATCGGCGCGGCGATCCTCGTCTCCGGCGTCGTCTCGTTGACACTGACGCCGATGCTGTGCAGCCGCTTCCTCAGGGCCGGGCACGAGGCGCATCACAGCAGGTTCTACGAGGCCTCGGAGCGGGTGTACGAGCGCGTGCTGCGCTGGTACGAGGACACGCTCGCCCGGGTCATGGAGCGCCGCGCGGCGGCGCTGGTGTTCTCCGCGCTCATTCTCGTGGCCACGGCAGCGCTCTTCGTCGTCGTGCCCAAGGGTTTTTTGCCGAGCGAGGACAGCTCCCAGATCTTCGGCACCACCGAGACCGTACAGGGGACGTCGTACGACGACCTGGTCAGCCATCAGCTCCAAGTCATGGCGATTCTGCAGCAGGATACGGCCAACGTGGATGGCATGATGTCGTTCCTGGGCGGAGGCCAGATCAACCAGGGACGGGTGTTTCTCCAGCTCAAGCCCCGCTCGCAGCGCCGCATGAGCGTGGATGAGCTGATCCGGGTCTACACCGCCAAGCTGGCAGGAATCCCCGGAATCCAGGTATTTCTCCAGAACCCACCGCCGATCCGCATCGGAGGACGGCTCTCGAAGAGCCAGTACCAGTTCACGCTGCAGAGCCCCGACATCCGCGCGCTGTACGACAACGCCAACCAGCTCGAAGGAAAGCTGCGGTCGCTGCCCGGGCTCGTGAACGTCACCACCGACCTGCAGATCTCGAGCCCGCAGGCCACCGTGGCCATCAACCGGGACCGCGCTGCCGCGCTCGGGGTCACCGCACAGCAGGTCGAGCAGGCCCTGTACGACGCCTACGGCTCGGGCCAGGTGTCGACCATTTACACGCCGACCAACCAGTACTGGGTGGTCATGGAGCTCTTGCCCGAGTACCAGCAGGACCTGTCGGCGCTCAGCCTGCTCTACATCCGCTCGAAGAGTGGTCCGCTGGTGCCACTCGCGTCGCTCGCCACGATCACGTCGAGCGTCGGCCCGCTCACCGTGAACCACGCGGGGCAGCTGCCCTCGGTGACGATCTCATTCGACCTGAAGCCGAGCGTGTCCATCGGCACGGCGGTGGCCGACGTGCAGCGCGTGGCGCGGCAGTCGTTGCCCTCGAGCATCACGGGCAGCTTCTCCGGCACGGCGCAGGCGTTCCAGTCGAGCCAGTCGGGGCTGCTCCTGCTGCTGGTCCTCGCCGTGTTCGTGATCTATATGGTCCTGGGGATCCTCTACGAAAGCTTCATCCATCCGCTCACGATTCTCTCGGCGCTGCCGTTCGCGGGGTTCGGCGCATTGCTGACGCTCCTCATTTTCCGGGTCGACCTGAGCGTCTACGCCTTCGTCGGCATCATCATGCTCGTGGGCCTCGTGAAGAAGAACGGCATCATGATGATCGACTTCGCGCTCGAGGCGCAGCGCACGGAGGGCAAGTCGGCGCGCGAGGCGATCCTGCAGGCGTGCAGTATCCGGTTCCGGCCCATCATGATGACCACGATGGCCGCGCTCATGGGGACGCTGCCGATCGCGTTGGGGGTAGGCCAGGGCTCGGAGTCCCGCCGCCCGCTCGGCATCGCGGTGGTGGGCGGGCTCGCGTTCTCGCAGTTCGTCACGCTGTACGTGACGCCGGTGATCTACACGTACTTGGACGAGGTGCAGCAGTGGCTGGGGCGCCGGGCGCCTGTCGGTGCTCCGGCGGGGCCGGCCGTGTCGCCTGCGCCCGCGGACTGACCAGACCCGCGCGCCCGCTTCCGCGATTACCAGCCTTCGCGACGGGCGCTAACTTCCCCCCATGCACGAATGGCAAGTGTGGTTCGTCGCCGCCCTGCTGCTCTTCGTGGCCGAGATGATCGCGCCCGGGTTCTGGCTGCTCTCGGTGGCCGTGGGCTCGCTCGCGGCGGGAGTGGTCGCCCTCGTCCTCCCGGGCGTCGTGGCGCCGGCCCTCACCTTCGCCGCCGGCACCCTGCTCTCCCTCGTGGGCATTCGTCCGTTCCTGCTGCGGCACCTGCATCTCGCGGGGCGGGGCATCAAGACCAACGTGGACGCGCTCGCGGGCAAGGTGGGCATCGTGTCGGAGCGCATCGACCCGGGTACCGGGAAAGGGCGAGTCGTGGTCGAGGGCGAAGACTGGCGCGCCGCGGCGTTAATGGACGCGCCGCTCGAGCCCGGGACGCGGGTGATGGTCGTGCGAGTGGAGGGGGCAACCCTGTACGTGGACAAGGAGATGTGAGCGATGGACAACATCGGCGCGTACATCGTCCCCGCGGCGATCGCGCTGTTCGCGATTTCGATTGTGGCGCGCGGGATCCGCATCGTGCAGCAAGCGCAGACGATGATCATCGAGCGGCTGGGGAAGTACCACCGCACGCTCTCCTCGGGCGTCAACCTGATCATTCCGATCATCGACAAGCCGAGAGCCATCGACTGGCATCAGGTGATCGTCAACCAGGCGGGAGAGTCGTTCGCGCGGCACTTCCGCACCGACAAGATCGACCTGCGGGAGACGGTGTACGTGTTCCCGCGCCAGAACGTGATCACGAAAGACAACGTGGTCGTGGAGATCGACGCGCTGATCTACTCCCAGATCACCGACCCGGTGCGCGCGACCTATGAGATCGCGAACCTGCCCGATGCGATCGAGAAGCTGACGCAGACCACCTTGCGGAACGTGATCGGTGAGATGGAGCTGGACCACGTGCTCTCCTCGCGCGACACGATCAACGCCAAGCTGCGCGAGATCCTGGACGAAGCGACGCACAAGTGGGGCGCCAAGGTAAGCCGGGTCGAGCTCAAGGACATCAACCCGCCGCGCGACATCCGCGACGCGATGGAGAAGCAGATGCGCGCCGAGCGCGACCGGCGCGCCGCGATCCTCACCGCCGAGGCCGAGAAGCAGTCGCGCACCCTGCAGTCGGAGGGCATCCGGCAGTCGGAGATCAACCAGGCCGAGGGCCAGAAGCAGGCCCGGATTCTCGCGGCCGAGGCGGAGGCCAACGCCCGCCTCAAGGTGGCCGAAGCGGAGGCCCAGGCGATCGAGCGGATCACGGCCGCCATCAAGGGAACTGGCGGCGATCCGGCACGGTACTTGATCGCCATCCGCTATATCGAAGCGCTCAAGGAGATGGTCACGAGCCCGCAGAGCAACAAGGTCATCTACCTACCTTACGAAGCGACGGGCGTGCTGGCGTCGCTCGGCGGCATCCGGGATATGCTGGCGGGCCCATCGGAGGGGAAGAAGACATGAACTGGACGGTCGGGCGGACGGGCGGACTGGCGGTCGGTCTCGTAGCGGTGTTGCTGTCCGCCGGTCCGCCAGACCGCCGGTCCGCCGCTTTACCGGCATGCGATCCCGGCAACGCGGGCCTCACGCTTCCCGACGGCTTCTGCGCGGTCGTGGTCGCCGATCAGGTGGGCGCGCCCCGGCACCTCGCTGTGGCCCCGAACGGCGACGTGTTCGTCGCGCTCGCCGGCGGGCGGTCCGGCTCGGGGGGCGTGCTCGCCCTGCGGGACACCACGGGCGACGGCAAGGCCGACGTGCGGCAGAGCTTTGGCAGCGAGGGCGGCACGGGTATCGCACTCGGAAAGGGGGTGCTGTACGCCAGCACGTCGTCCACCGTGTATCGCTACACGATCCGGGCGGGAAGCCTTACCCCGCTGGGCGCGCCGGACGTGATCGTGAAGGACCTGCCCACGGGCGGGCACGACGCGCGGAACATCGCGCTCACGCCTGATGGCAGGACGTTGTTCGTCAACGTCGGCTCGCCCTCGAACTCGTGCCAGGTCAAAGACCGCGTCGTCGAATCTCCGGGCAAGGATCCGTGTGCCGAGCTCGCCACGCGGGCGGGAATCTGGCGGTTCGACGCAGCCACGGCGGATCAGACGGAGGGGAGTGGGACGCGGTACGCCACCGGGATTCGCAACGCCGTGGGCATGGCTTTCGCCCCGGACGGCCAGCTGTGGAGCACGCAGCACGGCCGCGACCAGCTGGGACAGAATTGGCCGAAGCTCTTCAACGACGCGCAGAACGCCGAGAAGCCTTCGGAGGAGCTCCTCCAGATCAACGAGGGCGACGACTTCGGCTGGCCGTACTGCTATCATGACCTGGAGCTCAGCCATCTCGTCCTGGCGCCGGAGTACGGTGGCGACGGCAAGCAGGTCGGGCGGTGTGCCCAGAAGAAGGAGCCGGCAGTGGCGTTCCCGGGACACTGGGCGCCCGACGGTTTGGCGTTCTACACAGGGACCCAGTTTCCGGAGCGCTATCGCGGCGGCGCATTCATCGCGTTCCACGGCTCGTGGAACCGCGCGCCGCTCCCCCAGGCGGGCTACCGGGTCACGTTCGTGCCCTTCAAGAACGGCAAACCGGTGGGCGGCTACGAGACGTTCGCGGACGGCTTCTGGAAGGAGCCCCCCGCGGGACCCAAGCATCGACCGGTGGGCGTGGCCGTGGGGCCGGACGGGTCGCTGTATATCAGCGACGACGCGGGCGGGACGATTTGGAGAGTGATGTATAAAGGGCGGTGAAAGGCGGGGAAGGACGGGGAAAGACGGGGAAGGTGGCTGGGTACTCGGGGAAGCCGCTGATCCAGAAGCTTGGGATCAAAGATGGCTCGACGATCGCCATCCTGAACGCGCCCCGGGGATACGACGGCACCCTCGGAAAGCTGCCGCGTGAGGTGAAGCGCAAGACCGCGGCCGTCGGCCCGCTCGATTTCGTTCAGTTCTTCACAGCCGAGAAGCGAGACCTCGAGCGGCGGTTCGCGTCATTGGCGCGCGCGCTGGCGCCGGCCGGCATGTTGTGGATCTCGTGGCCCAAGCAGGCGTCCGGCGTCGCGACCGATCTCACGGAGGACGTGATCCGCGCGATCGGGCTCGCGCACGGTCTCGTAGACGTGAAGGTGGCGGCGGTGGACGAGGTGTGGTCGGGGCTCAAGTTCGTGCGGCGGGTGAAGGACCGCTGAACGAAACGGCCCCGGCGTTCCGTTGTGGAACGACAGGCCCCGGCCGGCTCGGCACCAGGCCCCAGACGCGGCGCTAGATTGGGGCGCTGATGCCCGACGCCATCACCCGTCCCCCCCTCACCACGCTCTCCGAGGAAGAAGAGCTGTTCCGCCGCACCGTGCGCGACTTCGCCGAGCGCGCCGTCCGTCCGCGCGTCGCCGCCATGGAGCAGGCCGCCTCGCTCGATCGGGCCCTGCTCGCCCAGTGCTTCGCGCTGGGCCTCATGGGGATCGAGATCCCCGAGGCGCACGGCGGCGCGGGCGGCAGCATGCTGATGACGGTCCTGGCAGTCGAGGAGCTGTCGGCGGTCGACGCCTCGATCGCGATCTTCGTGGATGTGCAAAACACGCTCGTCAACGCCCTGCTCATCAAGTGGGCGAGCGACGAGCTCCGCAACCGCTATCTGCCGCGGCTCGCGACCGATCTGCTCGGCGCCTACGCGCTGTCCGAGCCAGACTCGGGATCGGACGCGTTCGGACTCCAGACCCGCGCGACCGAGGCCGGCGACACGTGGATCCTCGAGGGACGCAAGCTGTGGATCACCAACGGGGCCGAGGCAGGCTTGTTCGTCGTTTTCGCGAACAGCGACTTCAGCAAGGGCTACAAAGGCATCACGGCGTTCGCCGTGGAGCGCGGGTTCAAGGGGTTCTCCGTCGGCAAGAAGGAAGACAAGCTCGGCATCCGCGCGTCGAGCACGTGCGAGCTGATCCTCGACGGCTGCGAGGTGCCGGCGGCGAACCTGGTGGGCCAGGTGGGGATGGGCTACAAGGTCGCCATCGAGACGCTCAACACCGGGCGGATCGGCATCGGCGCCCAGATGATCGGCGTTGCCCGAGGGGCGCTCGCCGCGGCCCTCCGGTACGTGAAGGAGCGCAAGCAGTTCGGCAGGCCGGTCGCGGAGTTCCAGGGGGTGCAGTTCCAGCTGGCGCAGGCGGCCACCGAGCTCGAGGC
>Ga0070699_100001128_pt1 | contig 24901 bp, 19 predicted proteins | sample KBSK1503metaG_FD_65473 | JGI IMG/M metagenome (GOLD analysis project Ga0070699, IMG submission 65473) | Corn, switchgrass and miscanthus rhizosphere microbial communities from Kellogg Biological Station, Michigan, USA - KBS K1-50-3 metaG | ecosystem: Host-associated > Plants > Roots >...
TGAGGCTTTTGCGAACCCGCCGCGAGGCGAGGCCCGAGTTGATCGAGGCGAGCCGATGAATGAGTCAGGCGCGTGAGCGCCGCGCCCCTCTTGCTCGCGCGCCACGCCGAGACGGAGTGGAACGCGCACCGCCGCTTCCAGGGGGCGAGCGACGTGGGCCTCTCCGCGCGCGGGCGCCGTCAGGCCGAGGCGCTCGGGCGCGCGATGCAGCGGCGACGGCTCGTGGGCGCGTATTCGAGCCCGCTGCGGCGGGCGGTCGAGACCGCCGAGATCGCGCTCGGCGGCCGCGAGGTTCCGCTCACGATCGTGCCCGGGCTCACCGAGCTCGGGCTCGGCGAGTGGGAGGGCCGCACGGTCGAGGAGATCCAGCGACTGGACGGTGACCCGTACGGGCGCTGGGTCGCGGCGCCACTCGATTGCCCGCCGCCGGGCGGCGAGCGGCTGCCCGACGTGTGCGCCCGCGTCCGGCGCGCCCTCGAGGAGATCGCCGGTGCCCACCGGCGGCCGGCGGGCGCCGTCGAGGGTGGCGAGGTGCTCGTCGTCGCCCACGGCGGCGTGATCAGCGTCTACGCCTGCCACATGCTCGGTCTCTCGCTCAACGCGCTCTGGCGCCTGCGCGTCGACAACGCCTCCCTCACCACCGTGGCGCCGCCGCGGCTCGTGTCGATCAACGAGACCGGTCATCTCATTCAATGATGCGAGCCGAAGGCGAGCGTGCGCTCTCGCAAGCGCCGCGCAGCGGTGCGTGGCTCATGATGCGAGCCGAAGGCGAGCGGGCGCTCTCGCAAGCGCCGCGGCATAGCAGTGCGAGCTGCAGCCGGGTGTTCGAGCTGAGCCGCAGTGCGAGCCGCAGCCGCGAGGCGAGGCGAGGCGAAGAATCCGAGATTGCGCGAAGCGTCGGTGAGGCTTTTGCGAACCCGCCGCGAGGCGACGCCCGACGCAGTTCGAGCCGAGCCGCCCCAGCGAGTCCGTTCGCGAGCCGGCGGCGAGGCGAGGCCCGAGTTGATCGAGGCGAGCCGGTAATTCGAGACAAGCGAAGCGGCGTCGCCAGCGATGAGGCGGTTGGTATAGCCGCCCGCCGCGGCCACGGCGCATGGCGCTAGGAGCATGATCGTCACCCTGTTCGGCGGCGTCGCGCTCCTGCTGTACGGCATCCGCCAGGCGGGCGAGGCGCTGCAGCGAGCGGCGGGGGGGCGCCTCCGTACGCTCCTCACGGGTTTGACGCGGAACCGGCTCACGGCCGTCGCCGCGGGGGCGGCCGTCACCGCGATCATCCAGTCGTCGTCGGCGACCACGATGATGCTGATCGGCTTCGTCGCCGCGGGGCTGATGACGTTCCCGCAGACGCTCGGGATCATCCTCGGCGCGGACATCGGCACCACGTTCACCGTCCAGCTCATCGCCTTCCGGGTGACCGACTACTCGCCGCTCCTGGTGGGGATCGGTTTCCTCCTCGTGTTCGTCGGGCGCCGCCGCGTCGTGAAGGACGTCGGCCAGGCGATTCTCGGCTTCGGGCTCCTGTTTCTCGGCCTGCGCCTGATCCTCGACGGCGTCGCTCCCATCAGGCAGAACGAGCTGGCGCTCGAGGTGCTCGCCGCCCTCGCCGGGAACCCGGTGACGGGCGTGCTCGTGGGGGCGGGCTTGAGCGCCGCGGTGGCGTCCTCGGCGGCGACGATCGGCGTCGCGATCGCGCTCGCCAGCGCCGGCCTGCTGGCGCTCCCGGGCGCAGTGGCGATCGTGCTCGGCGCCAACGTGGGAACCTGCGCGACCGCGCTGGCGGCCTCGGTCGGCGCCAACGCCGACGCCAAGCGGGTGGCCGTGGCCCACATCGCGTTCAAGCTGCTGGGGGTGATCGTGATCTTCCCGTTCATCGGCCCCTTCACGGACTGGGTCGCCGCCACCGCCCGCGATCCCGGGCGGCAGATCGCGAACGCCCACACGTTCTTCAACGTCGGCGTCAGCCTGCTGTTCCTCCCCTGGGTCCCCTGGGCCGCGCGGGCGGTCCAAGCCCTGGTACCGGCCACCCATGAGGCCGAGAACCCGTTCCGGACGCGGTATCTCGACGAGCGCTCCCTCGACCAGCCCGCGCTCGCCCTCGGCCAGGCGACCCGCGAGGCGCTCAGAATGGCCGACGTCGTCCAGGGCATGCTCCGCGACACGATCGACGTGTTCCGGGACGACGACCCGGATCTGCTCGAGGACGTCGAGCGGCGCGACGACCAGGTGGACTTCCTCGAGCGCGAGATCAAGCTCTTCCTGGCGCGCCTCCACCGGGAAGCAATGGCGGCCGACCTCGCCCGGAAGGAGATCGCGCTGATCTCGCTGATCGGCAACCTCGAGAACGTGGGCGACATCATCGACAAGAACCTGATGGAGCTCGCCCGCAAGAAGCTCTCCCTCGGCCGACACTTCTCGGAGGAGGGCTGGGCCGAGCTCTCGGAGTTCCATGCGCTCGTCTCGAAGAAGCTCGAGAGCGCCATCGCGGCCTTCGCGGCCAACGACCGCCGACTCGCTCAGGAGGTGCTCGATCGGCGCCCCCTGATCCGCCAGCGCGAGCGCGAGCTGCGCGAGTCCCACCTGGCCCGACTGCGGGCGGGGCGGCCGGACACGCTGGAGACGTCCGACATCCACCTCGACGTGCTCAGCAACCTGAAGCGGATCAGCTCCCATGTCACCGCGATCGCGGTGTCGATCCTCGAAGAGGTTTGACAAGCCCGATGACGAGAGGATAATGAGTTCGCCCCATCTCCGGAGGCTCGCGTGACACAGCCCCTGCGTGTTTTGCTGCTCTCGTCCGAGGTCGAGCCGTTCGCGAAGACGGGCGGCCTGGCCGACGTCGCCGGCGCCCTCCCCAAGGCCCTCGCGGCGCTCGGCCACGACGTTCGCGTGCTGATGCCGAAGTACCGCGGCGTGGAGCGTCATGGTGCGCTCTCGCCGGTGCTGCCCCGCGTCCGCGTCCCCATCGGCGACGGGACGACCGAGGGGGCCTTGCTCGAAGGCCGCCTGGACCGCGACGTCCCGGTCTACTTCCTCGCCCACGACCACTACTTCGACCGCCCCGCCCTCTACGGGACCGGCGACGGCGATTATCTGGACAACTGCGAGCGCTTCATCTTCTTCTGCCGCGGCGCCCTCGAGGCGGTTCGCGCCCTGGGGTGGACACCGCACGTCATCCACGCCAACGACTGGCAGAGCGGCCTGGTGCCCGTCTACCTGGAGACCCTCTACAAGGACGATCCCGCCCTCGGCGAGATCGGGACCCTGTTCACGATCCACAATCTCGCCTACCAGGGTGTCTTCTGGCACTTCGACATGCCGCTGACCGGCCTCGGCTGGGACCTGTTCACCCCCGCCGGTCTCGAGTTCTACGGCAAGATCAACTTCCTGAAGGGCGGGCTCGTGTTCGGCGACGTGCTCAACACCGTCAGCAAGACGTATGCGCAGGAGATCCAGACCCCCGAGTTCGGCTGCGGCCTCGAGGGAGTGCTCCAGGACCGGAGCGCCGATCTGCACGGCGTCGTGAACGGGATCGACTACGCGGCCTGGGATCCCGAGACCGATCGCGAGATCGCGAAACGGTACTCGGTCGAGGACCTCGCCGGCAAGGCCGCCTGCAAGCTGGCGCTCGCCGAAGAGATGAGGATCGACGTCGGCGGCGCGCCGATCGTCGGGATCGTCTCGCGGCTGGCGGCGCAGAAAGGCCTGGACCTCGTGCTGGAGGCGCTGCCGGAGCTCGTCGAGGCCGGTTTCCAGCTCACCCTGCTCGGCGCCGGCGAGCCCAAGCTGGAGACGGCGTTCGCGGCGGCGGCGGCGGCGCACCGCGGGCGGGTCGCGATCCGCGCGGGCTTCGACGCCGCGCTGGCGCGGCGCATCTACGCGGGGGCCGACCTGTTCCTGATGCCGTCCCGCTACGAGCCGTGCGGGCTCGGCCAGATGATCAGCATGCGCTACGGCACAATCCCGATCGTGCGTCGCACCGGCGGCCTCGCCGACACCGTCGTCGAGGTGAAGCCCGCGCGGCGTACGGGCACCGGATTCGGCTTCGCGGAGCCGACCACCCGCGCGCTCGTCGAGGCGGCGACGCGGGCGCTCGCCGCCTACCGCGAGCCGAGCCTCTGGCGGCAGCTCCAGCTCAACGCGATGGCCGAGGACTTCTCGTGGCAGGCCTCGGCGCGGGAGTACGTCGCACTCTACCGAAAGGCGGCCAAGGCGGCCGGCAGGGGACGCACATGAAGAAGATCGAGGCGATCATCAAGCCCTTCAAGCTCGACGACGTGAAGGAGGCCCTCACCGAGCTCGGCGTGGTCGGCATGACGGTCACCGAGGTCCGCGGGTTCGGGCGCCAGAAGGGCCACACCGAGCTCTACCGCGGCTCCGAGTACACGATCGATTTCCTCCCCAAGGTCAAGATCGAGGTGATCGTGTCGGACCATCTCGCCGACAAGGTCGTGTCGACGATCGTGGCGGCCGCGCGGACGGGCTCGATCGGCGACGGCAAGGTGTTCGTCCTGCCGCTCGACGAATCCATCCGTATCCGTACCGGGGAGACGGGCGAAGCCGCCGTGTGAATTGCGAGCCGCAGCCGCCGCAGTCAGGGTAGATCCGGCTCACCTCCTGAGCGCGGCGCCGGACAGTCCGGCGGCCCTCCGGGCGCTCCGGGCGATCGGCTTCGTCGACCCGCGCACCGCGCTCGCGAACCTCCACGGCCTGAGCCCGACGCCACGGGACGCCGAGCTGCTGGCGCCCGCGTTGCCACGCCTGCTCACCGCCCTCCGCGACGCCGCTGACCCGGACATGGCCCTGAACAACCTGGAGCGATACGCCGCCGCCGTCGACCGGTCGGTCCTGTTCCGGACGCTTGCGGTCCATCCGGGTGCGGTACCCCTCCTGGTGCGCGTCGGTGGAGCCAGCCAGTTCCTGGCCGACACCCTCCGCCGCCGTCCCCCGACCCTCGCCTGGCTCCTCGAGGGCCGGACCATGCGGCAGTGGCTCGGCGACGATCTCGCGGCGGCGCTCGCGGCGGACCTCGCCCCGTTCGGATCCTCCGAGAGCCGGCTCAACGTGATCCGGCGCTTCAAGGACCGCCACCTGCTCCGGATCGGCGCCCGCGACCTGCTGGGCGACGCCGACCTCACCGTCACGACCGAAGAGCTGTCGCGGCTCGCCGACGCCTGCCTCGACGCCGCGTGGCGCCTCGGCCGCGAGCGGCTCGCAGCGCTCTACGGTGCCCCGGGTACCGGGTTCGCGATCATCGGCATGGGCAAGCTCGGCGGGAACGAGCTGAACTACTCTTCTGATGTTGACCTGATCTTCGTCTACGGCGAAGAGGGCGAAACGAGCGGCGGCCCCGGTGGCGTCCTCGGGAACGGCGAGTACGCCATGCGTCTCGGCCGCGACATCGTCGGCGCGCTGGAGACGGTGACGGAAGAGGGCTACGCCTATCGAGTCGACCTCCGGCTCCGGCCCGAGGGCCGGGTAGGGCCGGTCGCGCTCTCCGTCGCCGGCTACCGCCGTTACCTGGCCGAGCGCGCGGAGGCCTGGGAGCGGCAGGCGCTGATCAAGGCGCGTCCTGTCGCCGGGGATGCCGCGGTCGGCCGGGCCTTCGAGGGACTCGTGCGGCCGTTCGTCTACCGGCCGGGCGTCGAGGGCCGGCTCGTCCACGAGATACGGGCCATGAAGCGGCAGATCGATCAGGCGCTCCGGGCTCGTGGCCAGGAGGCGCGCGACGTCAAGCTCGGGCGCGGCGGGATCCGCGAGGTCGAGTTCCTCGTGCAGGCCCTCCAGCTCCTGTACGGCGGCGACGATCCGTGGCTCCATGAGCGCTCGACCCTCAAGGCGATCTTCCGGCTGATCGAGCGCGGCTATCTCGCCCCCGGCCTCGGGCGCCTGCTGTCGGACGGCTACGTCCACCTGCGCACGGTCGAGCACCGCCTGCAGATCCTGCACGAGTTCCAGACGCACTCGCTGCCGGTCGACGCGGCGGCCCTTGGGCGGCTGGCCCGGCGGGTCGGGATCTCGGCGCCGCCCGCAGCGGCGGCCCGGGAGTTCCGCCGTCGGCACGCACAGGTGACGCGGGAGGTGCACCGGGCCTTTGCGGGGTTCTTCGCGGCTCGGCCGCGGGCGGCGCTGCCCGGCCCGCGCATCCCGAGCGCGATGGCCCTTCGCGCCACCGGCTTCGCGGATCCCGACCGGGCGCGGCAGAACCTCCGGCTCGTGCTCGAGGGGCGGCCGCTCACTCCGTATCCGGCACTGACGCGGGCCGCGCTCGCGCGGCTCTTCGGGGCGCTCATGGACGCGCTCTGGCAGACCCCGGACCCCGACGAGGCGCTCAACCAGTTCGAGCGGTTCGTCGCTGCGGTCGGGCCACGGACCGGTTACATGGAACTCCTCGCCGGCCATCCGGAGGTACTCGCCAACCTGGTCCGCCTCTGCGCGCGGGGCGAGCTGCTCGCCCAGCTCCTCGTGAGCCAGCCGGAGCTGTTGACGTCCCTCTCTTCGCCGGCATCCCTGTCCCCCCGAAAAGGCGAAGCTGCGTTCCGGGCGGCCCTGGCCCCGGCGCTGGCGCCCGCGCTGACCCTAGCCGGGGCGGGGGAGCGCCTGCGCCGGGACAAGCAGGCGGAGGAGCTCGGGATCGTGTGGCGTCATCTGTTCGGCGTCACCACCCTTGAGCAGTACGCACGCGAGATGACGACGCTGGCCGAGGCGGCGCTGGCGACCGCCTGGCTCTCTGCCAAGGCGGCCGAGGCCGAGCGGCGACCGGTGGCGGCGGCGCCGGCGGTGATCGTCGGCCTCGGCAAGCTCGGCGGACGCGAGCTCACAGCCGGGTCCGATCTCGACCTCTTCGTCGTCTACGGCGCCGAAGACGACCTGGCCCACGCGTTCTACGCGGCCGCGGTGGAGCGCCTGGCGAGCCTCCTCGGCGACATCACCGCGGCCGGCGTGGTCTTCCCGGTGGACCTCCGGCTGCGGCCGGGCAGCAAGGGGAGCGGCTTCGCGTCGAGCGTCGGAGCACTCGAGCGCTATCACCGCGACTACGGCGACCTCTGGGAACGGCAGGCGCTCACGCGCGCCCGGCTCGTGGGCGGCGACCCCGGCCGGGGGGAGCATTCGCTCGGGCGGCGCGTGCGGGCGGCTCTCACCCGGATCGTTTACGGCGAGGCCGTCGGTCGCGCCGACCTCAAGGCGATCGTGGAGGTGCGCCAGCGGATGGAGGTCGAGCTCGGCAAGGAGAGCCCGGGGCGCTTCCACGTCAAGTACGGCCACGGCGGGATCGTCGACGTCGAGTTCCTCGTGCAGGCGCTCCAGCTCGTCCACGGCGCGACCCACTCCGCGGTCCGCCGCCCGAACACGCTCGCCGCCCTGCGAGCCCTCGCGCGCGAGGGCCTGATCGGGGCGGACGACGCTCGCGCCCTCGCGGAGCACCATCGCGTGCTCCGGAGCGTGTCGCTCGCACTCCGGCTCTTCGGCGCCCGTCCCATCGACACGCTCGACGTCGCCGGTCCCTTGCCGGCCCGGGTGGCGAGGGGCCTCGACTACCCGGACCGGGAGGCGTTCCTCCAGGACTATCGCCGCCGCACTGACGCGGTGCGCGGAATCTACGAGCGGGTCCTCCGTGGCTGAGCGTCTCTACCTGGTCGACGGCCACTCGCACCTCTTCCGTGCCTACCACGCCGTCGGGTATCTCTCCACCTCGCGGGGCGTGCCAAGTCACGCCGTGCTGATCTTGAGCACGATGTTGTGGAAGCTGATCCGCGAGGAGCGACCCGACTACCTCGGCATCGCCTGGGACGCGCCCGGCGCCACCTTCCGTGATCGGCTCTTCGAGGAGTACAAGGCGACCCGTGCCGGGATGCCGGCGGACCTGGCCCAGCAGCTCCCGTACGTGCGTCGCCTCTTCGACGCCCTCCGGACACCGGTCGTCGAGGTTCCCGGCTTCGAGGCCGACGACGTCCTGGGCACGCTGGTCGCGCGCGTCGCCGACCGAGATCTCGAGGTCGTGATCGTGACCGGCGACAAGGACCTGCTGCAGCTGGTCGGGCCCAAGGTGACCGTGCTCTCGGTGGTCGGACGGTCGGGCGAGCGGGTCGTGTACGACGCGTCGAAGGTGCGCGAGCGCTGGGGGGTCGACCCCGCGCAGATCCCGGACGTTCTCGCGCTGATGGGCGACGCGATCGACAACATCCCAGGCGTGCACGGCGTCGGGGAGAAGACCGCGGTCAAGCTCCTCGCCCAGTTCGGCAGCGTCGACCGGCTCTACGAAAATCTCTCGCTCGTGCCCGGCAAGCTCCGCGAGACACTCGCCGCGAACCACAAGCAGGCGCTCCTCTCGCGCGAGCTGGCGACGGTGAGCCGCCAGGTGCCGATCGATTTCGAGCTCGACGCCTTCCGGCTGCGCGAGCCTGACTGGCCGAAGCTCCGGGCGCTGTGGATGGAGATGGAGTTCACGCGCCTCCTGAAGGAGCTGCCGGCGCAGACGGTGGAGGTGAGCCGGGAGCCCGTCGCGTCACTCGAGACGGACGGGGCGCTCCGTGACTACCTCGCCCGCGTCCCGGCGTCGGAGCCGCTCGCCGTGGACTGGGCGGGCGAGAGCCGCCCGCCCGACCCACGCCTGCTGGGTCTCGGCCTCTTCCACCCGGACGCCGGCGGGGCCTTCGTCCCCCTGGGCCCGGAGACGGCCAGCCGGATCGGGCGGGCGCTCGGGGGCGCCCGCGAGCTGATCGTCCACGACGCCAAGCCCCTGGTCGAGTGGTTGCTGGCGCGCGGCGCGGCCCCGCCCTCCGTGCAGGACACCGCGGTCGCCTCCTACCTGCTCAACCCGGCCCGCCAGTCCTACCCGCTCGAGCAGCTCTGCATGGAGACGTTCGGCGAAAGTCCGCCCGACCTGGGGGGCCCGGCAGAGCCGGCCCCGCCCGACCTGGCGGCGCGGCTCGCCGCCCGCGCCCGCTGGCTCTGGCGCTACTGGACCCATGCGGCGGCGCAGCTCGACACGCTCGCCCTCCGGAAGATCTACGACGAGATCGAGCGACCGCTGGTCCCGGTCCTGGCGCGAATGGAGCGGGCCGGCATCCGCGTGGACGTCGAGCGGCTCGAGGGATTCGCCAAGGAGCTCGAGCGGAGCCTCGACGCGCTGACGCGGGAGATCCACACCCTCGCCGGCGAGCCGTTCAACATCGGCTCGCCGAAGCAGCTCGCGCATGTCCTCTTCGAGAAGCTCAAGCTTCCGGTGCGCCGCCGGACCAAGACCGGGTACTCGACGGACGCGGACGTCCTCACCGAGCTGGCGCTCGGCCACGAGCTGCCGGCCAAGATCCTCGAATACCGGACACTCTCGAAGCTGAAGTCGACGTACGCAGACGCGCTGCCCGGCCTCATCGACCCCGTGACCGGCCGGATCCACACGACGTTCAACCAGCTCGTCGCGTCGACGGGCCGGCTGAGCTCGTCGGAACCGAATTTGCAAAACATCCCGATTCGCACCGAGCTCGGCCGGCGGATCCGGGCCGCCTTCATCCCCGAGGAGGGCTGGCGGTTCGTGGCCGCCGATTACTCGCAGATCGAGCTGCGTATCCTCGCGCACGTGTCGGGCGAGGAGTCGCTGATCGAGGCGTTCGGCAGTGGCGAAGACATCCACACGCGCACCGCCGCCGAGGTGCTCCGAGTCCCGCCGGCGGCGGTGACCGACGAGCACCGGCGCATCGCCAAGATGATCAACTATGCCCTCCTCTACGGCGTGTCCGCCTTCGGGCTCGCCCAGGGCGCCCGCATCCCCCAGGACGCGGCCGAGCGCTACATCCGCGAGTACTATGCGACGCACCCCCGCGTGCGAGCGTACATCGAGCGGACGCTCGCCGAGGGGCGCGAGTGCGGGTACGTCACGACCTGCCTCGGCCGCCGCCGGTACCTGCCCGATCTCAAGAGCAGCAACGTGGTGGCTCGCAACGCGGCCGATCGGATGGCGATCAACGCCCCGATCCAGGGCTCGAGTGCCGACATGATCAAGCTCGCGATGGTGCGGGTGGACGCGGCGCTGCGCGAGCGCCGGCTCCGGAGCCGCATGCTGCTCCAGGTGCACGACGAGCTGGTGTTCGAGTGCCCGGCGGACGAGGTCGAGGAGGTCACGCGGGTCGTCCGCGAGCTGATGGAGTCGGCGATGCCCCTCAGCGTGCCCGTCCGGGTGGACGTGAAGGCCGGTGACGACTGGTCACAGGTCTGAGCCGACCTCCGCTTGACACCGCCGAGCGCGGCGCGCTTCAATGGCGGGGACGGGGGAGGAGGCGCCGCCCCCGGTCGTGGCCGAAACCATCCGGGAGGGTGACGATGGACACGCCACCGGACCCACAAGTGCGCCATCGGCGCCGGGCGTGACCGGCCCGGAGGTCGATGGCGCGGTAGTGACGGTGCAGGGTTAGGTCCCGACGTTTCGCCGGGACGCGCAGCATGCGCTGCGCACACACAGAAGGCTCGGGGGATGGGCCACCGGTACCACCCCCCGAGCCATTTTTTTGCGCGAGCCGCCGCGCGCCAGCGCCGCCGGGCGTACAATGGCCGCCGTCGACTTCTGTCGGGAGGAGCGCCATGAAGCTCACGGCCAACGGCATTGGCACGCGCTACGAGCTCGACGGCCCGGCCGGCGCGCCCGTCGTCACGCTCAGCAACTCGCTGGCAACCGATCTCTCGATGTGGGATCCCCAGGTGCAGGCACTCGCCGCCCGCTATCGCGTCCTCCGCTACGACACACGCGGCCACGGCGGGACCGACGCGCCGGCCGGCGGCTACACCCTCGAGCAGCTCGCGGAGGATGTCCGGGCGCTGCTGCGGGCGCTCGGGATCGGGCGGACCCACTTCGTCGGTCTGTCCATGGGGGGGATGATCGGGCAGACTCTGGCGCTCGAGTCGCCCGACCTCCTCCTGAGCCTCTCGCTCTGCGACACCTCGAGCCGCGTCCCGCCCGAGGCCAAGCCCCTCTGGGACGAGCGCATCCGCACCGCCGAGAGCCAGGGCATGGAACCGCTGGTCGAGCCGACGCTCGCGCGCTGGCTCACCCCGCCGTTCCGAGCGGCGCGGGCCGACGTCGTCGAGCAGGTCGCCTCCATGATCCGCCGGACGGATCCGGCGGGCTACGCCGGCTGCTGCCATGCGATCGCGGCGCTCGATCTGACCGACCGGCTCGGGGCGATTCGCGTGCCGACGCTGGTCGTCGTCGGCGAGGACGACCCGGGCACGCCCGTCGCCGCCTCGAGGGTGATCCACGAACGGGTCAAGGGCTCGGACCTCGTGATCATCAAGGCGGCGGCGCATCTCTCGAACCTGGAGCAACCGGCGGAGTTCAATCGGGCGGTGACGACCTTCCTCGCCAGGGCCGCGTAGGTGGGGCCCGCGCTTTCCCGCGTCCCCCTCGGGGTCGCGATCCCCCAGACGTTCCTCGACGGCCGTCCAGAGCCGCGGCGCGTCCGCGACTACCTCACGCGCGCCGAGGCGCTCGGATTCGAGAGCGCCTGGGTCATCGAGCAGATCCTGGGTGGGATCCCGAGCCTGGAACCACTGTCGCTCCTCACCTGGGCGGCGGCGGTCACCGAGCGCCTCCGGCTCGGATCGGCCGTGCTGCTCAGCGTGCTCCGCAGCCCCGTGCATCTCGCCAAGAGCCTCGCGACGCTCGATCACCTGAGTCACGGACGGCTGATCGTCGGCGTCGGGCTCGGCGCCAACACGCCGATCTACCCGGCGTTCGGGATGGCGGTCGAGCGCCGCGCCGAGCGTTTCGGCGAGGGCCTCCGGCTGATGAAGCGGCTCTGGACCGAGCCGCGCGTGACGTTCGACGGACGGTTCTGGCGGCTGGCGGACGCGCGCATGGAGCCGAAGCCGTTCCAGCGGCCGCACCCGCCGCTCTGGTTCGGGGCACACCACCCGAACGCGCTCAAGCGGGCCGTGGAGCTTGGCCAGGGCTTCATCGGCGCCGGCTCCGCCTCCACCGCGAAGTTCATCGAGGAGGTCCGCACGCTCCGGAGCCTCCTGGCGGAGGCGGGGCGGGACCCCGCCACCTTCGGCGTCGGCAAGCGTGTCTACATCGCGATCGACGCCGACCGCGGGCGCGCCGAGCGGCGGCTCGCCGACTGGTTCGGCGCCTTCTACGGCAGCCGGGAGCTGGCCGAGCGCGTCGCGGTCCGGGGCGAGCCGGCCGAGTGCGTCGACCGGCTCCGCGAGATCGTCGAGGGCGGCGCCCGCTTCCTCATGCTGCACCCCGTCTTCGACGAGCTCGAGCACCTCGAGCGCTTCGCCGCCGAGATCGCCCCCAAGCTCTGAGCATTCCGGCCTACTCGAATATCCCGCGGGGAACCGTCATCGAGACCACCCAGTTCGGGATGTCCACCACCTCACTGATCTTCAGGTCCCCCGCGACGCTGCAGATGGCGTAGGCCTCGTGGAGGCTCAGGCCCTGAGCCCGGACCAGCCAGTCGATCATGTCCCGGGCCGCCTTCTTCGCGTTCTCCATCAGATCGGGGCCCATCCCGGTCGTGTGATAGAAGCCCTTCGCCCGCATCTCCGGTGTCAACCCGAAATCGGTCGGGTTCGCGGACGGCACGATCGCACGAGGCGACTCGATGATGGTGTCCTTGATGACCCTGAAGGTGCAGGTGACGGCCATCAGCGTCTCGATGGCGGTCACGCAGATCTCTCCGTCGCCTTGCGCCATGTGGCCGTCGCCCGCCGAGAACTTCGCGCCGTCGGCGAGGACGGGGAACTGGATCCTCGAGCCCTTGGTGAACTGCTTGATATCCATGTTGCCGCCCATCCCGCCGCTGACGTTGGGGGGGACGGTCCGGTACATGCCCTTTCGGAGGGGGGCCACGCCGTAGACGCCCATGAAGGGCGCGATCGGGATCTTCGCCTTCTTGCCGGTGTCCTTGCCGACGAACGACGCGAAGCCGGTCCGCTGTCCCTTGTCGAAAGTGAACAGCTGGACGAATGGTGCCCCGCTGTTGAAGGGCTGATCCTCCGGGATCGCGCCGGCGACCCTCCCCGCATTCGGGTCGCTGAGCTGGGAGGCTTCGCTGAACTGATGGAACGGCGCCAGGATGTCGGGTCTGAGCCCCCCGAACAGCCCGAGGGCCGGTCCGATGGTTACGTAGCCGAAGTCCACGAGCGGAGCGACATCGAGAATCTCGACTTCCAGGACGTCGCCGGGCTTCGCTCCTTCGACCGAGACCGGACCCGTGAGCGGATGCACCTTGGCGAGATCGAGCGTGAGGATGCCGCTGGGCTTGAGGGTCGTCGCCGCCGTGCCGATGTCGAGCGCGTCTCGGCACAGGAACTGGACCGCCTGGCCTTCACGCACCGTCACGACGGCCGGAATGTCATGGTTCCAGCGGTTGTGCAGGACCTTCGAGAATCCGTCGACCGTAGTGACGGGCCCCGCCGGCGGGTCGATGTCGACCACGGGGACGACGACGTCCGGCCGACCCACGCCGGGAGCGGACACGCCTTCGCTGGCCGCCGCCAGTTTCGCGCCGACCCCGGCGATGGCAGCCGCGGCGGCCGTGCCTACGGAGCACTGCTGGATGAAGCTCCTCCGTGAAATCAGGTGATCCGAGTGAATGAAGCACATGGGTGTCCTCGCTCTGGTCCAGGAGTGAGAGCTGGTGGCTTAGTCGAGGCCCTGCCGAGCGCGGTGTTCTGCGACCCTCGTCAGGTCCTGCTCGTTCACCGGGCGCGCGGGCACCTCGAAGCGATACTCGGTGGGCCGCGCGTCGCCTCCCCGGGCGCGCCAGGGGTCGTCGTGGGATTCATCGCCGTGGTGGCTCCGGTTCAAGGCGCACTGCAGCCGGCCCCAACCATCGACGGGGTCGGCGGGCCCGAGAAGCGACGCAAGCGTAGCCGGGGCGTCGTGGACGGTCAAGGTGTTTTGGGCACCGGGCGGGGCGGAGATGCCGGCGCGAGCTGATCCGGGAAACTCGGGGCCAAGGGCACCGCGACGCTATAATCGGCTCATCCGCGCCGTGTCTCAGGAGCAGCTTGGCATGCCGGGAGGGCGCCGATGACGCTTGGTGGCGTGGTCTTCTTTGCGGTCCTGGCCGTGGTCGTCGCGTTCGCGGTTGTCACCTATAACCGCCTCGTCGGGCTCCGTCAGCGCTCGCAGGAGGCGTGGTCGGACATCGACGTCCAGCTCAAGCGCCGCACGGACCTCGTGCCGAATCTCGTCGAGACGGTCAAGGGCTACGCGGCGCACGAGCGCGGCACGCTCGACGAAGTCGTCCGCGCCCGCGGCGCGGCGGTGGCGGCCCGGACACAAGAGACGCGCGCGGAGGCGGAGAACCAGCTCACGGGGGCTCTCCGCCAGCTCTTCGCGCTGGCGGAGGCCTACCCCGACCTGAAGGCAAACCAGAACTTCCAGTCCCTCCAGACCTCGCTCGGCGAGATCGAGGACGCGGTGCAAAACGCCCGGCGCTACTACAACGCCGTCGTGCGGGACCTCAACACCACGGTCGAGAGCTTCCCCTCGAACGTGGTCGCGTCGTTCGGCCACTTCGTCCGACGGCAGTACTTCGAGCTTGACCGCCCCGAGGAGCGCCAGGTACCGCGCGTCTCGTTCGGGAGCGGGGCCGCCTGAGCCGACTCCTCGCGGCGCTCCTCTGCCTGCTCGCCACGGCCGCGTCTGCGGCCGGCGAGGGGCGCTCGTTCTCCATCGACCGGTTCGCGGTCGCCCTCGAGATTCACCCCGATACGAGCCTGACTGTCCGCGAAGCGATCACCTTCGCCTTCCGTGGGAGTCACTCGGGCATCTACCGGACGATCCCGCTCCAGGAGGTTCGCGGCGGCTCCGAGTGGGTGCTGCGACTCGACGACGTGCATGTCTTCGACGAGGCCATGCGCCCACTCCGCGCCGAGGTGACCTACCCAGGCCGCTACGCCAAGATCAAGGCCTGGGTTCCCGGCGCCGCCGACGCCGCCCGGACGATCACCATCTTCTATCGCGTTCGGCACGGGCTCCTGGCCTGGGACGATTCGGACGAGCTCTACTGGAACGTCACCGGCACCGAATGGGACGTGCCGATCCGGCTCGCGGAGGCCTTCGTGACCGAGCCCCCCACCGTTCCGGGGGGCCTCGCCCGATCGATCGCCTATACGGGCCCGGCCGGCGGGTCGGGCAGCGACTACGCGGAAGAGCGGGGGGACCACTTCATCGCCTTCCGGACGATCCGGCCTCTGCGGGCTCGCGAGGGCTTGACGATCGTCGTCGGGTGGCCGCGGGGCTACATCGCTCGCCCATCTCAGTGGCAGGAGTCCCGCTGGCTCCTCGCGGACAACTGGCCACTCGGCCTGCCCTTGTTGACGCTCCTCTTCATGCTCGTGGTCTGGCGGGCGTACGGGCGCGACCCGGGGCCGGGGCAGTCGATCAAGCCCGAATACGAGCCGCCGCCCGGGCTCATCCCGGCCGAGGCCGGGGCGCTCGTGGACGAGCGGGCCCACCCGCGGGACGTGATCGCCACCCTGGTGGACCTGGCAGTCCGCGGCTACTTGCACATCGAGCAGGTGACGAACGCGTTCGGGGGTACGGACTACCTCTTCAAGCGCCTCAAGCCGGTCGTCGGCGATCCCGACGTCAAATCGCTCGAGGTCTTCACCCTGGCCCGGCTCTTCAGAGAGGACTGGGCTCTGAACCTCCGGCTCCTGTCGGAGGTCAAGCATGACTACGACTACACGTTCCCCCCGATCCGGGAGGAGATCTACCGGGCGATGGTGGCCGATCGGCTCTTCCCTGTCTCCCCCGAGCGAGTACGGACGCTCTGGGCTGTGGTCGGAATCGGCCTCGTCGGCGTTGCGGCTCTCCTCTATCTGGGGGCCTCCCAATGGCTCGGGCCCGCACCGTGGCTTCTTCCAGGCGGGCTAGCCGGGAGCGGTCTGGTCGTCGTCGCGCTCTCCCGCCTGATGCCCCGGCGCACCCCGCGTGGCGTACAGACCCTGGCGCGGGTCCGTGGGTTCCAGGAGTTCCTCGAACGGGCGGAAAAGGACCGCCTGGAACGCCTGCCAGCCGACACCCTGCACCGGTGGATTCCGTGGGCGATCGCCCTCGGCGTGAGCGATCGATGGATCCTCAGTTTCCATGGCCTGAAGGTGGACGCACCGGCCTGGTTCACCGGGCGAGACGCCTTCAGTCTCTCCGTGTATCAGCGTGATTTGTCGAGCTTTAGCCACCAGACCCAGGAGGCGATCCTGACCACTCGCCGTTCTCCTGGGAACTCCCTCCGCGGACGCAGTGGGTTCTCCGGAGGGGGGCTCGGTGGCGGTGGAGGAGGCACCTTCTAGATCCTCCGAGGGTGGCTTTGGCCTCCTCCCGACGGCTTGCCCCATCCCTTGCCGTGTGCGATACTCCCGCCGCCAAGTTAGTCCTTCCAGGGAGCACCGAGTCGGTTCACTCGGGGAAGTGTGCGGCAAAAAGGGGGAGTCATGGGACGCATGAAGGTGGTCATGGTCGGGGCGATGGGCCTCTCGGCGCTGGTTGTCGGCGGGGCCGTCATGGCCCGGCACGTCCTGGCAGTGGCCGCTGAGGAAGACTCAGAGCGGCTCAGCCGGGCCATCCTCGATTACGTCGTCGAGAGGAATCCAGACGCTTCCGTGGAAGCGCTCCGGCGCTATCCGGAGGCTCTGGTCGCCGAAGCCAGAAAGACGAACATCGACCACTGTCTTGGATTGGCCCAGGCCGAGGTCGAATCCGAATTCAGACCCGATGCCGTCGGCTCGGCCGGCGAGATCGGGCTCTATCAGATTCTGCCCAGCACGGCCGCCATCCTCGAGCGCGTTCTCGGGCAGTTCCGGCGGCCGTCATACGTGAACGGCAAGCGGGACCTCGGCGACTTGGCCGATCCGGTCGTCAGCACCCAGTTCGCGATGACGTATCTGCGTGACATCCTGGCACGCAGGCCAACCCTCAGGGAGGCTCTGACCGAGTACAACGGGGGCCCCACCGGGCGCCACTACCACTATTACGAGCACGTGATGGGGACCTACGTGGAGATCCTCGAGCACCCGGATCTCCGTTGTCGGTTCCAAACCGTGCCGCCCTCATCCCCGGTTCTGGCGCTGCTTAGCCGCATCTGAGCCGGCCCTCCGGCTCGCCCGCGGAGGATCACGGGTGGAGAACCGCCGCTTCCTGCTCGTCGGGCTCACGGGGGGAGTGGCGACCGGCAAGAGCACGGCGTCGGCCATGTTTCGGGCCCTTGGCTGCGTTGTGATCGACGCCGACCGGTTGGCCCGGGAAGTGGTCGAGCCCGGCCAGCCCGCCTACGAGAAGACCGTCGCAGCTTTCGGTCGCGGGATCCTCCAGCCGGATGGGCGCATCGACCGCAAAGCGCTCGGCGCCGTGGTGTTTGTCGACCCGGCTGCACGGCGACGGCTCGAATCGATCACCCACCCGGAGATCCGGGCCCGGCTCGCCGCCCGGCTCAGCCGGCTCGCCTCGGAGGGCTTCGCGGGCATTGTGATCTTCGACGCTCCGGTGATGATAGAGAGTGGTGCCTTCCGTGAGATGGACCGGCTCGTGGTGGTGACCGCCGACGAACCCGCCCAGGTGGCGAGGCAGCAGGCGCGCGACGGACTCCGCGCGGACGAGGCGACGCGACGGATCCGGAGTCAGATGCCGCTCGAGGAGAAGGCCAGGCTCGCGGACTACGTGATCGACAATTCGGGTGACCTCGCGGCCACCGAGGCGCGCGTGCGCGAGGTCCACCAGTCGCTGGTCCAGGAGCGTGATGCCCGCCGCCGGTAAGCGGCGGGCGCTCGGCCAGCACTTCCTCCGAGATGCCGCGGTCGCCCGCGCGATTGCCGATCTCGTCCGCCCCACTGCCGCCGACCTCGTGCTCGAGATCGGGCCGGGGGAAGGGGCGCTGACCGCGCATCTGGCAGCCCGTGCAGGCGCATTCATCGGGCTCGAGGTGGACGCCGGGCTCGCCGGGCGTCTGGCCGGCCGGTTCGACGTCCGCCACGCGGACGCCCGGACGTGGGACTACGGTGCGCTGTCGGCGCCCGGAGGGCGCGTGCTCGTGGTGGGCAACCTCCCGTACAGCATGTCGAAGCCGATCCTCATGCGGCTCTGCGACGCCCACGCCACGATTGCCGAGATGGCGCTCATGCTCCAGCGCGAGGTCGCCGAGCGCGTCGCCGCCCCGCCGGGGAGCCGGACCTACGGTGGCTTGTCCGTTCTGGTTCAGCTCCACTGGGAGGTGCGGCTGGCGCTCCAGGTGCCGCCGGGGGCCTTCCGACCGCCGCCGCTAGTCGAGTCGGCCGTCCTGCATCTGCGCCCCCGCGGCGCCGTGGCGGTGCCGGTCGGCGACGAAGCGCGCTTTCGCCGAGTCGTCCTGGCCGCTTTCGGCCAGCGCCGCAAGGCCGTTGCCAATGCCCTGGCGGCTGGACTTCACGTCTCGGCGTCGACGGCGCGGGAGCGGCTCCGCCTGGCTGGAATCGACGCGACTCGTCGGGCGGAGACCCTCTCGGTCGAGGACTTCGCGCGGCTCGCCACCGCCGGCTGGGAAAGGGTGGAGGACGGGGGCGGTCGGGCGCCGGTAATATAGGGGCGGTGGAGACGAGCGCCACACCGTCTGCGGACCGGGCGCAGCCAGCGGTCCGGCTGATCCCGCTCGGCGGGCTCGGCGAGATCGGTCTCAACATGATGCTCGTCGAGCACGCCGACGGCGTCATCGCGATCGACTGCGGCCTGATGTTCCCCGACGACGAGATGCCGGGGATCGACCACGTCATTCCCGACTTCTCCTACGCGCTCGCCAAGCGCGAGGGCTTCCGTGCGGTCGTGCTCACCCACGGCCACGAAGACCACATTGGTGCCTTGCCCTACCTGCTCCGGCAGGCGAACGTTCCCGTGTACGGGACGCCGCTCACACTGGCGCTCGTCGCCGAGCGGCTACGCGAGCACGGGCTCGACGAGGAGGCGCGGCTCACGCCCGTCCAGCCGCGTGATCGCGTGGAGATCGGCCCGTTCCGTATCGAGCCGATCCGGGTCACCCACTCGATCGCCGACGGGATCGGTCTCGCCATCGAGACCCCCGTCGGCACCATCGTGCACACCGGAGACTTCCGGCTCGATCCGCACCCGATCGACGGGCAGACCCCGGATTACGGCCGGTTCACCGAGCTGGGGGCGCGAGGGGTGTTGGCCCTCTGCTCCGACTCCACCAACGTCGACCGCCCCGGCCACACGCCGTCGGAGTCGGAGGTCGGCCCCGCGCTCGCCCCGCGGTTCGCCGACGCGCGGGGGCGAATCATCCTGGCCACCTTCGCCTCCCACATCCACCGCATCCAGCAGGTGCTCGAGCTGGCCGCGCGCGTCGAGCGCAAGGCCGCGCTGCTCGGCATGAGCATGGAGAAGAACGTACGGATCGCGACCGACCTCGGGTACCTGAAGATTCCCGCCGGCGTGCTCCTCCCGCTGGAGGAAGTGGCGGCGCTGCCGCCCCGGCGGCAGGTGATCCTCTCCACGGGCAGCCAGGGCGAGCCGAACTCGGCGCTCGCGCTGATGGCGGCGGGCGAGCACAAGCACGTCCAGATCGAGCGGGGCGACCTCGTCATCCTCTCCGCGCGGAAGATCCCGGGCAACGAGCGCACGGTGGGGCGGGTCATCAACGCACTCTTCCGCCTCGGCGCCGAGGTGCTCTACGAGGATAACGCGTTCGTGCACGTCTCCGGCCACGCGAGCCAGGAGGACCTCAAGCTGATGCTGACCCTGACGCGCCCGCGCTACTTCATCCCGGTGCACGGCGAGTACCGTCACCTGCTGGGGCACGCCCGGCTCGCGGTGAGCGCCGGTCTGCCCCCGGAGCGGGTGTTCCTGATCGAGGACGGGCAGGGCGTGGAGCTGACGGAAGCCTCGGCGCGCGTCGTCGGTCGGTTTCCGACCGGGCGCGTCCTCGTCGACGGCACGGGTGTCGGCGACATCGGCAGCGTGGTCCTGCGAGATCGACAGCTGCTCGCCGAGAGCGGGATGGTCGTCGTCTCCCTCGCCGTCGACCGGTCGGGCACGGTGGTCGCGGGGCCCGAGCTGGCCTCGCGCGGGGTCGTCTACGTGAAGGAGTCCGAGGAGCTCCTGGCGGAGGTCAAGGCGGCGGTGAGTCAGGCGCTCGCGAGCCGGGACCCGACGGCCCCGTTCGACCGCGAGGTGGTCGCCGCCCTCGTCAAGGGCGCCGTGCGACGGCTCATTCACCAGCGTTTTCAGCGCAAGCCGATCGTGCTGCCGATCATCCTCGAGGTGCCGGCGCCGCGCTGACCGCTACGCGCCACCGGACTGACCCGGTTCGAGCGCCGGCTCTACGAGCCGTCGGCGACCTTGACCCGGTTCCGTCCCCCGGCCTTCGCCTGGTAGAGGGCGCGGTCGGCGGCGGCGATCAGCGTCGCTGGCGTCGCCTCGCGGGTCGGGATCATCGTACCGACACCGAGGCTGATGGTGATCCGGTCGCTGACGCGCGAGCCCGCGTGCGGGATCGCGAGCGCCTCGACCTGTGCGCGTAGCGTCTCGGCGACGGCCCCCGCGCCCAGCCGATTGGCGCCGCCGAGGACCACCGCGAACTCCTCGCCACCGTAGCGGGCGGTCAGGTCGCCGGGACGATTCAACGACACGTTGAGGGCGGTGGCGACGCGCTTCAGACAGTCGTCGCCACGCTGGTGACCGTAGGTGTCGTTGAATGCCTTGAAGAAGTCGATGTCGATCATGATCAGTGACAGCGTGCTTGGGCTCCGGAGGGCGCGCCGCCACTCGAGGTCGATGAACTCGTCGAAGCGACGACGATTGGCGATTTCCGTCAGCCCGTCGAGGAAGGAGACCCGCTGCAGCCGCTGGTAAGCGGCGTCGAGCAGGCGGGTGATCTCGAACGCCTCCCTCTCGACCGTCCGCCGCCGCTCGGCCTCGCGCCTGATTCGGAGGCCCGCGCGGACCCGGGCCAGCAATTCGATCCGGCGCGGAGGCTTCGAGACGAAGTCGATAGCCCCCGCCTTGAACGCGGCCTCGATCTCCTGCGTCTCCTGGTCGCTCGCCAGCATGATGATGGGAACGTCGCGGAGCCGGTCGCGCTCATTGATAAGCGCGCAGGCCTCGACGCCGCCCCTCTCCGGGATGCCCATGTCCATCAGGATGAGGTCGACGTTGGGGATGGCCTCGGCCGGCTCCTCGAGGCCGAGATACCGGAAGGCGCGGCGTGCGGACTCCGCCGGCACCACTTCCGTATAGCCTCCGGCATGGAGGAGGGACGTCAAGTGATCCCGGCGCTCCTGCGAGTCTTCCACGATGAGTATCGCCATACCTGGCCTTGAATGAAGCACAGACGGTGCCAGGCGAAACTAGCAGGAATACAAGAGATCTCGACTTGGCAGAACGAGACAGGATGGCACTTCGATGCCGGCCGGAGCCCGCCTGGATATTTTCCTTTCAAAGCCTGTGACCTCGCGCGAGACTCAAGCCCTGATGGCCCCGAACGAGATGAAGGTGCTTGAGAAAACCGCCGGGGTCGACGTCCCGAGCCGCAGGGCCCGCGCCCGGCAGGCGCCGCGGCAGTCCGTGCGGTGGGTACGCGAGGTCAAGGGAATCGTGGCGCTGGCCGTCGCGGCCTTCGGCCTGACAGCCCTCGGCGCGTTCGACCCGAGCCTGTCCCCACTGGATCAGGGAAGCCCAGTGGGACCGGTGGGCGTCTGGGTCGCCTGGCTCGTCTTCGGCGCCCTCGGGGACGCGGGCTACGCGATTCCCGTGCTCCTGGCACTCTACGGCGTCTCGGCGTTCGGCCCACTTGGACGGCGTCGGCCGTCGGCCATCGGCGGCGCGGTGGCCCTCACCCTCGCCGCGAGTGGAGTGCTGGCGCTGGCCTCAGACACCGTCACCGAACTGCGGATCCACCGCGGCGGTGTGCTCGGCTGGGCGGTGGTGGAGATCCTTAAGATGTCGGTCGGCACCGCCGGTACCTGGCTGGCCCTGCTCGTGGTATTCCCGATCGGTCTTTTGCTCGTGACGCAGACGCCGTACGCTGCCCTGGGACGGGCGCTCGGCGCCCGCCTGGCCGGGTGGTGGCACCGCGCGGCCCGGCGCGCGCCCCTCCAGCCCGAGCTGCCCATGTTCGCGACCCAGCTCGTGCCGGACCCCCTCGAGTCGCCACCGCCGCCCATTGTCGTCGAGCAGGCTCGGCCGCGAGGCGGTCTCGTCGAGAAGGGCCTGGCCTGGCAGGAGACGTTCGACTTCGGCACCGGGGGGGCCCAGTCCTTCCAGTTGCCGCCGGTGGGCCTCCTGCAGCCGCCGCCGATCTCCGAGCTCAGGGCGACCCGCGAGGCGCTCCAGGACAACGCCGAGATCCTCCGGCGCAAGCTCCAGGACTTCGAGGTGGAGGGCCGCATCGTCCAGGTTAGCCCCGGCCCCGTCATCACCTCTTACGAGTTCGAGCCCGCGCCCGGCATCAAAGTGAGCCAGGTCGTCAACCTGGCGGACGACCTCGCCCTCTCGCTCAAGGCCGCGAGCGTCCGGATCGTGGGGCCGATTCCCGGGCGCGGCACCGTTGCCATCGAGGTGCCGAACCCGGAGCCCTCGATGGTCTACCTGCGGGAGATCCTCGTCTCGCAGGACTTCGTCGGGGCCAAGGGCCGCCTGCCGCTGGCGCTCGGCAAGGACGTCACCGGCCAGGCGGTCGTTTCCGACCTCGCTGCGATGCCGCACCTCCTGATCGCCGGCGCCACCGGCTCCGGCAAGTCGGTCGGGCTCAACACGATGATCTGCTCTGTCCTCTACAAATCGACTCCCGCTGACGTTCGCTTCCTGATGATCGACCCCAAACGCCTCGAGCTCGGCGTCTACGAGGGGATCCCGCACCTCCTGGCGCCGGTGGTCACCGACGCCAAGGAGGCCTCGGCGCGTCTCCGGTGGATCGTGGCCAAGATGGACGAACGCTACAAGCTGCTTCAGGCGAAGCAGGTGCGCAACATTGACGGCTACAACCGGGTGGTGCCGCCCGAGGAGAAGCTCCCGTACTGGGTCGTCGTGGTCGACGAGCTGGCTGACCTGATGATGGCCTCGGCGGGCGAGGTCCAGACCTCGCTCGTCCGCCTCGCGCAGATCGCCCGGGCCGTCGGGATCCACCTGATCGTCGCCACCCAGCGGCCGTCGGTGGACGTCGTGACCGGGCTCATCAAGGCCAACTTCCCCACGCGCGTCGCCTTCCAGGTGGCTTCGAAGGTCGACTCGCGGACGGTGCTCGATGGCAACGGCGCCGAGCAGCTCCTGGGCCGGGGCGACATGATCTTCGTGCCCCCGGGCGCGGCGCGCCAGCTCCGGGTGCACGGCTCCTGGGTCTCCGACGACGAGGTCAAGGCGATCTGCGACTTCCTCCGGACGCAGGGGACGGCGGTCTACGAGGAGGTCGCGCTCCCCGCCGACTCCGGCCAGTCCGGCGAGTCCACGGCCGCGGAGCGCGACGACGTCTATTGGGATGCCGTCCAGCTGGTGATCGGGCAGCGGCAGGCGTCGATCTCGTTCCTGCAGCGTCGCCTCCGCCTCGGGTACCCCAAGGCGGCCCGATTCATCGATATGATGGAGCAGGACCGCATCATCGGACCCGGCGACGGCGCCAAGCCGCGCGAGGTCCTGATGGGGCCGGAGTATCTCGCGAAGCGGGGGAAGTGACGATGCTCGCCCTGTTGCTGGCGGTGGTCCTCGGCGGGCTTCCCCCGGTGTCCGCGGCGGAGGCCACCCTCGATGAAGTGATCGGGCGTGTCGAAAGCCGGTACGCGATGCTCGACGATCTCCGCGCGTCGTTCACCCAGACCGCCCTCAACAAGAGCCTGAACCAGGCCATTCCCGCCGAGGGCGTCGTCTACCTCAAGAGGGGGGGGAAGATGCGCTGGGAGTATACGGCGCCGACTCCCCAGCAGATCGTGTCGGACGGTAAGTCGATCTGGATCTACACGCCCGAGCTCAACCAGGTCAACGTCGGCGAGGCGCCGAAGGTCCTGGCCGGCCCCGCCGGGAGCTTCATGGCCGGGCTCGGTCGGCTCCGCGAGTACTTCACCGTGCGCTTCCTAAACCCCACGCGGAAGACGAGCGACGCCGGCAACTGGGTGCTCGACCTGCGCCCGCGGAAGCCGCAGCCGGGTCTGACGCGGCTCGTGCTGGAGGTGGATCCGCGCGAGTCCCTGGTGCGGAGCGCCGAGCTCCACGACCAGTTCGACAACACGGTCACGATGCGGTTCACGAAGATCGTCGAGAACGGGGGGCTGCCGGACCGGCTGTTCACCTTCGTGCCGCCGAAGGGCGTGGCCACGGTCCCCCTCGACGTCCGTTAGGAGCCTGTGGGAGTCGCCGTGGCGGAAAACTCGTTCGATATCGTCTGCAAGATCGACATGCAGGAGGTGGCCAACGCGCTCGACCAGGCGCGGCGGGAGATCGAGACCCGCTACGATCTCAAGGGGACGAAGAGCGAGCTCACCCTCGAGAAGACCGACATCACCGTCCTCGCTCCCGACGATATGAAGCTCCGGGCGGTCGTCGACATCCTTCAGTCGAGACTCCACAAGCGGGGGGTGCCTCTCAAGGCGCTCGGCTTCGGCAAGGTCGAGTCGGCCTCGGGCGGCGCCCTTCGCCAGCAGATCGCGCTGCAGCAGGGGATTCCCCAGGAGAAAGCCAAGGAGATCGTCCGGCTGATCAAGGACGCGAAGCTCAAGGTCCAGGCCGCGATCCAGGCCGACCAGGTCCGCGTGTCCGGCAAGAGCCGCGACGACCTCCAGACCGTGATCGCGATGCTCCGCGACAAGGACCTCGGCATCGCGCTCCAGTTCGCCAACTACCGCAGCACGTGAAGTTCGAGCCGAGCCGTAGTGCGAGCCGCAGCGGCGAGGCGAGGCGAGCCGACGAATCCGATTGCGCGAAGCG